>Ga0123357_10000659_pt1 | contig 34441 bp, 32 predicted proteins | sample TergutEmb28metaG_FD_89873 | JGI IMG/M metagenome (GOLD analysis project Ga0123357, IMG submission 89873) | Embiratermes neotenicus P4 segment gut microbial communities from Petit-Saut dam, French Guiana - Emb289 P4 | ecosystem: Host-associated > Arthropoda: Insects > Digestive system > Gut ... | reverse complement strand
GACGAAACTGGCCATGACTCCCGCGCAACCCGAATGGGGCAATGTGCGGCTTTTCGCCACCTCGCGGGGTTTCACCAGCGGCCTGATGACCGACGGCGATGTCGATTTCGACATCACCGTCGATTTGGTCGCCTCCACCGTGTCGGCCCAGCGCACCGACGGTCGCTCGGCGGGATTCTCGTTGCGCGACGAACGGTGCGTCGGCGACTATCACGCCGATTTCACCCGAATGCTGCACGCGGTGGATCACCACACGCCCATGTCGACGGTCCCGCAAGAAGTCACCGACACGACGCCGTTCGACCAGCAATTCGACGCGCGCAATTACGACGCGGGCGCGGCCAGGCGTTATCTGGACCAATGCCTGTTCGCGTACCGGGCGCTGACGCGTTTCGCGTCGCCGTATCGCGGCAAGAAACTGCTCCCCGCGCTGTTCTGGGGAACGTTCGACATGACGACCGTCCTGTTCTCGGGGGTGCCCAAACCGTTCCCCGGAAATGGAATCATCGAGAAAGTAGCCTTCGACGAGCAATTCGTCGAATTCGGTTTTTGGCCGGGCGACGACACCCTGGACGACCCCAGTTTCTTCGCCTTGCCCTACCCGTTCCTCACCCAGGATCTCTCCGGCGTCCCGGTCAGGCCGCACGAGGCCATATTCAGCGACGAGAAAAAGGAATTCTTCCTCCCCCTGGAGGCCGCTCTCACCCACGACGACCCCCAAGCCGTCGTCACTCAGTTCTGCACCGACACGTTCAACGCCGTCACCACAGCCGAAAACTGGGCCAACACAGAATGGCTCACCGCGCCGTTACTGGTTTGAGACCCTTCATGTGATGCTGGTGAGGGTCTGGATGCCGCGGGAGAAGACGGGCGCGAACCGGCGGATTTCGGCCTGCGGAATGTTGTTGGCGGCGGCGACGGCCTCCCAGGTCATGGTCGCCTCGGCTATCTCGTGGACGATTTCTTTTGCACGGGTGGCCGTCAGCCCGAAGAATTCCGCCGTGTCCATCAACGCGGCTGCGGCGGGCTGACTCGCGGTGGCGCCGGCGATGGGCGATACGTGCGCGGTGCGGGTATCCAGGTTGGGATTGATGTCGAACACCGGCGACAGCCGCCAGCCCCGGCTGACGCGCACCAAGCCGTGATTGCGAAGGTGGTCGTCGGTGTTGTTGATGGCGATGCCCACCATGATCCGCCGCCACAACTCGTTCAGATCGGCTTGGGGAGCAGCGCTGAGGGCGCCCAGTCTTTCCGCCACGTCCAGATAGTCGCGGCGGTCGCCGTCGTCGGCTTCGCATAGCGTCAACGCGCTGATGTAACCGACGCGTTGCCCATCGGGTGTCCGATCGAAACGTTCGACGAGTAGCGCCGCCTGACCGCCGACATCGACGAGGCGGTGGGGCGGCGTCTGGACGCCGGCCCGCACGGCGATGTCCAGGGCGGTGGCTTCCCAGGCCATCACAGCCCACTCGTCGTGGGGGTGCGGGAACTTGGCGACGTAAAGACGGCCACCGTCTTGTACGGACGCTTTGGGGCGCGCCCCTCCCAGCGAGGCGCTGCCCACATCTAGCAGCGTCTTCAGTGCGGCTGCGGCGTCGGCGTCGTCCAGGATGACCGACCGGCTGGCAGCCACCAGCGCGGGCAGTGCGACCAGTTTCGGGACCTCGTCACCGGGATGCTCGAAGGGACCCTCGGGCGAAGTCCTAAACCGCAATGCCCCTTGGCGGGCGGCGTCGCTGACGCCGAGCAGGTAGTCGACATCGGTGAGTCTGCGGGGAGCCACGCCTGTCTTAGCGGGTTGTGCGGCGGCCCGCCGGTCGATGAGATTTCGTCCCCACCGGTCGGGCGCGGCATCCAGGAACGCCCTCGGCAACGGGCCGCCCGTCGGCCATGTGCCGCCGCCCAGCGGCAATGCGGGATCGATCGCATACGCCGTCGGCTGGCTCAGGTAGTCGTTGTCGTAAGAAAAAGCCCCGGTTTGCCGGCCACGTCGAACGTGGACGAAAACATGGCCTACGGCGTCCGTGCGGCCTTGCGTGTCGAGGTAGGCCAAGAGTTTCATGGACGCACCCGCTGTGGCAGGATCTCGTCGGCCCGCGCGCGACCCAGATCGGTTTCGTAAGGGTCGGTGGCGTCGACGACGCGGTCGAGCTGGCCCAGAGCGTTTGCCACGGACAAGAACGCCGACAGGCTGGCGCCTCCGTCGCCGTGCTCGATCCGGGTGAGCGTGCCACGCGCGATGCCCGCCCGGTCGGCCACCTGGGCAGCCGTCAACCCCAACAGCTTGCGCCAAGCAGCCACCTGCTCACCGATAGACGCCGTCGCGTCCAACACGCGCCGACTCGTGGGCCTCGATACCATCACAACACCATACCGTCCACAATCACGAACACCAACACGATTAACACTCATGATACTGAACACAATGAGGTTGCATCAATGGTGGGTGAAAATCGGCGCGCTACCCACGACCACACTCGGCCCAGACGTCGGTATCGTCGCTATCTGTCGCCCGACGAGTCGCCCGAGCCCGCGCTCACTACCGTTCCGGCTTGCTGCTGAGACGACGCAGGCGACAACCGTGACGCCGATTGACGGTTGGCACAGCCGTACCTCGCCACTACAATGTAAGTATGAACAAGTTGAGGTTCGAATGAGACCCGGAAAAGGACTTGCGCAACCAGGCCAAACACGGCGTGTCGTTCGACGAGGCTCGCACCGTTTTCTTCGACCCCCACGCACTCGTGATCGAAGACCCGGACCACTCCCAAGCTGAGGAGCGCTTCATCATTCTTGGCCACTCGCGAATCTTGCGGCTGGTTGTGGTCGCCCACTGTTTCAGACAAGCGGGCGATGTGATCCGGATTATCTCGGCCCGAAAGGCGACGAAACAAGAGTCAGCAGACTACACAGGAGGTGGACATCATGGAAGATGACATGAGAGACGAGTATGACTTCGCTGCGGCTCGCTCAAATCCGTATAGCCAGCGACTCAAGAAACAGGTGACAATCCGCCTTGACGTGGACACGGTCGCGTATTTCAAAGCTATGGCCGTTCAGACCGGTATCCCCTACCAAAGCCTGATAAACCTCTACCTCACCGACTGCGCAACCAACGAACGAGAACTGTCTCTAGCATGGGCCTGACGCAAGCATCAGGCACCTCCTCTTGCCCATCCCTGACACCTACGGGGTGTCGATATAGTGCGGCTCATATGCGGGGAGCGTGCCCGGGCGGCTTCTGGGACGGCCCGTCATTCGCCGGTCGATGACCTGCGCCAAGGCATCCGCCAGCAAAGTCGTGTCCGTGTCGTGCTGGACCAAAAAACGAGCTGCGTTGAACTTCGCCCGGAACCACTCGTCCTTGGCGAACCGTTCGAAGTCGAGAAAATGGCCGTGCGCGGCGGCAAATTGCGTAAAAAAGATCGCCTGGGTACGGGTGTTTCCCTCCCGGAAGGGATGCGCCGAGTTGATCTCACCCCAAGGCTCCGCAATCGCGGCAGCGAACTCACCAGGTCTCATCGCCTGGTAGGAGGTCGGCGCGTTCAACCTGGCAAGCCACATGTTCAGGTGGGCCACCATGCCCTCCCCGGCTGGAAAATAGTGGTACGGGTACTGGTCGTCGGCGTCATAGTCCCCCGCCGCTATCGACTCCGGCGACGGCCCGCCCTTCACCATCATGACCGGGAACACCGGTGCCGCGCGCAACTCACCCGCCCACTCGTACACATCACCGAACAGATGCCGGTGGATCGCCAACAGATGCGTGAGGTCGAAAGCGCCATCGACCGGCTCGGCGGCCAACTCGAACGACCGTGAGGTCGTCGCCATCAACTCAAGGTCATTCAGCAATGTCTGGTTGTGTTCGTCGAACAAGTTACGCAGCACCTTGGTGCCCGGCCAGAAGTAACTGTCCCAGTCGGAAAAATCAGCCACGAGAACGAATCCGCTCTGCGCCCCGACGTACAACCTCGTCGATGCTCAGATGCCCACGCCCCGCTTCGCGAAGATCCTTCTCATGGTTCGGGTCATGGTAGGAGTGCCCGGCTGCTGCGAGCACAGCTTCAGCGAACAGCAACGCCTCATCAATCTGCTCTTCGTTCAGAACGACAGTCACAGCCAACCTCCTTCCAGGGCGCCTATTCCTTCGTCATCGAGTGGAGCATAGGGGGCTCGAACCCCTGACCTACGGCTTGCAAAGCCGTCGCTCTACCATCTGAGCTAATGCCCCGCGCGCGTCAACGCGCCTGGACAAGTGTGCCATCGACGTGACGCTCACGCCACCTGGGGCGCCGTGCCGTCACGCCAGTGCCGAGCGCAACACGTCCAGGGGCAACGCACCCAGGCCCAGCGCGCGGGAGTGGAACGCCTTGAGGTCGAACGCATCCCCGCGCGATTCGGCGGCCTTGCGGGATTCGTCGCGGATCTGCTCCCAGATGCGTTGGCCGATCTTGTAGCTGGGCGCCTGGCCCGGCCAGCCCAGGTAGCGGTTGACCTCGAAACGCATGAACGGGACCGCCTCGTGGACGTTGCCGGTGAACAACGCCCACGCCTTATCCGCGTCCCAGACGCCGCCGCCCCAGCGCGCCGGAGCTTGTTTGCGGCAGTGGACGCCGATGTCCAGCACGACGCGGGTGGCGCGCATCCGTTGGCCGTCGACCAGGCCCAGACGGTCGCCTGGGTCGTCCATGAAACCGAACTCCTGCATCAAGCGTTCGGCGTACAGAGCCCAGCCCTCACCGTGCCCGGACGTCCAACTGACCAGGCGCCGCCAGTCGTTGAGTTGGTCGCGGTTGAACACCGCCTGGCCGATCTGGAGGTGATGGCCCGGCACGCCCTCGTGGTTGACAGTCGTCCGCTCGCGCCAGGTGTCGAACTCGTCCACGTCCGGCGGGACCGACCACCACATGCGCCCAGGACGGGAGAAATCGTCGCTGGGAGCCGTGTAGTAGATGCCCCCGTTGTGGGTGGGCGCGATCATCGCCTGGATGGTGCGCACCGGTTCGGGGATGTCGAAATAGACGCCGTCGAGCGCCGTCATCGTGGCGTCGACCGTCTCCTGCATCCACTCGCGCAACGCCGCGGTGCCCAGGATTTTCCGCGACGCGTCACGGTCTAGCACGTCCATCGCCTGGCGGACGGTGGCCCCCGGTCCGGCGATTTCGGCGGCAATGGCCTCCTGTTCGGCTTCCAGGCGCGCCAATTCCTCCAGGCCCCACTCGTAGGTCTCGTCCAGGTCGACGGCGGCGCCGACGAAATACCGCGACCACAGGGCGTACCGCTCCCGGCCCACGGCGTCGTCTTCGCGCGCTTTCGGCGCGACCTCGTCGGCCAGGAACGTCGCCAACTGGCCGTACGCCTCAGCGGCGGCGTGGGACGCCCGCGCCAGGTCGGCGGCCAGGGAACCCGACGCCGCAGCGCCGTCCGGCGTGGCACCGCCGGCCAACGTCACGAAGAACGACGTGGCCGGGTCGGCCAGTTCGGCGGCCTGTTTGATGGTCTCCGTCACCTGCAACGCCGCCGGGAACAGGCCGGCTTGCATCCCGGTACGCAGGCTGGCGAGGTACCCGGCGATGGCGTCGGGCACGCGGGACATGCGCGAGGCGATGGTGGCCCAGTCGTCGGCGGAATCCGTCGCCATCAGGTCGAACGAGTCGCGGATAGTCTGCAGGGGGCATTCGATGACGTTGAGTTCGGCGTACTCCTCGCCCGCCTCGTGCAGTTCCAACTCGACGCCCAGACGGTCCCGCATGGCGGCGAGCGTGATGGCGTCGGCCTCGTCGCGGACCTGCGCGTGGCCGAGTTCGTCCAACGTCGTGCGGTTCAACGCCGCCCGTTCCCCGTAGCCGTCCGGCGAAAAATCGGTCATCAGGTGGTCGTAGCCCTGAACGCCCAACGACGTCGCCGCGATCGGGTCGAGGGCCGCGAACCGCGCGGTGTACTGGTTGGCGATGGCGTCGATGGCAGAAGGATTCCGTTGGCTCATACCACGACGATAGCGCCCCCACCCGACAATGCCGTCGCCCCCCGTCGCAACAGCGCCTGCCCCATCGCCCGGCAGCGCCGTAGACTAGTGGAAGCGCCGTCCAGCGTGGGGCCGCGCAGCCATTCGCCGCAGAAAGGATCGACTATGACACAGGTTTGGGGACACCGGGGCGCGTCCGCGTATGCGCCCGAAAACACGTTGCCCGCTTTCCAGTTGGCGGTGGAACAAGGCGCCGACGGCGTCGAGTTCGACGTCCAATTGAGCGCCGACGGGCGCATCGTCGTCATTCACGATGAAACCGTCGACCGGACGACGAACGGGCACGGCGCAGTCGCCGATCTCACGCTGGCTGAATTACAGAGCCTGGACGCCTCTGCCGGGAAAGCCGATTATTCCGGCGCCCGCATTCCGACGCTGGCCGAAGTGCTGGATCTGCTGACGCCGACGCGGCTGCGCATCAACATCGAATTGAAGAATTCGATCGTCCGGTATCCGGGCATGGAGCACAAGGTGTTGGACCACCTGCGGGCATTCGACCTGAAAAAGCGGGTGGTGATCTCGTCGTTCAACCATTACTCGCTGCAAGTGGTGCGGTCGATGAAACCGGGCTGCACCGTGGGCGCGCTGTACAGCGACCCGTTGGTACGACCGTGGCGCTATGCGAAAGATTTGGGCGTCGACGCCATCCATCCGCCATTCCCGGCGATCGTCGACCGGCGGTTCGTCCGCGACTCGCATAAGGCCGGCCTGAAAGTCCGCGCGTGGATGGTGGAGGGCGAGGACGCTTTCCGCCGCGCGTTCCACTGGGAATTGGACGCCATCATGACCAACACCCCGGATCTGGCGCTGGCGGTGCGCTCGCGGCGGTGAAGGGGCGGGCGTCGTTATTGCGCCAGCCCGTAGAGCCGGTCCCCCGCGTCGCCCAAACCCGGCACAATATAGCCGACCTCGTTGAGGCGTTCGTCTTGGGCGGCGACGACCAACGTACACGGAATGCCGATCGGGTCCACGAGGGTCCGCATATGCGCTATTCCGTCGGGCGCGGCAATGAGGCAAATGCAGGTGATATGCGTCGCCCCCCGGTTGACGAGGAATTGCACCGTCCCGCCCAGCGAGCCGCCCGTGGCCAGCATCGGATCGAGGACGAAACAATGCCGCCCGGACAAATCCTTGGGCAGGCGCTCCGCGTAGGTGAACGGCTGCAACGTGCGCTCGTCGCGCACCATCCCGACGAAACCCACCTCCGCCGACGGCATCAGCCGCAACATGCCTTCGAGCATGCCCAGGCCGGCGCGCAAAATCGGCACCACCAGCGGGGTCGGCTTGGACAATCGGACGCCAGCCGTGTGGGCGACGGGGGTCTCGACCTCGACGGGCACCACGCGCACCTCGCGCGTGGCCTCGTAGGCGAGCAGGGTGACGAGTTCCTCCACCAGTTGCCTAAAAATCGGGCTGGGAGTCGACTCGTCGCGCAACAGGCTGACCTTGTGTGCGACGAGCGGATGATCGATGACGAGCAGTTCCACAACGCAACCTTCGCACAAAAACCGCCGCGCGTATATGGCCCGTCCACCGGTGGTACGCGGCGGGGGCCGAACCCGCTGATTCCCCCGGCGTGCGGCTCGGCTCCCCGAACTGGTGAACAAATCTCGTAGTGTCAATCTCACCTACTATGAGAGGATAGTGAACGCGAGATAATGAAGATGGGAGATTGCTCCCATTGACATGGACATCCCTTGTTGGGCGGAAAAGGAGGGCGACATGAGCGAGCAAGCCGACGAGTTCGAATTCCACCCGCCCAACCACGGCGAGGACGACCGTCCGGGCCTCGATGAGGCCGACGACTATGTGGACGACGAAGAGGACGAGGACGAGGACGACGACGAGGACGACGACGAGGACGAAGAAGACGACGATTACCCCGACGACGCGCTGATCGACGACGTGGACGTGGCCATCGCGTTGTACCGCGAGGACGGCCAGCCCGTGTCGGTCCCCCTGGAACTGGATTTGGTCAACGACCTCGACGCGTTGATCGACTATCTGCGGCGTCTTCCTGGCGACGCGGGCGCGCTGGCGATGATCTCGTTGGCCGGGAACGTGTTCATCCTGGTGCGGGTGCGCGGCAAGACCGTCCAGGTGTATCTGTCCGACGACACCGCCTGCGCCGACTGGCCGATCGCCCACGACATCGCCGATTATCTTGGCGAGGACATTCCCGACGTGGACGACGACCCGGACTCGATGGGCGACGGCGCGATCCTGGCCGATGTCGGCCTGCACGAGATCGACCTGGACGCCATCACCTCTGACGCCGACGAGGACACGGCGGTGCTCCTGGAGCGCGTCGCGGCCAAGGTCCAGTTCGGGCCGCAGTTGCGCGCCGCGCTCGACCATCTCGAACTGTGATGGGTATGGGGGACGCCCCCCATACCCCCGCGCGCTGCGCCGCCCGTCTTCCACCCACCATGACAGGCATCGCAGCGCCCGCTGCCGCTGCCTCAGCCCCTACGACCCTCGCGACCCGCTGGCGGGCGGCGATGGATGACGCCCTGGGCGAAGCCCGACGTGCCGTCGAACACGGCGACGTGCCGGTGGGGGCCGTCATCCTGGACGCGTCCGGCGCCGTCGTCGCGCGGGCGGGCAACGAACGGGAGTTGACCGGCGACCCCACCGCCCACGCGGAAATCGTCGCGCTGAGGCGTGCGGCGACCGCGTTGGGAACGTGGCGGATGGACGGCTGCACGCTGGTCGTGACGCTGGAGCCCTGCACCATGTGCGCCGGGGCGATCGTGCAATCCCGGGTGGCGCGGCTGGTGCTGGGCGCCTGGGACCCGAAGGCCGGGGCGGTGGCGTCGTTGTGGGACGTGGTGCGCGACCCGAGGCTGAATCACCGCGTCGAGGTGGTCGCCGGGATAGCGGCGGACGAGTCGGACGCGCTGCTGCGGGCGTTCTTCGCCAGTCGCCGCGACGATTAGCCCCCGACCCCGCCGATTCGATATGCTCACCGACGGTGACGTGTCCGAGCGGCCGAAGGAGCGCGCCTCGAAAGCGCGTGAGGGGTCTCCCCTCCGTGGGTTCAAATCCCACCGTCACCGCCAAGGGAAAACCCGTGAATCCAAGACCTGAGATTCACGGGTTTTTCATCGTCCGGGAGCACCAACTCAGCCTCCAAAATCGGTGGCCTTCCACTTCTTGAGCGTGTTCTTGGCGGCGCCGTGGCCCAACTGGACGGCGAAGCAATCGTTGGGGCCGAAGCCTTGGGCATAGCACCAACGGTTTGCGTCGGTGGCGTCGGAGAACGAGACGCCGGCGACCGTCGTGTACCAGGAATGGCCCGTCAGGCCCAGGGTGCTCCAGTCGGTGGATTTCAGGAGCAGCGCGGTGGGGTATTTCGCCTTGGTGGCCCCGAATTCGGTCCAGATATCGGTGTTGCCCCAGGTCTTGCCGTTGACGGTGATGCCGGACCATTTGGCCGACAGTTGCGGCACCCAACGGTTCGTGGCGCTGGCTTTGGCCAACGACGTGTCGTGAAGCACCTCGGCGTTGATCTTCGCCTGGGCGTCGGCGTCGGATGTTGCCGCGACGAACGCGGGCGAGTTGACCGCACCGCCGTTGGGCGTGTAGGCGGAGGCGACCGGGTAGGCGGTCGTGCTCTTGCCGGATGCCACCGTGATGGACGACGCTGCGGCGCAGACCGTGTCGCCTACGGTGTCTTTGCCGCAATACTTGCCGGAGCCGCCCGTCATCGCCTGGCCGGAGGCCGTGGCGGTGCCGTTGTTATAGGAGAATCCGGTGATCGCGTTGGAGGCCGTGCCGCACGTCAGCAGCCATTGGGCGCCGACGACGGACAGGGACACCGGGGAACTCCCCGACGCGCACGGCGGGAGGTCGCCGGGCGGCGGGGTGGCGAAGCCGGTGGAGCGCCCGTCCATCCAGGCCGTGGGGGCTGCCGTCGTCGTGGTGGCGCCGTCGGAGGTCACTTGGACCAGGCTGCCGCCCAGGGAGACAACCGCGCTTTGCCCCGACGGGAACGTCGCCGCGTAACTGCCCGCTGGCGTGCGGGTGGCCGTCGTGGTCGACAGGGTCTGCGAACCGGTGGTCACGGCCAGGTAGTAGGACGCCTTGCCGGCGGTGCGGCAGGCGAGCGCGTTGCCGCCCGTCCACGACGACCACATGGAGACGGCCCAGCCGTCGGGGCAGGACGGCACCGCGTCGGGCATGGAAGCGACGCGGGGGTTCGGTGGGGCTGGGTCGAGACGGGAGAGCGTCGCCGTGGTATCGCTGACGCCGCTCGTGACGGCCAACGACGGACCCAGCGGGCCGAGTTGCGTGTTGTCGCCGAGAGTCAGATAGCCCTGCGTCGTCCACACGATATCCCCGCTCGTGGGGTCGAAGGCCGTGGTGGTATTGGCGGTGGCGTCGTCCTCGACCAGGACCGTGCCGTCGGTGAGAATCGTGAGGACGGGTGCCGACGCTGAGGCTTCATCCTGGCCTCGGCTCAGCAGCGACACCGGGTAATGCGACTGCCAGGCGACCGCACCCGTCGCCGGGTCGAGCCGGTAGACATTGCCATCCGAATCGGCGAGGGCCAGGACGCCGTCTCGATAGGCGCCTGTCACATTGGGGGCGGCGCCCGGATTGTTCTGCGCCGTCAGGGGGTGAGCCCACATGCGTTTCCCGGTCGCCGGGTCGACGGCTGACACGGTCGTGGTGCCGTCCCAAAACGACCCGTTGTCCAAGAACGACACCGATTCTGTGAGCGGATACGGCGGCGTGTCGCTCATCGACGGAAACCAGACCGCGTCGCCGCTCAAGGATTTCGCGGTTCCGCCGTCCGGCAGGGTGAAACTCGTCGCCGTGCCAGACGTCACCAACGTATTTTTGTCGAATACGTCGGCAAAGCCACCATCGTCGGCGGCAGCGATGAAAGCGCCAGTCTTGAAATTGAGGAGATATTCCACCGTCGGGTTGATGTTTACCAAAATGTCAGCCTTGAGCCTGGCCAACGCGGCGTAGTACCACCCGCCGCCATTGCCTTCGATCGCCGGGTATTCCTTCGTGGTCCACACTTTTGCCAACGTGCCCGACACGCGGGCGGTCATCGCCGTCGGACCCTCTCCCCCGGAGCCCCAGGCGTCGCCTGTGATGATCAACGAACCACCGGCGATGGTCGGGGGAGCGTCAGAAAACGAGTCATAGGAATCGACCACGCTCTTGGGAAAGAAATTGGTCAGCGGCACCGATTTGACGATGCTGCCCGTGCTCGCGTCGACCAATTCGACAGTATTCGCGCTCGTCAGGCAGGCGAGGTTGTTGCCGAGGAGGCCGACCGCACACGCGGAGGGCCCATTGGGCGACTCTGCGGGGCTGGTCCACACGATCTTGCCCGTCTTCGCGTCCAGCCCGACGAGAAGACCGCACATGTAGTCTTTGTCATCCGCACCAACCTGGGCCACCCACACCGAGTCGGTCTGCGCCACAATCCGCGCGCAGAGGGGGAACTTGGCCGTCCACGCTGTCGTGTAGCCGTAGCTGAAGGACGGGACGCTGGGGACCGCCAGAGCCGCCGTGTCAGGGGTGGGGGGTGTGCTCGGCGGCGCGCTGGGGCTGCCGGTTTGCGTCGCACCTGGGGTGTTGACCGCGACGGGCGAGCCTCCCATGAACGTCTGCCAGGTGAAGAAACCTCCGATGACGACGGCGATGACGACGACCACCACCGCGACGATGATCGCCGGCGTCCTGCGCCGACCGGCCCGGGCACCCGGTGCTGGAGCGCCCGCTGCGGGCTGTGCGGTCACAGATTCATTCGTCATGTCGGCCATGTCTTGATCCGTCCCTCTCGATATTTGCTCACAACTAGCTGCTGGAGGGGGAGCAAAGCGTATGAATTTTTTCTACGATACCGCCGCGTGGTTCGTGCGGACGCAGTCGGCCTAGTGGCTGAGTTGCCCACGGCCCATCCCCACGCGTCCCCTCGCCCGTGACCATCTCTGTCACAGGACAGCATGACATCAAGTACCTTGACAGGCATAGTACTGTGGCGTACGGTGTTTCTCGAAAGCATCCGTCAATCGTGAGGGAGGTGCTAGATGAACGAATCGATTTCGGCGAACCTGTTGCGTGGCAATACCGACACGATGATTTTGCGCACGCTGCTCGACGGCGACCATTACGGGTATGACATCGTCAAGCTGATCCAAGCAGCGGCAGAGGGGCAGTACGAGCTCAAAGAAGCCACGTTGTATTCCAGCCTGCGGCGTCTCGAATCGGATGGCCGCATCACCTGGTATTGGGGCGACGAATCCCAGGGTGGCCGTCGCAAGTATTACCGGATCACCGACGCGGGGCGGCAGACCTATACCGAGAACAAAGCCGCCTGGGAAACCGCCAAGCGCATTTTGGACCACCTGTTATGAACGAGAAAGACATCATCATGGACGACACCATCCTTCAGCGCGTCGACGCCTATGTGACAGGGCGTTTCGCGTCGTATGCGAACACGCCGGAAGCGATCGACGTGGAAACCGAATTGCGCCACGACTTGCACGAACATTACCGGGAAGCGCGCGCACGGGGCCTCGACGAGGAAGAGGCTTACGACGAGACCATCGCCTCTATCGGAGACCTGTCCGAATTGCTCGGCGCGGAAAAGGAACTGCCGGGAGCGAGCGCGAATCCGTCCTGGGAAAACCCGCCGACGGGGTCAGCGCCGCAGGGCGCGGCGGACAAGGGGCCTGGCGTCTTCTCCCTGCCGAAATCGTTCATCAAATTCTGGGGGGCTGCCCTTCCCGACGCCGATTTCCAACGCGTCACGATGGAGGGCACGCGGTTCGACGGCAGCGTCTTGAAACGGGCCGATTTCACCGGGGCGCAGATCGCCCGCGCGTCCATGAAAGGCTGCGTGCTCAATGACGCGGTGTTCGACGGGGCCGATCTGTCCGGGGCTGTTTTTTCCGGTTCGGCGATGCGGGGCGTCAGTTTCCGCGACGCCACGCTGGTGGGGGCGAAAATCGTCGCCGTCAGCCTGAAAGACGTCGTTTTCACCGGCGCCGACCTCACCCGCGCTCAGATCGCCAAATGCGACGCGAAAGGCGCACGCCTGGACGCCCGCGTATTCAATGGCACCACGTTCAACGCCTCGGATTTGACCGACGCATGTTTCGACGGCACGACGCTGACCGGCGTCGTTTTCCACCACAGCGATTTGAGCCGGGCGTCTTTCCGCCAGGCGACGCTGGTCGGCGTCTCCTTCGGGCAAATGCAGCCCAAGAATGTCCGGTCGCTGATATTCGACGGGACGGCGATGGACAAAATCACCTACAACCTCCTCCAGGCGTACGGCTCGGTCGATTTGGCCGGCGTCACACTCATCGACGCCGACCTGCGGTAACCGTTGGTAGCTGAGGAAAGAAAGCAGGACACACCATGACTGTGATGACAACGGCGGATAACGCCACCCCGTCGGTAGTTGGCGACGCGGCCATTTCGGCACGCGGGCTGGTCAAAGCCTACAAAGACGTTCCGGTACTCGATGGCGTCGCATTCGACGTGCCCCAGGGCAGCATTTTCGCCCTGCTGGGCGAGAACGGCTCCGGGAAAACCACAACGATCAAAATCTTGGCGACGTTGCTGAAACCCGACGCCGGCACCGCCCTGGTGGTCGGCCACGACGTGGGGAAAGACCCCGACGAGGTGCGGAAAGTGATCAGCTTGACCGGGCAATTCACCGCCGTCGACGACATGCTGACCGGACGAGAAAACCTCCGCATGATCGCCAAACTGCGCCATCTGCGCGACGACCGCCGCATCGCCGGCGACCTGCTCGCCCGTTTCAATTTGGCCGATGCCGCCGACCGTCGGGTGAGCACCTATTCCGGCGGCATGAAACGCCGTCTCGACCTGGCGATGAGCCTGGTCGGAAACCCCGAAATCATTTTCCTGGACGAACCGACCACCGGGCTGGACCCGCAGGGCCGTCTCGACGTGTGGGCGGAAATCAAAGACCTCGCCGGAAGCGGGACCACCGTATTCTTGACGACGCAATATCTGGACGAGGCCGAACAACTCGCCGACCGGATCGCCATCCTCCACAAAGGCCGCATCATCGCCGACAACACGCTAGAAGAATTGAAAAGAATGTTCCCGCCATCCCACGTCGAAATGGTGGAGAAGCAGCCCACGCTGGAAGAAATTTTCCTGCACATCATCGGTGACGACAACGACACCCACGAACCCCCCACGCAAGGAGCCAACCGATGAGCGCGCCCTATTTCTTCTCCGACACCTCGGTCATGCTCGGACGTTCCATGCGCCACATTTCCCGCAGCATGGACACCATCGTCACCGTCACCATCATGCCGATCGCTTTCATGTTGTTGTTCGTGTACGTGTTCGGCGGCGCCATCCACTCGGGCACCGACAATTACGTCACCTACGTGATGCCGGGCATTCTGCTCATCTCCATCGCGAGCGGTATTTCGTACACGGCTTTCCGGTTGTTCTTGGACGTGGACAAGGGCATCTTCGAACGGTTCCATTCCATGCCCATCGCCCATTCGGCGGTGTTGTGGGGCCATGTGTTGACGTCGTTGGTGTCCAACACGATATCGCTGGTCGTCATCGTCGCCGTCGCGTTACTCATGGGATTCCGGTCGTCGGCGGGCGTGCTGTCCTGGCTGGCGGTCGTGGGCATTCTCGTGTTGTTCACGTTGGCGTTGACCTGGATCGCGGCTATCGCGGGCCTGTCGGCGAAAACAATCGACGGCGCGTCGGCCTTCTCCTATCCCCTGATATTCCTGCCGTTCATCAGCTCGGCTTTCGTCCCCACGAGCACGATGCCGCTGGTCGTCCGTGTTTTTGCCGAATACCAGCCGGTGACCTCCATCGTCAACGCCATCCGCTCGCTGTTGGCCTGCCAGCCGGTCGGCAACGACATCTGGATAGCGCTCGCCTGGTGCGTCGGGATCGCCATCGTCGCCTATTTCTTCGCCATGCGCGCCTACCGCCGCCGCATTCTGAACCGGTGAGGGGGCCTACGGGGTGGCGACCGGGGACGGCGACGGGTTGCAGGCCGAATTCACTTGGCCTGCCTGCGAACCGGCTGCGATTTGCGCCGCGAACGCGTCGATCGCCGTCTTGAGGCTGGCGGGATTGCTGTAGTTCGTCCAACCGTCGAAGAATCGCCCGTTGACCGTGACCGCTGGCATTCCACAGGCACCGGCTGCCAAACCTTTTTCGTTGACGCCGGTGACGAAGGTTTTGGTCGCCTGGGCGTTGTAACACTGCTGGAACGTCGTCAACGCCGAGCCTTTGAGGCCGATAGAGGCCGGTATCGTGTCGCGGAGAACGGAATCAGGCCAGTCTTGAGGGGTTTTAGAGAGCTGAAGACCCTCGTTCCATAGCTGCTTGTTGTAGGCCGAGTAGACCCCCGCCACGTCCGCGCACGCGGAGGCGACGGCGGCGCGGGTGGATGAATCGTGTCCGCTGCCAGAGGCGTCATTCATGAACGTCATCGTGCGGTATTGCAGCTGGATACCGCCCGTGGCTGCGAGTTGTCCGTAGGGTGCCAAAAACTTCTCGTAGGCCGTCCCGCAGGACTGGCACTGATAGTCGAAATAGTAAGCCACCACGGGCGCCGACGCGGAATACTTTCCGGGGTTGACGACGATGCCGGCACCATCAGAACTGGCGTCGGGCGGAGTCACGTAGAACGTGCCCAACGGCGCCGATGCCGCGATGGCGGCTATCTTCGCCCCCAGGTCTGCGGGTTTGCCGAGTTTCGCCCATTCGACCGTCATTCCGTTCACCGTGATCGTGGGGGCACCATTGACTCCGGCAGCCAGCGCTTGGTCGCTGACACGGGTGACGAAAGCCTTGGTGGCCTGGGTGTCGTAACACTTCTGGAAACTGGCCAATGCTGGTCCGGACAATCCGATCGCCTTCGGAATCGTGTCCCGCAGAACGGCATCGGAATAGCCTTGCCCCTCGGTCACCGGCTGGTGGTTGAACACCTGGTCGTGATAAGCGGAATAGACGCCGGCGACATCGGCGCAGGCAGCACCAACGGCAGCCCTCGTTGACGAATCATTGTTCAGGTTCGCGTCCAAGAATGTCATGGTGCGGTATTGGAGCTGGATCTTCCCGGTGTTTGCCAGGCTCTCCAGAGACGCCCCGTACGTCTTTTCAAATTGGCGGCAAATCGGGCATTGGTAGTCGAGATAGACCGCCACGACCGGTGTCGACGCGGAATACTTTCCCCGGTTAACGATGATGCCGGTGCCGTCGGAATTCGCATCCAACGGCGTCACCTGCGGCGTTGCCGCCGGCTGGGGCGTCGCCGGAATGCTCCTGCCGGGCACGAATGTGACGCCTAACACGACGGCGACCGCCGCCAAGGCCGCCACCGCGACGCCGCCGGAAATCCAGCCGACACGGCGTTGTTTGCGGGCCTGCGCCCGGATTGCCGCCGCATAGATCGGCGTAAAAGATTGCTCGTCGGCGGCGTCACGCAAACGCGCCTGAAGCTGGGGATCGAATTCTTCGGGATTCATGTCGTTCATGATGATCAGTCCTCTTGGTTGTGGTGGCGAAGGGACGCGACGGCCCGGCTCACCAGCGACCGCGCGGTGGCGTCGGAACATCCCAACATCGCGCCGATGTCGGCGAATGTTTCGTCCTCGAAATACCGCAAGACCAGCGCTGCGCGCTGTTTGCGGGGCAACGTCCGGCACATTTCTTGGACCCATACAGTGTTGACGCCCGGTGGCTCGACGCCGCCATCGGTCACGGCAGAAGTCGGGATTTCCCGGTGCTTTTTGCGCCACGCGGAAATGTGGGCGTTGACGATGCTCCGGCGCACATATTTGCCCGGATCACCACCCACGCGGTCCCACCGACGGTAGGCCCCGACGAGCGCGTCTTGCACGGCGTCGCGGGCGTCCTCGCGGTTGCCGATCATCAAAAACGCGAACCGTTGCAGGCCGCGTTGCTCGGCAGCCACGAACTGCTCGAAGGCCATCGTGGATTCCACAACCACCACCTGGTCTGACGCGATCATCCGCACCCCGCTGATCTCCACTTCGCTCATACCCCAACAACGCGCCACAACCCCGATTCGCGGCACATGATCTTGAGTCAAGTGTGCCGCGCGTTCGGCGAGCTACGTCGCCCACCGAGCAGCACTAGGGAATGACAAGGAGAATGCCGAGAAGCGGGCTTGGCTGACGGTTCACCGCACCGCGACGGGGTTTGCCAACAGGGACGCGAACGCCATCGACGCGGCGCCGATGGGCAACAGGCGCGCGCCCAGTTCGCTGGCGACGATGCTGACGCCTTCGGCGTTCGGGCCCAGCGCGGCCTCGGCGACCGCGCCGCGCAGGTGTTCGGGGTCGTAGCGCAGCAACGACGCCAGGAACCCGCCCAGCACCACCACCTGCGGGTTCAGCACGTTGACCGCCGCCGCCAGGCCCGTCGCCAGGTGCCCGAGTTGGCGTTCGACCACGGCGCGCACGCGGTGCGTCCGGTCGGCCAGCAGCGTCGTCTCCAACAGGTCCACGTCGGCGTACTCCAGGCCCAGCACGTCGAGCAGTTCGGCGCGCGTCACCATCGCCTCCAGCGTCCCGGCGATCCCGGCGGAATCGCGCACGCCCGCCCCGGCGACGCGGATATGCCCGAATTCCCCGGCGTAGCCGTTCGCGCCGCCCAACGGACGCCCGGCGACCACCGCCCCGCCGCCGATGCCGGAGGCGCCCCCGTTGAGATACAGCAGGTGGTCGGCCCCGCGTCCCGCGCCGAAATCGTGTTCGGCGAACGCGCCCAGGGACGCGTCGTTGGCCACCCGCACCGGCAGCCCGGTGGCGCGCGCCAAAGGCTCGGCGAAGGGCGCGTCCACCCATCGCAGATGCGGCGCGTTGCGGACGACGCCGTCGGCGGAGCGGACCTGGCCGGGGATGGCGCACCCGACGCCGACGCACACCACCGGGGCGGACCCCCGGACGTCGGCGATCAGGTCGGCGCAGGATTCCAGCGTCGCGGCGGCGGAGGGGATCTGGGCGTAGGTGCGCCGCGCGACGCGCAGGATCGTCCCGTCCAAGCCCACCAACGCGACCTTCAACTCGTCGATTTCGGCGGTGACGGCGACGGCGGCCACGTCTGGGCGGATATACACGACCGGGCTGGGCCGTCCGACCATGCCGTCGGACGTGGGCTCGTCCTCGTCCACCAGCCCCATCGCGGACAGGTCGCCCACCAGGCTGGCGATGGTCGAGCGGTTGCGCCCGCTGGCCCGCCCGAGCGCTGTCCGCGACTGCGGGCCGTTGCGGTAGAGCAGCGTCAGCACCGTGGACAGGTTGGCGCGCCGCATCTCCTCGGTCGTCCCGCCTGGCATCAAAATCCTTCCTTTTAGTAGAGCCCTATTCATCAGTCCTGGAAGTCGGGTGTCGCCCGGATCGGCGCCTGGCTGCGTTGTCGTCGTCGCCCGTGCCACCAGCACGGACTCCTCCTCCGCCTTGCCAGCCACCGCCCGGACACCGCCCGCCAAACCAGGACTGATGAATAACGCTCTTAGTTGGACAATACCCCAAACCCGAGATATGTTGGAAGTGACAACATATACCCCCGCGATCCGGCGGCGATTCTTCCGCTCCACGACAAGAGATTGGTGTGACCCATGACATATACCCCGACCCCAGCCGACCACTTCACCTTCGGCCTGTGGACTGTCAACTACGACGGCGGCGACCCGTTCGGCGGCCCCACGCGGCGTCCGATGGACGTCACCCACGTCGTCGAGAAACTCGCCGAATACGGCGCGTACGGCCTGACGTTCCACGACAACGACCTGTTCGGTTTCGGGTGCAGCGAGGCCGAGCGCCGCAGCCAGATCGACACGTTGAAGGCCGCGTTGGCCGCGACCGGGCTCAAAGTCCCGATGATCACCACCAACCTGTTCAGCGCCCCCGTCTTCAAGGACGGCGGCTTCACGTCCAACGACCGCGCCGTGCGCCGCTACGCCCTGCGCAAGGTGCTGCGCAACCTCGACCTGGCCGCCGAGCTGGGCGCGAAGACGTTCGTCATGTGGGGCGGGCGCGAGGGCGCCGAATACGACTCCGCGAAGGACATCCGCCAGGCGTTGGAGCGTTACCGCGAGGGCGTCGACATGCTGTGCGAGTACGTCATCGACAACGGCTACGGCATCCGCTTCGCCATCGAACCGAAGCCCAACGAACCGCGCGGCGACATCCTGTTGCCCACCGTCGGCAACGCCCTGGGTTTCATCGCGACGCTGGCGCACCCCGAGATGGTCGGCCTCAACCCGGAGGTGGGCCACGAGCAGATGGCCGGCCTCAACTACGCCGCGAGCATCGCGCAGGTGATGTATCAGGGCAAGCTGTTCCACCTCGACCTCAACGGCCAACGCGGCATCAAGTACGACCAGGATCTGGCCTTCGGCCACGGCGACCTCTACAACGCGTTCGCGCTGGTCGACCTGCTGGAGAACGGCGGCCCCAACGGCGGACCCTCCTACGACGGCCCGCGCCACTTCGACTTCAAGCCGTCGCGCACCGAGGACGAGACAGGCGTGTGGCAGGCCGTCCAGGCCAATATGCGCATGTACCTGATCCTCAAAGAGCGCGCGGCGTCCTTCCGCGCCGACCCAGAAGTTCAGGCCGCCCTCAAGGCCGCCAAGGTCGACGAGTTGTCCGTCCCGACGCTGGCCGAGGGCGAGGGCTACAAGGGCCTGCTGGCCGACAAGGCGTCGTGGGAGGACTTCGACGCAGGCGCGTACTTCAACGGCAAGGGCTTCGGCTTCGTCCAACTCCAGCAGTTGGCCGCCGAGCACCTGCTGGGCGTTCGCTGACCTTTCACCCGCATGGGCAACGTCATCGGGGTCGACACGTCGACCCAAAGTTGCAAAGTCGTGGTGCGCGACGCCGCGTCCGGGCGGTTGGTGTCGTCCGGGCGCGCGCCGCACCCCGACGGGACCGAAGTCGACCCTGCCGCGTGGTGGGACGCCTACCGCGCCGCGCTGGACGCGGCGGGCGGTTATGACGGCGTCGAAGCGGTGTCCGTCGGTGGGCAGCAGCACGGCATGGTCGCCCTCAATTCGCTGGGACGGGTGATCCGCCCGGCGTTGCTGTGGAACGACACGCGCTCGGCCCAGGCTGCCGCCGACCTGGTGGCCGAGGTGGGCGCCGAGGAGTACGCGCGGCGCACCGGCGTCGTGCCGGTGGCGTCGTTCACGGCGGCGAAACTGCGCTGGCTGCGCGACCACGAGCCCGACAACGCGGCCAAGGTCGCGGCTGTCGCGCTGCCGCACGACTGGCTGACGTGGCGCCTGCGCGGCTACGGGCCGTCAGGCGAATCCGCGTTGGGACCCGACCTGAAGGCGCTGACAACCGACCGTTCCGACGCGTCGGGCACCGCGTATTGGTCGGGGTCGACCAACCAGTACGACCGCGACCTGTTTGTGCGCGCGCTCGGGCACGACGCGATCCTGCCGCGCGTGCTGGGGCCGTCCGAATCGGTGGAGGGGCCGGGGTTCGCCGTGGGGCCGGGGGCTGGCGACAACGCGTCCGCCGCGCTCGGCCTGGACGCCAAACCGGGTGACGTGGGCCTGTCGATCGGCACGTCGGGGGTGGTGTTCGCGGCGACGCCGTCGCCGGTGAGCGAGCCGACGGGGACCGTCGCGGGGTTCGCCGACGCCACGGGCGGGTTCCTGCCGCTGGTGTGCACCCTGAACGCGGCGCGCATCCTGGACGCCATGTGCGACGTGTTGGGGGTGGGCCACGACGGGCTGGGACAGTTGGCGATGACGGCTGCCCCCGGCGCCGGCGGCGTGGTGCTCGTCCCCTATTTCGAGGGCGAGCGGACGCCGAACCTGCCCAACGCGCGGGCGTCGTTGCACAACCTGTCGTTGGCGAACACGACGCGCGAGAACCTGGCGCGCGCGGCGGTGGAGAGCCTGCTGTGCAGCCTGGCCGACGGCCTGGACGCCATCAAGGCGCTGGGCGTGGCGACCTCCCGCGTGCTGATCGTGGGCGGCGCGGCGGCCAATCCGGCTGTCCAGCAGATCGCGGCGCAGGTCTTCGACGTGCCGGTCTGCATTCCCCAGCCAGGCGAATACGTCGCCGACGGAGCGGCCCGCCAAGCCGCGTGGGCGTTGACCGGCACCCGTCCGACGTGGCCGGTGGAACTGGCAGCGACGCCAGAACCCGACCCGCAGCCCGTCATCCGCGAGCAGTACGCGAAGGCGGCCCAAGCGGCCTCACGCTAAAGGCACCGGCGGCGAAAGCCGCTACTCGTGATCGCGCCGCCCGCCGCGATGAGTGGGCGACGGGCGGCGCGATGGACGAGGTCAGGACTGCGGGACGGCGGTGAGGTGCGTGGCCCCGAAAACCTGCCGCAGCGTGTTGTCGAGATCTTGGGCCAGGCATTCCCCCGCGATGACGTGGTCGGGGCGGACGATGAAGACCGAGAACGGGGACTCGTCGAACCACCACTGGAAGGCTTGCGTCGGGTCGCCGAGGACGGTGACGCCAGGCGACGCGTGGGCGACGGCCCAGTCGCGTTGGACCTGGGGAACCACCTGGACCAGGCGGGCGCCGAGATGATGGATCTGCTCGACGGTCTTGTTGGCGATCAATTTCGCCGGGTCGTTGTTCCAGGCGACGACGCACCAGTCGGAGCTGACGGCGTCGTCGAAGAGGATGTCGCGGCCATCGGCGGTGGACACGCGCGGCTGGGGGAACAGCGTTCCGGCGGTGGTGTGCTTCCCGACGGTGATGACGGATTTCGAGCTGGGCAGCGGGGTGTGGACCACGACGCCGTTCTCGTACTTCGGCATCGGCTTGAAGCCCATCGTCGCCACCCACTGCTTCAGGGGCGGCACGACATCGAGGATCCGCCCAGCGATATCGCGCGCCGTGGTGAAGAACGGGTTGTGGGACGTGTTGAGGCGGTTCATCGTCACCGACAGGTTGACCATCGCGCGGACGTGGTCGCGGCGCTCGGTGGTGTAGGTGGCCAACAGGCCGTCGCCGCAGGTGCCCTTGATGACGGCGGCGAGTTTCCAGCCGAGGTTGATGGCGTCGCGCATGCCGGAGTTCCAGCCCTGGCCGGCGTTGACCGGCATGAGGTGGGAGGCGTCGCCGCAGATGAGGATGCGCCGGTCGCGGAAATTGGAAGCCACCCGCGCGTTGAGGGTGTAGACCCGTCGGCGGATGATCGACAACGAGGTCGGGTCGGTGACGTGGTCTTTCATCAGCTTATGGACGAACTCGTCGGAGGTGGCCAACTCGTCGGATTCGTCGTCGTGGAGCATGAACTCCCAGCGGCGGATGCCATGCGGCATCGAAATGGTGGCGAAACCGCGCTTCGGATCGCCGCCGAAGACGACGTGCGGGTTGCCCAGCGGGTCGTTCTCGACGTCGATGACCAGGCCGCGTTCCGGCAGCGTCGATCCGGGGAAGTCGACGCCGATCACCTGGCGGACGATGGAACGCCCGCCGTCGCAGCCGACGACATACTGGGCCTGGATCTGGGTGCGGGTGCCCTGGTGGTCCTCGACGGTCACGGTGGCGCCGTTCGCGTCCTGGGTGACCTCGACCGCGGAGTACCCGAAGTGGACCTGGACGTTGTCGAAGCGGTCGAGACCTTCGAGCAGCACCTTGTCGACGGCGGGCTGGACGAACCCATTGCGCCGGGCGTACCCGAAGACGCGCGTCTTCGGCGCCATCGTGGCGAAAACCCGGCCCTTGGCGCCCAGCGAACGGGCCGGCTGGTCCGGGATGGTGTGGGGCAGGACCTCGTTGACCAGGCCCGCCGATTGCATCGTGCGCAGGGCCTCGTCGTCGATCCCGACGCCACGCGGGTAGTCGATCAACTCGTCGAGCCCCTCGACCAGCACGACGTCGATCCCGCGCAGGCCGAGCAGATTGGCCAACGTGAGGCCGACCGGGCCGGCTCCGACGATGACAACTCCAGTGTTTTGATTCATCGTGTCCCCCTCAATGTGGAAATGATGGTGGTTGCTTGTTTGGACAATAAAGAAATATCGGTGCCGATGGCGGCATAGTCGGCCAGCCCGCGCTCGGCCAGGAAGGCCGCATACTCGGGCGAAGCGCAGAAAACGCCGAAAGCCAGCCCGTGCTCGCGGGCCTGGCCCGACAGGCGGGCGATGGCGTCGAAGACCGGGCCCGTTTCCCAGTCCAGCCTGGCGCCCAGGCCGTAGGAAACCGCCAGGTCAGCCGGGCCGATGTAGGCCGCGTCGATGCCGGGAAGGGCCATGATCTCGTCGGCGGCCTCCACCCCGGCGGCGGTCTCGAACTGGGCGACGACCTTCACGGCCCGGTTCCCGGCGGCGGTGTAGTCCTCGCCGGAATACAGGTCGGGCCGGCTCGGGCCGAGGCTGCGCCCGCCCAGAGGTGGGTACTTGCAGGCCAGCACCAGGGCCCGCGCCTGCTCAAGCGTCTCGACGGCGGGCGCGATCACGCCGCGCGCCCCGGCGTCGAGCAGGCGGCCGATCACGCCGGAGTCGATGCTGGGGATGCGCGTCCAGGCGTACTCCAGGCCGCGCGGCAGGCCGCGTAGCATCTCGCAGGCGCCCTCGACGCCCACCTCGCCGTGCTGGACGTCGACCACGACGCCGTCATAGCCGATGTGCAGCATGTGCTCGGCGACCACCTGGGACTTCAGCGACAGGTGGATCAGGGCTGGAATGCCACCCATGTCACGCCGCGCCCGGCTCGGCCTGCGCCACCCGCTGGGCGTGGGCGGCGGCGTTCTCGGCGCCGAAGATGGGCTTGATGACCCGGTGGCGGATGCGCCACTGGCCGTCCACCTGGGCGTACTCGTCCTGGAACTCGCCCATGCTGGCCGGAACCAACGGGTTCGGCGAGGAGTCGCGGTAGGCCAGGTAGTAGGTCGTGCCGGTCAGGACGCCGTCGACCCAGGCCAGGCGCAACCCGCCGAAAACATGGCGGACGATCCCGGCGGTGACCCTCACACGCCGCGCCCCCCACTCGCGGATCCCGTCCTGCCCGACCATCGTGCCCATCGGGCCTTCGGTCACGGCGTCGGGGGTGAACAGCTCCCACAGTTTGTCGGCGTGGCCGTGGTCGGTCAGCCAGTTGTGCTCGCAGACCAAGTGCTCGATCTGGGTGCGCACCGTCGGGTCAATGGCGTCCATGTCCCTATCCTTTCGAATCGAGGGTCGCGGTGACGCGGCCCAGCTCGCTAATCGTGCCGACGCAGACCACGTCGGCGGGCCACGGCTCGATGTAGCCGATGGAGCCCGACAGCAATACTTCGCCCGCCTGGAGCGGGCGGCCCCGGTCGATGGCCGTCTTCGCCAGCCAGACGACGGCGTTGACGGGGTCGTCCATCACGTTGGCGCCGACGCCCCGGGTGATCTCGGCCCCGCCGCCCTCGATGACGAGTTCGACCTTGGTCAGGTCGACCGACCCGTACGCGTATTTGTTCTCGCCCAAGACCAGGCCGCTGCATCCGGCGTTGTCCGCGATCGTGTCGACGATGTCGCCAATGTCGCCCTTGAAGCGGAAATCCACCACCTCGAAAGCCGGGGTGATGTAGTCGATGGCCGCCTTGACCGCCTCCAGGCTGGGGTCGAGCACCTCGGTTTTCAACACGAAGGCCACCTCGGCCTCGATCCGCAGGAAGTTGAACTGGGAACCGGGCAGGACGACGCCGGAGGAATACACCATGTCGTCGTGGATGATGCCGTAGTCGGGCTCGAAAACCCCGACGCGTTGTTGGACCAGCGGGTTGGTCAGCCCGACCTTGCGGCCCACCCGGACCACGCCGAGTTCGACCTCGCGCCGCTGGGCGACCATCTCCGAGATGGCGTAGGCGGATTCGAGGTCGTGCGCGGGCAGGCGCGGTGAGACGTAGTCGATGGTGTACGCGCCGACGCGTGCGTCGTAGAGTTCGTCGGCGATCTGGCGCAGGTTTTGGGCGGATGGTTCGGACACGTCAACTCCTTCGGGTCAAAAAGTCCAGCGCACGCTGGTTGAACAGCCCCGGGTTTTCCCACTGCGGCCAGTGGGCGGCGTTGGCGATGACGAGCAGTTCGCCGTCGGGGATGGCGTCGGCCAACCGTTGGGCCACGTCGGCCCCGCCCGACGGCTCGTGGTCGGTCCACACCAGCAGCGTCGGCACCGGCAGGGCGGCGTAGTCGTCGGGCGTCACACGGTTGCGGAAACGGGTGTCCGGGTCCTGGAGGACCGTGATCGAGCGCATCGATTGCAGGAAGCCGGGCTGGGAGTAGATCGCTCGGCGAATCTCGACCAACTCGTCGGTGATCAGCTCTTTGTCGTGGATGACGACCTGGAGGCGGGCCTTGACGTTGTCGAACGTCGGATCCTCCACCGCCTTGTCGCTGACCGAGCGGGTCTTGGCCATAGCGGAGGACGAGGCCATCTGGCCGCCGGGGGCGCACAGGACCAGGGATTTGACCCGCTGGGGGCGGTGCTGGGCGAACTTGATGGCGATCCAGCCGCCCAGGGACTCCCCCACCAGGTGGGCTTGCCCGATTCCGAGCGCGTCGAGCAAGCCTTCGAGGTGGTCTTCGTAGACGGGGATTTCCATCGGCTCGGTCGCCAGCGTGGTCCAGCCGTGCCCGGGGTAGTCGTAGCCGATGACCCGGAAGCGGGACGCCAGCGCCCGGATGTTATGGGTGTACGCCTCGATGTGCCCTCCGGTGCCGTTGAGCAGGACGACCGTCTGGTCGCCGTCGCCCACCTCCAGGACGCGGGTGCGCCACGGGCCTACCTGGACATAACGCAGGCTGTGCGGCAGGTCGGCGACCTGCTCCCAGAACGTGGGCTGCGGCATGGTCACCCCTTGGTCCGGGCGGTCTGGACCGCGAAGCCGCCGTCCCAGTTCTCCACGCCCCAGTAGTGGTCGGTCGGCAGCTCGTAGGGGCCTGCCATCGACAACGCCGCGAAGGCCGCGATCCAACTGCGCATCTCGTGGGCGGCGCTGCCGCCCTCCTGGAGGAACTGCTCGTTGTCCCAGGCGTCGACCGCTGTCAGGTTGCCGGAACGGAGCGTGTCGAGCACCAGGTCGTCCCAGGGCACGTTCAGGTGCGTCGGCGGCACCTTGCCGTCGGCGACGGCCTGGATGGCGTCGGTGATGTGGTCTTCACGTTCCTTGCGGTCGGCTGCGGTGGGGTTGTATGAGATCAGCCGCTCCCGGACTTCGGGCGAGGCGGTCTCCCAACGCGGGATCGGCGGGTTGTGCGAAATGCCGCCGGAGCCGATGAACAGGACGCGTTTGTCGAGGCTGAGCGCGGCCCGACCGAACGCCTCGCCCATTTCGCGCACCCGGCGCATCGGGGTCAGCGGATGGCCGAGCGCGTTGACGAACACCGGCACGATCGGCTGGGTGAAGCCATGCCCGTAGAGGAACTCCACCGCCCGCATCACGCCGTGGTCGACCCTCATGCGCTCGGAGCGGCCAATGTCGATGCCCTCGGCCAGGACCAGCTTGTGCAGCAGGCGGGCGGCGTCGGAGTCGACCGGGATCGGGCCCTTCCAGGTGCCCCAGTCGCCGACGCCCTCGGCGTTGGCGCCGACCGTCCACGGCGAGATGTTGTCGTACAACATGCCGTTGAAGTGGTCCGGGCCGAACACGACGACGACTTCCGGGTCGAACTCGGCGATGAAGGCGCGCGCCTCGACTAACGCCGCGTCGATTTCGGCGACCGTCGTCCCGCCCGGGTCGACGTAGCCATAGGACGGGGCATGGGCAAGAGATACAACTGCCAGTGACATGGGATTCCTCCGATCCTCGCGGCCATGGGGCCGCTGTCCGATACTTGTGTGACTACTCTGCCGTCAAGCGTTAGCCACCAGGCTAATAGGTGGTGCCGGGGCCCGCCATCACTACTCGGCGAGTTCTGGCGTCGCGGAGCGCTTGACGCCGAAATGCAGCACCAAGACGGCGACGCTGGCGATCAACAGCGGGATCGCGAAGATGACGAAGGTCAGCGGCGTGGACCAGCCCGCCGCAAACGCGAAGCCGGCCAGGATGGGGGCGGCGATGCCGCCGAGGCGCCCGGCCCCGATCACGACGCCATACCCGGTGGCGCGTGCCAGCGTCGGGTAGAGCTTGGGGACGATGACGTAGAAGCCACCGGTGCCGGCGCTGACGAAGAAGCCCATGATCAAGATGACCGGGAACAGGGCCCCGAAGGTGCCGTGCGCGGCGGCGAACCACAGCATGGTGCCGAACCCGATCACCAGGAAGATCGGGGTGAGGATGCGCGGGCTGACCTTGGCGGCGATGGCTCCGAAGATGGCCGTGCCGATGATGCCGCCCAGGCTGAAGGCGGTGATGGCCGGGGCTGCCAGCGACAAGTCGCCGCCGTTCATGTCCGTCACCCGCGTGGGCATCCAGTTGGTGATGAAGTAGAACACGATCATGTAGCAGATGTAGGCGAGGATCATCACGATGGTCTTCCAGCGCAAACCAGGGGTGAAGACCATGCGGACCGAACCCTTGGCCTCGGCCTGGCGGTCGCCGGAATCCTTGGCGGGCAATTCGTTCATAGCCGGCTGGCCGATCTTGGCGAGCAGGGCGTTCAGCCGCTGCAGCGAATCCTTGCGCCGGCCCTCGGCCATCCAGGCGATCGACTCGGGGAAGAGCCAGCTTGAGGCCACGATCGCGACGACCGCCAGGGCGGCGCCGACGACGAAGGCGAAACGCCATCCGCCCCACGGATACGCCAGGCTGGCGATGCTGGGGAGGTTGATGATCGGGCCGACGATGACCGCGCCCAAGACGGCGCCGATGTTGATGCCGGCGGCGAACAGCGCCATGACGAAGGGATAGCGCTTGCGGTTGCTGTATTCGGCCACGATCACGCCGACGGAGGCGACCAGGGCGCCCAGGCCGATGCCGGTGACGATCCGGGAGACCATCAAGATGGCCATGTCACGCCCGATCGGGCCGATCGCCATGCCGACGGCCACGGTGATCGTGGAGATCACCGCCATGTTGCGCCGCCCGATGCGGTCGGCGACGGGGCCCAGCAGGACCGACCCGATGAACATGCCGATGAGGGAACCCGACAAGACCAGCCCCAGCAGGCTGGCCGAAGCGTGGTATTCCTGGGCGATGTAGGGAGCCGTGAACGAGATCACGGTGACGTCGTAGCCATCCAAGATGACCAGGCCGATCGCCAAAATGACAGCCCTGATCTGCAGGCTGCTCATCTTCGACGTGGCGATAGTTTCGGTAATAGTCATGACAACCCTTTCCGATCGTTAGGGTGAAGCGCCAACACGGGGGCTTCGCTGTTGAGCGTGTTGAGAAGTTCGTGGACCGTTCTCTGTGTATTTAGTTACCCAGATAATGCATCCGTGATCGATTATGCATCCTGTCCCCACGTCGGTCAAGAGTTTGCAACCCCCAATCTCGACGAATTTTCGCGGGCTGGCTGCCGCGTCCCGGCGAGGCCGGGAAGGCCCGGGCCGACCGCCACCGGCGATGCTAAAATCGGGCAACACATCAGTTCCGCAGGGCGCCGCGCTGCCCGTCACGATGGATGGACGACGGGCAGCGCAGCGTGCGGGGGTATGGGGGTCGTCCCCCCATCGTCATCACAGCGGGTCGAAGGCAGGAGAATCATGGCTGACAGCAAGGTCGCCGTCATCATCGGCGGAGGTTCTGGAATCGGCGCCGCGTGCGTGCGGGAGTTCGCGGCCCGGGGCTACAAGGTCGCGGCCATGTCGCCGTCGGGGCGGGGGGCGGCGTTGGCCCGCGAACTCGGCGGGGTCGGGTTGGACGGCACCAACCGCAACGTGGCCGACCTCCAAGCCATCACCGATCTCGCCTGGTCGACATATGGCCGCATCGACACGGTCGTCAACGGTTCTGGCCACGCCGCCCGTGGCAAGGTGCTGGAGCTGACCGACGAGGACTGGGCCGAGGGCATGGAACTGTACCTGCTCAACGTCATCCGCATGGCCCGCATCGTCACCCCGTTGTTCCTGCAGCAGGGCGGCGGCACCATCGTCAACATCTCGACCGCCACGATCTTCGAGCCCAGCCCGCTTTACCCGGTCTCGGTCACCTTCCGCGCCGGCCTGGCGTCGTTCGCCAAGCTCTACGCCACCGAGTACGCCCCCCACGGCATCCGCATGAACAACGTCCTGCCCGGGTTCACCAAAGAAGACCCAGCCACCGTCCCCGGCGAATTCACCCAGGGGATCCCGATGGGGCGCGCCCAAAGCACCGCCGAGCTCGCGCGCGTCGTCTATTTCCTCGCCAGCGACGAGTCCAGCTTCGTCACCGGGCAAAACCTTCGGGCCGACGGCGGGGCCACCCGCTCGGTGTAGCACCGCACGCACTCACATGAAGATGGGGGGCGACCCCCATACCCCCTTGGCAGCCGCGCTGCCCGCCTTCCATCCATCATGGCGGGCATCGCAGCGCCCTTCGGCACCGCCAAGAAAAGACCTACATCACACATCCACTCGGCCAGGTCACAGCCGGGCCAGCGGCACTTCCAGGCGGGCCTGCAACTGCTCGAAGGAGACTGAGAAAGTTTCGCGCACCACCGCGCCCTGGGGGCCCAGGTCGATCACGGCCAAGTCGGAATAGACCCGGTTGACGCAGGCGACCCCGGTCAGCGGGTAGGTGCATTGCGGCACCAGCTTGGGCTGGCCGGCGCGGTCGAACAGGCTCATCATGACGTAGACGGCCTTGGCGCCGACGGCCAAGTCCATCGCGCCGCCCACCGCCGGAATCGCGTCGGGCGCCCCGGTGTGCCAGTTGGCCAGATCCCCACCGGGAGTGACTTGGTAGGCACCCATGACGCACAGGTCGATGTGCCCGCCGCGCATCATCGCGAAGGCGTCGGCGTGGTGGAAATACGACGCCCCGAGCAATTCCGTGACCGGGATCTTGCCGGCGTTGGTCAGGTCGGGGTCGATCTGGTCGCCGACGGCGTACGGCCCCATGCCCAGCATCCCGTTCTCGGTGTGCAACGTGATGTCGGCGGCGGGGTCGAGGAAGTCGGCCACCTTGGTGGGCAAGCCGATGCCGAGGTTGACGTAGGACCCGGCGGAAATGTCGCGGGCGACCAACGCCGCAATCTCGGCGGGATCCAGCGGCCCGCGCCCGGTGTGTTCGACGGTGCGGCCTGGCGCGCGGACAGCGTCGCCAGCCGGTCGGGCGGCGCTCATGCTGCCCGCCCGTGGGCCGCCTGGCCCGCCGCGTCCACCAGCCGCGACAGGTCGAGGACGCGGTTGACGAAGATGCCCGGCGTGACGACGCTTTCCGGGTCGATGCCCCCCAGGGGGACGGTCCGGCGGACCTGGACGATGGTCGTGCGCGCGGCGGTGGCCATGACGGGGCCGAAATTGCGGGCCGTCTTGCGGTAGGTCAGGTTTCCGGCGGCGTCGGCGCACTCCGCCCCGATCAGGGCGTAGTCGCCGTGGATCGGGTACTCCAGGACGTAGCTGCGCCCGTCGATGACGCGGGTTTCCTTGCCCTTGGCCAGGTCCGTGCCGACCGCCGTCGGGCAGAAGAAGGCCCCGATGCCGGCGCCAGCCGCCCGCATCCGCTCGGCGAGGTTGCCCTGGGGGACGAGTTCGAGTTCGATCCGCCCCGCCCGGTAGAGCCCGTCGAAGACGTAGGAGTCCACCTGGCGCGGGAACGAGCAGACCATCTTGCGCACCCGTCCGGCGGCCAACAGCGCGGCCAGGCCGGTGTCGCCGTTGCCGGCGTTGTTCGACACGATCGTCAAATCGGTGGCGCCTTGGTCGATCAGGGCGTCGATCAGGGCCACCGGCATCCCGGCCATGCCAAATCCGCCCACCAGCAGCGTCGACCCGTCCTCGACCCCGGCCAGCGCGACCGCCGGGTCATCGGTGATCAACGCGCTCACGGCGCCACCTCGCAGTTCTCCAGGACGACGGCCAACCCCTGTCCCACGCCGATGCACAGCGCGGCGACCCCCCAGCGTTGCCGCCGTTCGCGCAGCACCGCCGCCAACGTCCCCAGGATGCGGGCCCCCGAGGCACCCAACGGGTGGCCGATGGCCAGCGCGCCGCCCCGGGTGTTGACGATGCCAGGGTCGATCCCCCAGGCGTCCACGCAGGCGAGCGACTGGACCGCGAACGCCTCGTTGAGTTCGACCGCGCCGACCTGCGACCAACCGATGCCTGCTTTGGCCAGCGCCCGGTTGGCGGCCTCGATCGGGGCGATGCCGAAACGCTGCGGCTCCACCGCCATTGAGCCACGTCCGGCCACCCGTGCCCACGGGTCGGCCCCGATCGCCTCGGCGGCGCCCGCCGAGCCGAGCAGGACGCCGGCGGCGCCGTCGTTGAGGGGCGACGCGTTGCCCGCCGTGATGACGCCGTCGGGCCTAAACGACGGCGACAAGCGGGCCAACGTGTCGGCATCGCAGCCGGGGCGGATGGTTTCGTCGCGGGCGACCACGACATCGGGGCCATGGCCTGCCGGAACCCGGACGGGCTCGACCAGGCCGTCGTAGAAACCCTCCTGCCACGCCTGGTCGGCCAGGCGGTGAGAACGTGCCGCGAACTCGTCTTGCCGGCGCCGGGAGATTCCCAGATCGTCGGCCAACTGCTCGTTGGCCTCGCCCAGGGACACCGTCCAGGCCGACGGCATACGCGGGTTGACCAGCCGCCAGCCCAGCGCCGTCGAGACCGCCGTCACGTCGTTGGCCGGGAAGGCCCGCTCGGGTTTGGGCAGGACCCAGGGCGCCCTGCTCATCGACTCCACGCCGCCGGTGAGGATGACCTCGGCGTCGCCGACCTCGATCGCGCGCGAGGCGATCATGGCCGCGTCGAGCGAGGAGCCGCACAGCCGGTTGACGGTGGTGCCGGGCACGCTGGCGGGAAGGCCCGACAACAGCGTCGCCATGCGGGCGACGTTGCGGTTGTCTTCCCCGGCGCCGTTGGCGTTGCCCCAGACGACCTCGTCCACGGCTTCGGGCGCGAGCCGGGGGGCGCGGGCCATGAGAGCCATGATCACCTGGGCGGCCAAGTCGTCGGGGCGCACCGTGGCCAGTGCCCCGCCAAGCCGCCCGAAGGGCGTCCTGACCGCCGCATAGACGTATGCCTCACCCATTCGACTCCTCCTTGGCGGATTCTGGCGGGCGTGATACCCGTCCGGCCTAGCGTGCCATCGCTTGGCTCGCGGAAGAATATTTTACCTGCTCAATTTTGCATTCTTCAGCAACTATACTGACCAGAACCCGGTCGGCCAAACGTCGCACACGGGGAAATCGCCCGCTGACACGGCCTGGGGCCGTCGTCGCGCCAAACGGGGGTTACGCCGCCGACGCCTGAAGGTAAACTGGCCAAATGGCGAAACGACCCAACTCAGAGACCATCACGGCTGAAGTGGGCGATTTGCTGCGCGCCGACATCTTGTCCGCGACCTGGCCCCCGGGGTCCAGGCTCAGTGTCCGGCCACTGTCCGAGCGCTACCACACCTCGACGACGGTGGCCCGCGAGGCCCTGGCCCACCTGGCGGGCGACTGGCTGGTCCAGCTCAAACCCAACCGTGGCTGGTTCGTGACCGACCTCAACATGGTCGAGCTGTCCGACCTGACCGAACTGCGCTGCCGGGTGGAGGAATTTGGCGTCGCCCTGGCCGTCGAGCGCGGCGACCTGACCTGGGAATCGCAGTTGGTGGCCGTCCACCACGTCCTGGAGTCGACCCCGCGACGGACCACCGACTCGGCCCGCCGCATCAGCAGCGAGTGGATGGCGGCCCACCGCGTGTTTCACTCCACCCTGTTGCAGCCGTGCCAACTGGACCAACTCGTCACCTTGTCGGAAACGCTGTCCGACCTCAGCGCCTTCTACCGGCAACTGGTCGCGCCCACGCCGATGGCCGAGGCCCGCAACGTCGAGGACGAACACCGGGGCCTGCTGGACGCCGCCCTGGCGCGCGACGCCGCCCTGACCGGCAAGCTGCTGCGCGAGCATTACGGCAAGACGCTGGCCGTCATCGCCGCCAGCGGGGCCGTGCGCTCCGACGAGTGCCTCGCCGCCTGACGTTTCACATATTGCCGCGTACTGCCGCATGACGATGGGGGCCGACCCCGCAGAACTTATTGGACGATGGGGGACAACCCCCATACCCTCGCGCGCCGCGCTGCCAGTCCTCGGCGTTAGGGGCAGTCCTCGGCGAAGTGGAGGATGGGTGGTGGGCTCGTGGCGTGAACTTTTCGCGCTCCGTGCTTCGCCGAGGGCTGCCCTTAATGCCGAGGGCTGCCCTTAATGCCGATTAACGGCAGTCCTCAGCGATCGGGACAGGCAACGCGACGCCGTCACTCGTGGTTGCGAAGAAAGTTGGCGATCACTCTTCCCATTCGTCGCTGATGATGTATTCTTAGGTCAAGAATGTATCAATGGTGGTCCACGTCAGACTGACCGTCGTTCGCAAGGCCACCGGATGGAGGATAGCCATGCGTTACGCCAGTTACGTCACCACCGCCGGCCAGCCCACCTGGGGGGCCGAAGACAACGACACGCTCTACGACCTCGGCCCCAGCGGGCTCAACCTCGCCCCCAGCCTCAAAAATGCCGTCAGCCAGGGCCTGTTCGCCACCGCGCCGACGTTGCTCCAGGCACCAACCCAGCCGGTGACGGGCACCCGTTTCCTGCCCGTGATCGCCGACCCCGCCAAGGTGATCTGCATCGGGGTCAACTACCGCACCCACCAAGAGGAAACCGGACGGGATTCGGTCGGCCACCCCACCGTGTTCACCCGCTTCGCCGACACCCTGGCCGCCCACGGTGAGGACGTGCCGATCCCGCCACTGTCCGACATGTACGACTACGAGGGCGAAATCGCGCTGGTCATCGGCAAACCCGCCTACCAGGTTGCAAGGGACCACGCGTGGGACACCGTCGCCGGCTACGCCTTGTTCAACGACCTCAGCGCGCGGGATTGGCAGCGCCACACCGGGCAGTGGACCCCCGGCAAGAATTTCGCGGCCTCCGGGCCTTTCGGGCCGTACTTCGTCCCCTCCGGCGACATCGGCGACATCGCCGCCGTGGACCTGCAAACCCGGGTCAACGGGCAGGTACGCCAGCAAGCCAGCGTCGCCGACTTGATCTTCGACATCCCGGCGATCCTGGAGTACGTCACCTCCTTCACCGCGCTGGTCCCCGGCGACGTGATCGTCACCGGCACACCGGGCGGGGTCGGGCTCTTCATGGACCCGCCGGTTTTCCTCGCCCCCGGCGATGTCGTCGAGATCGAAGCCACCGGGCTGGGCACCTTGTACAATCGCCTCACCAACCAGGCCGCGATGCAGCCGGCCTGACCGGCGGCACGCTGCGGGGGGCATGTCGCACCCCGCTCCCATTCCACACCCCACCCTCATCCGAAGGAGCCTCACATGGCTAAGGCAGCCACCTCCCCAGCAGTTGGATACGACGACCT
>Ga0123357_10000658_pt1 | contig 34456 bp, 36 predicted proteins | sample TergutEmb28metaG_FD_89873 | JGI IMG/M metagenome (GOLD analysis project Ga0123357, IMG submission 89873) | Embiratermes neotenicus P4 segment gut microbial communities from Petit-Saut dam, French Guiana - Emb289 P4 | ecosystem: Host-associated > Arthropoda: Insects > Digestive system > Gut ... | reverse complement strand
GCATTATCTAATCAAAAAAAGTCATTTTACAGCGGAAATACACAAATAAAACCTCAGATATGAAAAGAAAAAAAATTGGTTGAATCTTTTTTTAATACACTATTTTTTAAAACGATTTGCGACGTTACGATTTATAAGCCATTAGGGCAACCGCATCAAAAGTATATAATGTTTTTGCGATACCTCAAAAAAATTATACTTTTGATGCGGTTGCCCTGAATAATTTTGGAAACAAAAGTGTATTATCATTTTTTTATCTATCTTTGTGGTCATATCATAAATTTGTATCAAGATGTTGCGTCAGATTATAATTCCTTCTGCGATAAACAACTCCGTAATATTGCCTGAGGTGTATTATGGTAAAAAGGTGATGGTAATAGTTTCTGCATTAGATGAAAAAATAGAAAATCACACAAAAGCGAAAGAAGCGAGACTGTTCTTTAATTCGATTCAGGTTAATATGACGGGGTTCAAATTTGACAGGGATGAAGCTAATGAACTTTAGATAACAATATAATTTATGATAAAAATGCAAATACTTTTTGCAGAATTATAACTATCTTTGGCGTTTCAAAATATATTTTTACCAAAATATTTTTTACAATGAACGATTTTTCGACAACTTTTATGGGACTTCCTTTGCGAAATCCCATTATAGCAGGGAGTTCCGGATTAATGAATAATTTGGATTATTTGAAACAACTCGACGATGCCGGCGTTGGAGCAGTAGCGCTGAAATCAATTTTTGAAGAGCAAATCCGTATTGAATCGGAACATTTTCTGGATTCGGATAACAGCAAAGCGAAGGAATGGAAAAACATTTTGCAAAATATTGAGCAACAAAATGACTATTATTATGATGAAGCGCTGACCTACATTCGCCAATTTGCAAAAGAACATACCTTAGACCGGTATCTGTCATTTATTTCAGAGGCAAAGAAATGCCTGTCGGTTCCGGTTATCGCAAGCATTCACTGTGTGTCGCAGTATCATTGGAGCTATTTTGCCAAACTGATTGAAGAAGCCGGCGCTGATGCGCTGGAATTGAATGTGTATGTTTTGCCGTCGGATATCAGCCGAACAAGCGCAGAAAATGAGCAGGTATATTTTGATGTGATAGAGCAAGTTATGAAGGGAATTTCTATTCCCGTTTCATTAAAGATCGGATATTATTTTTCCAGTTTAGTGCAAACTGTAACCAAACTGAGCCGGACGGGAATTTCCGCTCTAACCCTGTTCAACCGGCCTTATCATCCGGATATTGATATTGAACAATTGAAATTGTCGTCCAATCATATTTACAGCAATCCGGACGAATATATTCAGACGCTGCGGTGGGTGGCGATTCTTTCAGGAAGGGTGCAATGCGACATTGCCGCATCTACGGGGATACATGATTATACCTCAGTTGTGAAGCAGCTTTTGGCAGGGGCTTCTGCGGTGCAGATTGCTTCTGCGCTTTATGCCGGCGGACCTCAAGCGATCGGTCAGCTGTTGAGTGGAATGGGGGAATGGATGCAGCGGCATAATTTTCAGACAATAAAACAGTTCAAAGGGATGTTCGGCCAGGATAAAATTGAAAATCCTGCTGCGCTTGAACGGGTGCAGTTTATGAAATTCTTTTCGAAGGTGCAAGACGGTGTCACGGCCAACTTCTCCTGAATTAGTGCAAATAGAAAAACTAAAAAGCAATCAACAATAAAAACATACATGAAAAAAATTAAAGTACAAAATCCTGTCGTCGAATTGGATGGCGACGAAATGACCCGTATTATCTGGGCTTTTATTAAAGAACAACTTATATTACCCTATTTAGATATCGACATTAAATATTACGATTTGGGAATACAGAACCGTGATTTGACCGACGATCAGATTACGATAGATGCAGCAAATGCAATCAAGCAGTATCACGTAGGAATAAAATGCGCGACTATCACGCCGGATGAAGCCCGTGTGAAAGAATTTGGATTGAAAAAGATGTGGAAGTCGCCGAACGGAACGCTGAGGAATATCATTGGCGGAACGGTTTTTCGCGAACCGATCATCTGCCGCAACGTGCCGCGTTATGTTCAGGGTTGGACAAAACCAATCGTGATCGGACGTCATGCTTTTGGCGATCAATACAGGGCTACCGATGTGCTGATTAAAGGAAAGGGAACTTTGAAGATGACGTTTACCGATGAACAGGGAAATGCGCAAAGCTGGGATGTTTTCCGGTTTGAAGGCGACGGCGTTGCTATGGCTATGTACAATACCGACGATTCGATTTATGGTTTTGCCCGCTCTTCGTTTCAGGTGGCGTTGGATAAGAAAATGCCGCTCTATCTTTCTACCAAAAACACTATTCTAAAAACATACGATGGACGGTTTAAAGATATTTTTCAGGAAGTGTATGATAAAGAGTTCAAAGCGGAGTTTGAGAAAACAGGGATTACCTACGAACATCGCCTGATAGACGACATGGTCGCTTCGGCTTTGAAATGGGAAGGCGGTTTTGTCTGGGCTTGCAAGAATTACGACGGCGATGTACAATCGGATACGGTGGCTCAAGGTTTTGGTTCGCTGGGTTTGATGTCGTCGGTATTGGTTACGCCTGATGGTCAGATTGTTGAGGCTGAGGCTGCACACGGGACTGTTACCCGCCATTACCGTCAACATCAGCAGGGCAAAGAAACATCAACCAATCCGATAGCGTCTATTTTTGCATGGACGCGAGGATTGATGCATCGCGGCAAATTGGACAATAATCAACCTTTGATTGATTTTGCGCATACTTTAGAAAAAGTTTGCATTGAAACGGTTGAATCGGGAAAGATGACAAAAGATCTTGCTATTCTTATCTACGGGGATAAATTAAACCGGAATGATTATTTGAATACGGGAGATTTTTTGAAGGCGATTAAAGAGAATTTGGATAAGGAATTATTTTCTACGCACACCTCTCAAACCGCCCTGAACTCACTATGATAAATCTTAACCAGCAACAAAAACCCTGAGATGACAAGCGGTCCAAAAATGATGCCCCAAAACCCAAATAAATTAATCCCCAGGATAACTCCAAAAAGAGGAATCAAGGGATGAACATTGGCGTATTTTTTCAGGAATATCATCCGGAAACCATTGTCGATAAGCGAGATGACACATGCGCCCCAAATAAGGAGGACGACTCCCTGCCAGATGTAACCTCCGATTAACAGATTGATCGCCAAAGGTATCCAGATAACGACCGTTCCAATCACAGGAATTAATCCGGCAAATCCGGTCAATATGCCCCAGACAATCGGGTCGCCGGCGCCGGTGAACCAATACGCCAAAGCGGATAATGAGCCTTGCAGTACCATAATTACAGGAATCCCAATGGCATTGCTGATGACCATGTGGTTGGTTTCTTTCTTTAATAACCGGATATTTTCTTTAGAAATCGGGAGGAAATTTTCGAGGCCTTCTTCAAATTTTTCACTTCCCTGCAACATGAAGAAAAGGACAAAAATCATCAGGATGACGTTGGCAATCACATTGCCGGTGGCAGAAAGCACGCCGGGTAAAGCGCTTCCGAGCCACTGAGTTCCTTTTACAAAAATTTCATCTAAAGAAATGGCGTGTCCCCATTTCTGAATGGTCGTTTCATGAAAAAGTTTCAGGTTGTCTAAAATCGTTTGAGGATCAAAATATTGGATTTTTGTATAAACGACCATAGAGATTCCGCCTCCGATAATGATGATAACAAGGAAAGTCGAAAGAACCAGCGTTAAAACTGCCAGCGTATTGTGCCATCCCTTTGCCAGTAATCTTTTATGCGGTTTTCGCAGAAGCATGTATAATGTGAATGCTCCCAGCACTGAACTTGAAAAATAGCGGAGTTCGTAAACGATCAAGCATGCCAGTGCGACCAACACCAAAACCAATCCGATTGATTTTGCCCGTTCATTAAAAAATTTACCCGTGTACATAATTGTTATTTTATTTTCTTTTGCCAGCGCCAAGCCGAGCGTAGCGTATCTTCAATTGTTTCAATGGCTTGCCAGCCTAAAACTTCGTTTGCATAAGCCGGGTCAGCCCAAATCTGCTCAATGTCGCCTTCCCTTCGACCGACGATTTTGTGCGGGACTTTCACTCCGGTCGCTTTTTCAAAAAGCGAAATCAGTTCCAGTACCGATAAGCCGTTGCCTGTTCCAAGGTTATAGTATTCGACCGGCGCGCAAAAACTGTCGTTTAACAGCCGGTTCATGGCAATCACATGTGCCCGCGACAAATCCACGACATTGATGTAATCGCGGATACAGGAACCGTCGGGGGTATCGTAATCATTCCCGAAGACAGACAGTTCTTTCCGGATGCCGGCAGCTGTTTGCGTTACAAAAGGAACTAAATTTTGCGGGACGCCTATGGGTAATTCCCCGATTTCTGCCGTAGGATGTGCGCCGATAGGATTAAAATACCGCAGGATAATGCTTTTATAAGAAGCGTCGGCATAAATGGCGTCGCGGATGATTTCTTCGTTAATCTGTTTGGTATTTCCGTAGGGCGAGCAAGCCGGCTTGATGGGCGCCTGTTCGTTAACCGGCAAAACATCCGGTTGTCCATAAACGGTGCAGGATGAAGAAAATACAAGTCCTTTGACTCCGAAAACGGGCATCAATTCCAACAAATTCAGCAACGATTCGATGTTGTTCCGGTAATACATCAATGGTTTCTGAACAGATTCCCCTACCGCTTTACTCGCCGCAAAGTGAATAATCCCCCGTATGCCCGGATTTTTTTCAAATACTTCCCGCATCGCTTTTTCGTCCGTACAATCGACTTTTTCAAAAACGGGACGGATGCCGGTTATTCGCTCAATGCCATCGATGACACCGGCATTTGAATTTGAGAGATTGTCAACGATAACTACTTCATAGTTTGCATTTTGCAGTTCAACAGTGGTGTGAGAGCCAATGTATCCGGTTCCTCCGGTTACTAAAATTTTTGTTTTCATTCGGTTTACTTTACTTTTGTTTTATTCTTATTTATAAAATCTTTCCAGCTTGTATAGGGCGCTTCCGATTGCGGGCGGCTGCTTTGCAGGAAGTGGCAAAATGCCGCCGCCAAACCGTCGGTTGCATCCAATTGGGGGAGCATCCTTTCCTGGGGAATATTCAAAAACCGCTGTAATAAATCGGCTACCTGCTCTTTGGATGCCCGTCCATTGCCGGTAATCGCCATTTTTATTTTCAAGGGAGCGTATTCAAAAATCGGGAGGTCGCGCGAAAGAGCCGCCGCCATGGCAACTCCTTGCGCCCGCCCCAATTTTAACATACTTTGCACGTTCTTACCGTAAAAAGGCGATTCGATTGCCAGTTCTTCAGGTAAAAACTCGTCAATCAGTCCGGATATTCTTTCAAAAATGCGCCGCAAACGGTGATAATGATCGTCCAGTTTGTTTAATTCCAATACACCCATCGCTAACAGAGAAGGCCTATTGTCGCTGATCTTTATCAATCCATAACCCATTACCGTAGTTCCGGGATCGACGCCCAATATAATCTTTTCTTTTATCACTTCCCGCTAAAACTTACTGCATCAAAGAGTAGCGAAGGAATCCGGTAAGAGGAAACCGTTCGCGGGTCGTTGCCTGTTTCCAGCAGATTTCCCAGTAGCGTAAGTATATTCCCTGTGATATTCATTTCATTTACCGGCTTCACGGCAACGCCCTTTTCAATCAAAAATCCTTCAACGCCAAACGAAAAATCGCCGGTTGTTTCATTGCTGTTTCCACCGTTGAAACCGGTTACCCATATTCCTTTGTCGATGCCTGCTAAAATCTGTTCAAAATTCTTATCGCCCTGTTGCAACGTAAGGACGGAAGGCGATTGAATGGTCGGATCCATTTTCAACTTTCCACCGTAGTATGTATCGATGTAATACATTTTTAATACGCCATTTTCAATCACATTGCATTTTTTGGTTGCAACTCCTTCGTTGTCGAACCAGCGGGCGCCTCGTGCATTTTTGATATGCGGATCGTCGATCAGGGTTAATTTCTCAGAAGCTATCTTTTCTCCTAACTTATTAATTAAGAAAGAAGATTTCTGTTGAATCGAACCGCCGCTTAGCGCTGAGATTAACGGATAAAATAAACGCGGGGAAGAGCTATTGTCCAGTAACATCGGATACACTCCGGTATCGATTTTTTCCTGTCCTAATTTCCGCAATGTCCTTTCGTATGCCGTTTTGCCTATATTTTTCTTTTGCAGGTCTTTCCAAAAAACAGTCGAATCGTACCAACCGTCGCTCGGACGGGCGTCGCCTGCACCTTTCATTGAAGTTTCGGCAGAAAGGCTGAAATAAGTCGTCTCGCTTTCGCCTTCAAAACCGTTGCTGGCGACAACGTAAGAACTGTTTGTCCCGTCGGAATAACCGGAAGTAACCGAAATCAACCGTTCGTCCGTTTTGTAAACTTCATTGACACTGGCTTTAAGCAGCGCCAATTTATCATCGACCGAAACCTTTTCTATAAATTCGTCGTAAATATCCAATCCTTTTCCAACGCCTTTGTACAGGCGGGAAGAATCGGCTAATTTACGAAATTCATCTTTGGCTAAATAGCGGGTAGTTTCAATACCGGTGGAAATAAATTTTTCCAATTCAGCCTTGTCCAAACGGTTAGTTGAATAGGAAGCATAACGTCCGTCCACATAAAGTTGAATATTCATCCCGTTTTCGGATGATTGTTCCAACCGGTCTAATTGTGTGTCGCGGTATTCAAATGAATTATCGGTACCGCTGTAAACAGAAATGCGCGCACCGGAACTTCCTTTATCCAGCGCATAATTCAATGCCCATTGAGCTAAGTTTTTATATTCTTGTGATATCATGATTATACGCCTCCTACTGTTAATTGTTTTACTAATATGGATGGTAAACCTAACGAAACCGGACAGGACTGACCGTCTTTACCGCAAGTCCAGGCGCCCGGATCGATTTTGAAATTGTTAGCTACCATCGTGATGTCTGCCAACGCTTTAGGTCCATTGCCGATGATATTTATATCTTTAATCGGTTGAGTGAGTTTACCGTTTTCAATCAGATATCCGGTTTTTACGTAAAAAGTGAAATCGCCAGCCCCGATTTGTACTTGCCCATTGGTGAACGTATCAACAAAAATGCCGTTTTTCACGCTTGCAATAATATCATCTTGGGAGCAATTGCCGTTTTCCATATAAGTCACGCGCATACGCGGAATCGGAATACTGCGGAACGATTCCCTGCGTCCATTTCCGGTGGGGGATACGCCATAATATTTGGCGCTGATGCGGTCGTGAAGATAAGAAGTCAGCACGCCGTCTTTCACGATATAGGTTTTTTGCGAATCGATTCCTTCATCGTCAAAATTAATGGAACCCCGGTTGTTTTCTAATGTACCATCATCAAGAATGTTAATGATTTTATCGCAAACGGGCTTTCCTAATTTATCGGAAAAAATAGAGGTTTTTTTCCTATTAAAATCGGCTTCAAAGGCATGTCCTATGGCTTCATGCAGCAGGATGCCCGATCCTCCGGCGCTCATCACGACCGGCATTTCGCCGCCTTTAGGTTTAATCGATTCAAACATGATGGAAGTTTTCTGAAACGCTTCCTGAGCAACTTCTTCAATCAAATCATCCGTCAGGAATGAAGCATCTTTCCGGGCGGCTCTCGACGACATTCCATTTTCTATCCTGTCGCCTTGTTGCATAACGCACACGCCATAAATGATTACCATCGGGCGAACATCGTGGCAAAGGGTTCCTTCCGAATTGTAGTAAAGAACGTAAGACGTTTCGTCGTTAATCACGGCATTTACTTTAACAACCCTTGAGTCCAAAGCAAATATCCGTTCGTTCAGTTTCTGAAGATAGGGTATTTTTTCCTGAATAGACTTATCTTCCCACGAATTAAGAATAGGGTAATAATTCTTAAACACTTTTTCACCGGTTTTCACCGGTGGAACTTTTGCCGAACCGTTGGCGATACGGGAAGCTACCCGCGCCGCTTTAATCATTTCCTCCAAAGTAGTGTTCTCAACAAAAGCATAGCCTTGCTGGTCGCCGGATACTACGCGAATTCCAACGCCGTAATCGATGTTGGAAGAAGCGCGGTTGACAGCGCCATCCTGTAAAGTCAGCGAATTGGAAAACGTATGTTGAAAATACAAATCGGCGTAATCGCCGCCTTTTTCCAACGCAACCGCCATCACTTTCCGCAAATCATTTTCGTTTACATAAAAATGAGTTAGCATTTTCGGTAAATCTTCTTTTTGAGGGCGTATTTGGGCGCGCATTACTTCCGGAAGTAAAATTGTTCCGGCAACAGCCAAACCCGAAGCACGCAAAAAATCTCTTCGTTTCATGTATTGAAAGATTAATTGATAAAATTTAGGTACAAAGATATTTAATTTATGTGAGTTTGGAGTAAAATAATAAGGAAATAAGAAACAAATAATGTATTGTAGTAAAATTTTATATTTACCATGATATTCAAAGGAATTTTTTAATCATTTCAGGGCTAAAATACAAATCGTCATCATCAATAGGAGTAAACGTATAAGACTTTTTCATTCTTCTTGTTAAGATAATTTGCTTTCCTGCATCAACTTGATTATCTTGGAATTGCTTGCTCGTAACTTCTAATATTGCCATATTTGTATATTATTATTTGCACTAAAATTAGTACAAAGATATAATTCATTTTTTTATTTTCCAATTTTTTCTTCCCCGAAAAACAGTGGGTAAAAAACATACAATATTTCTTTGTCATTAAAAAGTTACTGCCCATTACCTTGACAAATTTCATTTAGACTGTTCATCTTCTTGTATCTTGAGAGACTATCTGTATAATTACATACCAATTTTAATCTATATCAAAGAGATAGCCTTCGTTATCGGTGGAAGGAAAAGTTTGATAACGTCGTTGGCAATCCGCCTTACGTGAAATTTCAGGATTTATCCGACGAAAATCGAGAATATCTTGTTAAACATTGGAAAACTATTGAGACAGGTACATTTAATCTGTATTTTGCTTTCTTTGAATTGGGATATGATTTACTAAAGGATAACGGTCAATTGGGCTACATAACGCCGAACAATTATTTCACATCATTAGCAGGTGAATCTTTACGGAATTTTCTGATTAATAAAAAATGTTTGAGTAAAATCATTGATTTTAATTCAAAGAAAGTGTTTGATGTTCAAACTTATACGGCAATTTCATTCTTGGAAAAATGTAAAAATGATTTCATTCTTTACGACCGCATACCGGACACACATTCTCCAGAAGAATTTCTTTCAAATGTCAGATATTCCGAAAATGCTGTTTCTGAATTAAATATAAAAAAATGGCGTCTATTGAGGTCTGATGAAAAGAAAAACATCAAAGCAATTGAAACAGTTGGTACGCCAATAAAGCAAATGTTTGATATCTGCGTGGGAATAGCAACGTTAAAAGATGATGTGTTTTTCGTTGATGGAAGTCAATTTGATGGGAATTATATTCTTAAAACAGGACAAAACGGTAAACGGTATAAAATAGAAAAGGGTATTACCCGAAGTGTTTACAAAATATCCGATTTTAAAAGTCAGAGTGATATTTCTATGAATGTCAGACGTATTATATTTCCTTATGAGGTAAACGGTTCAGCAACGGTCATTGATGAGGACAGTTTCAAAATGAAATATCCGTATTGTTATGAATATTTGCTTTCGGTAAAAGAAGAATTACTCTCCCGCGATAAAGGAAAAATAAAATACAATCCATTTTATGCTTGGGGGCGTACGCAGGGATTAACTCGTTTCGGAAAAAAAATCTTGAATCCGACTTTTAGTCAATATCCTCGTTTTCTGGTGGTTGAAGATGAAGAAGCTTTGTTTACCAATGGATATGGTATTTTTTTCAAAGAGCTGGTAAATGAGCGTAATCTTTTTGGCGATACAGAACATACACTTTCAAAGATTGAAAACATTGATATTGTGCAGAAAGTGCTAAATTCCGAAATTATGCACTATTATATAAGCAGGACAAGCGTTTCTATTGAAGGTGGATATCCCTGTTATCAGAAGAATTTCATCGAAAAATTTACTATTCCCGAATTTTCCGGTAAAGAAGTTTCTGAATTGCGTTCTCTTTCTAATTCCAAAGATATTAATCAGTTTTTAACGGATAAATATCAAGTGAATCTGCCCGCTCCAAATCTATCGTTATAGATTTGCAATAAATCCGATCACCCGCACTTTCACCCAATGGCGGATCGATGTATTGTTCATTTACTCCATTTCTAATCAATTCGCTTTTAACAACTTCATGTAATAATTTGATGGGTTGCTGACTGCGGATTAAGTTATTCTTTGCAGTAGTTCCACCTGAAACAATAGCTTCTTCAATAGATGATTTAATTCTATTTACCGCTTCCTGAAGTGAAATCAAATTCTGTGGCATTAAAAAATTCTTTTAGAGGTACATTTAGCGCATGAGCGATTTTCTCTATATTCACAATGGAAATATTCCGGCAACCGTTTTCAACACTTGCAATATAACTCCTGTCCAAATCGGCAGTATATGCCAATTCTTTTTGAGACATAGATGCTTGTTCACGCAGAAATTTAATTCGTTGCCCTATTATAGGCTTTATTTCCATGCTGCAAAGGTCGGTAATTGTTGACTATAAATCAAAGACTATAAGTAACATTTGATAGTTATAGATTATTATTTTTCGGATAAATTTTTTGAGGAGATACTGAGAATGAAAAAGACAGTTTGACCAGTGGTAGTAATGTTTACTGCTTTAACTTCAACAATAATACAATGAGCCCAGGCAACAGCGTCAACCATCGTGCCTATGGCTTTAGCGTCCGTTGCATTGCAGATCAATAGTCTAAACACAGGGGAATCACTCTTTGACATATTGGTTTATAGAGAATAATAAACGGAAAAGACCCCATTTATAAAAGGGTTTTGGGGGTCGATTCCGTTCTGTGTAGAGGCGTTGCGCGCAACGCCTCTACTGTTTTTTATATTCCGGTTATCTGCTCCAATTTGCAGTGACAGGTAGAGAACTGTTTTCTTCAAAATGCGACAGGATTTTGTGGTTTGCCCTGCCTACATCGGAAGAGTCAAGTTGAGAGATATAAATTCGGGTTGTCTTTTCCGATTCATGCCCCATTCCCCTGCTGATTGTTGAAAGCGGTACACCTTCCTGTGAAGCGATACTCGCCCACGAGTGGCGCGCAACGTAGCTGGTAAGGTGTTTTTCGATACCTGCCAACTTAGCTAATTTATTCAGATTTCTATTATGAATAGCCAGCGATTCTACGGTTTTTCTCCATTTGGTATATTCGTCACAATCCTGATATTGTCTGAGAATAGGGAAAATGTAATCGGATTTATGGCTTGCATAACGTTTGATGATTGTCTTCATGCAATTTTCCAGTTGGATGGTAATCAGTTGATCAGTCTTCTTGCGGTTATACCTGATGAATCCGTTCCTGATATTTTCCTTTTTCAGGTTTGCTGCGTCCACATACGACATTCCCTGAGTGAAGAAGCAGAACAAAAACAAATCGCGGGAGAAAGCTATGGAATGTGCAGGATCCAATACCAGCGCTGCCAGCTTTGAAATATCTTCCTCGCCGGCTGCTCTTTTACTTGTCTTTGCATTACCGGTAAAAGTGCCTGAAAAAGGTTTGGATTTTGATTCTTCCACTATAAGAACCTTTTCCATAATTGCTTGATTGTAAGCTGCGCGGAGCGACCGCATGTAACACGAAATAGTGTTTTTGCTCTTGTGTTCTGCTTTCAGGTAATTCTCGTAGTTTCTAATCAATTCGGAATTGATTTTATTGATACCGATATCCTTACCTCCAAGGAATTTACGGAAACTGACAGCAGCGTAGAAATAAGCCTGAGCCGTACCAAACTTGCTCGCTTTGGTCAAACGGTTCACTATCCGTTCAATGTATTCGCAAAACAGCTGTCCTTCCTTCTGTTTGTGAAAACAGTTGACAAGATCTTGCGAAGAATAATCGCCGCGGACTTCGAGCATCTCAGCCGCTTTTGTAAGTAATTCCAGGTCTTTTTTCAGCCTTTCATCAATTTCATCAAGTTCCTCTTTCCGCACGGGAGGACTGCTTTTCTTCGGACAGGCCGTTTTTTGCAGTTTTTCATCCCATTCATCAACGAATAATACATAAGGAGTTAAAATAACTCTTGCTACTCGGTGGCCCGTAATTCGTAACGCCAACATACCTTTTTCGGGCTTATCCTTGATTGCCCGGAAAATAACCTTAACCGTTGTCTTCATTTGTTAAAAATTTATGTAATAAGTGTAATATCCTAAGTCATTAGTTGTTTTGATGACAAAAGTTGTATGAGGAGACAAAAATAGAACAAAAATTTGACATACAACACTTTTTGATAAAAAAAATGATGAAATTAAAGAATTTTGGTAAATTCAAAAACAAAATATAGAAAAAATATAAGTTAAACTCCAAATAAAAATCGTACTTTTGCAATCTTAATTATCTACATTATGCCGCTAAATATACCTCATAATCTACCGGCTGTCGAAGCGTTGAAAAAGGAAAGCATCTTCGTAATGGACGATTTACGAGCTTCAACTCAAGATATTCGCCCGTTAAAGGTGGCGCTTTTGAACCTTATGCCTGTAAAAATCGCTACCGAAACGGATTTTGTACGCCTGCTTTCCAACAGTCCGCTTCAGGTGGAAATCGATTTGCTGAAAATGCAATCGCACAATAGCAAAAATACCTCTCAGGAACATTTGGCAACTTTCTATAAAAATTTCGAGGATATTCGCAACACGAATTACGACGGCATGATTATCACGGGCGCTCCTGTTGAATTGTTTGATTTTGAAGATGTTAATTATTGGAACGAATTGGGCGGCATCATGAATTGGGCGGCGCGGCATGTTACTTCAACGTTGTATATTTGTTGGGCGGCGCAAGCCGGATTGTATCATTTTCACGGAATCCCCAAATATCCTTTGGATCAGAAAAAATTCGGCGTATTCAAACATACGCTTAATACGCCTAATATTCCGCTTTTTCGCGGGTTCGACGACGAGTTTTATGCTCCTCACAGCCGGCATACCGAAATACGGCGCGACGATATTTTGAAAGTCCCTGCATTGAGTATCCTTTCCGAATCGACCGATGCAGGCGTGTATATCGTTATGTCGCGCGGCGGACGCGAGATTTTCATCACCGGACATTCCGAATATTCGCCCGATACGCTGCATACTGAATATCTTCGCGATTTGGAAAAGAAATTGCCTGTCAACGTTCCGGTTAATTATTATACGGACGATAATCCCCAAAAAGAAATCAAAGTGCGTTGGCGCGCCCATGCTCATTTGATGTTTAAGAACTGGCTGAATTATTATGTTTACCAATCAACTCCTTACAATCCGGAAGAAATTGAATTTATGGGAGATATCCATGCCTGAGGTATGAAAACGGCGCGAAAAATTGAGTTATTGGCTCCGGCTAAAAATTTGGATGCCGGAATGGAAGCCATTAATCATGGCGCTGATGCAGTGTATATCGGCGCTCCACAATTCAGCGCCCGTGCAAGCGCCGGAAATTCATTGGAGGCGATCCGACAATTAACCGAATATGCTCATACTTATTGGGCAAAAGTCTATGTAGCGCTTAACACGATTCTGTATGATTCCGAATTTCCGGTGGTGGGAAAATATATCAACGAACTGTATTACATGGGAGTTGATGCATTAATTATTCAGGATATGGGGATTTTGAATCTGCCGTTTCCCCCTATCCCATTGCATGCAAGTACACAATGTGACAACCGGACTGTTGAAAAAATTCGCTTTTTTGAAGAAGCCGGATTTTCCCGCGCTATTTTGGCTCGCGAACTTTCATTGTCTGAAATTAAAGCGATTGCCCTGCAAACGAATCTTCAGTTGGAGGCATTTGTACATGGAGCTTTGTGCGTATCCTACAGCGGGCAGTGTTATGTCAGTCAGGCGCTCTCCGGAAGAAGCGCCAACAGGGGCGAATGTGCGCAGTTCTGCCGGTTGCCTTATACGTTGCAAGACGCTTCGGGAAAGACTATCGCCCGAAATAAACACTTGCTGTCGTTGAAAGATTTGAATTTATCGGAACAGTTGGAGGATTTGCTTGATGCAGGCGTTACTTCCCTGAAAATCGAAGGGCGTTTGAAAGAAGTCAGTTATGTGAAAAATATCACGGCATATTATAGGAAACGGTTGGATGAGATTTTTGTAAAACGACCGGAATACGTCCGGGCTTCATCGGGAAGTGTGGTTCCTTTTTTCGTTCCCGACCCTGCGAAAAGTTTTAACCGTGGATTTACGACTTATTTCCTGAACGGTAGAAACCAACCGGTTGCATCGCCCGAAACGCCGAAATCACTGGGTGAACCGATAGGGAATGTGAAGGATTTGAACCGGAATTTTTTTACCGTTTCGGGACAAAAAGCCGTTCATAATGGCGACGGTCTTTGTTTTATCGACAGTAAAAAAGAGTTACATGGATTTCGGGTGAACAGGGTAGGAGAGGGGAAAATTTTTCCTGCAGAGATGCCGGCGCTTTATCCCGGAACAACGCTTTATCGGAACTATGATCATGAATTTGAGAAGACGCTTTCTAAAAAATCGGCGGAAAGGAAAATCGGGATTGAATTTGAATTGGCGGAAAATGCTTTTGGTTTCAGCCTGACGGCAACTGACGATGATTTTTGCCGCGTAACTCTTACGCTACCGTTTGCCAAAGAGCCGGCTCAAAAAGATCAACAGGCCAATTGCAGGGAACAGTTATCCAAATTGGGCAATACTCCTTTTGAATTAAGGCAATTAACAATTTCTTTAAATGGGAATTGGTTTATTCCCTCATCGGTATTAAGTGAATTGAAGCGGCGGACAGTTGAGCGTTTACTGTCGGTACGGAAAATAAATTATGTACAGGCCCAAAGAACGATAACCGCTGTTTCACCGGTTTATCCTAAATCGAATTTGACTTATCTGGGTAATGTTGCCAATAAAAATGCTGAAGCGTTTTACTTACGTTGCGGAGTGCAACGAATCGAACCGGCGTTTGAAAATCAGATGCAGGAAGATGTTCCGCTGATGTTTACCAAGCATTGCATTCTTTACGAGGCAGGTTATTGCAAAAGGGATAAAATGCGCAGAGACGGGGCGCGACCCGTCTCTACAATGGCAGATTTCGAAGAGCCCTTGTATCTTGTTTCAGGGAAAAACCGGTTGCGGGTGGCGTTTGATTGCGGCAGGTGTGAGATGCGGGTAAAAAAATCGGAGTTGTTAGATGAATAAATTTAATTTATTGATAACATTTGTTATTTGCTGATTACTTGGTTGGCAAGTATGAAAAAAAAATATTACTTTTGCAAAAAATGTAAAGATGTAAAATATAATGCCATAAAAAAAATAACATGGGCGAAAAAATATTTTTTAACAGAAAAGAATTGCTTGACTTAATTAAACAGGCAAAGTCGCGTATTCGTGTTTTAGGTGCAGTGGCGTTCAATTTACCTTATGACGAATTAAAAGAAGTTTGGTTTGATAAAATCAACAAAGGAAAATTGCAAGTTGAAATAATTTGTGAATCTGAATCTTCGCTAAATTACGCATCCTTAATTTCTGCTAATAAACGAGTTAGCGGAGAAGACAGGAGTTACAATATTGGAAATTTAATTAATATAAAAAATGCCCCTTTCCAAAAAGTTAGAGGATATCTGGTAAATAATAATTGCAAACATATTGAGCCGGAAGAAGACAGCAAGGAAAAGCAATATTTTTCATTACGTACTTCTTATTTACCAATTCCTATACCCGTGATTAATATTGATGATGACTATTACATTACATTGGCTTTGACATCTTTCTGTGAATTAAATAAATTTGAAAAAATATCTGAAAGTCATATTTGGTGGGGTGAATTTAAAAAGTATTTTTATGCGTATTTTGATGCTCCATTAGGCGCTAAGAAATATTCAACCGAAATTTCTGATAAAGATAACAGAACGGAAGTTATTATAATGTACAATGATGATCGTCATGTATTAGGACAACTCCCACGAGATTCTTTTTTGGACATAACCAAAGTAAAGGTTGTGGTTTGGGGAATGTTATTTTCTCGCGAGGGAAAAGTTTTAATTCACAGGCGAGGGAACAATGCAAAAGATAATCGTGGTATGTGGGATAAGTCCATTGGAGGACATGTTGATTTGGAAAAAGATACGGTTGATACAACCAAAGCCGCAGCGCGAGAGATGCTGGAAGAGTTGTATAAAGTGGAGGCGGAAGGACAAGGGGCGCACACTAACAGGGAAATTATGGAAATTAACGAAGATAAGCCCATTTTCTTGGGAGATTGGAGACCTGAAATTCGATACACTTTCCCGTTTTCTGAAATAAGACAAAAAAAAGATGAGATTTTCTTTTTCAGGTTGAAATACGATTTTAGTAGAAAACCGATTGATTCTCCTCGAATTTTGCCTGATGGAACAGAAATGCCTGTAAAATGCTGTGCAGATGTTTATGTTTTTGTTATGCAGGAAGGTTTTGAAAAAACAATAGGAGAACTAAAAAATTCAAAATATAAACTTCTTGAATTGCATGAATTGAATGATGCTTATCAAGATAAAGAAATAGAAATAGAAGAAAATGGCGAATTAATAATAGAGAGATTTAATCCGACTCCTGATCTGAAAAAAATTATTACGGGTGAATTATGGCCTGAATTAAATTCTTTTGCTGATTATTTAAAAGAAAGATTAGAAAAAAAATAATGTTTTATGGGAAAGACAGCATTCATAATTACATTAACAGGTTCTTCCGGTTGCGGTAAATCACATTTTACAGATAAAATTATTGAGTTTGGTAAAGAACTGAGAGCCAAAGAAGGAATTCAATTTAACCCAAAGCCACATTGGAAATATGTGACCCGATCTTACCGTGAAACTGAGATAATTGATAAAGAGATAAACAAAAAAGAAATAGACGTAAAATCAGTAAAAGCCATTCCGGAAGATTGTGAATTTATTTACAGGACATACGGTGATGAATATGGTTTTTATAAAAAAGATTTGCAAAAATATTTAGATCAGGGAGAATCGCCAGTAATTGTTATAAACGATGTTCGAGTAGTTGAGGAATTGAAAAAAGAATTTCCCGATCAGGTATTGTCTCTATTTTTATTTAGAGAAATTATACCTGATGTTGAAACTCATAAAAAAGCAGGACAATCGAGAGGCGGCGTTTCAGAAAGTAAAAGTATTTCAAGATTTGAAAAAGCTGTTGCTTTGTATCGGGTTTTTATTGAAAATATTTTCCTTTTCGACAGAGTTATATTAAATGTTCCCTATGAAGGGATTAATGCAAATGGGGAAAAGTTCGAGGATATTGCTAAAAGACAAGCCAAAGGTGTTATTAGAGGAGTCATTAACGGAAAAATCCCTTTAAACAAAAAAATAACAAAAACCCCTAAATTGTTCATTGTATCTGGTAATGCGCAGTCGGGAAAAGATGATATTATTAGAGCTGCTAAAAAATTGGGAAGACAACAGACGGATATATTGATTAAATACACAAATCGTAAAGAAGAAGATGGAGACGACGGGGAAATAATATGTAAATATAAACCAAAGGAAAGCCTTGTTAAGCAATACGAAGAAGAGTATGCCCTTGAATGTAATCAATTTGACAAAGATTACACTTTAGAAAAATATATGAAGTTTTATAAACGTGTTTGTGAGGAAAAATATATAAAATATGAAAAGAAAGTAGAAGACGACAATAAGAAAAAAAGAAGAAGGGATAAAAAATGTACTTATGAAAAATTCTGTGAAGCCTTATATGATGTAGATAAAAATATTGAAAAAAGTAAGATAAAAACGAAACTTGAACGCTTTTGGGAGAGCTTAAAAAAAGACATTGAAGATAAAGAAATCCCCAAAGGATACAAGCCGGATAAAGAAAAAATAAATAAAATATTAAAAAACATTATTGATAAAGGTGGGCGAGGATCTGATTTTGAACATCTTTGGAAAAACTTAAAAAATGAATTATATAATCCGGATAAAAAGGAATTGCCTGAAAATGTGTATAAGGAAATTTTATCTAAATATTTTGATCCAAATTCTGAATTTATTGATTTAGAAAAAATTGTAAGCGAAAATAAAGAGCTTTACAAAGAGGAAATAAAGAAAATTGACCAAAGAATATCCAAAAAACAGGCAAAGCCGGAAAATAATAGCGGTTGTTTGCAATATAAGGGGAAACCTTTTGTTTTGTACGAGAATAATAAAAAATTGTTTAATAAACAACCTACCTACTATGGATATGAAATAGATAAGTATGTTGAACAATTAAAAAATGGCAATAAACATATTGTACTTACAGCAAGTTTGCCGAATATGTTTCGAATATGTCGAGAGCATTTTGGACAAGAAAATGTTATTACCGCATATACATATTCTCAAATAAATCAAGAAGAACATGCTAAACATTCAGATAAAGTAACAGGGGAGGCAAAACTTCAAGAGTACGATGATATTTTACGTTATGCGTACTACATAGAGGATTTCGATTATGCGTTAATTTTTGCAGAAACGAGCCTTACAAATGAAAGTGGCGGACAAAGAGATGAATTAATTGACCAAATGTTTAGATTATTTAGATATTATAATTCAGATGTAAATAAAGAAAACAAAAACAAGTTGTTTGTTTTATCAGGACCATCAGCGACAGGAAAATCTACTTTGCTAAAAAGAATTTCCGATATAGAATTGTGTGAAATTGCGCCCAAATATTCAAGTAGAAAAATAAGAGAAAACTTGCATTTTGATGACATTATACATAAAGACCGGAATTACATTGAAGAAAATTGTACTGTAAAATATGAAATGTATGGAAACTTGTATGGTTTCAATCCGAATGAAATAGAAGAAAAATTGTATAAAAAGAACCAAATTACAATTTGTAACAATATTGATTCTATAAAAAAAATTATAGAGATTTTTGACGAAAAAATCTCTATAATTTTTATTTATTTACAAAACATTCAGATTGAAAACCTATTGAAAGCATATATTGAGCGTAAAAATTTGAAAATTACAAAAAATAAATCAGATAAATTGTTTTCATTGGCAAACAAGCTTTCAGAGTCTCTAAAAACAGAAAATAAGTTTGAATTTAACAAACATGAAGAAGCATTCAAAATCAATCTGAAAGAATATTTATCAAATATAGATTATAAAGAATTTGAAGAGCGTTATAATACTATGATTTATTCCAATGAATACTATATTGAAAATAAATATTTGTTTAATACTATGATTTGTGGTAAAAACGAAGATGAACTCTTTGAAAATTGTTGTAAAATTATAAAAGAACATACAAAATGAATTATTTAACTTTTTTCAGCAGAATCTTATTGTGTACAGGAACAACTAATATTTTTGTAGAAAATATTTGGTGGAATATGATAATTGGTTTATTTGTCGGCATTTTATCATCAATAATAGGTAAATATGTTATAGAATGTATAAAATCTTTATGGTTTTATCGCTTATATAAGAGCATGGGTGTTGAGAAAATCTTTTCAACTCAGCAAAAAGGGGAGTCACATATAATAAGAGAAATAAAATCTTCAAAGAAATTACGAGTGTTTGCCATGAGAGGAACAACTTTTTCAGATGAAGAAAATAGTTGTATTGCAAAAGAAGCTCTTAAAAATTCAAACTTAAAACAGTATTACCTCGTATCTTCTTTAGCGAATAAATACTTAAAAGATAGAGCAAAAGAGATTGATGACCCTAATTTAATAGCAGGTGTTGAAAAATCAATCTCTTGTTTTGAAGGATTCTCAAAAAATCACTACAACATTGAATATAGATTGCATGCTGAAAATGTTAGATTTAGAATTATCTTGTTTGATAGTCATTTATATTTAAGTTTTATGGAAGAAAGTAAACGTGCAAAAAAAACAGATATTCTAAAAATAAAAAAAAGCAGCCCTTTATATAAAACTTTTTCTACATTATTTGATGAATTGTGGGGAAAGTATGAACCATCCGAAGAGCTAATTTGATTTTAATTTTTTTTTAATAATATAAAAGACGTTATTATGATTTACATTGTATATGGAATGTCAGGACCACTGAAAAGGCTGCTGGTTGATAAATTAGCTGAAAACAAAATAGGGATTAACAGGAAGGGAATTGTAAGAGAAAAAAAAGATTATGATAGCGACATCGAAGTTGAAATTTGTGAAGATGATAATGTCTTACACAAAAAATACAATACAAATTATATTTATTCATACAACAATGTTTCTTATGCTGTAGATAAACAACAAATAGAAGAGAGTTGTAAAGAAAGTAAAGACCATTTTGTTATATGTCATGCTCCAGAAGTAATAAAGCAAATTAAACAAGATTTTAGCTCTTCTGTGCAACTTTTGAATATAAAATTTAAAAATTATCAAAAAGCCTTAGGAATTGTCTGTAAAGGTGAAATTGATGGTATGCAGATAGATGATGACGTTGATAAAAGAAGACAAAAGATTGATTCATTAAGCCAAAAATTAGAAGATGCAGAAATTTATTATGATATCGAAATAACTGTTGATAATACACAAATTAGTGATTACGTTGGATTATCTGAAAAATTATGGGAAACTTTAAGAGAATTATTTACAGGGTATTTTTGGAGCGACCTCTTGAATAAAAATAAGAGAGACAAAAAGAATAAAGATACCAGATTTTTTGAGGACGATAAAGAAATTATTATTAATAGTGCCGCTTTTAGAAGATTGCAAGATAAAGCTCAAGTTTTTCCTTTAGAAAAAGGCGATTATGCAAGAACAAGATTGACTCATTCTTATGAATGTTCAAAAATAGCAAAGCAATTAGGAGTCTATTTCGTAGAAATGTTAAATAAGAAAAAATCGGATACCCCATCAATTAAATATACAGAAGAATGTGAACAAATACCGGAACTATTAGAGAATGCTGCTTTGATTCACGATATGGGAAATCCGCCTTTTGGTCATTTTGGAGAAGAAATTATTAGAAATTGGTTCAAAGAAAAATTTGATGAATTAGATGCATCAAAAGATAAAGATGTTGCAGAAGAACCTTTAAAATCTTTAAGGCTCTTAACAAATGAACAAATGAAAAATGACTTATTAAAATTTGAAGGAAATGCACAATTATTCAGACTAATTTCAAAATATACAGTAAATAATAAACAAAGAAAATATGAATATGAATTGACGAATGCTTTATTATCGGTAATAATAAAATATCCAACAAGGTCAGATAAAACAGACAAATCAAAATTGCAAAAAAAGAAGTGCGGTTATTTTTATTCTGAAATGGAAGAATTTAAAAGAGTTCAAAAAGTGATTAGGATAAATAATGGGACAAGACACCCTTTGACATTTTTATTAGAAGCAGCAGATGATATAGCATATTTGACATCGGATTTGCAGGATGGACATCACAAAAAGATAATCCCTTTTTATGAAATATTGAAATTAGAAAATTTTGATAAAAACAAACAATACACCACAGAAGAAGAAATTGATATTGTGAAAAATTTTCATTCAAAAATAAGAAAGGATTTAATAAAAGAAGCAATTCAAGTTTTTGATGAAAACTACGATTCAATTATGAACGGAACTTTTGATAAAGCATTACTTGAATTATGTGAAACAAATACTATATGTGAAGCAATAAAAGAATTGTTAAAGAAATATGTCTATATTGATGAAGGTATTATAAAATCAGAAATTATTTCAAGCACAATTTTATCAAAACTAATGGATGTATTTGTGCTTGCTACATTAGATTATAATCCTAATAAAGAATCATCTAATCCAACATATAAAAGAATTCATCATTTCTTGTCTGACAATTACAAAAATAATTTTAGTACAATTTTTAATTCTAAAATTTCAGATGACAAAAAAATATATCACAAAATATTATTAGCTACAGATCATATTTGTGGAATGACTGATTCGTATGCCCAACAAATGTATAATATGGTAATGGCTTATCCTACAAGTTGAAATTTTCTATTATCTCAGTATTTAATTGAGAATGTCGAATCTCTTCCTGAAACAAAACTTGGTACAGAGTGTTAATGAATAGTAATCATCCACCAAAATGAACAAAACCCAATACACCCCAAACGAAGAAATCGCCAATGCCACCACCCATGGACTCGGCATCCTTTTTGGCACAGCAGCAGGCAGCTGGCTCCTGCTAAAGGCGCTTCGCTGTTGTGACTGCTGGGCGGTAAGCAGTGTATCGATCTACATTGTTTGCATGCTTTTTTCTTACATCGCCTCTACCCTTTACCATGCTTGCAGCGAGGGAAAGCGAAAAGCGTTCCTTCGGAAATTCGATCATGTCGCCATCTATTTCCATATTGCAGGAACTTATACTTTTTTTACCATGACGATTCTTCGTCATGCAGCGCTTTGGGGATGGTTGATTTTTTTCGTAGTCTGGATTGCCGCTTTTACAGGTTCCTGTATCAGTTTTAAAGGAAAAGGGATAGGAAACCGTATCGAAACGATCTGCTATGTAGCTATGGGACTTGTTGTTTGTGTGGCATTTAAGCCTCTTTTCGATACGCTGCATTCCATGAATGCCTTGGTTGTTCTTTGGTATATAATTGCCGGAGGAGTATCGTATATAGTGGGGGCGCTTTTATACTCGTTTAAGAAGATTCCATACGTGCATTCGGTTTTTCATCTTTTTGTTATAGGAGGAACCGTTTTTCACGTACTGGCAATTGCAACAACATTAAACGCTTCTATCGCCAACCGGTAAGAATCCATGCCGAATCCGGCAATGACTCCTTTGCAGGCTCCGGCAAGCATCGACTGATGCCGGAATGATTCCCGCGCATGAATATTGGACAAATGTACTTCGATGACAGGTGTTGAAATGCTTTTTATTGCATCATGAATCGCAAGGGAAGTATGGGTGTAAGCGCCTGCATTCAAGATGATTCCATCGCAGGAAAAACCTGTTTCATGAAGTTTGTCAATTAGCTCGCCTTCCGTGTTCGACTGAAAATAATTGATTTCAATGGCAGGATAAAGCGAAATCAATTGCTGTAAATAATCCTCAAAAGAAAGCGAACCGTAAATATCCGGCTCTCGAACACCCAAGAGATTCAGATTGGGTCCGTTGATGATTTGAATCTTCATTTTTGATAGATTTTATGTATCTTTGCGAATACAAAATTAGTTTTTTTATTCATAACAGTCGCATTATATGAAGAGAAATTCCAATGAAAGTGAATTATTTTCAGCTTACCATACGTATCTGCAACTCGAAAAATCCTTGTCTCCGCGTTCGGTCGAAGCCTATTCTGACGATCTGAATAAATTGTTTGCCTACCTTCGTGTCGTTGGAAAAAAGCCGGAAGATGCTGCGCTGGATGATTTACAGGAAATGATTGCCGGATTGCATGAAACAGGCATCAGTCCGCGTTCGCAGGCGCGGATTGTTTCAGGAATCAAATCGTTTTACCGGTTCTTAAGTTTGGAAAACTATATCGATAAAGATCCGGCCGAGCTGCTCGAATCGCCTAAAATCGGATTGAAATTGCCCGCATTTCTGACAGTAATGGAAATTAACAGCATTATAGGCAGCATCGACCGGTCGCTACCTGAAGGACAGCGTAACTGTGCTATTTTAGAGACTTTGTACAGTTGTGGGCTGCGTGTTTCCGAACTTATTGGTTTGCGTTTTTCGGATTTGTATTTGGATGAAGGATTTATCAAAGTAGAAGGAAAAGGTCGCAAACAACGGTTAGTGCCTGTTTCTCCTGTTGCCGTCAAAGAAATCAATTTGTATTTGCAGGATCGCAACCTGATTCCCGTAAAAAGAGGTTACGAAGACGTATTATTTTTAAGCCGGAGAGGAACTTCCCTTTCTCGAATTATGATTTTTCACATCATCAAGGTACAAACGGAATTAGCCGGTATCCGGAAATCGGTTAGTCCGCATACGTTTCGTCATTCGTTCGCTACTCACTTATTGGAAGGAGGCGCTAACCTGCGGGCGATTCAACAAATGCTCGGACACGAGAAAATTGCAACTACCGAGATTTATACCCATTTAGACCGCGACTTTCTGCGAAGCGAGATACTGGAACATCATCCGCGAAATAAATCGCTTCATCAATAATCCAATACGAATATTATACAAAATTATTTCAGGTAATCCTCCAATCTTGAATACCTGCCCGTTATTGTTCCTTTGCCGTCAACAGCATACATAGTCGGCGTACCGACAATGGCATAGTTTCTGAAATTCACGCCATTGAATCCTTTATAGTCGCAAATTTTTTGTTGCCATGGGAAAGTGTCGGCATTTTTATGGTAAACCGCTTCGTCTGTATCGGCTGAAATGGTAATAACCCGGATGTTTTTTTCCTGCAAAACAGAATAGTTTCCACGCAATTGCGCAAGTTCATTTTCGCAGTTGCTACAATCGCTTTCGTAGAAAATTACCAGACTGTTAAGCGGTACAATGGTTGTATTGTCGGGTAAATAAAGTTTGGGCGCCGGATTTCCGGGAGCAAGTAAATCTTCCGTGTCCAGCAGTTGTGCAAGCAAATCCTCCTTGCCGTATTGATGAAGAAGCGTAATCAATTTTTTTGACAAGTCTGCAAGCACACCTCCGTCTTTCACACGGGCAATAATCGCTTTGCCGTCTGTCGTCAGCAGGGTACTGTCGCTTTGCCCTGTCTCAAGGCTTATCCACTGAGAGAAAAGAGGTCGCCATAATCCACTATTCCACAACTGTTTAAAGTCAACAGTTTCGCGGACATACTGCCGTTGTTCCTCTATCATTTCTTTTTCCGTCAGGTTAAGATGGCTTCCGATACCCTGGCAGAAATCCGACATTTGCCGTATCCGGGCGGCATAGAGCGGACTTTCGGCAGTTTGTCGCTGCAAATTGGCAAAACGATTAGTCAACGAATCTTTTTCGTCCAATAACGCTTTGTAGAGTGAATCCTGAGGTGTGTATGCCTGCACGGCGGCGGCAATGATACCCGCCTTGTTCAGCAAATCTTGTTGCTTTTTATACTGTTCCAGCAAAAAAGTATTTTCTTCCGAGCCTGTGTAGTAAATATCGTTAATAGTGGGGTGTTCTACGATGCAGGCAACTGTGAAATTTTCCTCGCCATTGAGGATAATTTCCAATCCTCCGCCTCCCGCGAGCAAACAGTTCGACATACCCCGCCAATTCTCGTATGCCGGCGGAACGGTCAACACAGTTTGTCCGTTCGTGTCAAGTGAACCTCGTGCGATTGTGTCCTGTTTATCGCCGTTAAAGATAATCCAAGCATATTCTTTGCCTGGAAAATAGGGCAAATTAACAGTTATTTTCTGTGCCGATGCCGATAGCGCCAGCAAAACAAACAAATTTGTTAAAAAATGTTTCATTGTTTTTTAGTTATAAGTTATAAGTTACAAATGATAAAGCTATATATTCTGCAAAGATAACAAAAAATTGTTGTATTTTTGTCCGAAGTTTGTATTATTTAAAAGTAGCTGACTTCTACTAACAAAATGGAACAGTTAAATCTCCCTCTTGCCGGATTAAAGATAAAAAAACAAAAGGACAAAGACTATGTTTTCGACCGGTTACGAAAACAATTCGTTCGACTAACGCCGGAAGAATATGTCCGTCAACAATTTGTATCTTTTCTGATTGAGTATAAAGGATATCCTTCCGGCAGGCTGGCAAACGAAATAGAAATCGTTTTGGGAAATGTAACAAAACGATGTGATACGGTTTTATACGATAACTATTTGCAACCGTTGATGATTATCGAATACAAAGCGCCTTCCGTAGCAATCAGTCAAAAAACATTTGATCAGATTGCCCGCTACAACAGTGCGTTACAAGTACCCTGGTTAATTGTAAGTAACGGACTTCAGCATTTTTGCTGCCGGATAGACAATGAAAAGAAAGAATACGTTTTTGTAAATGAAATTCCGGAGCACACTATTGTTTATCCAGAATCCAGGCATCTTGAAAATCGGGATAATATTTTTCTTTGACGCGTTCTCTTTCGGCAACAGCGCTGGCTTTATCACTGAAAGTTGCGACAATTACGCGGTACATTCCTCTTTCGTTTTGCGCTAAAAATGCTTGGTAACCTCGGTTTGACATCCGTTCTTTCAAAGATAGAGCGTTCGTTTTATTCTGAAAACTTCCGATTACTACATTGAATTGCTGCATTCCGGCGCCGTCAAGCGCCGTCACTTTTTCTTTCTGAACATTAACGACTGGGGCAGGAGCAACAGGTTGCACAACCGGTGTTGTCTCGTCCACGTTATTTTCCGTAGCTTCTCTGGCTTTTGCTGCGGCATAAGCTGACTTGTACGCGCTTTCTTTGGACTTGCAAGCGTTTAACGAGAAAAAGAATGCAAGTGCAAAACTTAATAACAGGTAATTTCTTGGTTTCATAAATTTATAAATATTATTATTAAAATTTTTTTGTTCACAATATTCCTTTTGTGCTTGGCAGTTCATAATTGAAAATATCTCTATGTATCGCCATTTTAATTGCACGGGCAAAGCCTTTGAAAATGCTTTCAATTTTATGATGTTCATTTTGTCCTTTTGCACAGATATTCAAATTCATTTTAGCCGCATCGCTCAGGGATTTGAAAAAATGAAAAAACATTTCGGTCGGTACGTCTCCTATTTTTTCGCGATGAAATTCCACTTCCCAAACCAACCAGGAACGTCCTCCAAAATCCAGCGCTACGGAACAAATGCAATCGTCCATTGGTAAGTAAAAACCGTAGCGTTCTATTCCCCGTTTATTTCCTAAAGCCTGTAACAATGCATCGCCCAAAGCAATACCGGTATCTTCGATGGTGTGATGCTCGTCCACATTCAAATCGCCGGTTACACGAATATCCAAATCAACGCCGGCATGTTTTCCTATTTGTTCCAGCATGTGATCAAAAAAGTGCAAACCGGTTGAAATAGACGTTTTACCTGTTCCATCCAAATTAAGCTGAATGTAAATCTCCGTTTCTTTCGTTTTTCGCTGGATAGTTGTCTTGCGCTCACCGGCGAAAAGATATTCGGAAATAGCATTCCAATTGCTTGCAACTAAATTACAAACGGATTTCAGTTCGGGTTTATTATCCAATAATTCTTTTTTATTGTACAAAATTGCCTTGCATCCCAAATTTTTGGCTAATTCCACATCGGTCAGGCGATCGCCGATAACAAACGAGTTTTCCAGGTCATAGTCGCCGTTCATATACTCCTGAAGCATCGCTGTTCCGGGCTTACGTGTCGGAAGGTTGTCTTCGGGACGGGAAGGATCGATGAATACTTTATCGAAAGTAATATCTTCATTCTTAAATATTTTCATCATTTTTTCCTGAACCGTTTCAAATACCTCTACGGGATAATCCGTCGTACCCAATCCATCTTGATTACTGACAATTACCAGTTCAAAGTCTAATTTTTTACGGATAAAATATAAATTTCGAATCACAGCCGGCATAAATTCCAATTGCTCCAGGTTGTCAATCTGAAAAGTTTCCGGAGGTTCGATAATCAACGTTCCGTCGCGATCGATGAAAAGTACGCGTTTCATCTTTTTAAAGCCTCAATCAAAAAATTATTTTCTTCTTCTGTACCTGCCGTAATCCGCAAACAATTACCGCAAAGCGAAACGGAATTGCGGTTACGAACAACAACGCTTTGATCGATTAGTTTTTTATAGATCTTATTTGCGTCCTTTACTTTCACTAACAGAAAATTAGCATCAGAATGATAGATTTTTTCTACTATTTTAAGTTTATTCAAAGCAGTAGCCAAATTTTTGCGTTCGCTTAAAATCCGTTCTACCCATTGGTTTTTGCAGTCGCTGCCGACCTCTAATTCTTTCAAAATCGTATTTTGAACCAATGTACTGAGATTATAAGGATACTTGACTTTATTGAATAAAGCGATGATTTCTTCCGAAGCGAAAGCCATACCGCAACGCAACGACGCTAATCCCCATGCTTTTGAAAAAGTATGTAAAACGATGATGTTCGGATATTTATCTAAATCATTCAGCCACGACGGCTCGCTTGAAAAGTCGATATATGCCTCGTCGATAATCACTATTCCCTGAAAACGTTCTGCCACTTTCCGCATTTCCGAACGGTTCAGCAAGTTTCCGGTTGGATTGTTGGGCGAGCAAAGGAAAATCACTTTGGTATGCCGGTCGGCGGCTGCCAGCAATTGTTCCGCATCCAGCTGAAAATTTTCATCTAAAAAGACTTTTCGGTATTCCACATTATTTATATCGGCGCAAACCTTGTACATGCCATAAGTCGGTTCGATGGCGACTACATTGTCTGCAGCCGGTTCGCAAAAAATACGAAAAATCAAGTCGATAGGTTCATCGCTGCCGTTGCCGAGCATAATCCTTGCCTGGTCTGTTTTTTTTATTTGGGAAATTCGCTTTTTGAGACGTTCCTGCAAAGGGTCGGGATAACGATTGTAATCCTCATTATATGGACTTTCGTTGGCATCGAGATAAACGGCAGCCTCGCCTTTAAATTCATCTCTTGCACAAGAGTAAGGCTTTAAATTAAATATATTTTTTCTGACAACTGATTCCAAGTTCATACTTAAATAATAATATAATTCTCGACAAAGGTACGGTTTTTCCCTAAACAAAAAAATTTTGGCGAAAATATGGTTATTACAATCTACTCTCGAAGATGGCAAACCTAAACAGTATCAAGAAGCTGTATTTTGAAACTGCCGGTCGAAAAACGGATTTTTAGAAGATGCCGAAATCAGGATAGCGATAATTGTATCACAACCGTTGAGCCAGTTCAACGCCTTTGCCGCATAACCTACGGAGAACATCACGCGGGTGTCGAGGCGCATGTCGGCTGCCATAGCGCAAGCCGAGCCAATAGCGATTCCCACATCGACGGAGTTGATCGCGCAAGGAGTTGCATCCGGCTTATCGCTGCAAGTTGGAAATCCGCAGTAAGTGCAATCCAAAGCTTGCTTTCGTTGGCGGGTACCGATCAACAGCGCTGCTTCGGCTTTCAAAACGTTATCGGCATCCCGAAAAAAGAATTTCCGTCCGTTTTGCACGCTAAATTCCCGCGTTTTGTCCGATAGCGTTTGAAGGTCGCTTCCTTCTACTGCTAAAATTTCAAGAATATCTATTCCTTTGCCTTTAGGAGCCGTCCGTGCAGCAGTCATCATCTTTCCGACAGCGTCCATCACCCGTTGGTGGCGGGTTTCTCTTTCATTCTGTATCATATAGTTAATTTTAGTCCTTTTCTAAATTGATGGGCAAAATTACGAATTATAATTGAAAGTTTGTATCTATCAAAGAAAAGTTGTATATTCGCAGAAATATTAACAATCTGTTTCCTTATGTTAAATTCGTTACTTGTAAGAAATTACAGAAATTTGAAAGAACTAAAAATTGATTCTGTCAACCAAATCAATTTGATTACGGGGAAAAACAACACCGGTAAATCAAGTCTTTTGGAAGCTGTTTACATATATTATACAAAGGGAAAAGCTGAAAGTATATGGCAAATATTAAATGGCAGAGGCGAATGTGATGAGGTGGTTTTTATTCCGGCGCTTTCTTCACTTTTTACTAATAGACTCACTAATGAACCTATTGTTATTGGAGAAGTTAATTCTGTAGAAAACTTTGTGCTAAAGATGGTTAATTATTTAGAGGAAGTAGAAACCAAAACAACGGGAGAAATCATTCATCGTAAAAAGAATATTCCAGATGACAAATTGAATAATTACCAAAAGTACAAAACGGGATTTGAAATACGCATTAACGACGCGATAATGTTTATAGATAAGCAAGGAGGAAAATTTACCGGAAATCCGGTGCAATTTTCACAATATTTTAATATCTGTTTTGTTAAAGCCGGCTCTTTTACTGCTAACGATAAATTATTCGATAGCATAGCATTAACAGTAAAGGAAAACTACGTTATTGAAGCATTGAAAATTATTGAACCAAAAACGGAAAGGATTGCATTTGTTGCGGAAGATAATTCTTCAGAAAGAAAAGCAGTCGTCAAGTTATCCGATCAACCCAAGGCATTGCCTTTACAGAGCATGGGTGATGGAATGAATCGTATCCTTTCTATTATTTTAGCTTTGGTAAATACAGAAAACGGATTGTTGTTGATTGACGAGTTTGAAAATGGGTTGCATTACAGCATTCAGGAACAACTATGGAAAATAATATTCAGATTGGCTGAAAAATTAAATATTCAAGTTTTTGCCACAACGCACAGCAGCGATTGCATTTCAAGTTTTGAAACTATTTTGAATAGTCCTGAAAGTACAGTTAAAGGAAAACTTATCCGGTTAGACAATATTAATGGTATGATTAAACCAATTGAATACACACCTCAAGAGTTGAAAATAGCATTTGAAAATGATATTGAAATAAGATGAACAAAAAAGAAGAAAAAAACAATAAAAAACTTTTAGTTGAAGGCCAAAACGATTTACATGTTGTAGTTGCACTGTGTGAAAAATATCAAGTGTCTGAAAATTTTGATATTATTGATTGTGAAGGCGTTGAAAATCTAATTAAGCAAATAGGTACGAGGCTTAAAGGGTATGGCGTTGATACTGTTGGAGTGATCATAGACGCTGACACTAATTTACAAACTCGTTGGGATTCGCTATATAATACGCTAACCGGTCTTGGTTTTATCGTACCAAAAATTTTTCCGAAAGACGGATTAATCATTGAAAACGAAGCTCAAAAAGTCGGTGTGTGGATAATGCCTAACAACGATAGTGACGGAATATTGGAAAGTTTTATTTCATTTTTAATTCCCAAAGATGATAAACTTTTACCTGTCGTGGATGATATTTTAACTGAAATAGAAATACAAGGGCTTAATAAATATCCCAACAAAGATAAACCGAAAGCCCAAATACATACATGGTTAGCTTGGCAAGAGGAACCGGGTACACCTATGGGATTAAGTATCACAAAAAAATATTTAGCTACGGATGATGTGGTATGCCAACAATTTGTAGAGTGGGTAACCAAATTGTTTAAATAAATAGGTGGTTTATTAACTTAACATTTCCATCAATCTCTCGATCTGCGGAATCACCCCCTGCCCCCCATCATTATAAATAACATAATCCGCCCTGCGAATTTTCTCTTCTTCCGGAAGTTGACTTTGAATGCGGGTAAGGATGGATTCGCGCGACCAGCCTTCCCTGAGTTCTACGCGGCGAATACGCAACTCTTCCGGCGCAACGACCGTGACCGAAACATCAACCGAATCGGCAAACCCGGATTCAAACAAAATGGCGGCTTCGATGACTAAAACAGGGAATCGGGCATGTTGCGCCTGCCATCGTTCAAAATCCTCCCTGACTACCGGATGAATTACCGAATTAACAAAATTCCGATTGTCTTCATTTTCAAAAATTAAAGAAGCCAACAGCGCTTTATTCAACTTTCCTTCCGCATATAATTTCGCTCCGAACCGTTCGGTTAATTTTTTCCTGATAACAGGGGATGATTCGGTCAGCCGTTTCGATTCCGTGTCGGCAATATAAACGGGAATGCCCATTATTTCAAATAAACGGGAAATCGTGGATTTTCCGCTGCCTATTCCTCCGGTAAGCCCGATTATTTTCATCATTCGTTTTTTTGTTCAATCAAAAACTCAATTACATTCGGGATGATGCGATAGCTCTCTATTCCAACCGGTTTATGAGTTAAGGTCAGCGAACAGTTCGCCGTATTTTTCCCATATAAATCATTGTAGTTGACAGCAATTTCAAAATTTGATTTCGTAAGCTGAGCATATTTACTTAAACCTACCCTGACAACCAATTCTACCACAGAGGGGAAAAAACGAACGTTTCGATTGAGTGGTATATTGTAGCAAACAACCGGAAGTTGAAATGTTTTTTCAGTATATTCTTCTACTGAAGCGCTCAGTTTTACATTATCAACCGGCAGATGGATTCCTTCCGGCGCTTGCAAACCGGTAGAAAGCGTCCAGTTCTTATCAATATTTTTGTAATCTACCGGCAGTGTCAGGATTTCATGAAGCGTATCCAATGCAGCCTTATTTCCATAAGCAACAACTTGAGCAGGTTCGATCAAAATAGAATCGAAAAGATAACCCACTGCCGGATAAATTGTTCCATTGACAGTTACCGGCACTTCTTTTTGCGCTAAAGGCGAATAGTTGATTTCAACCATATCCGGCGAAAACAATTTTAATTGCGTCGTAGCGGATAATTTTGCATCAATCAAATTGCGCAGGGATGTTTGGTCAATCACATAAGAATTTTTATAAAGGGAAATAGCGCCCAGGTCGATAGTAATAGACAGCGAACGCTTTTTCTTCCGGTTAATCAAATAATTAAGATAAACAATTCCTTTATCCTGCAAATGAAGCGTTATCTCTTGCGGAGGTTTGTCCAACAAAACAATTCCCGCAGGAATATGGGTATAAGAAACCTTTAAGGGAACCTCAAAATCAAACGGTTGACGCAAATATTGAAGCGCCCAGAAACAGGAAGCTAACCCGACAAAACTAAAAAATACCAGGGAATTTTTCCACCCTTTGCTGTTGAAAAACGCCCCGGCTTTTCGTTGTATCTTTTGTTTATTTATTGGTTTGAGAATCATTGGTTGCGGCGAAAATGGAAGCTTTATCCACCTTAACTTTTACACCTTCGGCTATTTCAATGATAAAAGCCATATCTTCAACTTCCTTAATTTTCCCGAAAATACCGCCCGATGTAATTACCCGGTCGCCTACTTTCAAGTTTTTACGCATTTCCTGAACTTCTTTCTGTTTCTTCTGTTGCGGGCGAATCATGAAAAAGTACATGATGGCAAACAGTGCAACCATCATCAATATCATACCCATACCTCCTCCTGAAGCCGTAGTGGTGTCAAGCAAAATACTTAATAATTTCATTCTTTTATCGTTTTATTAAATTAAAATACAAATATAGCAAAAAATCTCAACTCTTAAATAATATTTTTTCGTTTTTTAATTCTTTCACAATAGCATCAAGGGTGCCGTTAATAAAGACAGGGCTTTTTGGAGTACTGTAATAACGGGCTAAATCAATGTATTCATTCAATGTAACGCTGATTGGGATCAATGGAAAATTGCACAATTCAGCCAACGCAATTTGCAGGATGTATAAATCTATTTGCGCCAACCGTTCAATATCCCAATTTTTTATTTGATTGGTAATTCGCCGGCTGTTTTCTTCCTCTTCCAATATCGAATGATGCAGCAACTGAATAGCAAAATTTTTATCCTCCACGTCTTTAAACAAAGGATATAAAGCTTGAGCAGAAGACGGTTCGTCCGTTAATCGCCGGATAGTCTTTAACACAAAAGAGCCGATTATGTCCAAATCGTCATTCCAGTAAACGGATTGATCTTCTAATATTTCATTCAATTCGTCTTCTTTCAGAATTATTTGCTTGAAAACCATATTCCAAAAATTCTGGTCGGATTCATACGTATCATCCGATTCCAGATACTCTTCGTAAATATCGGATTGAAGAATTTTATTCAAGATAGAACGTACGAAACGAACATCCTCATTGTTCCAAAACGTTCCTTTTTCACGGGCGAATTTTTGCAGTTGCGCATTCCGGTTTAGCTGTTCAGCCACGCGGTTATTGGCTAAGCGCAGGTTGGGATTTCGCTCGGCATCGGTAGCAAGGAGTCTGTTTTTCTGTTTATCCAGCCGTTTTTGTTCGGCATCGGTCAAAAGTGTAATCAACAGTAAAAGATAATGATATAAATCATACGATTTTTGTATGCTAAACATCAATTCATTTTCGGCTAACGCTAAATCCGTACTGTTTTTTTGATAGTAGGCATAAACTATCTGAAGTATCTTTATGCGAATTATAGTGCGATTAATCATTTTGTAAAGAACATTTATTTTGGCTGCAAAGTTAATCAATTTAAAGAAAAATGACTAACTTGATGGCGAAAAATCAAATGATACGGTACAATTTACCATTTTTATTTTTGATTATTCCCCAAATGTATTTATACAAAGTGGAAACATTGTCTTGCGAATTAGTAAAAAAAAGAAAACAAAAGTTTGATATGATTACAAAACTCTGTAAATTTGTACCTGAAATAATACAATACATAACCATAAAAATATGAAGAAACTATTGTTCCTGTTGTTGCTTGTCATCGTCGAAACTTGTAACGGAAAGCTGTTTTCCAAAGATGTTCGTTTTTATGATTCAAGGCAATTAACCTGCAATTTGATTACTTCCATTTGTCAGGACTCAGAAGGATTTATTTGGGTGGGGACAGAATATGGATTG
>Ga0123357_10000657_pt1 | contig 34459 bp, 28 predicted proteins | sample TergutEmb28metaG_FD_89873 | JGI IMG/M metagenome (GOLD analysis project Ga0123357, IMG submission 89873) | Embiratermes neotenicus P4 segment gut microbial communities from Petit-Saut dam, French Guiana - Emb289 P4 | ecosystem: Host-associated > Arthropoda: Insects > Digestive system > Gut ... | reverse complement strand
CGGCGGACGGCTGCGATACGCTGATTCTCGGCTCCACGTGGCGTACGGACGGAGCACAGACCGCCGCGGCGGTGAAGGCAGCGCATGATGCGGGCATGCGGATCGGCATCACTGTCGATGCACGCGACCTTCGCTCGCTGCTCACCGACACCAACTGGTTCACCAAGGTTTTCCAGAAGGAGGGGGGGGGGCGCGACGGGTTGCTGGTGAAAAACGTCTCATTCCTCGCCAACGCCCCGACCCAGGAAGAATTCACGCTGGACGGCGAGCCGATCTCCTTCAAGACCGACGGCCCGTTCCGCGCCAACGCCGCCTCATTCGCGATCTGCATGCGAAAGCTGCGTGACCTTGTCGGCCGCGGCGGATTCCTGATCGGCGAAGATGCCGCGCCCGGCGGTACGCTGCTGAGCTTCGCGGAATTCGACCTGCATGCACCGCTGAAGAACGACCCGTATCGCGGTAATGAGGACAGGCGATACATGCTCCGCAGCCGCTGTGCCGCGGGACTTTCGCCGATCGTCGATTCGTTAACGCCGGACCTGACCGCCTTGGCCGCAATGCATGGCGATACGCCGATCATTCTCTGGCCGCCGAAGGATCGTCAGCACGACGCATGGTGGAAACTCACCCGCCAACTCCCCGCGAAAGGGTTCCGCATCGCATCGGACATGCTGCCGGTAGAGGGCTGTTTCACGACCTCATCGCCCGGGGTACACGGGACGTATTTTGATGGCGGCGACGGCAAGAGCATTCTGCTGCTGGCCGCGGAGGGAGCCGAGACCGCTTCCGTGACGTTGCAATTCCCCAATGCGAAGGTCACGGCGAACGGACAGCCAGTCGCCATGATCGGCAAAACCTTTAACGCCGGCGAATTCACACAGTGGCAGATCAAGACGTATGAAATCACCACGGCGAAGTGACAAGGTGACAAGGTGAAGGGGTGACAAGGCGAAAAAATGAACAATTATATACATGTTAACAAGTATTACAAATTGCCCCAATCTTCTCACCCTGTCACCTCGTCACCCTGTCACCTTGTCACCTTCTGCCTTCTGCTGCTGTTTGCCGCCGGCACGGCGAAGGCCGACTGGTCTGCGGTCCCTTTCGATCTGACCAAGAATGACGCGAACGCCTACACCACCGACATTCCCGCCTCCGCTTTCACCGCCGATGGACTCAAGCTGCCGCTTAAAGCCGGCACGACTTACACCCTCACCAGCAAGCAGCTCTTCACGGGGGATTTCAGCTTCGACTTGCAGCAGGACACCAGCGAAGTGCCCAACGGCAAGATCGCCTACTCCATCGAAATGGTGCTGATCAACAACGACAAACAGCGTAAAGCGGTCGGCACATATACCAGGGGCGGGTACGAACTCGCCAGGTTTTACTATCTCAAGGACGGCAAGGCGGCGGGCTTCAAGTGGGGCGACAACTGGTGCGATTCGAGCATTTCCGCCGGTCACGACGTCCCCGGCCCCATGGAATGGTTTCGTCTCCACAAGGCCGGCCGAAAACTCTGGTTCATGCAGAAATTCAAGGGAATTCCCTACCGCTGGGGCGCCATGTCAACGTACCCCCCCACCGATTATTTCCAGGAGGACTGCGACGCCTATCAGGTCGGCTTCGTGGTCCGCTGCACCGACGACGCCGCGGGCTCGCTGAAAATCAAATCGCTCACGATCACCGGCACCAATATCATTCCGCGAGATACGAAGAAACGTGAATATCTTTTCGATTTCGGGCCGGTCAACCAGGAACTGGAGGACGGTTTCATTCCGGTGAGCGAGTACACGATGTACACGCCGGAGAAGGGCATGGGCTGGGTGCTCCCGGAGCCGGAGAAGACGGTCATCGCCTCCAGAGTTCCAGGCCTGGACGACGCCCAGATCAAGGCGCTGGGCTATCAGCCGATCTCGCCCAAGATGTACGACTGGAACCAGGACCTGAGCCGCCAGGCCTACTGGATGCGGGAAAACGACGCCAAAATGTTCTACTCCGGCAGCCACGGATTCTGTTTCATCGAGTTCTTCCAGGAATGGCTCGATCTGCTCACGCCGCTGGAACGCGATTTCGTCGGCATGGGACGCTGCTACCATTTCGGAGCGGACCCGCTGTACTCCAAGGACGTCGAGGAACGACGCGGGTCCATGTATATCGATGACGATCTCTCCGCGGAATTCGTCGTCGATCTGCCCAACGGCCAGTACAACATGATCCTGGGCGTCGGACTCACGTCGTCGCTGATGACCGGCGAATCGTCGGCGTTCAACATGGAAATCAACGGCCGCGTCCGAAAACAGGGACTCGGTCCAAACTGGCAACGCTGCTGCCAATTCCCCGTCCGAGGCATCAACGTTGAAAACGGACAAATGCGCGTACGCTTCTTCGCCGACGTACGCAAAGCAATGGATAAATATTTCAATCACACCATCGGCACCGGCTGGATGGTCAACTACATGCTCATCCTGCCGGCGGAACAAAGGGAACTGATGGACCAGTGGGAATGGAAGATCATCAAGGAACGCGGCGAGATCATCCGTCGTGTGGCGTTCGTCAAAGGCGACCCGGCGGTCACGCACAGCGAAGGTCGCCTGCCCGTGCCCGCTGCGCAAGGCAAGCCCGCCGATCCGGGACAGACCGGCTTCCTCACCCTCAACGGCAAACCGCTCTACTTCCTCAAACTCCTCAACAACTACATCCCCGGCACGACCGAACATTTCGGCTACTACTGCCTGACAAATTTCCTCCACGCCTCCAGCGGCATGAGTCAGTCCAAACAGTTCTTCAAACCCGACTGGGAAAAACTTTCCTATTCCGATGATTATCCGTGGGGACTCGTCGATCGCCTGAACTGCGGCTATGCCTGGGGCTACCTCACCGGTATCGCGCATAACGAAATCCTCTCGTTCGTCCCGCAATCGGTGATGGGCGAAGGCAATCCGACCGTCGATTCCCGCGGCCGACGGAACCGCTGGAACATTCAACCGCCGCTCAATTCCGCCCTGGGCAAGGAAATCCAAAAAGAAGCCTTCACGATGATGTCGAACCAGCTCAGCATGCACCCGGGCATCGGGGGGCACTTCATCTACGAAGAACTCTGGCATCCGGAAGATTCGGGATACGACGATCAATCGTTGCTGCAATACTGGGGCTGGCTGCAGAACAAGTACAAAACGATCGAGGCGCTCAACAAAAATTGGGGAACGGACTTTAAGGACTGGGACGACATCGTTCAGCCGACGCAGGGCAAGCGGGAATTCTGGGAGTACACGCCGGAGTATGTGAACTTCCGTAAATTCCGCGGCTGGGCGCAGCGGGAAATGATCAAAAGCGCCTGCGACCTGGTACGAGCCAAGGAACCCGACCATTTCACCTGGGGCGCCAAGGGCGACTTCGGCACGCAGTCGTGGTACCCCGCTGAATTCATGGACGGCTTCGGCTGGTACTCCCCCGAAGCCGCCGCAAGCGTCGCACGCTACTTCGGCAAAACCGCCCTCACCTGCGGCTACCACCTCGAATGCGAGTTCTCCTACGTCGACGGACGCAAACAGTTCGACCACAAACCCGGACCGAAGCAGTTCCTCGGGAAAGCGGAACTCGATATGTACAATCGTCTGATTTCCTCCGCCTTCAAAGGGGCTAAGGGATTCTGGAACGAATGGTACAGCGACGGCCAGCAGCATGCTTTCCACCGCACGACCATGATCGCCAAACTCGCTCCGGAATACGGCGTTCGCCACTGGACCGGGCAGTTGGCGTTCTTTGATCCCGCGGCATTCGAAGGGCCGCCGGTGAAAATGGAGCGAGCCGCGCTCTACGCACAGCGGGCGAACCAGATGCTTTACCGTCTCAGCGAACTCTGGCTGCCCGCCGCGCCGCTGGAGCCCAAAGTGCTCATCCCCATGACCGAGGAGAGTTTCTTCCTGGGCTTTTTTGACAAACCCTACGCGGACTATGAAGAGGTCGGCCTTCGCATTTTGAGGGCGAGCAATCTCGCCGCGGACTTCATAGAAATGCCCGCCACCCAGGACCTGTCGAAATACCAGTTGATCATCATCGGCGACACGACCCAGGCCATCACCAAGGCCGACGCACAGCGTATCCGCCAGTTCGTCAATAACGGCGGCAAGCTCATCCTCATGAACGCCGGCGGCTTCGCGGACGACGATCACCCCCGTCGCTACTACAAGGACGACGGCAAAATCTATCCGCTGGAAGAATTCGCCGACCTCGGCGGATACACGCTCGAAGCCAGCAACCAATGGCACATGCCGTATTATGAAACGAACGTCTCCTGGGTCAAAAATGACATTGATCCATCGATATCCGACGGTACGCCGTTGGGAACGTACACCATCAACCACTATTACGTGCCGCGAGAGGGGTCGCAGGTTTTCTTGAAAGGCCATCTTGGTCAGGCAAACAAAGACGTCGTTCTCGGATTGATCAACGCTAAGCGTAACGTTGCCGTGGTCAATTTCCCGCCCAAGGGCAGCCCCGACAGCATGGTCCATCCGCTCTCGATCTTCTTCCGGAAAATTCTGACCACGTGGAAAATCGATGGCCGCATCACGCTGGACGGCGTTGACGACGCGTGGGATTTCTACGCCGGGACTCTCACCGGCGACGGCCACACGCTGGTCACGGTCTGCAACAATTCAGAAAATCCACGGAAACTTTCGCTCAAACTCAACACGCTTCCGCCTGGCAATTACGCCATCTCCGACGTCACCGGCGAACGTCCGGACCTGATCGCCAGGCCCGACGGCGGCCCGACGCTCAAGCCCAACGCCGCCGCCCGTGAAACCAAAATCGATCTCCAACTTTCCGCCGACCAGATCGCCAAACAAGGCATTCCTTGCAACGTCGCCGCCGGACAATCGCAGGTGTTCCTGATCCGCCGAGCCGACGACAAGGTCTGGGTTTCCATCTGGAAGCCGTGGCTCAAGGCCTTCGCCCAGCGGCCTCTGACCATCGTCTACGGCACCGCCCCCGCCGACAAATCCGGCGCCACCGACATCCAGGCCACCTTCGCAAAACTCGGCATCACCGCAACCGTCATCCCCGCCGACCAGGTCAAACGCCACACGCTCACGCACGATGTCCGCATCAATCCGAACGAAACGAACATGCAGCCGCGGGAAGACAAATCGAAGTGGTATCTCGTCGACAGCTTCGTCAACGACGTCGTCGACAGCGACAACAACATCATCGCCGTCGGCTCGATCGAATCGAACGCTTTGCAGAAGCTCTGGGTACAACCCAACGCATTTGTTTATGACAAAGTGTCCGAAAAGATCACCTCGCAGTACCCTGGCCCCGGCCGCGGCGTGATCGGCTCCGTCGATTCCGTCAACTTCGCCACCTACGACGTACGCTCACAATCCCGCGACGCGATCATCGTCGGCGGCTCCGACGACGCCGGCACCCGCGCCGCCGTGCAACAATTCATAACGCTAATCGCCCAACATTGTATCCGTCCCGTCCCGCCATCAACTCCGCCCGCCACACCGTCGACCAAATAACAGGGCAATCGTATCGGGCCACATAGCCCCGGCTTTAGCCGGGATCAGCCTTCATTTTCTGGCTGTTTCCCACATTGTGCCAGCGTGTCGTCGTGGTTTTTCGAAAGTCTCATATACAATTGCCTTGGCGGATGTGGCCATCTTTTGTGGCATAGACATCAAGTGGAGCCCCGCATGGCAATGCGGGGCTTTGCGTTGATCTCGCAAAATGGCACCGAAAACGCTTGCGGCGTCGCGAACCTCGCCTTGCATATGACCATTTGCTACAAAAAATAGCCACACCCGCCCTGGCCGATTCCTACTTTCCCACTTGCATTCCGTGAATTTCGTGCTATTCTTTTCGTCACGTGACAGGTGTTCGACGGGTCAACCGTCGGATGAAAAGGGAAGGCGGTGAGAATCCGCCGCGGACGCGCCGCTGTAAGAGGCGAATTGGCGTTCGGTCACTGAAGTGAGATTGTTCTTCACGCATTTCCTGCCCCACCCAATAACAGGAAATCGTGAAGCGACTCTGCCGTCCCTGGGCAGATCAGTTTCATTTCGGGAAGACCGTCGCTCTGACGTGCCTCAAGCCAGAAGACCTGCCTGTTGCCGGTTGTCTGTCCTCGCGAGATGGGACACGGGCCGGTTTCGTTTTTTATCAAACGAATTTGCCGCCGGGTTCCAGGGGCACGTCGCCTCTCACGGTTGTTGCTTTCCCCAGGGAAGCAGCCGTTTTGCGATCTCCTTGTCAGCGACCCACCACCATTTGTGCCTCGCGATGGGCACAAGGAGATTCCCCATGCGTATTTCAGTTGGTATTGTTGCGGCAGTCCTCGGGCTTGCGGTCCAGGGAGCATTTGCCATCTCCAATGATTTTTCGAGCAATCCGCTCACGGATTCTTCGAACATCATCCAAGGTCCCGATGCCGCCAACGTCGGCAATCGCTTCACCTACAACGTCGACGACCAAACCCTCACCGCCCACTACGATACCGCGGCCCCCACCATCAAGCTCCTCTTCCCCCTCGGCCAGACTTACACCCAGAACACCAGCTTCCAACTCACCGCCACCTTCGAGATTTCCGCCAACAATTTCGTGATCCCGTCCAGCTTCGGCGGCCAAGTCCCCTCCTTCGGACTCGTCAACTCCGTCACCACCGGCGACCAGCGAGCTTCCTCCTACGACCAGGACTTCAACGAAATCCCGGGCACTGCCTACGACATCATGACCTTCGATTACTTCCCCACCCAGGACAACACCTGGGACGGAAACTCGATCAATCTCACCACCATCCAAACTGACACAGGCTTGGGCTTTAATAAAAGCTTCGGGAATACAGTTACAAACTATGCAAACACATCCCTCCCCTTCGATACGTTCATCACCGTCACCCTCACCTACGACGCCGACACCATGCTCGCCACCCTCGACTGGGGTTCTGGTACCACCATTGTCGCCGACCTCACCGGCGATGTTTTCAGCGTCGATAGCTTTGCCATCACCCTCTGGAACGACCCCGGCATCGAGGGATGGGGCGATGATCCCACATCTGGCGATATCGTCTTCAAATCCTTCAGCGTCACCAGCGTTCCCGAGCCTGCGAGCCTTGGGCTTCTGGCTGCCGGCGCTTTGTTGATGGCGACGCGTCGCCGCCGTTAACCGTCAACCCCCGGCAGAGCCGGGGGCTAACGAAAGGATACCATGTCCGCTCGCCGCGCTTTTACGCTCATTGAACTGCTGGTGGTGGTCGCCATCATCGGCGTTCTCGTGGCCATTCTGCTACCGAACCTGGCCAAGGCCAAGGCAGCGGCGCGGCGAGCGGTCTGCTCCAGCAACCTCCATCAGCTCGGACTCGCTACCAATCTCTACCTCGACTCTAACAGCGGCTATTTCTGGCAGTACTACATCGACCAGGCCTCGCCTCAACCAGGACGACTCTGGTGGTTCGGCTTCGAGCTCAACGGCCCGGCCGCCACCGCCACCACCAACCGCCCACTCGACAAATCCCTCTCCCCACTGGCTCCGTACACCGCCAACCTCGCCAATCTGATTCAGTGTCCCGATTTTCCCTACAGCGACGCCCTTTATTTTCGAAAGTTCAACCAGCACGCCGCCAGTTATGGCTACAACCTCATCCTCGGCTCGCCTCCACCAGCGCCCACCACAGACACAACAAAACATCGCAATTCGTACATTGATCGTGCCACAGAAGTATTCGTTTTCGCCGACGGCGTCCATTTCGACTTCAGCACCACCTTCAACGAAGCCGCCTACATTCAGCACACAACCTCCGGCCCCTCAGGCTACGCCCACTTCCGACATCAGCTCAGTGCACAACTCGTCTTCATCGACGGCCACGTGGACGCGAACCCTTACGTTCCCCCCCCTGTCTGGAAATCCGTCGCCGGAATGCCCACCGGAAACCTCAACGACCTTCGCGGCTGGCAATGGATCTACGGCGACACCCTTCCCTGAAAGGCCCACCCATGCAAGAGGCGCAAGGACTCGCGCGACTGAAGCAATGTCCCCGTTGCCACCAGATGTTCGGCTGCCAAGCCAGCGGCCGCGGATGCTGGTGTACGCATCTCTGGGTTCCCGTCGCCGTCCTGGCAGCACTCCAACAAGACTACACCGACTGTCTCTGCAAGAACTGTCTCATCGAAATGGTCGAACGCTACCGCCATGCACGAGCCGGCCTCGCCGAAACCTCACCATAAATTGCATCTGCCCAGCCCTGATCCCTGCTCTAGTCGCAATGGCCGGTGCGAGTCTGTAAAATCATTGGCGATTCCACGAACCGGCATTCGAACAGCATGGTACGAACGTGAAAACGATTATTCTGGCAGGCGGAGCGGGCTCTCGACTCGCGGAGGAGACCATTGTGCGGCCAAAGCCGATGGTCGAAATCGGCGGCATACCCATCCTCCAGCACATCCTGAGCCTCTACGCCGACCACGGACACAAAGACTTCATCATCGCCTGCGGCTACAAAGGCGAATTCATCAAAGAATATTTCTGTAACTTCCGCTTCCGCAACAGCGACGTCTACTTCGACCTCGCCACGGGCAAGAGCCTCCTGACCAACAGCAAAATTCCCGACTGGCGGCTGAACCTGGTCGATACGGGCCTGACAACGCAAACCGGAGGTCGCATCAAACGCTGCTCACCATGGATTCAGAAGGAAACGTTCATGATGACCTACGGCGACGGCGTCGGGAATGTGGACATCGCAGCACTGTTAAAGTTTCATCGCACGCACGGCCGCCTGGCCACCATGACTGCCGTCCGACCGCCAGCGAGATTCGGCTCGCTGACCTTCGACGGCGATCGTGTCACTTGCTTCTCCGAGAAACCCCAGGTCGGCGAAGGCTGGATCAATGGCGGGTACATGGTCCTGGAGCCTCAGGTCCTCAATTATATTGATGACGATGCAACCATTTTCGAGCATGCCCCACTCGAACAACTCGCGGCCGAAGGCCAGCTCGCAGCCTATAAACACGAAGGATTCTGGCAACCCATGGACACGCTCCGCGACAAGCAGCTTCTCGAAAATCTCTGGCAGAGCGGCAAGGCACCGTGGAAAGTTAAAAGTTAAAAAGTTAAAAGTTAAAAGTACCGTAACCATGAACATCTTCCGCGAACGCAGCGTCTTTCTCACCGGACACACCGGTTTCAAAGGCTCGTGGCTCGCCCTGTGGCTGCACACGCTGGGAGCGAAAATCCACGGCTATTCACTGGCGCCCGAATCTCCCAACCTCTTCGAAGAAGCTTGCGTCGCGGAGACACTCGCTTCGCACACGATTGCCGATGTTCGTGACGCTGCCGCTCTTCGCTGTGCTCTGCAAACCGCCAAGCCTGAGATCATTTTCCACTTGGCCGCGCAATCGCTTGTCCGCCGCTCTTATCGTGAACCTCGCCAGACCTTCGAAACCAACGTGCTTGGCGTGGTGAACCTCCTCGACGCGGTTCGCCAACTCGAGACCGTCCGCGTTGTGCAGGTCATTACTTCCGACAAGTGCTACGACAACGCCGATACAACTCCTCGCCGCGAAACCGATCCCCTCGGCGGCTTGGATCCTTACAGTTCCAGCAAAGCCTGCGCGGAACTCGTCACCGCGGCCTATCGCAACTCCTTTTTCAACCACGTCTCTCTCGCCACCGCCCGTGCCGGCAACGTCATCGGCGGCGGCGACTGGGCCGAAGATCGCATCGTACCCGATTGCATTCGCGCCCTCGAAAAAGGCGAATCCATCCTCGTTCGCAACCCGAACGCTATTCGTCCGTGGCAGCACGTACTCGAACCGCTCGCTGGTTATCTTCTGCTCGCGGCTCACCAGTGGACCAACGATCACAATTTTTCGACCGCCTTCAACTTCGGTCCTACCGTAGCCAGCCATATCAGCGTACGTGAAATAATTGAGCGTATCATCGCCGTCTGGGGCAACGGCAAATGGCACACAACATCTTCATTTGGCCCCGGAGCACCACCTGGTAATGCGGTGGTTTGCGATCAAAAGGAAGCCGCCACTCTCCGACTCGATATGACCAAAGCCGCGACTCTCCTCCACTGGCACCCACGTTACACCATCGATCAAGCCATCACCGAAACCCTCCGCTGGTACAAAGCCCGCCACTCCCCCCACTTCAACACCCGCGACTTGTGCCTCGCCCAAATTGCCGACTACCAGCGTCAAGCGGAATATTTTCATGTCTGAATCCATTGACCATCTCCGCGACACCATCCTGCGGCTGGCCGCCGACTACCACGCCGCCGCTTTCACTCCAAAACCTTTCATACCCGGCGTCACACCCGTTCCGGTCGCAGGCCGTTGCCTCGATGCCGCCGACCTGCAACACCTCATCGACGCCAGTCTCGACCTCTGGCTGACCGCCGGCCGCTTCGCCGATCAATTCGAAAAAGACCTCGCACACTTCGTCGGCGTCCGCTTCGCCAGCCTCGTCAACTCCGGCTCGAGCGCCAACCTCCTGGCCCTCACCGCCCTCACGTCGCCCACTCTCGCGGATCGACAGCTCAAGCCTGGCGACGAAGTCACCACCATCGCCGCCAGTTTCCCCACCACGGTCAATCCCATCCTTCACAACCGCCTCGTTCCGGTCTTCGTCGATATTCTGCCCGGCACATGGAACATCGACGCCTCGCAGCTTGAAGCGGCACTCTCGCCCAGGACCCGTGCCGTCATGATCGCTCATACGCTGGGCAATCCCTTCGACCTTGATGCCGTCACCACATTCTGCAAAAAGCACCATCTCTGGCTCATCGAAGACGCCTGCGACGCCCTGGGCTCCACCTACGCCAACAAAAACGTCGGCACCTTCGGCGAATTGGCTACCTGCAGCTTCTATCCCGCCCACCATATCACCACAGGTGAAGGCGGCGCCGTGATGACCAGCGATCCGAAACTCAAAAAACTCGTCGAATCCTTCCGCGACTGGGGACGAAACTGCTGGTGCGAACCGGGCAAGGACAACACCTGCGGCAAACGTTTCGACTCGAAACTCGCATTTGACGATCAGGGCCGCGACCGTAAGGGAGCGACAGGCACCGATCCCCACCCCCCTTCATTGCCGCACGGTCGCTCCCTGACGGTCGCGGCCCTGATTCATACTTGCAATTATGACCACAAATACATTTATTCCCACATCGGCTACAACCTGAAAGCAACCGACATGCAGGCCGCCGTGGGTGTATCGCAGCTCCGCAAATTGCCGACGTTCATCGAAAAACGGCAAAGCAACTTCCACTACTTGCATCAATCGCTCTCCGACCTCAGCGAATTTCTGATCCTCCCGCAAGCAACGCCCAACTCGCTCCCCAGCTGGTTTGGCTTCCCCATCTGCATCCGCGAAGGAATGCCATTCACCCGTGAAAATCTCATCCGCCATCTCAACAAATACCAGATCGGCACACGCCTGCTCTTCGGCGGAAATCTTCTCAGGCAGCCTGCCTACCTGGGCATTCCGCACCGCCAGATCGGAGACCTGAAGAACACGGACCTCGTGATGCGACAGTTATTCTGGATAGGCGTTTTCCCCGGCCTGACGCACGAGATGCTCGATTTCACAGCCGCCCAAATCCGCACTTTCATCAAAAACCATTAACGGAGTTCACGCTTCAGCGTGTTCTTCTACAAAACACGCTGAAGCGTGAACTCCGGCGGAAAATTTCCCCCAATCGCCCTTTTGGGATAAATTTCAAATGATGGACCTGATTCCCACATCTCTTCCCGGCTGCTACGAAATCCGCCCACAGATTGTCGTGGACGATCGCGGCACTTTCGTGAAAACGTTTCACAAGGAAATCTTCGAAAAATGGGGACTGGCCGGGGCATTTGCGGAGCAGTTTTACTCAGTTTCGAGGCAAAAAGTGCTTCGCGGATTGCATTTCCAGTTACCGCCGCGAGATCACGCCAAGTTGGTCACGTGCATTTCGGGCAAGGTTCTTGACGCCGTCGTCGATCTGCGGAAGGGCCCACCTACGTATGGCAAGTATATGATGCTGGAACTGGATGCCGCCAAGGGCAACATGATCTACATCCCCAGCGGGATGGCGCACGGATTCTTCACGCTCTCTGCCGCGGCGACGCTGTTATACGGCACAACCACGACGCATTCGCCGACGCACGATTCGGGAATCCGCTGGGACAGCGTCGGAATCCCTTGGCCGACGGAAAAGCCGATCGTCTCGCCGCGCGATACGACATTCATCGGACTGGCCGACTTCAAGAGCCCCTTCGTTTTCGGACCTGCAAGATGAGTCAGCCATCTCGAAAAAAAGCGATCGTCACCGGAGCCACAGGCTTCCTTGGTAGGCACTTGGTCAAGCGACTCCACACGCTGGGATGGGAAGTGCATTGCATTGTCCGCGCGGAATCACAACACCACGACCTGATTGAACTGCTCAACAAACGGCAAATCCACGTTCACGACGGAACGATGAACAACATGATGTCGATCGTCGAACGCGCCGCCCCCGAGATAGTGTTCCATCTTGCCTCATTGTTTTTGCCTCAACACACACCGTCGGACATTTCCCGCCTGATCCGCAGCAACATTGAATTTCCAGCTCAACTCGCCGAAGCCATGGCCGCCCATCGCGTCCCCTATCTCATCAATACCTCCACCGCCTGGCAGCATTATCAAAACGCCGACTACAATCCGGTCAATCTCTACGCCGCCACCAAGCAGGCCTGTGTCGATCTCCTGCGTTTCTACAGCGAATCCGCCCCCCCCACTACCTCCTTTCGTGTCATCAATTTCGAACTTTTCGACACTTACGGCCCATCCGATCCCCGCCCAAAACTCTTCTCCGCGCTCCGCAACGCCGCCCACACAAACAAACCCCTGGCCATGTCCACCGGCGACCAACTCATCGACCTTGTCTACATGGACGATGTCATAGAAGCCTTTATCGCCGCGACCTTGCATATTCAACAGCCCGGGCGTGCCTCCCCCACCACCATGGAGACCTTCGCCGTTTCGTCCGGAAGACCTTTGCCGTTGAAAGAGCTCGTGGCACTGTGGCAAAAAATCACAGGGCAACGAGTCCACGTCCATTGGGGCGTACGTTCTGAGCGTCCGCGAGAAATGATGCAGCCTTGGAATCGCGGAGTGCCTCTGCCTGGCTGGCGCCCCCGTGTTGATATCGAAGAGGGTATTCGTCACATGGAAGGAATCGCCTGAAGAGCTCTGAGCGTTGCCTGGGTTATGATGCGCAGCACAATTCAAACCGCACTGCGACGGATCGAACATGTGATGCCCATACGCCAAAATACAAAGCGATGACGACGGACAAGGCAGCTTCCCTTGAGCCAAAGTTTACTTTTGTGATACCATCGCAGATGATTTTACATAGAGATGCCGAGCATGACCAAAGATACAAATAGATTGCGAGTCATTGATGCGCTTCGAGGGCTCGCTGCGGGGATAGTGCTGCTACAACACACTCGAACGATTACATGGGTTGGGATGACGGCGTTTTTGAAGGAACACCCCAACTGGTGGAACCCGGATCTTTGGCTGGCGTGGTTAATGTCGCCATTCCGCATGGGTTTTTTGGGAGTCCAACTGCTCTTCGTACTCAGCGGGTATTGCATCCATCGAAACCAGGCGAAGGCGCTGGCGGCCGGAGAGGATGTACGGCTCAATCTGGGGCATTACGCATTTCGGCGGTTTTTCCGCATCTACCCGACTTACGTCGCGGCACTGGCGTTCAGTGGGCTGATTCTGTACGCGCTTATACCGTGGCTCGTGAGTCTTGGCTATCCAATGCCGACGGACCATGAGAAGCATAGTTGGTACGTGCTGGGGATGAATCTCTTAACGATGCAGGATATTCTTGTGCCGCCATACGTAGACGTTTTCTGGTCACTGTCGATTGAGATTCACCTGTATGTTGTTTATCCGATCGTGTTGTGGGTAACACGGCGATATGGGCCGGCGATGATGTTGAAAATGACGTTGGCTGCGGCGATCCTGCACATGGGCGTGGGCTATGCGGGAGGAAACCACGCGGCGGTGAGACAGACACTGGCGTTCCTGCATTTCATGATATATTGGTTCACGTGGTGCATAGGGGCGTATATCGCGGAAATACAGTTTGGGCGGGCAAAACCGATTCGGATGCCGCAATGGGCACAGTGGGCAATTTACGGAATGTGCGCAGCGGTCGGAGCGGGACTTTCCGTGGTGGCGAAAGAATTGGGCGCGCAGGTGGGGCATGGGGCGGAGCAAGGCCGTCTACCACTGATGGCGGTGGGAGAAGTGTTGATGGCTGTGGCGATAGGTGGGGGATTGTGGCTGGCACTTCGTCCGGAAATGAGCCGAATTTGGAGTTCGATGGTGGGGCGGATGCTGGCGTTTGTGGGGATGTTCAGCTTTTCACTGTATGCGGTGCATCGGCCGATCCTGGTAGCGTTTACCGTGTGGTGGGGAGGGCAGTCGCACAGCATGTTGCCACCGTTGCTGGGCTGCTTGTGCGCGATTGGGATTGCGTACCTGTTCTTCCATGTGGTGGAACGGTGGACACTTATGCCACCGAAGGGGTTCCTTATGACTAAGAAGGTGCCGCCGACGGCGGTGGCATCAGTGGAGCCGGTACTGGTGAAGGAGAAGATTGGGAGATAGATGTGAGCGGGGAAGCCAACCGGGGACAGTGTATCGGAATTCTGCTTGAAAGAGCTATGGCTTATTTAATCAGCTTTTCCCGCAAAAAGTTTTTGAGCCGGAGCGGCACGAACTTTCGCCAGCGTCCGCCGACGGAGAGTAGTTTCAACGAATTCACATCTCGCGGGGCAAGGGGCTGCCATTGATCTAACGTGGCGAGCAGCAACCGGTACGCTTCCGTCATGGTGCTGATGGAAAAGCGGGCTCTGGCATCCTGGCGGCCGGCGTCTGCAAGGCGCTGGCGGAGGGCGGGATCCATGATCAATCGCCGTATGGCGTCTGCCGCTTTGGCAATATTCCCGATCGGAAATAGCAATCCCGTTCGTTCGTGACTGACAACATAGCTCGTCACGCCGCTGATGCGCGACGCCACGGGAACGCATCCGGCCGCCATTGCCTCAATCAATGTATAGCCGAAACCTTCGAATCGCGAGGGCAGGATCAAGGCATCGTGTTTTGCTATGAAAGCCGGAACCTCCGGCTGTGCAATCGTCCCAGTAAAAGTAACGCGATCACCAAGCGGAGCGCACAACCTCTTGAGTTTCTCCAAGTCAGAACCGCCCCCGGCAATCGTCAGATGCACCGGCAAATCGGCGAGTCTCTCCATGATCCTGGGTAGCCAGAATACGCCCTTGTCGATATCCTTGATGCGACCCAGGGAAAGCAACTGAAACCCTTTCCCGCATTGCGCAGGCTTGATGCGATCATACGCCGAAAAATCCATCATGTTGGGAATACACGCCACGCGAGAATGGGGAAGTAACCGCCTTAATTTCCGTTCAATTCGAGGCGAAACCCCAACGCAGAGATTGGCAAAGGGTGCCATCACCTTGGCTGCCGCATAGGTGCTCAGTGTGATGTTATGGGTGATCACCACCCGCCGGATCGACGACGGCAAATAGGCCGCCACGGATAATTCAACGAGGTCAGCAGTCGCGTTGACGAAAACGATGTCGTAACCGCTGTTGGCGATCGTGGAGACCAGCAGGCGGCAACGCTGCATCGGATCGGATTCCCGCGTGAGAATCAAACGTCCCTGATCCAAGACTCTCACGCCCAAACCATGGGTGGCGATCAGGTTGGGATCGCAAGAGACGTGGACCCATTCCAGCGTGATTCCCAGGAGCGCCAAAGCTTGTCGCATCGCGGTAAAGACGGTGAAAGTACCGCCGGAATGCGGATAAACGATGAACGCAGCTCGCCGCCCGTTTGCTGAGCAAGCGGAGGCGGCAGAAGCAGCGGCTGAGAACTGACAGGTCATGGATGAAACAGCTCCGGAATCAGGCTGGGGCGGGCAGCAAGTGTACTTCGGAACGGGTATGCGCCACGCGGTAAATGAGAAACAGGGGAAGCAGCACGTAGATGATGTTGACTTCGGCCACTATCAGTGCCTGCGAGATGCCGTACAAAATCGCAATGGAAAATCCAACCATGAAGCCTTGGAATCGCAGATCGCCTGCGAGCGCCCGATCCCACAACTTGCGGTAGAGGTAACCAATGCCAACCCAGATGATCGGGCTGAACCAACTGAGTTCAAGAAAGCTTTCAGCAAATCCCGAACACGCGGCGCCACCGGAAATCGTTAGCCCAGTGGCGCTCTGAATCATTGTAGCATCATAACCACCATGAAATGTAGTCCATGCGTCCTTGTCGGGAAAAAACTTACGGGGAAGGAATCGTCCCACCAACCCGATCGTCAGACTGCGGCCATATCCATAGGTACCGGTGTCTTGCACGGTTCGCATCGCCGCTGCACCGAAAACGTCTTCACCGCCTGTATCAGGGATTGTATCCGCTTGCGCGAAAAAGGACGGAATCACTTTGGAGATCGCTTCAAATCGATTTTTGGCGTCACCCGAGTTAACAATAGCGCGGGTCCTTTCCAGTGTGCCAAGGACCAGCCCCAGAATAACCGCCGCTGTGATAAACACCGCCTTGCTCGGCCGCTTGGCTCGCATCAAGTAAAACAATTCCAGGATCACAGCAACACGAAAAGTATCGCCGCGTTGCCCGTAGGACAGAAAACGCTCGATTGGAGGAATAAGCGAGGCGAAGAACATCAAACTCGCAATCGAACGATATTGTGGGCACAAAATGAAAATCTGGACCCACAGAATTGCCCCTGTAATCCATAACAACTTCAGGTCTGCCACATACCCCATTCCATGAGTCGCCGACGCTATCACGATTTGGTCGCTGCGTATGAGGAAACAAATGACAATCCCGATCATGGTGCAGGTCATCGCTGCCAGAAGCAAATAGCTTATCTGAAATTCCGATTGCCAATACGACAGCGAATACTGCTTCACGACACGAGATCGTCCCAGCCTCCACCCCCAGTAGACCCCCAGCACCGCCAACAATGCAACCCACACATACGCCGCATAAGCATCTTCCGGTAGCAATAGGAAATGGGTCTTCTGGTTCACAACGAGCCGATGCGCCGCGATAAAATAGGACAATGTGCCGACGAACAGCAGTGGATGGAACGGGTCTTTGATCTTCCCGATCACGTACAACGCGGCGGGAGCCAGCGACGCAATGACCAGCAGAAAGAGTCCGGCATTCAGGACTGCTAAATCCATGAGAAAACCCAACTTAAGGAACCTGGACCACAACACTTACGGCTTTTCGACGAATGTGGGAGACTAACGCCAACGCCGTTGCTACACAAATAACAAATCCGGAGAGAAAAAGCGAACCTCCGCCGCGATCCCATCCCCACCATTGCTTATGCGCTGTGAGATTCAGAACCGCAGAATAAGGATTGCCCGGCGAGATGTAACAGGTTTGATCGAAGTTTTCTTCTGTGCCGACAACCTTACGTGCTTCCCAGGAAGCGACCTTGTTTCGGACCCAAAAATCCTCGCGGATGGAATTGAAACTGCAATTGCCATAATTATAAAGAAACTTGCGAAACTTGCCCTCCTCTATCGTCACCTTGCAGGGTACCGGTTTCCAGAAAAGATAGGCCCATGCATCCTGCAGAGGAGGCACCGCGATCAGAAAAAACACGGCAGCAATGGCCAAAAGCCAGACCACCGTGGAAAAAGTAAAGAATCTTTTCAGACGACGCTTCCTGTCTATTTCAAACAAACATACAAAAATACTAAACCGGCGGAGTTCCGCCAGCTTATTCATTATCGGAAATATCGCGCTTGCCCATTACTCTACGGGCGAACGTTCTCCCCGGATGGGGGAGGTGCTGAGAATTTTAACCGAGACAAGAGTCCTTTCCACTGTTCGCTGTACGACGCGATCGAGCATTTTTCCGCTGCCGCCCGGCCCGCTTGCCCCATCGCATGCCGCTCGTCGGCATTCCCAGCCAGACGCTCAATCGCCTCGGCAAAAGCCTCCACGTCCGAATACGCATGCACGTAACCGCTCACGCCATGCTCGACGATGGAACCCGAATTCGGCGACGTCACGATCGGCAATCCGGTGGCCATCGCTTCCATCACCGAGCCCGCGGATCCCTCGCAAGTCGAAGGAAAAAAGTAAATGTCGAACTTCTCCAGCCATTGACGCACGTCCGACCGCGGAACAAGACCGATCAACTCCACATGCTTGCGCATCTCCGGCAGTATCGACTCCGAAAGGTCCAACCCACCCACCATCACGAACCGGATATTCCGTCCTGCCAAGCGACGAGCCACCTCCACGAAATACGGCGCCCCTTTTAACAAGCCTACCGCTCCCACGAATCCCACCACGATCGGCCCGCCCCCACCTGCACGTCCCCGGCGATCACGCACCTGAAACTTGCTGGCATCAATTGGGTACGGCAGCACCGATAGCCGCTCCGCCTCGATCCCCTGTTGAAGCAGGCCATCGCGAACATACGTCGACGCACATGTGATATGATCCAAGTGCTTCCACGTTGCCTGCTCAAACTGCGTCGCCTGCTCATAAGGAATGCTAAAATCTTCCGGCTTTTGCACGGGAATGTTCGACCACTCCCCAAACCGTTCCTGCTGCAACTGAGCTTCCGCCAGTTGGACTTTGCCGGGCGAGCACATCTGGTCGCCGAGGGTCTGCAGGCCTGATTCCTTCGCGACACGGCATAAGTCGGGATGAATGTTACGGATAAAACCAAACAGCGTGTCGGCTCGTCCCCAGCCGCGTTGCCGCACACGCGAAGCGAACTGCTCGGAGACCCATTCGTAAAACTGCTGCGGCGGCAGGCGCTTCCGAGCCGCACGCTCCTGCCACACTAACCCACGTAATGACACGACTTTACGATAATCCAATCCAAGGGCGTACCGATCGAGCATTTTTTGGCCTAACGGCCTGTTGAGCCACTTGACGACGTGTGCCAAGGCACGATCGAACGACCATGATTGCGAATACCATGTCGTATACATCCGTTCAAGCATGCCGGCGTGCTGAAATGCCAGCGGGATCGCGTAATGCAGACGCGCTCCGTCCTGAATTACAATGACGCGGCGTGCGGCGGCAGTGGTCGGCGAAGAAAAAGATGACATTCAAGTCCTTTTTTTACTCTTTTTTACTCTTTTTGTCTGTTTTTGTCTATTTTTGTCTGCGATTTTACGTTTATCGGCCATTTTTGGCGCGGATTACGATGTTTCGCGTTGCAAAAATAAAACCAGGTTGGCGGCCGTGAGGAGCGTCAACCTGGGGAGGGAGAGAGAGCAAAGTAAAATGGGAGGAGCCTTTCGGCTGCTTCGTTCGGTCGGCTAGTCGCAAAGGGCCGGCATTCGTTCTTCCACCACTTCGAGAGAGGCGGCGGGAACAATCATTGGGAGCAAGATGCCGGGGACTTCGACGAGAGCGTAAGCGTCGTGCGAACTGCCGCCATCACTGAGGAGGATAATTTGTCCTTCGAGTTCCAAACCGGGCGTCATCTGTTTGTAGAGGTCATCCAAGTCCGGAGCGTAAATGTCGCCGATGCGGAAGCGGATCAATTGTCCGCTCTTGGGCTCGTCGAAGAAGCGTGAGGTCGGCAAAGGGAGGGTTGCAATCGTTTCGCCGTCGAGCATGCGATTGACGTGGCTGTCGATCCAAGTATAAGCGTCGCGATTCATCAGGCCGCTTCCTTTCCAGCGAGGTGGCCTTCCAGAAGACTGCGGTACTCCGCGAAATCAACTCGATGCAGGGCATCGACAACTTCTGGGTCAAACTGAGTTCCCTTGCAGCGATCGATTTCCGCCAGCACACGGTCGAGCACCATCGACTCTTTATAGGTTCGGGAGGAGCTCATCGCATCAAAGGAGTCGGCGACGCACAAGATGCGTGCGAATAAGGGAATTTGTTCGCCTTTGAGCTTGCGTGGGTAGCCGGTGCCGTCCCAGCGTTCGTGGTGATGCAGAACAGACGGGACAGCGCGGAACATGAGGGGGATTTCCTGGACGATTTTCCGGCCAATTTCGGGGTGCATTTTGATGAGTGCAAATTCTTCGTCTGTTAATCGGGAGGGTTTACGAAGGATATGCTCCGGTACACCGATTTTGCCGAGGTCGTGAACGAGTCCGGCGGTGGAGATCAAGTCGATTTCACTGGGAGAGAGTTCGAGTTCAATGGCGATCAGGCGAGCGAGATGCGAGACACGGTCGGAATGCCCGCGGGTATAAGAGTCCTTGGCATCAAGAGAGAGCATCAAGGCCTGAAGCACGCTGGTTAAGAGCAGCTTCTGTGCGGGATCCACCGGGAACTCGGTGTTGGGCACGTCGGGGGCATCTCCCCGGACGAGCCGCAGATGCATAGCTGAGATGTCCATAGTCATGATCGTTATCCCGTTAGAAAATCCACCGACAATCAGGGTCAGAGGCTGCAGGGCAACAGGTGATGGTCGCAAGTGCACCTGAAACGAATCAGGCGGCAGCAACAACACTGCGTTCTGTGGCGACCCGATCGCGAGCCTGCACAGGGAGTTCGCCGCGTGCGGCAGCTCGTCGAACCAGTTCGCCTTGAATCCATTGGCGAGCGCGTTCGCTGGCAATGATCCAGAACAGGCCGAGCTGTTCATCGTTCATTGCCGCCAAGTACGTTGTGTAATCGTTTTCCATGGTCTTATCCCTCGCTAATCGCTCTGTCCCTCGTTTTCCTGTTTGTTGGAAAGCGTTGTCTCCGCCAACGCGCGCGACCTGACATGCAATCTCTCTGCACCTCAGGTCGCTACACAATATTTTGAAGATCCTCGAAAAAACCAGGCTGACGGCCGTGAGGAGCGTCAACCTGGGGAGGGAGAGAGAGCAAAGTAAAATTCGCTGACCCGGCGATACGATCGCAGGGCCTCCCTCGGTATCTCGAAGATATTCACTTGTCTATGATCAGCCGGGCATTTAGTGATGACCGGCGTAATTTCAAAAACCAGGCTGACGGCCGTGAGGAGCGTCAACCTGGGGAGGGAGAGAGAGCAAAGTAAAATCGCTAACCCGGCGACATAGGTACCGGGCCTCCCTCGATAATTTTTCTCCCTTGGATCCCCCGGCAGAGCCGGAGGCCAGGAAGTTCTGATATTCACTTGCCTATGATCAGCCGGGCATTTAGTGATGACCGGCGTAATTTCAAAAACCAGGCTGACGGCCGTGAGGAACGTCAACCTGGGGAGGGAGAGAGAGCAAAGTAAAATCGGGTATCCTCCCTCAGGATCCTCTCCCTCAGCTCTCTCCCACTCGTTTCTCTCCCTTTAAACCTCTCTACCTCGAAGTCCCGTCTAAAGCCGGAGCTATATGGGGCTATATGGAACGAGTGGCATCTTATTAACTTGTCGGACAACTTTTATTGATTCGCCAGCTTTGTGGGCTGACGTGGTTTTCAAAAACCAGGCTGATGGCCGTGAGGAACATCAACCTGGGGAGGGAGAGAGAGCAAAGTAATATTGCTTGGGCCCCTCCAGGCCGTTGTATTCAGTTTCGCGTGGCGATCGCGTCTTCTGCGGCAGTCTTGATGCTGCCGGCGGGGACGATGATCGGCATCAGGATTCCTCTCACTTCGACAACGGCATAAGCGGACTTGCTGGTGCCTTGATCGGAGAGAAGGGTGATGCACCCCTTGAGTTCCGTGTCCGGAGTCATTCGATTGAGAACATCCTGAGTCGAAGGAAGATGAACGTCCTTTAATTTGAACTTCACCTTCTGGCCTGGCTGCAAAGTACTCTTCTGCACAACTGGTTCCTCGTTAGCCAGTTCGATTCGGACAAAAGAGCTATAAGCGAGCAGCGTGCCAGTTGAAGTCGGCCATGAAAATTGCGAGGAATTGTTGGCGTAAGCCCTTATATGACAAGCAATTAAATTTTTTTTGATTTTTTGAGATTTGCTGGCACAGGCGGCAGTCGGAGAGAGGCGGTGTGCAAAGTCTTGCAATATGTGAGTAACGATGGATCGTGATGGGCGGGAAAATCGTGGGAAACAGCGGGGAATATCGTCAGAGACTAGATCTTGCACACGTGTGCAAGAGATGGCACGCGATGACGAAACGGCGGGTGCACTCCTGCGAACGGCATGCAAGCAAGCCAGCTAAATAATGGTACTTATGAGTTGGATGCTACTTGTTCACTAGACGACTTGGGTTTTGCCGCGTTGGCCGCGGAGCATGGCGAGGAGGTTTTCTGCGGCGAGTTTTGACATTTCGCTGCGGGCACGGACGGTCGCGGAACCGATGTGGGGGAGCATGGTGACGTTTTCCAGGGCGAGAAGGCCGGGGTGGATTTTGGGCTCTTCTTCGTAGACGTCGAGGCCGGCGGCGAAAATGGTTTTGCTTTTGAGCGCTTCGACCAGGGCGGCTTCGTCTACCACGGGGCCGCGGGCGGTATTGATTAGAATGGATGTTTTTTTCATCATGTGTAACTCCTTGGCGCCGATGAGATGGTGCGTGTCGGCAAGCAGCGGCACGTGAAGGGAGATGAAATCGGATTCTTTGAGCAGTTCGGGCAAGGTGACTCGGCGAGCTTCGAGTTGGGCCATGGGTTCGGTTTCTCGGCGATGGACGTAGAGGAGTTGCATGCCGAAGGCTGTGGCTATTTGGGCGACGCGTGAGCCGATGCGTCCTGCGCCGATGATGCCGAGGGTTTGGCCAAGGATGGACATGCCTTGGAGTTGCATGGGGCCCCAGCCGGTCCATTGGGCGTTGCGGACCATTCGTTCGCCTTCGCCGGCGCGGCGGGCGGCCATCATGAGGAGCGTCCATGCGATTTCGGCGGTGGCGTCTGTGAGGACGTCAGGGGTGTTGCTGACGTGAATGCCGCGGGATTGGCATGCAGTAATGTCGATATTGTTGTAACCGGCGGCGTAGTTGGCGATGGCCTTGACGCTGGGACGCTGCTGCAGGAAATCGTCGTCGATTTTGTCGGTGAGCATGGTCAGCAGGCCCTGCGCGTTTTGAGTGGCTGCGAGCAGTTCTGACCGCGTGCAGGGGCGGTCGTGCGGGAGGACGAGCACTTCGTGAGCTGCTTGTTTGAGGATGTCGATGCCTGCCCGCGGTATCGGTCGCGTTACGATAATTTTCATGTGGACTCCTTAATCTCCGGCATCCTTTTGAGTTAATTCCTTCCGCGCGAACCTGTCGGAAATTCCGAATATGGGGAAATGATACTTCATGATACCACGACGCGTCGCAATCGGGGGCCCAGGCCGGTGGCGATTTCGTAGCCGATTGTTTCTGTTGCGGCGGCGATGCGGTCGATACAGTTGGGTTTGGTTGGGTCCCAGGTGATGACGGTGACGTCGTCGCCGATTTGCGTGTCGGGCAGGTGTGTGATGTCGATGATGATTTGATCCATGGAGACGCGTCCGACGATGGGGGCGTCGGTGTTGTGGATCTGGACGATGCCGCGGTTGGAGAGGGCGCGGGGGTAGCCGTCGGCGTAGCCTACGGGAACGATGGCGAGTCGGCTTGGGCGTGTCGTGATGAAGGCGTGTCCATATCCTACGCCGGTGCCGGGGGGACGATCGTGGATGGCGAGGATTGGGGCGATCAGTTTTGCGATGGGCAGGAGGTTGGGGATTGGTGCGGCGAGGTTGGGCTGGAGGCCGTAGAGGGCGATGCCGGCCCGTGCCATGTTCAGTTGCGGGAGGGATTCGTCTTGGGCGTTCCAGACGCCGCCGGAGTTTTGGAGGTGGACTAACAAGTTGGGGTGGCGAGGTTTTAATTGGGCGGCGATTTTTTGCAATCGCTGCATTTGAAGGGGAATCGTGGCGTGTCCGGCCTCATCGCCGTGAGAAAAATGCGAGAAGATGCCTTCCAGTTTGAGCGACGGCGATTGGGCGAGGAGGTCGGCTAGTGCGATGGCTTTTTCCAAGGCTACGCCGCCGCGGGTTAGGCCGGTGTCAACCTGCATATGTATATTGATTGGATTGCCGTTCTGAGCGGTTTGGAGCAGGGCGTGGGCGGAGGCTTCGTCAGTGATGTTGATTCGTACGTGAGTTGGTACTGAGCTCATCAAGGAGCGTAGGTGGCTTATGCAGGTGTCCCATCGCTCCCTAACGGTCGCGGTACCAATTACCAACGGGGCGAGCACCAGTACGGCCATGTCGTGCATCAGGTCGGGGAGCACTTCATCCAAGGAGTAGACGGCGAGCCAGTTGACGCCGATGGTTCGGAGGATTTGCACCATTTCGCGGAGGCCGTGACCGTAGGCGTTGGCTTTTACGGTTGCGCAAATTTGGATATCGCGGCCTAATTTGGTTCGCACGGCCTGCACGTTGTGCAGGACTCTTGTCTGCGAAATTTCCAAGCGGCCCTGCTGTTCGATCATTGTTCACCTGTCCATGCGTCGAGTTTTACAATTCCGCGTCAAAGCCCCGCATGACCATGCGGTGCTCCGCCCCACCCCACCACTTCTGTCCATGGAAGCGTTGCCCGGTTCAAGCGGTCACGTACGGCGGCCCACATGCCGGCTTCGCTTTGCGGTTCCAGTACGAGGATTGCTTTGACGTTTTTCGCGTCTGCTTCGCGCATTGCGGCGAACATCAGACGGGCGTATTCCTGTGCGTCCTCGGGCATTCTCGTGGTCTCGTGCGGCGTCTCAAGGATAACATCATTTTGAAAAGTGAGCAGGGCTACGGGGCAATTGGCTTCCGCCCATTTTCGTACCCCCCCCCCTCCCGGCCATTGATTGTTTGTGAAGCGAAAGGCTGCGTGGCGTGGCGCGTAGTGCCGACTGTGCATGCCGGGGCTCTGGGCAATATCGCCCTCGGCCACGTTTTTTTTGAGCGTTTTGACTTCGCCGATCACTTGTTGGAGCTGTTCGAGAGTCACACCGCCTGGACGTAGCACTGTCGGAACAGGACTTGAGGCGTCTACGACGGTTGATTCGACGCCGATTTCGCAGGGACCGCCGTCGACGATCAGCGGGACTCGGCCGGCCAGTTCCGCGAGCACGTGCCCGGCGGTCGTGGGACTGGTGAAACCTGAGCGGTTTGCGGAGGGTGCGGCTACGGGGCCGCTGAAGCCGCGGAGGATTGCTTCTGCGACGGGGTGGCATGGCCAGCGTAAGGCGACGGTGTTCAAGCCGGCGGAGACCAGCGGGCAGATTCCTGCTGCGCGTTTGAGCACCAGGGTCAGGGGGCCAGGCCAAAAATGTTTGGCGAGCGTTTCGGCTACGTGTGGCCATTGGGCTGCGCACGCCTGGGCCGCTTCGAGTCCTGCAACATGGACGATGACAGGGTTGCCTGCGGGGCGTCCTTTTACTTTGTAAATTGCTTTGACTGCGTCCTCTCGCCGTGCGTCGCCGCCCAGGCCGTAAACGGTCTCTGTTGGAAAGCCGATCACTCCCCCACCGCGCAGCACGGCGATGGCTTGCTCCACCGGACTCCCCCCCGGTGGAGCCGGTGGTTGCCATTTGATCACTTGCGTTTTCATGGCCTTATCTACTCCATTCAACGACCTAAGGAACGGGTCTGAAATAACTTTCCGATTTGAGGCTACAGGATGAGGTCGCGACGCCGCAAGCGTTTTCGTTGCTCTGTTAGGCAATCAACGTCCATTTTCTTTCCGACAGCCAAGCCCCGCATTACCATGCGGGCCTCCAGCCCGCAAAGCGGTGTCGCTACTTTGGTTCGCATTTCAAGGCACACAGCCGCGGGCTTCGTTCATTGATGGAGGTGGATTGTAGCGATAGACTTTGAGGATGAGCAATGCCAAACGAGCGGTGGTGCTGTTGAGCGGGGGGTTGGATTCGGCGACGACGTTGGGAATTGCGGTGTCGCGGGGGTTTGAGTGTTTGGCGTTGTCGTTTGATTATGGGCAGCGGCATTTGCGGGAGGTGAAGGCGGCGGAGGCGGTGGCGAAGTTTTATGGGGTGCGGCGGCATGTGACGCAGAAGATGGATCTGCGAACGTTTGGAGGGTCGGCGTTGACGGCGGAGGTGGCGGTGCCGAAGGACCGCGGGGAGAAGCCAGAAGCCAGAAGCCAGAAGCTAGAAGGGATTCCAATCACGTATGTGCCGGCGAGGAATATGATTTTTTTAGCGTTTGCGGTGGGGTTTGCGGAGGTGGCAGGGGCGGCGGATATTTTTCTGGGGGTCAATGCGGTGGATTATTCGGGGTATCCGGATTGCCGGCCGGCGTTTGTGAAGGCGTTTGAACGCGTAGCGAACCTGGGCACACGCGCGGGAGTGGAGGGTAAGCGGTTTAAGATTCATGCACCACTGATGCAGATGAGCAAGGCGGAGATTATTCATACGGGGCTGACGTTGGGGATTCCGTATCAGTTGACGCATTCGTGCTATGATCCGGTGGGCGATACAAGTTGCGGGCATTGCGATGCGTGCTTGATCCGATTGGCGGGGTTCAGGGAAGCTGGCGTGACAGACCCGATAGAGTACCTGTGACCATTGTGGTAGAATGCAGGATTCTGGAAAGGAGCTTACTATTCTCACCCGGCTTCTCAAGGCCAAGATCCACATGGCGGTCTGCACGCAGACCGACCTGAACTATCACGGCAGCATTACGATCGACAGCGATCTGCTGAAGGCGACGGGTCTACTTCCCAACGAGTCGGTGATGATCGCTGACTGCGACAACGGCAATCGTTTTGAAACGTACATCATTCCAGGGCCGGCGGGCTCGGGAGTGATCGGGATCAATGGAGCGGCGGCGAGGCTCTCGGCTGTGGGCAACCGACTGATTATCATGGCGTTCGTGCAATGCGGGCCAGAAGAAGTGCAGGGACATGTTGCGAGAATCATCATCTGCGATAAGTCGAACCGGATCAGCGAACGTCTCGAACAGCATACGGCATTGCGGTGATCCAGATACTATGAAGAAGTTAAAAGTTAAAAGTTAAAAGGTAAAAGGAGCGGACTTTCAATCCTTTTACCTTTTACCTTTTCAGCGTCTGACTTGCAGCGTTCGTACGGAGAAATAGATCATGGGCGCGAGGCAGAGCAGACAGGCGATGCCGAGGATAAGACTGATCGCGAAAGTTCCGGGGACGACGGGACGGATGTAGCTTGCCTGCGACGCGAACATCACTACGACTTCGAGCAAGACGACGGCATGCACCGCGCCGACGATGGCTGCGACGAGAACTGTTTGGAAATTTTCTCCGCCCATACGAAGGCCGCAGAGCAGATATGTGGTGCCTAGACCTGCAAGGATGACAGCAGCGATGCCCAGGATTGCCACAAGCTGCCCGACGGTTCCCGGGGGAAGGATGCGGCCGACATTGGACGCATTGAGCGTGAAGGCCATGAGCAGGGCGGTGAGGGCGGAAATATAAACGACGGCGGCGAGTACCAGGCAGATGCGCGAAGCCATCCGTCGGTGCGTGGCGGCGGCGCCCAGGTGAAATACGTCAAAAGCTCGCGATTCCGATGGATTGGGAGCGGACGGATCGGCGTTTGGAAGATCGGATGCGTCGGGAGCGGTGAACGTGGACGGTTCGGCTGATTCCGTGGAGATGGGGGGAGCAATGGGGGCGGGTGCTTCGGGAGGCGGTGAGGGTCGTTCACTGGGAGTTGCCGCAACCATAACTGCACCGCAACTAGCGCACTTGAGCTTGATGCCGGCCATGGAAACTGCTACGGGATAGACTTGGCCGCAAGTTGGACATTTCACTTTGATGTGCATAGGCCCAGAACGCTCCGAGGAAAGCCTGCTTTGGACACTGCGTAGTGTATCTGAAAAGTGTCGGCAGTTCATCAAGCGTTGGGATCAGAGGGGTGTGGCCATTTTTTGAGGCAAACTTACTTGAGTTTGTGCCCGGCCATCAAGAATTACTTGAATTTCAGCCGGGTCAATGCCGGGTTGGCCAGCTTCGGCGGTTGCGGATCCATCTCCTTGAGAATCCCCACCAAAATGCCCGCGATGTAAAAATCTCTCGCTTTTTTATGGTCCGAAGGAATGATGTACCAGGGTGCTTCTTTGGTCGAAGTTGCCGGGAACATCTGCTCGTACGCTCGCTGGTAATGGTCCCAGTATTTTCGTTCTTCGAAATCGCCTTCGGCAAGCTTCCAGTGTTTGGTTGGGTCTTTTTGCCGAGCGATGAACCGCTGCCGCTGCTCCTCTTTGGAAATGTGCAGGAAGAATTTCAGCACGCGAGTTCCAGCGTCTTCCAGGATTCGTTCGAAGGCGGTGATCATGCGATACCGCCGCTGCCATTCCTTCGCTGCCCCCTCCCCTTCCCCGCGAAGCTCCGGGGCCAACAGTTTGTCGGCGTGCACCCGCACGACCAGCACGTCTTCATAATGCGAACGGTTGAATACACCTATATATCCCCGTGGCGGTGTTCTGTTGTGGCACCGCCAAAGGAAATCGTGACGCAGTTCTTCGGTGGTTGGTTGTTTGAAGCTGATCACCTGGATACCGGTGGGATTAACGTGATCGAAAACGTGGCGGACGGTACCGTCCTTGCCGGAGGCGTCGAGGCCCTGGAGCACCACCAGCAGGGATCGCCGCCCCTCGGCGTAAAGGTTCTCCTGCAGCACGCCCAGTTTTTGCGTGAGCGTTTCGATGGCTTCTTCCGGATTTTTGGGGACGCCGTGGGTGCGGTCGGTTTTGTGGTCCGAGAGGTCCACCGCCTTGCCCGGCTTCACACGCAAATCATCGAAATCTTTCAGTTTAAGCTTCATCATGATCATCTCCGTTTGAACCTTACTCCTGCCGGGTATCTTATCACAAAAAAAGCCCAGGGACTGCAGTCCTCACCCTCACCCACATCTCTGTTTGCGAAACTTTCCATGCGGTGAAGCGATTGAACGTCAATTTGCGGCTGTTTTCCCCTTTATCCATTTTTAATAAATACATGTATATGTTTATATTAAAAGTGGATATGGGATAGAGCATTTTTCATGTGGTCGTGGCGTGATGACATGCGCAGGAAGCGAGAGCCAAAAGCCCCGCATTGCCATGCGGGGCTCCAAAACGCTACGGGCGAGTGAACAATGCTCTAAAAAATAGGGAATGAGGATGGAGGGGCATCTACTTTCGCGCCAAAGCCCCAGATTGCCATCGTGGGACTTCACATGTGTAAAAGATGTGGATAGGGGTGAGGACTGCAATCCCTAGGCTTTATGGTTGGGGTGTGGCGTTATACGGCGTTTTTTACTTTCAGGGTTCGGCCCTGCTGGGCGGCTTCGATGGCGGTTAAGATCGCGTCGAGGGATTTGTAGCCTTCCACGCCGTCGACTTCCGGGGCTTTGTTTTTTAAGAGGCATTGTGTGAATGCGTCGCTGACGCCGGAGGTTGTTTGTTTTTCGTTGGTGGCCATTCGGCCGACTTTGTAGCGTTCCTCCATGCCGTTGGGCGAGCGGACGATCACGCCCCATTCCGGGTCGGTGGCGAGCATGAGGACGCCTTGGGTACCGTAGAGGACGGTGTAGTTGGCTTCAGCTTCGCCGTAGTTGGTCCAGGAGAGGATGATGGAGCCTGGGATGCCGGAGGTGGTGGTGCAGGTGAGCAGGGCGTTGTCGTCGGTTTGGATGAGTTTGCCGGTGTGATCGCGTTTATCGAGCGTCGTCAGAATGCCGGAGATCGAAGCGATGTCTTCACCGAGGAGGTATCGCATGAGGTCTGCTTTGTGGATGCCCAGATCGCCCGTCACGCCCAGCACCGCCTCTTTCTTTCGGAAGAACCATGTGTTGTTGGAATTTTCGATGCACCAGCTTTCCGGACCACGATGCTTAAACGCGGTACGGAAGGAGAGCACATTACCGATGCGGCCGGATTTGATGATCTGCCTCGCCTTGACATGTTGCGGCATGAATCGCTGGTTCAGGCCAATCATCAGAAACTTTTTGGCCTTTTTCGAAGCCGCGATCATCGCCTTGGCCTCTTCCCGCGTGGTGGCCATGGGCTTCTCCACCAGCACATGTTTGCCGGCCTTGAACGCATCGATCGTCTGCGGCGCATGGAGATAGTTCGGCGTGCCGATCACCACCGCGTCGAGCTCGACCTGCTCGAGCATCTGGCGATAGTCCGTAAACAACTCGCTCAGATGGTATTTTTCGCCGACTTCTTCGACTCTTGCCTGGTTCATGTCGCACAGTGCCGCGAGGACTGCGTTTTTGTTTGCCGCGATTTCCGGGATGTGCCTGCGCTGCCCGATGGCTCCGCAACCGATGATTCCGTAACGAACTGGCATGTGGTGCTCCTTAAAAACTCATCTAAGCAGCGTAAAGCCGTCGGCAGTTCCATGCAAGGGTAAGCACTCACACGAAAAAATGAAAAGCCCAGGGATTGCAATCCTTGGGCTTCGCTCAGATTTTACCATTTTCTTTCTTTATTTCCGACGGCGTATCATCATCGCCGCCGCGCCGAGGCCCAGCAGCGCGAGGCTGGCGGGTTCGGGGACGGCGGAGGGAGGAGTGATGCCGCTGATATCCAGGAATACGCCGGAGTCCCTGTTCACGATCGAATAGGTGATGTTGCCGTGCAGGGCGTTCCAGCCGGAGCCGAGCTTTGTGGTATTCGCGGTTGTCACGGTGCCGCCGTTGATGGTGATGGCGGAGTTTTGCAGAGTGGTGGCGCCTGCGGAACTGCAGTTGAACGAGCCGCCGTTGATGGTCAGGAGACCGGTGCCAAAGGATGCGGAAGCGGAATTGACTGACAAGGTGCCGCTATTGAACGTGAAATCAATGCCCGGCTGGATGTTGCCGGAGAAGGAGACCGAGCCTGAGTAGTAATGAGGGTCGGTGTTGCTGGTGGAGCCAATGACGATCTGATCGGTCACTGCGGGATTGGCGGGTTGGATTTTTGAGCTGAAAACGACACTGTCCGTATTCCCTGAACCTGTATTGGCATCTGCGAGCGTGAGCGTGACGGGGATATCGGGATGATTGATATCGCCTAAAGTGACGGCATTCAGCGTCAGAGCACCGCTGCTTTTTGTCGTGGTGATGGTCAGGCTGTTGATGACACTCACGGGCGCGGAGCCGAAGGTGAGATTGCCGCCGGCTGGAGTTGAAGGTAAAACTGCCGCCTAACGCATTTGGAGTTCAGAGCCGCGACCGTAAGGGAGCGACCTCGCGGCAATGCGTGAATAACGCAGGTCACTCCCTTACGGTCGCGGCTCTGATGGTCAAATGCGTTCCCCCTGGGTGACGAGGAGATCGGTGATGTGGCGGAACATTTTCGGGCGCAAGTATCAGATGGTGGTGGTGGTTGCCTGCGGTCTGATTTCCGATGTGATGACGGCTTACGGGAACGAAAAAGCAACTCCGGCTACGCAGGCCGCCACGGAACCGAAGGCCGCGGATGCTGTGACGGATCGTGATCGCGAGGTGCAACAGTTGCGGGATGCCATTGCGAGCAAAGCCGACGATCCAGAGAACATACGGCGTGAATTTCAAATCGGCGTGCTCCTGAGCCAACGTCCCGAGGTGCAGCGTCATCCGACTGTGGATATGCCGAAGGCGCTGGAAGTTTTCGAAGCGATTGTCGCGTGTTACGACCATCAACATTACTATCAATCTGAGATATGCAATTCTCTGAATGATTCGCAATATCTGGTTCCGCAGTCGGCGATTTTGGCGGCATCCATTATTAACGGGCTGAATAAGGGGCCGGAGAAGGCGAGAGAGTACCTTCACAAGGCGATGACGGATTTGCAATGGACTTACGAGAAGCGGAAGAAGGACTGGGTGGAAGCGCCCAAGCCGGAGATCACGCCGAAGCAACTCATGTATGAACGCAAGGAGAGATTGGAGGATCATGTGAAGCGATGGGAGCAACACGTACAGGATGGCAAGGCGGGGAAGGTTTTTGGGTCGCTGGAGATGTGTCTTGTGGAAGCGGCGGTGCGTCAATATGGTCTGAGTTTTGGGCCACAGCATCCTGACAAGGTGGCCGCGGCCATGGCGGAGATTATTCGGGATTTTCCTGACACGCCTATGGCGGAAGTGGCGAAGAAACGTATTGATGCCGCGCAACGTGTGATGGGGAACACTTCGACAACACGTCCGGCTCCCCGAGCGGCAGGCAAGCCTGCCGGCTAAATCATTTCCCGATTTATCGGACTTGCTCTTTCCATTTTGTAAACTCCGCCCTTGCCGTAGCCGATGTAAACTTGGGATATTTGAGTAGACTTGGCAATTTGGGTAAGCTTTGCTGAAGTCTTCTCGATCGGCCTGAGCCGAAATTGGAGCGCGACGTGAGCATTGAACCCACATCTTCGCATCGGGAATCCGTTCCAGAAAACGGACAAGTCACCAACGGACAGGTCACGAGCAACGGCTCCAGTAACAGCTCCAATGGAGCCAAAGATGTTTACACCACCGGCGAAGTCGCTGAAATCTGCAAAGTCTCCCAGCAAACCGTGATCCGCTGCTTCGACACCGGCCGCCTTGGCGGGTTCCGCGTCCCCGGCTCCAAGTTCCGTCGTATTCCACGCGACGCCCTTGTGAAATTCATGAAAGATAATGGCATCCCTATTGACAACCTCGAATCCGGACGGCGAAAGGTCTTGGTCGTTGACGATGATGCTGAGATTGTGGAGCTTTTTGTGGATGTTCTCAATCGCGACGGTCGTTTTGAAGTGAAAACCGCCGCCACGGGATACGACGCGGGCGTGCTTACTCAGGAATTCATGCCCGACCTGATGATCCTTGACTACATGCTGCCCGACGTCAACGGCAACGTCGTCTGCCAGACCGTCCGTAATAACCCCAGATTCGAACACATGAAAATCATCATCGTTTCCGGCGTGGTGAATCAGGAAGAGATTAACGAACTGCTCCAGGCCGGTGCGGATGATTTTGTCAAAAAGCCCTTCAACATCGAGAAACTCATCGAGCGCATGGGCGAATTGCTGCTATTGGCGTAAATACGATAGACGTTAAGGCGTCAAGTCGTTAAATCGTTAAATCGTCAAGTCGTATATACTCTGTTCACGGTTCACGACTTAACGACTTGACGATTTAACGACTTAACCGATGAGCCCCATGACCCAGACAAATGCCATTCTTTCCGACGAAGTCAAAACTCGTAAAGTCGAGATTGTTCTGCAGCAGCTCGACAGTCTGCCGACGCTGCCGATGATCGCGATGAGGCTCATTGCGCTGACGGGGTCTACTGAGAGCAAAACGGCTGAAGTGGTGGCGCTGCTCTCGGCGGATCAGTCGCTTACCTCGAAGATTTTATCGCTGGCGAATTCCGCGATGGCCGGCACGAAGCGATCCATCACCTCGGTCCGGCAAGCGGTCATCATGCTCGGCTTTGAAACCGTCCGCAATCTCGTGCTATCCGTGAAGGTTTTTGAAATTTTCCAGCAGCGTGTTGCTGACGACGAGCAGACCGATGCTCCGAGCCCTTTTAATCGGACGGAGTTTTGGAAGCATTCCCTTGCCGTGGCGACCGCGGCCGAGATGCTCGCGGAACTGTGCAAGCCTCGTCTGAGCGTTCACGACGCTTTTGTCTGTGGACTTCTGCATGATATTGGCAAGGTCGCCTTTGACACCGCCATGCCTCGGAGTTTCGCGCGTGTGGTCGAAGTGGCGACGATGACCCGCGGCGATCTTGCGGACGCCGAACGACGCATCATCGGCCTCGACCACGGCCTCGCCGGCAAACGCATCGCGGAAGCCTGGAACCTCCCGCAGATCATCTCACAAGTCATCTGGCTCCACGGCACCCCCCCACCGCCCACATTACCACAGAACGGGTCGCTCCCTAACGGTCGCGGCTCGGATTATTCCGCCTCCCACCTGAAGACCGGCGGCATCAGTCACCTGCCCATCGTTCTGCTCGTCGCTCTTGCCGACATACTCGTGCGACGCCAGCACATCGGCTTCTCCGGCAACTACCTCTTCCCCTACGAAACCCGGCAATACGCCCAGCACCTGGGCCTCACCGATCAGCACATCACCGACATAACCACCAAACTGACCGACGCTCTGGAAGCCCGCGCCCACGCCATCGGCCTCTACGATATGGAGTCCAGGCAGCTCTATCTCCAGTCGATCGCCAACGCCAACGCCGAGCTTGGCCGGGTCAATCAGCAACTCGGCGCGCAGAACCGCACGCTGACCGCTCGCAGCGCCTGTTTCGAAATCATGACGCGTTTCTATCAGCGGATCATGCCTCCCGCCAGTCCCGCACAGCTCCTCACCGCGATCGGCCAAGTCGCCCACCAATTCTTGGAGTCCCCCAAGCTCGTGCTCTTCTCCCAGGACCCCGATCATGCTCCCCCCCCCCCCCCCCCCCCTTCCGGCCCTCCCAGTCCCCCCACCCCCAACCCCACCCCCGCGGGCACCGGCGAGCGATTCGGTCAACAGCATCTGCTGTTCGCGGATTTGGGCGGTACGGAGCGTCATGCCCCAGGATTGGCTGACAAGCTGGAGGTCCGTCATCCCCGCCATGGAATTTCCAAT
>Ga0123357_10000656_pt1 | contig 34464 bp, 46 predicted proteins | sample TergutEmb28metaG_FD_89873 | JGI IMG/M metagenome (GOLD analysis project Ga0123357, IMG submission 89873) | Embiratermes neotenicus P4 segment gut microbial communities from Petit-Saut dam, French Guiana - Emb289 P4 | ecosystem: Host-associated > Arthropoda: Insects > Digestive system > Gut ... | reverse complement strand
GCTTGCGCGTGCGCCGACAGCTCAGATCAATGGCGAGACTGGTTTGCTTCATGGGCGCATTGTTGCCGCTCGCCGCCGTTCAGGCCATCGGGGGTTGTACGGGGTTTTGAACACCATCCCTAACACGAGACGCGGAGACCGCGTCGGTGACGTCGGCACATGGCTTCACCCGAAGCTGGCGGTACGTTTCGCGCAGTGGCTTGATCTTGACTTCGCCCTCTGGTGTGACGAGCAGATCGAGCGGCTGATCCACGGCAAGGACTTGTTGCCTGTTGGCCTGTACGCGCAGCGGCTCGCCTTCAAGGGAGCGAAGGCCAAGAGCGAACAAAAGGGAGTGATCGGAAGTCGCCTCATGAATGAGCGCCGCCGCGAGAAGCAGGCCATCGAGAGGCAGTCTGTAGCGTGGAAGCTCCGCATGGAGCCGGGGCTATTTGCATTGCCCCAGATGGAGACAGCATGACCCCACAAAAGGCGAAGGCCCCAACGGAAGCACCCGTTGAAGCCTTCTGTGAACAACCCCCCGAAGCAAACGAAAGGAAGTCAACATGAATGATAGCACTGCGGGCGCATCTGCCCAACTCACCCCTTCCTGCGGCAACTGCCGCTTCTACGCCATGCACCTAGCCGAGGCCATCAACGGCGGGCAGACCAGCGAGTGCCACAGGTTCCCGCCGGCGGCCAACTTCGGCTCTCGCTTGGCGGCCTTCCCCATCGTCACCGAGGGTGACTACTGCGGGGAGTTCAAGCCTGCGGCGTAGCCGCGGCGGCCGGGCGGGCTACCAGGCTACTTGCCTGGTAGCCCAGCCAGCCGGTAACAGCCGGGGCTACTCGTACCGGCTGGGAACCGAGACACCTGATTAGTTGCCTGGCACAACCCAAATAGGGCCATATGAACCAAAGCAGCTATTCCGGGTTGCCTCTAATTTATGGGTGGGCGATCTGATTTCACCCCATTTATTGATTTCAAACCTAACCATTGAGATGTGATCTCCGCCGATCACGGCTTCATCATATACCCTGACGTCATCGCCTCGGCTAACGACTCGAATCGTAAAACTGTTATTGCTAGAGTTTTTCCCTTTGGTCAATAGTTCATCATGGGCGCTAATTGTAGCAAGTAGCACGTTTTCTAACGGAAGATACCTGCCGTCTCTGGCTTTGCAGTCGATGTCAAAATCCTGGGCTATCTTGCGAGCGTAGGCATCTTCATATATGATCCGAGAGGCATATTTTTTTCTGAGTTCAAGGATGTAATTTTTACTTGCCTTGGATACCATTGCCTTTTGTTCTGGTGTGCATTCCTTGTCAGTACAGTCTGAAAGCCTCGGTTTGTTATCGGTAAATCTTTGTTGACGCTGTTTTTCTGCTTCTTGGGCCGCCGCCTCTCGTCGTGCTTGTTGCCTCTGCTTTTCCTCGGGAGACGCCACCCTGAGCCAAGGTTCTGCTATGATTTTTTGGGGAGTTTGACTTTGCGCATTCGCAACAACAGGAGGCAGCGCCAAAGCAAGCAGGCTGGTAGCCATCGCGACAAAAAGCCTGACCTTGGAACAGGAGAAGTAAGCCATGATGACGCCAGAAAGTTGCAACGCCCCATCATACCCGCGAGTGAACAGCAACTGCCAGGGCTATCCCAGCCCCTCCGGGATAGATGCGGACTTGCCTGTCTCCGCCTCTTGCTTCCATTGGTCGAGTTGCTTCTGAGTCCCAGCCACGCTGCTCGTCCCGTCGTCGTAGTAGCGGGTGCCCGTGTCGTAGTCGATGTAGCCGCCGTCGAACAGCAGCCTGTTGCTTTCCTCGTCCCACTGCCCGTAGGCACCGTATTGGGAATGGTCGCCGCTGGCCGCCGTGCCGCCCGTGTAGTAGGTGCCGCCGCTGGCCGTCATGGATGACGAACCGCCACCGCCACCACCACCACCGCCCGCAGGAGGGCCAGACAGATCGCTGCCAGCCTTGACGCCCGTGTGAACGTGCCCGCGCAGGCTGACCTGACCGGCCAGCACGTCGCCGTCCGCGACGACGTCGCCAGTCACATGCACCACCGGCGTGATGCACTCGATCCCCGAGGGCGCTTTGATGGTGACCCCGGCGGAGGCATTGATGGTGATCGAGCCGTCCGAGCTGATGAGCACCGACGACGCGCCATCCGACGACTGCGCGTAGATGCTGACCTTCCTGTCCGTGTTGCGATCCAGCTTGAGGTTCTTGTCGAAGTTCTGGCCTTCCAAGTCCTCGTGCGCCGTGCTTTGGGCGATACGTGCGTAGGCGCCGCTGGGGTGGAACAGCTCTATGTCCCCATCGCCCGTGATCGTGTGGTAGACGTCGGACTGGTGGCGGCTGAACCGGCGCCGCTCGTCGGCGAAGGTTTGCTGGCTGATCTGGGGAAAGAGGAACCCGACCACGACAAAGCCGCCGCCACCTACGTCACAAACCACCGCCTCCATGTCCTGGCCGGTGCGTTTGCTGATATCCCATTTCGCGTCGCCGTCCTTTTTGTTCGGCACCGCCGACAGGTCGACAACACCAGTGCGCGTGCTGGCGTTTTGCGCCAGGACGGGGATGCCGACCAGGCAGGCACCGTCGTCGCACATCACAAGATCAACGGAGTTGTCCTCCGGGTGGGTGTCCACCACGATGGCCTTACGCAAGTTCATGATCCGCTCCTGTTGCTGGCTTGTTCCGACAACCAGGGCGAGCCCTCCATGGCTGCGCGCATTGCAAATCCTTCGCCACGATCGAAGTGGATGGTCGAGGTGTAGCTCTGGAACGGCATGAAATCGTGGTCAATCTGATGCACGTAGGCCGCGTGTTTAATCGCACCATTAATGAACAGCGCGTAGTCACCGGCCTTCAACAGGTCGGTTTTGCTGTCGTTGCGCAGCAATCCGCCCTTGATTACCGCCGTGCCGCTTTCGTAAACCACATTATCCTTATTCATTTCGATCATGATACGGCGGCGGTCTTGTATCCAGTTCACCTGCTTATCGCTGCGATCTTCATGCTCGGTCTCCGGGAGGCCGCCGCCCATATTTTTTATTTCGTCTCGCCCTTGGTGCGATTGGGCATACATCGGGCGGTCACCGTAGAACTTGGGGGCAGCGTTTGGGTAATTCTCCAGTGTGGCAGAGCCGTCTTGAAGGGCCGATGTTTTGCGGATGATGTCATCGATTAAATCGAAACGCTGGCCGTTGATCCAAAAAAAGTTAGCCACATCGGCGTCTGAGCGAGATTCAACAATTGATTTTACAAAATAATCAGGGATGGTGGCCACAAGAGGATCAGGGGCGTCGTCTTGAATCTTGGCTGAGTCGCGGTCGTCAGGCATCGACAGCAGGAACGCTGGGATGGGCCGGTACACCAGATGGACGCCGTCCTCGCGGTCTTCCGTGTAGAGTTCGTTCCAGATTCCAACGTCGCCATACTGCGAGAGGATGTGGTAGACGGAGCCCTGAATTTCCTGCAAGCTGCTCCAGCCGTTGACCACGCCGTGCTTGACCAAAACGCTGTCGCCAACGGTAATCTTGCGCGGCATCAAGTCGTAGAGGTCTGGCATGAACCCATCCAGGTGCTTGTTGATAACATCAGACACCATTTTCTTGACGAATTCGGCGGCAGGCATCGTGTTGACCTTCTCGAAACCGAATTGCTCGAACAACGCGAAGGTCGTGAGCAGCAATTTGCCCGTTTTGTATCCAGACAATGCAAGCACTTGCAGCATTTGCCAGATCTTCCCAAAGTCCTGCCCGGTCACGGTCACCGTGCGCTGCGGACGGCCATCATCGCCCACGATGCGCGAGCGGGATATCTCCGACACGAAGCCGCGCATGACGATGGGCAGCAGAGTAGGGCGCGGGCCGATGCCGCCCCACATGCGAATCTCGATCAGGTCCATCGGCTCGATCAGCCCGGACATGCTCTCGAGCGTGTTGTCGTCCCAAGCTACATTTGGCTGGTCGGCAAAGGTGATGCTGAACCCGCCGGCAGGCTGCCGCACGGACTTCGACGTGCGCACCGAAGAACCGTGGTTGAGGAATGGCGTCAGGTCGATGTACTCGTCCTTGCCCTGGTAGCGTCCAGACACGGCGAACTTGCCGTCCATCGTGTCACGGCTGATGGTCTTGTAGAGCCAGACGTCAAGCTCTGGCCGGGCTTCGATCAAGGATGGCATGGTGTTGGTGGCGTGTTAGGAGGAATAGCGGCGGCGCTTGCTCGGGTCAGGCTGAGTGGTATCTACGCTCGTGCGGACGGCCACGGGCGGCGCTGCCTGCTGGCCGTTGGGATAATTGATCTGAACGACTGTCGGGTCTGAGGTCATGTGGCCGTTGAAGGTAACGCGCTGGTCGGCTTGGCGACCCGGCGCTTGGTTTTGCGCCAGTTCTTCTGGCGATAGCTGTGTCGGCTTATATTTTGTGCCTAACCTGTTTGCCGTTGCCATGCGCTCCCTTGCTTTGGCTCCGGTCTTGTCGTCTGGTATTTCATATTTGTCGCTGAAAACCTTTGCAGAATTTCCGAAGGTGGTTTGCTGTTTCAGCAATTGGCCGACCTTCGCCTTTTTGCCTTCGGTCAATTCATAGTTAACGAATTGCCGCTGTTCTGCCAGGCTTGATTCACGGATGCTCTTCCCGGCCCACTTCTCGAAGTCCCGTTGCCTATCAGGGTGCCACTGGGCAATGCCATATGCGGCGCCTTTGTCACCAACGGCTTTGTGATTGAGCGCGCTTTCTTCCATCAAGTTGGCAACCATGCCAGTCGCTTGGGGACGCGACCACCCCATGTTCATGAAGTCTTTGATGGATTCCGCGACGACGTCCCCCTTGATGCCCAGCGCTTCCGCACCGGCGCCAGTACCAATGCCCTTGGTCTTGGAAGCGGTTTCGGCGGTAACAGACTTGGCCGCCGCTTCCGCGCCAGCACCCGCGCCAATCGATGGTGCTGCCACCTTGTCGCCGTCTTTGGCTTCTGCGTCTGCGCCAGGAGGCACGGCGCCTAAGCGGGTTTCATTTTTTTTACGAGCCTCGCGCTCTTTTTGGAGTTGTTCGTCTATTTCCTTGGGTGCATTTTTATATTTGTCGTTTGCGGCGTCGCGCTCGGTTTTAATTTCGGCTAAGCGCCGGTTGTTTTTTCCAACCGCATCGGCTTCATGGTGCGTTAATTTCCGTCCCGCACCCTTAACCGCCGACCTTCTGATTTTTAGATTTTCTCGGTTGAGCTGTTTTTCCTCTGCATCGAGTGCGTCAATTGTCTCGTTTTTGGTTGCCTTTGCTTCCTGCTTAAGCATTTCTTTGTGTATTTGCTCGGGCGTTTTGCCTTCTTTCAAGAACAGCAGCTTCTGAATGTTGCTGACAGCCGGGGCAATAGTGCCAGCCAAATCCGCCTTGATGTTTTCCAGCAGGGCGCGGCTATCAGCAATGTCCTTTCCGGTAGTACGCTCCTGCTCGTATTGAGCGGATAGCTTTGCGAGCACGTCCTTTTGGGTTTGCACCTCGCTGCCGCTCATCGCCGCGTTGATGCTGTCCCTGTCCTCTTTTTTCAGGTCGTCGCGGCCAAGCAACGATTGGGCAACCCCTTGGCGATCCTTGGCGTCGTCGGAAATGGACTTCACCATGTTGAGGTAGCCGGAGTCGGTCAGCCCGCCTTTCATGTACTTGGCGTACTTGTTCAGCTCCCCCATCTTCGCCGGCTCGACAGACAGGAAGGCCATCGCCTGGCCCATGCCGAGGCCGGTGTGGTTGGCGAAGGCGTTGGCGCGCAGCAGCTTGGATTCGTCGGTGCCGTCGTCTTTGTACTGCCCTTCGATCAGCTTGCGTGTTTCCTCCAGAAAAGTGGTGTCGCCTTCCGGTTCGGAGTGGCCCATATAGCGCGCATACACGCTGTCCTTGCCAAACGCGCTGCTCTTGGTAGCAAACGCGCCGCCTTCGCGCAAAACCAGCATCTGTAGCGGGGAAATCCCCATGCGGTTGGCTACCTGCGCCGTGGCGTACTGCGACGCCTCGCCCTTCGCGCCACCAGCAGCCAGGGACGCATTCATGCGCCCGAGCATGTTGGCCGCGCCTGCTGGATCAAGCCCCGGAATCTTGCTGCTCACCAGCCCGGCATATTCCCCAGCGTAACCCGCGACGTTGGCCTGCGTGAGGCTCTGCCGCGTCTGCGTGGTGGCGAAGTTCCCAATCGCCTCCATCACTTCGCCCGCCTTCGCAAACGCGTCCGACTTGCCGATGGTCTCGCCGATCAGAAGCGCCATGCGGCGGCTTTCTTGCGTGTCGTGCGTCATGCCGACACCGCGCATCTGGCCCAGGAAGCCTACGCCCTGTTCATTCTCCAGACCGAAAGCGCGGGACAGCCCCACGCCGATGCCAAGCTCCTCGGGCAGCGATTTGTAGCCCTCGCCCGACACATTTCCCAGCTTGGAAAACTGGCCGGCCAGCCGCGTGGTCTCCTCATAGGTCACGCGCAGGCTGTTGCCAGATTCTTTAAGCCCGGTTTTGAGCGCCGCGAACGAAACGCCCACGTCGCCCAATTGGCGCTTGAGCCTGTCAAAGGCAATGTCCTGGTCTTGGACGCGCTTGACGTTTTCAGCAATGGCACCCACCAGCTTGCCGACGGCCATGGCCGCCATGCCGCCCACCAGCGCACCCAGGCCGGCGCCGACGCCCATAGACACGCCAGAGCCCAGCGCATTGGCCGCGACGTTGCCCATGGGGCCAGCAGCACGCAACCCGGACTGCGCAACGTGTGTGGCCACGCCGCCCGGCGATTGGCTCCAATGGTGGCGGCCGCCGCGCTGAGTCCCAGGGGGGGCGTCCTCCTCGTAGACGTAGCGGCGCACGCCCGCCATTTTGGCCGCCCGGCGCAGGGCGTTGGGGTACATCTTCGCCGCATCGATGTCGTCGAAAGCAGTACCCTCTTGCCCCGTGGCTTTCAGCAAGCGCGCAAACTCGCGGTCGACCTTGAGGTACTGCTGAAAGAGCGCCTGCACCCTCTCGAGCTTTCGTATCGCCTCATCGCTGGCGCCGCCCAGGGCCCTGCCGACTTCCTTCGCGTCTTGCTTGATCCCGGCGGTGTTCAGTGTCGCGTCGACTGGGATTTTTATGGAATCGGTCATGGCTTACAGCAACGGTTCAAAATCATCGGGCAGGGCATCGGCGGCGTCTGGCGGCCGCCGGTAGTCCTGGAGCATTTCGGCGACCATGGACTCGTCAAATTCATCGTCTTCCACGGTTTCGGTCACGGCCTTCGGGTCGTCGTAATAGGCGTGAAGCCAGTAGTCCTCCAGCATCTCGTCCAGGGTGGACGCCAAGTAGCGCGGATCTGTGCGCGTCAGGTTGTACTTGCGGCGAAACCAGAACTCAATGCTCTGGAAGTCTTCACGCGCCGCCTGTTTCGCCCGCTGGCGCCTTTCCTGGGCGAAAGGAGCGCTCCTGGTCGCGCAGCGCCTTATAGACCTTGTTCAGGCGCGCGTAGGTGTCGTCGTCGAGCGGGTCCATTTCGTCGGTGTCCCAGCCCGCCGGGACGCTCACTGTCAGCACGCGCAGCACCGACAACCACTCGCCGACGAGCGAGAGCCAGTTTGTCGGCTCCACGCCCTGGAGGATGTCGGCGAATTCCCGCTGGATGGCCAGTTCATCGGCCATGGTGCGCCGACCGAAGGTGAAGCGGCCAATGCCCTCCACTTCGACGGTGAAATCGGTTTCCTTGGGGAGGCGGGTGCTCATGAAGGGGGCTCCTGATTCGGATGGGGTTAAAAGAAAAACCGCCGCGACCCACAAAGGATCGCGGCGGCCTTGATCGTGGTGTCACGACCGCCGTCAGGTGCCGGTTCCGGTCACATCCAGGGCGTTGAACTGCCCAGACGAGACGATGATCTGGTGCGCCTGGATGTCGATGTCCCCGCTGCCGTAGCTCGCCCCGATGTACTTGCGCAGCAGCTTGCCGTCGATGCGGTCGTACACCTCGAAGTCGAACACCAGCCCGTTGAGCACGGCATCACCGTTTTCCGGGGTGATGCCGGCGGCCATCATGGAGTCCTTGATCAGCACCATGCCGCTGACGTTCAGAGAGTGGCGCGCCATGGTGGGCACCCATTCCTGAACGTGGATGTCGCCGATGCCGGATGCCGGTTCGGGCGCATAGTCGTCATTGGCGCGCACGGAGCGCACCATGCCGATCTGCTTGCCGTCGAACATGACGTAGATCTTGTTGCCAGAGCGAACCTTGATGTTTTGGCGCATGTTTCTCTCCTAGATCACGCCGAGGCAGTTCCGCTGTAGGGAACAGCGAACACGGACACCGTCGCGTAGTTGATCGGGATGACGGGCGAGCACTCGAACTGCGCGCCGAGCACGTCGTTGACCAAAGACACGGAGATGTTTTTGAAGGCCGGGTTTTGCGCGTCCCCGACGATGATTTCCGGGCCTTGCGGCTCGGGCTTGGCGAGCTCGCGCAACTCGGTGTCGACGACACTCGCGGCGCGCGCGAGGTTGACCGGGCCGCCCTTGCCGCCGCGCAGCTGGTCGAGCGTCTTGCGCACGCGCCGGCACACGAAGTCCAGCGCCGCGCCGGTGGACTGCTCGACCTTGTTGAAGTTCTGGTCGGTCGTCCAGGTGGTGATGGACTTAACCACCTTGTACAGTCCGTCGTCGGTCTTCTCGATGGCGAACACGCCGCCAAGGATCAAAGGATCGGTGTCGGTCGGGTTGCGCAGGTACCGCTCCAAGCCGCGCACCTTGACCGCCTTGTTCGTCAGCGGGGTTCCCGGGTTCACGCCAGAGAACGCGCCGGAGATCAGGGCGGCGGTGATGTATGCCGGATACAGCGTGAGTTGTCCCGCTTGGTCGTAGTTGTAGTGCCCGAGATGCACCAACGACGTGCGCGGCGAGAGCAACTGCTTGGCGGCATCAATCGCTTGCAAGTCAGTGGTGTTGAGTTCCGATCCGCAGATCGCCCGGCGCTCGCGCCCGACCACGGTGGACATGTACATGACGTGGGTGTCGAACAGCGCATGGACAGCCGGATCGCCACTGACCGGGGTCAGCCATTGGACGTCGACGGTTTGCAGCACCTCAGCAGCGGCCGCCCAGTCGTTGAAGGTGGTCAGACCATCGGTGCCGCCGGTCATGAACGCCCAGTCGTAGGCCGTCGGCGGCTTGCCGGCGCCAAGCGCACGCTCGGCACGGACAAAGCCCTGCGAGGGGCCGTTGATCCAGTCAATGACCGCCTGCAGATCGCCTTTGACGACGTACTCGGACGTGATGTCCTGGCTGGTCACGAAGTCCAGCCCGTTGAACGCCCTGGCGTTGGCGCTCGAATCCAGCACTGTGGCCTCGATGTCGGACACCATGTTGAGCCGGTCGACCAGATCAAGGATGGTCTTGAACTGGCTCAGGTCGATGGTGGCTAGTGCGGTACCGGTCGGCGCGGAGACAACCACGGACGTGGCCGTGACAGTCACATCCGCCGTGGCTTCGGTGCCCGTGTAGCGCAGCGAGAACGCTTTGCGCTCGACGTTGTCCTTGGTGTAGTAATCGGTGCCGCGCTTGGTGGTGATGCGCAGGCCGGAGAAGCTGCCAGGCTCCACCTTGTACTGGATGGTGTTCTCGCGCGCGCCGTAGTTGATCGACGTGAGCGTGATCGCGGGGGCGTTTTCGGCGTCCCGGAGCACCCCGGTCGATTGCAGCGCGTCGTCGACGCGCACCGCAACGACCGTTTGCGGGCCGCCGGTCTCGGGCGACGGATCGAATGCCGCCTTCACGGCGTCGAGCAACTCGCCCGAGACCAGATCGCGCTCGGCCTCCTGCGGACTGCCGTAGCGCAAGGCGGTCTTGGGCTGTCCACCGGCAGCACGACCAGCCAGCGCAACGATGTTGCCGACGGATGCGCTCTGCGGGTTCAGCGCGCTGTCGTTGACGGCAGACGCGGTGGTGGGCGTAACCAGCAGGCGTCCATTGAAGAATACGGACATGATTGGATACCTCGCTCAGTTAAACGGGTTTGTTTTTGAACGCCTCGAACCGTTGGGCGAAAGCCTTCTCGGTGTCCTTGAGGTGCCCGGCGCGCTTTTCGGAGAACTCGAAGGCACCAAGCAACTCGGGGCGCCTGACGTTCGCCGACAGGCGGATGCAGAACTCGGTCAGCGTCAGCTTCGGTTCTTTGGCGGAAGCGCCATCGGCGTGGGACGACGCTGCGGGTTGCGGAAATTTAGCCATCGATGCTCCTTGAATGAACCTCAGAAATCGCGGCGACCTTGCCGCTGACACGCACCGGCGCCACGCAGGTGAACACGTTCACGGTCTGGAACATCTGCGGCACGCCGTACTCGCCGTTCATGGCATCCACGTCGCTTTGTTCCAGTTCGACCTGATCCATCCCGGCGTCGGCGAACACAACGAGGTTCGCAACGATCACGCGCCGGATGGCCTTGCGCAGTTCCTTGCGCTCGTCGGCGTTCAGGCTCCAGCCGATGATTTGCAGCCGCACGGCGGCGAGCCAGCCATCGGACTCGCCCCAGTCGTTTTCCGCAGGATCGAAGTCATCGCCGCCGATGTATTCGCCCAAAGCCCGGCGCTCGGGCTGCTCGGACTCAAGGTGGATGGTGACGACGGGGAAATGCGCGGTGTCCACCAGGGGCGGCGCGACGAATACCTGCACGTAGCCCAGCTCGGCCACCAGGACGCCGCGCTCAACCTCGACCTTCAGCCCGGTTTCCAGGCGATCGCGCACCATGGTGAGCACGTCGGTGGACAGGTCGGCGTAGTTGGCGCGCGGCGTGGCACTTGCCGTGGCGCCGCTTTCGGGCCACGAGGACCCGCCGTCCCACGAATAAAACGGCTTGTAGAAGGCCATTACGTCGTTCGGAAGGCACTGCGTGTCCACGAACGCACGCTCGTCGCCCTCGAAGGCCATCAAGGCGCTGTCGTCGTCGGGGCCGGAGAACGTGTCGGACGCCTTGCGCAAGACGCGGCACAAGCACGCGCCCTCGGGCGGCTCCAGAAGAATCCGCACGGCGTTACCGACAGGAAGGGGTTGGGCGAGTGAGATCACGCCACAAATAGTGCTGTCACGACCGGATTGCGTGACACCAGAATTGCTGCATGAGCACGATCAGCTACAGCATCAACATCGACTTGGGCGAGCAACTCATGGGCGTTGTCGCCGAGAAGGTGGCACCACTGCTGCGCAAGGCCGTGGAACACGTTGCCGAGGACGTGGCAAACACATGGCGCCACGCGGTGATGCAGCAGCGCGGCATCTGGTTCGAGGAAAAGAACGCCTACGTTGCGTCGATTGATTGGCAATCGACGGGAGACTTCAGCGCCGTGGTGTCGTCTGGCTACAAGTACGCATCGGAGATCGAGACGGGCCGCCCAGCGCGCGATCTCAAGCGCATGCTGGGCACCAGCCAGCAAGTGCGGCGCACCGAGGACGGTCGGCGCTTTCTGGTGATCCCGTTGCGCCACAACACGCCCGGCAACACGGCGCACGCCGGGGCCATGCCGCAAGCCGTGTACGGCATGGCCAAGGGGCTGGCGGCATCAACGAGCAGGGATTCAGCGATCAAGGCGCGCCCGGTCGGCCAGATGATGCACTTGTCACCCCGTACCGGGATGACGCAATCGCCCATCCAAAGCCCGTTTTTGAGCTCGACGTCCACAAGAAGGGAGGCGACAGTGGCCGCCCATTCCTACGCCTGGGGTGGGCGGCTTACCAAGGGCGCGATGGTCGGCATGGACGCGGCCACGCGGCGCAAGTACTCGGGTATGGTGCGGATGGACGAACACACACCGGGCGGCGGGAAGTACAGCGCATATATGACGTTCCGCGTGATGATCGAGGGGCAGCAGGGCTGGGTCATCCCGTCTCAGCCCGGGCGCTACATCGCCAAGAAGGCGGTGGATGAAGTGCGTCCGAGGGCCGACAAGATCGTCGCCGCGGCGATCGCCAAAGCTGCCGACGCAGCGAAGGCTTAGGCACGCCGACCCAGCAGGTCGAACCTCCGCAGTACCACCCGGCGCGGCAGCGGAACCCCGCTGTGCTCGTTGCGGCTCGATGGCATTTCCACCAGGCAGTAGTACTCCGGATGCCGCTTGCCGGTAATTGAGTAACTGGCGCCCGGCGGCGGTTCGACGGTGCCAGCAGGCCAGGACAGGCGCCCATAAGCATCCATCAGGGGCAGCGCGCCGTCCACGATGCCCCTGGCAGGCGACAGCCAGAACACCCGCTCGATGCTTTCGGCCCGGAACAGCAGCCGCTCGGTCGGCGCACCGCGCACCAGGCTGGTGGAAAACCTTTCGGCGCCGTTGCGCATCGTCACCCGGTCGAACGGCCCAACGGCCCACATGGCGCTGTTGCCAGGGACGGTGACGACGATGTCGCCATCCGTCCATAGCCCGGAGGCGGCCCATTGCTGCTGGGTTTTCTGGCTGGGAACGCCGCACACGGTGTCGACCGAGGCAGGCCACAGGTGCCCTTTGCCCAGGCAGTGCGGGCAGCGGGTGTCGGGCTGGCCGCTGGCCGGGTTGACGCATGGGCAGGCGAAGGCTTGCGACCAGGTGACTTGCTGACCGATGTCGGCCAGGAAGGCGTTGAAGCTGTCGGGGTTGAGTTGCATCACAACACCGTGAAGCGCACGCCGACGATGCTGGCGCGGATGTCCGACAGTTCGCTGTCGATTTGGTCTTGCAGGGCCGAGAAATCGGGCGCGGAGTAGGACTGGCTCAGGCCATCGGCGCTGATGGAGCCGGACTGCGGCATGGCGCGGGCTTTCAGGGTGCCGATGGCGGTCAGCCGCAGGGCGACGTCGAGCAGGTCGGGGTACGTCTGGCCGACGTTCTCCAGCCCGGCCCAGTAGTGGACGTGGAAGATCTGCGGGACGACCGCGCCGCCGGACATGATGGCAATGGACATGCCCGCCGACGGGATGCCGTAGCCGAACTGGCTGCCGATCGGGACGATCTGCATGTGCCCGTACTTCTTGTCGAGCCGCAGCCATTCATTGGGCATGGTGAACACCGGCAACGCCTGGCCGGGATAGACCATTTCCACCCGTACCACGTCGATGATCGGGATCTGGCGCAGGCGCAGCGAGCGCGTGCCGCCGAACTGCACGTCGTGCGGGTCGAGCTCGTACCCGGGATCGATGGCCCAGGGGGCGTCGTTCAGCTCGGCGATTTCGGTGTCCGTGGGCGTGCGCGGGAAAAAACGCGTCGGCTGCAGCGGAATGCGCAGCGTGTGGGCGATGTGCGCCTCGGCGGCCATCAGGCGGGCCCACAGGAATTGGTCGGTGAAAGACAGCTTGCCGTAGCCCGACATGAGCGCCGGCAGGTAGTCGCGGCGCATCGACGCCAGGGCGGCCATGCGGTCAGGGAAGAACACGCTCTTGGTGGCGGTGGACGAGTCGCGCACGAACAGGAAGCAGGTTCTCGTTTCGCACCGACCACCAGCGGTGGTGATGGTGTTGTCGATGGAATACCACTGCCCGGGCTGTCCACCGGACAGAAACACCGACGTGACGGCGCCGTTGACGGCATCGCCCGCGGCGGTAAGCAATGGGTGGTTGGGCGTCCAGACGCTGGTGGCAATGGTGTCGCCAGCGGTGGACTCGAGGAACGCCGACCAGTCCAGGCCGTAGTCCATGGTCGCGCCAGCGCCTTGCTCGGCCATGAGACCGATGTCGCCAGATTGGGTGAAAAGGATGGGCATAGCCCCCCTATCTTTTCGTCACGACAGGAGGCGGGGAGGAATCTTGAGTAGCAGGAAGCGCGTCTCTACCCGCAGCGCCTTGGTGGTGGCATCACCTTGTGCCCTATGCATGCGGCGGTAGCCAGTAAGGTGTTTTTCGTTTAAGATGCGGCTCGTTCCCGGCTTGTTTGCAAACGCTTTCCCGGACAATTGGAGTCCGGCACGCGCTGCAACAGCCGGGAATTTCTTTGTGTTCACGTAACGCAGTAGATCGCTTCTGATCCACTTGGACAACGGCGGAGGACCACCGTCTTTGTCATAGGCGTTTGTAACTTCGTGGGCGACGAGCGTGGCGCTGACGGTCGAATCTGGCTCCACAGTCACAAGCGCCACCGAGTCGGCGACCAAGTCTGGGGAAACGAACACCAGCGCGCCTTTTACCGTGTCGCTCCAAAACACGGCGGCGGGGCTTTCAAGCCAGCCTGGAACCTTCTTCCACTGCTCCGCCGTCATGTTTTTGTGCTTGGATTGCCCCTGGATCACCTTGCCTTCACGGAGCACCAGCGGTAGCTTTTGATGCCCAAGCAACCCAAGCAAGTCCGACCGATCCAGCACGCGTGCGCCGATACGGCTGGCAGGTTTACCCGCAAACAACTCGTCAATCCGCCGCTCAAACGCGACCCGGGTAGCCGCAGATCGCTCGCCGGTATCCTCGTCGTGCCCACTGCTGCCATCCTTGGGCACCGCACTTGGACGTTTGTCCTCGTGCGCAGGCACGAACACGCCATCGGCGCGGGTGTAGCCGCGAATGTGGGCTTTGACCAGGATGATCGGGGTAGAGGAGGGCATAGCGACCATGGTGCGATCACGACACCAAAAGAAAAGGGAGCGCTGCCCGCTCCCTTCGGTTGGATGATGCCTGTAGGCGCTTACTTTTTGCTGCCCTTGTCGCCAGTTTGCGTTTTGGGACTTTCTTTGTCCGGTTGCGCTTGTTGATTGCCGCCACTTTCAGCGTACTCGCGGTAGCCTGCGATCTTCAACAGGCGGGCCGCGACCTTCGGATCGACAGCATCCGCCGACACGACGGTACCCTGAGCCGTCCGCACGAACTTGATGCCGGAGATTTCCTCGCTGGCATTGGGCAGGGTGCATTCAATTTTCATGGTTTACCTCGGGAATAAAAAACCAGCCCAGCGTCCAAGCCGGGCTGGAATGCAGTCACCCCATCAGAACGGTTTCCAGGCGGTGGAGTTGGGCAGGATGTTGTTGATGACGACGTGCTGGCGGCGCTTGGCAAGGCGCAGGTAGCCGAACAGCAGCTGCGCCCACGGCACCACGGCGGCATTCGTCGGGTACAGGTTGAAGCGCATCATCGGCAGCAGTTGGCGCCAGGTGATCGCGTTGGCACCGGACTTCATGTTCAGCACGTAGGCTTTGCAGGTGCCCGGAATTTCGCGGTTCAGGTCGACGAAGGTCGTGGTGGCGCCGGCTTTGGGGACGCGGGCCATCATGCGGAAGTCGTCGACCTTGTTGGTGCCGTTGCGGCGCGAGCGGTAGATTACGTATCCGGTTTCTTCCTTGCCGACGGACTCCGCAATGGTCAGAGCCACCGCATCGCCAGCGGCCACGGCAACCTGCGCGCTGGCCACACCCAGCGACTGCCCCTTGGCGTTGATGCCGGCCACCAGGTAGTAGTAGTTTCCGCCATGCGCCGCCTTGAAGGCGCTCGACGCATCCGAGTCAGTTACCCCAGCCACAGAAGCGGGCTTGAAGTTGTTGGCGGCGGCCAGGGCGCCCCATTCCACCTCGAAGGGCTTTTGCATCAGCTCATCGGGGATGAACACGTCGGCCTTGGTTTTGATGTCGCCAAAGGACGTGCGGATGCCGATCACCGGGGCACCCTCCTGAATGCCGCCGTTTGGAACGTTGGTCAGCGGCACGCGATAGGCGGGCAGCAGGCCCAGATCGAGGTCGGTCTGGCAGGCGGGCGAAATGAAGATGTGCGTCGGGCGGCCAAAGTTGCCGTAGCTGCGGATGGCCTTGGACGCAGCGGAGATCGCCGTGATGTCGGTCATGGCGTCGCCGCCCAGGTCGATGATGTTTTCAGGCGACACTTGGCCGCCCGCGATGCCGGCCTTGAGTTGAGCGTGGATGCCGGGGAATTCCGTGGGCACGACGGCGTCGTCGCCGTTGAAACAGAGGAACTCGGCGTCGGTGAGCAACTGCAGGGCGCCGTTTTGCTGCTCGACGGCCTCGGCTTCGACGATGTTGTTGCCGAGGGTGGCGACGAACGACACCTCGCGGCGGGTCATCAGGTACTTGACCGAGCCGGTGCGGCGGGCGTACTGGCCGGTGGCGGCGGCAATGGCACCGACCTCGGTGTTGGTGGAGCCACCGAGGAAGCCGCCGATGCCAGACTGCTCCGTCCATTCGTCCACGGTCGCCGTGGCGTTGGTCTTCACCAGTTCGTTGAACAGGGCGAAGTCGTCGTTTTCCTGGATGGTGGACATCATCGTGCGATCCAGAGACTGGATGCGCAGCGCGCCGCCACCCTGCAGCTGGGCCACGTCGGTGACCGTGTTGCCCATGGTCAGAGCTTTGTGCAGCTCGGCGACCTGGTCGAGGCCCATTTCACCGGAAGTGCTCGCGCCGGTGGCCACGTCCGGGATTGCAACATTGAAAGGCATTTTGTTTCCTTTGAGAGAAGTGGAAGTGGTTCAACCAGCAAGAACACGGGACACGATGCGCGCCGGGATGGGCTGGCCCTTGTTCATGTAGGCTTCGGCCACGGAGATGTCCGCAGCCGAGAGGCGGCCGGCTTTTTGAGCCGACTCGGCTTTGGCGAAGAACTCGTCGGGCGTCATGCCGCTCGGTTCCGCGCCAATGCTCGATTTGGCGAGGGGCGTCGCACCGGACGCGGCCACCTTCTCGGTGACAGTCACGACCGTTTTGCGGCCCCGGCCCAGAGAGGCCAGTTCGCCGATCCGTTGCTTCAGTGTTTCGATTTCCGTCGCCTGCGACTTGATCAGCACGAACGCCTGCTGCATGACGCCGGTGGATTCGGCGCGCAGGGATTCCATGTTTGCCTGCATGGCCGTAAGCATTTCGGTCGCGTCGTAGCCTTTGGCTTTCGTGCCGTCCGGCATCTCGAACTCGAACTCAAGCGACTTGGTCAGCTTGGCGTCTTTGGAGGGCGGCTTATCCGCCCCGCCAGCGTCGCCATCGGTACCGTCGTCGGCATCCGCGGCGCCGGCCTTGGCGTCGTCGGCATCACCGTCATCACCCGGGCCGTCGTCCGCACCGTCGGCGAGTTCCTCATCGGCATCCTCGCCGCCAGCAGCGGCCAGGATGTCCTTGTCGTCCTGCTTGCCTTCCGGGTCTTCCGGGGGCGCAGCCAAGGCTTTTGCGAAAACTTCCATTTCAGCGAGAAGGTTGGTGAGGCTCATGGAATCACTCCTGACGAGATTTGTTGATGGAACGAACCGCCGACGCCGCCTGCTCATCCCGCAGAAACCGCGCCACGTAATCGGCGGCCGTATTCAGGTCAATGCCGTAGGCACTGCTTGCATAGGTCACCAGGTTGCGCGACGTGGGGTTTTCGCCTGCCACGTTGGTCTTGAGGTCTTTAAGGATGGAGTCACGAAACTCCACGTAGGAAATCGGCGCACCATGCAGCGACTGGCGACGCAGCGCACCGCCGCCGGCCAGCGCCGCGGAATCGGTGCCGTAGCCCGCCGTCAGCGCCTTCATGAGGTCGATGCCGTCAGCCGCCCAGGCTTTCGCCAGCGCGTCGAATGAAACGGTGCTGACGGTGGGCACCGCCGGATTGACCGGGGTTTTGGAAAAACCGATGTTCAGCCAGCGGGTGGCCTTGACCATGACGCGGCGCTTTTGCGTGGCGGGATCGAAGTCAACCACCTTCCCGCCCGGCGGGATGGCGCCGCCGACGGACGGGTACCACCGCTGCGGCGGGTTGATGTCGGTCAGCGACGACCAGAAGATGTTCGCCTGCTCGGCAGCCGGGCCGGTGCCGGAATACACCACGCCCTTGACGAAGGTCTTGCCGTCGCGGCTGTTGACCTCCAGCGGACGACCGATCTCATAAAGGTTCGAGTCCTTGATGCCCATGCGCGGGCCGATCAAGGTGTAATGGTCGATGTCGAGGTTGCCGTGGCGCAGGTAGTAGTCGGCGGAATCGGCCAGCGCCTTCGCCATCACGACCTCGCCCTCGTGGTCAATGGCCTCGTTGGACGCTTCGATGTAGATGATCCGCTGCCCGTCCTCCATGCGCGGCGTTGCCTTGAGCATGTCGGTGATGCACAAGACGTCTGGCACCGAGCCCAAAAGCTCGTTGTCGGATTGCTGGTCGGCGGCTGAGAACATGCCGCCATGGTGTTGTCACGACTGCGCGACCGCACGCGGTTACGCTATTGCACATGAACTTTTTTCGCGCGCTTGTCCGGGCAGCAACCCGGAAGATGTCTCGGTCGTCACAGGATGAGTGGATGGCGCACGCCCGCGACCCGCTGCTGGAGCTACTGGCTCAGTTCGCTGCAGGACGATACGAGTTGGTCCACGAGATATGCAACACCTTCACGGACGCAGAAGGCGACGAGCGCGCTGATCTGGTTTTGCTGTGCCCGGGGCCGTTTTTCACCACCCAGTTCAATCCTTGAGGTGCTTGCGCGCCATTTCGATCACGAGCGCCAGGCGCCGCAATTCCAGCGTCAGCACCTGATACTCGTGGGACGCGCCAGGTTGCACCAGCACCAGCGGGCGCAGTTCCTCCAGGCGAGCACGCACCACCTTGTCGCGGGCAATGGCGGCTTGCAGAATCTTCTTTTCGGCGGCTTCGGTCTTGACGGACATCGCTTGCGCCGAACCGAGCAGGCGCGCGGCCTCGGCGGCGAAGTTGTTGGGCTTCATGGGCGCTCCTGGGAAAAGAACAGCAAGGGGATGGACTTTTCCAACAGCTTGCTGCCATTCGAAGCGGGCAGTACAATGGACTTGGAAGCGTTGGTGCGGCGAGCTGTGTCACCCGCACCTCCCAGACCGGTAGTGTCCGTCCTCGTATCGGTGGCGCTTCCATCTTTTTTCTTGTAAGCCGTCAACAGCCATTTTTTTGCTTGCCCGTTCCAAGTCAAGCGTGCAGACGCTTCATGGTCGGATGATTCCAAGCGGGTGCGGTTGTGGCCACTTTTGGCTTTATTGACCTTCATCCTGGACAGAATGCCCTGTAAGTCTTTCAGAACTTCGGGGTGATATTTGATAAGTTTGGCAAGGCCATACCCGTCGCTGGCAGCGGTTCCTTCCGCGCCCCACACCAGATCGATATCGCCTACTTCGGGGTGGTGCAGTGCAGCCACGGCCTCACCGTCCCGCAGTGCCATCAGCGCCTTGATCGCTCCTTGAGCGTCGTGGCGGAACCCGGTCAGGATGGGGCCAAACGCCCCGTGTTCTGACGCCTCGCTGGGCGAGCGCGCAAACCGCCCGGTCTTCTGGTCGTGATTCGGGTTTGACTTGACAAGCACGTAGTACCTGTCGCCAATTTGGAACAGTTTCATACCATCAGCTCCTTCTGTTGCTGCGCCTCCAGATCGCGCTGGCGCAGGAAGTGAGCTAGGCCGGTGTCGTCAAGCCCGTCCATCGGATCCAGCATGAACTCGCGCAAGGCGTACTTCTTGGTCAGCCGGCTTTGTGCACGCTCCTCGGAGGAGTGATTCAGCCGCAGGTCGATCAGGTCGATGGCGTTTTTCTGCCCGATCCGGTCGATTCGGGCGTTGCGCTGCCCGTGAACCTTGGCCGTTGCGGGCGCATCCAACTGGGCCAGCCAGTGCCCGGACTGCAGGTTCATGCCGACGGCGGCAGCGTCGGAGGCCAGCAGGATGTCCACCTTGCGCTCACCCGACTCTGGGTTGAACATCAGCCGCTTGGCATCCTTGTCGGCTGCCGAGTCGGAGCCGGTGATGGTTGCCACGCGGAAGCCTTCATCGGACAGCCGCTTCTCGAGCGCCGCGATGGACTCCCTCCGACGCGCGAACACAACCCCGGGCTTGCCCTTGTGTTCCTTGGCTGCGTTGACGATTGCGTCGAACTTGGGCGACGACGGGGCGGCGTCCAGGATACGGTTTTGCCTGGACTCGCGGACGATGGACGCAGACTTCTGCACGGCCCCGGCCACCTTTTCCCACTGATCCTCCGGCACGCCATCGAACAATTTGGGGCTGAGCTTGCGCGCCGCTTCGACGTTGACGGTGCCGGTCATCTGCGCCACCTTGCAGAGCGCGGCGGCTTTGTCCAGCTCGGCGAGCTCCTTTTTCTGGCCCTCGGAAACGTCCATTTTCAGCGTCTGGTGCGTTTTCTGAGCGCCAGAGTCGATGGTGTTGGAAATGACGTGGCGGGCCATTTCCCGCTTCAAGGCTTGCCGGGCGGCCAGGGTGTCGGGGCCGTACTTGCGCATGAACTCGGCGCGGTCGCCGTAGCGCAGAGGGTCTGCCTTTTGGAGCATCGAATGAATTTCTGAAACGTCGTTTTTGATAGGGTCGCCCGACGAGTAGACGTAGTACGGCGTGTTGTCGGTCACGGAATCGACCACGTTGGCAAGCTCAGAGTTTTCCTTGCCTGCACGGTTCAGTGTGTCGTGTGCCTCGTCGACAGCCGAATAGTCGAAGGCCATGCCTTCGCTTTCCATCAGTTGCTTTGACCAGGCCGCGCGCTCCTGCGGGCTCATGGCCGACAGCTTCGCGCCCATTTCTTTCTCGCCGATGCCTGCCTGCTTGGCGCCCAGGTAGATCATGTCGTCGCGGAACGACTGGTGCGTCATGACCACGAAATGCGTGCCGGGGTCTTTGTAGGCCGCAATGCGCTCTGCCCGCGACTGGCCAGGGGTGGCGCTCCATTTGAGGCCAGCGTCCGGAGAAATGAACCGCAGCGCCTCACCGCCGAATTGCCCCTGGACGATGGATGGGACGAGCACGATGCCTTTCTTAACGGCCCCCTTTGAGTAAAGCTCAGAGAATGCGCCGAGCATGATCGCCGTCTTGCCACTGTTGTGATGAAAAATTCCGTTTGCCAAATAATTACCGAAACCTGGAACATTTAGATCAAATACGGTATCGTACCCATCGTCAACTACGGACAGTACAGGAAGGAAGATCAGTGGCAAAACCTCGGAAGGTTGGTTATCAGCAACTGCTGGCTGAGTATCAAAAGACTCGCTCCGTAGACATGTGCGCGCGAGCATCTGGTGTGTCACGCAAGACTGTTCGGCGCGCCCTCCGCAGTCTTGGGGTAGAACCTGAAAAGCAGAAGTGGCGGGTCTATCCACCGGATCACCCGCTTCATGATGGTCAGTTGATGAGGCGCATGTTTGAGCAAGAGGGCGTGCCGGTGTCGAAGATCGCTGCTGAAATTCAAGCGGATGAACAAGCTGTGCGTAAGCGCATAAAAGAGTTGGATGTTCCGTTGCGGGGACGGAGCGCGGAGCAGATTGGTTGTCGTAACCATGCATGGAAAGGTGGTCGCTACCAAGACAGGAACGGATACTGGAAGCGCAAGGCTCCGTGGCATCCTGCTGCTGACAGCAGTGGCTACGTTTTTGAGCATCGTCTTGTGCTGGAGGAAAAACTTGGACGCCTCCTGGCCCCATCAGAGGTTGTTCACCACATAGATGGCAATCAAGGCAATAACGATCCACTGAATCTTGAGCTTTTTGGATCAAACGCAGACCATATGCATCATCACCATCAAAATTGTGGATTTCGGCCACCTGATCAACGTCGGCGGGATCTTCTTGCAGTGCGCGCAAAATTTCAGTGGCAGGCAAAGAGCCAGCAGGAAAAAGATGAGGCGATAGCGAAGATGAACAGCCCACAGGCCCGCGAGAAATTGTCGGCATCGAAGAAAGGGGTGCCGCTCTCTCCTGAGCACAGGCAGAAGATTTCGATGGCTTTGATGGGGCGACCAAAAAGTCGCCGCGCACTAGGTCACGAGACGGAACCCAGCCGCGATGCGTGAGGAAAAAATGGTCTTCTGAAACAACAATGGAGCCACCGTCCCACGCAATATGTTTCATGCGTCTCGCAGACTTTGCAAAAACAGGAGACGCCACCGCCGTCGTGACTAAGCCATTTTGGTCGAGGCAGAATACCACAGGTTTCTCACCTGATGTCCACCAACGGCCAAACGACCATCCTCTGCCATTGGCGTCATTCAGAACTGTGTCCGCGCGAACACACCCAGCGCCGTAGCCAAGGACGGTTCGCTTGTTTGCGAGGATGTGTTTGACGGCGCGCTGCTGGGCGACGAACTTGCCGTTCATGGACGGCTGCCAGATCGAGCTGGGCTTGCCGGGCTGGAAGTTCTGCCCGACCACGGACATCATGCCGGCGATCTTCATGTCCGCCGCGTGCCCGGCGGTGAACCGTTCGTCGGCTCGCAGCGCGGTTTTTTCCGGTTCCTTGGGGGTTGGCACGTCCTCGACCGAGAAAAAGCCCATTTGGGCCTGTTCCATCGCCTGCTGCGACTCCTTGGCGGCTTGCAGCTTGTCGGACACGCTGCCGGAGGCGTACTTGCCGTCGATGCGCTCGCGCAGGGAGTCGAGCAGCGCCCGCTGCTCGGCCAGGCGGGCGTCGCGGGCCTGCGGATCGACCGCGTCCAGGTGGTTGAGCGCGCCGCGAATGGTGGTTTTGCCGACCTTGAGCGGCGCGTCTGGTTTGAGGGTGTTGTAAACGCGGGTGAACTCCGCCGTGACGCGCGAGCGCACCAGGTCTTGCACGGCTTCAATGGCGGCCATCGGGGAGCCCATGGCCTCCACGTACTTGCCCCAAGTGAGCGAGGCGGACGAGACCTTTGCGGCCAGTTCTTGCCGCTCAGCGTTCCAGGCCGACCATTCCGGGGCCGTGGACACCTCGCCGAACATGTCCGTCGTGGATTTTTCGGGCTCCCGCTTGAGCAGATCCTCCAGACTGCCGCGCAGCTTGGCGGCGTCCGGGGATTCCTTCGCCACGTTGGCGTACCACCAGTTGCGCAGGCCGCCACGCTCCTGCGGCGTCAGGTCGCCGATGGGCTTGTATGCGGCCACGCCCTCCGGGGTCTTGGCGAGCGCCCGGTGCAGGGCGTCGACGGAGTCGTGATCGACCTCGAAGGTCTGGCGGTGCAGGGGAGAAGTGTCGGGGCCGTAGTGGTCGGCGACGAACTTGTCGGCGTACTCGCGGAAGGTGTCGGCCAGCGAGTCGATGGGCTTCATCTTGCCGTCGTCGCCTTTGAGCGGAGCCACGGCGTCTAAGGCGTCCCGATAAGCCTTGGAGTCGCCCGCTTTGGCGAAAAAATCCGCAGACTGGGCGTCGGCCAGGATATCGGTCAGGCTGTCTCCGTCAGCCACCCGGCCGCCGATGTAGTCGCGCAGGGATTGCGCCAAGTCCGGGCCGGGGGCGAACGGCTGCGCCAGGCGCTGCGCGACGCCAGGCTCGACCTTCATGGCGAGGTCAGGGCGGTTGGCGAAGCCCTTGGGCAGCCAGTTGTCCTCGTCGTACTTGCCGGCGGCAATGTCGATGTTGCGCTTGATGGTGGCAAGACCTTCTTTGTCCACCTGCCCGGCTAGGTGGTCGAGGCCGGACGCCTTGACCGTGGCGACGAGGTTGCCGCCAGCGGGCGATAGCTCGAAATCCCCGTCCTGCAGGCCGATGGCGTAGAACTGGGTCACCGCCGATTGGGCGGATTGCTTGCCGAGCGAAACCTCGATCTTGTCCACGGGAGCGCTGCCCAGGGCCATTGTCACGGCGGCGTTGGCACGCATTTCGCCGGTGGCCTGCCCAATCACGCGCTTGACCTCGTTGATGGCGTCGCGGCGCCGCGCGTTCAGCATTTGACCTTCGGCCAGATCGAACCCGTTGCTGGCCTCCGGCAGTTCGATGGCGGCAGCAGCGTCGCGGAACTTGCCGGCCTCCTGCAGCGCTTCTTCTTGCCGTTTGATGTAGTGCTCGCGGTGGTAATCCGCCATCGCCAAGCGAGCGTTTTCCAGCGCGTCGGGGGACAGGCCGGCATGCAGCCGCCGGGCCAGGATCGAGGCTGCGGCTTCGATGCCCAGTACATCCACTACTGAGCGGTCGATCAGCGGATCGCCCGCCACCGTCATGGCGACGGCGTTCAGGGCGTTGTAGGCGCCGGTGCCGAGATTGCCGCCCAGCGCGGCTTCACCGCCGAGTTTGTCAACTTCCGAGAGGAAAGCCCGCGTGCCGGCGGTTGCGACGTCGTTCTCCATTTCCTCCGCGGCGGCCTTTTCAACCTCGGCGTCGGAGATTTCCAGCACGGCGGCTTTGGACTCGGGGATCACACCGGCGTCGATCCGGCCGGACTGCTCGCGCGCTGCGCGCTCGACCATGCGCAGCTTCTTGAGCGCCTTGATCATTTGGGCTGCCTTCTTAGCGTCCTCCAGCACCTTCGGCGAAAAGTCGGCGGTGTCAGGGTTCTTCGCGGCGAAGGCCGCCATTTCCTCCTTGAGAGCGTCGGCGGTGATCTTCCGGGCATCGGCAGCGGCAGCACGCTCAGGTGACTTGGGCACAGCCGTATCGACGGCGGCCTGTAGCTTCTCGTCCGTCAGCCCGTGGGCTTTGGCGCGCGCGCCGTATTCGGGCGAAAAGCCAAGGCTCGGCGCCGTTTCCGGCATGGGCGACAGGTCGGCCACCGCCAGCGTGTCCGCGTCCGTGCTGGACAGCGGCATCTCGCCAAACCCAGCAGCGGCGCGCGCGTCGTGGTCGACGGTCAGAATTTTCCGGTTCACATCCACCAGCGCCCGGGCCTTCTGGAACAGCTTCTTCTCGTGCTGCACGCGAGCCTTGGCGATCGCGGCATCCGACAGCCCGGCGTGGGCATCCTCGTCGAAGTCCACGTCCTTCTTCGACCAGCCAGCAGCCTCGGCAACGGTTTGCACGAAGTCAGAGCGAACTTGCTTGACCTGCTCGCGCAACTCCTTGCGCGCCGCCTGCTTGGCCGCGTGCGTGCCGTCGGCCTTCTCCTGGGCCTGCATTTCCTTGCGCGCCGCCCGCCGATCGGCGGCTTTCTGAGACAACTCGTCACGGTAGGACGACGAGCTCACGCCGCGCAGCTTGAGGTGGTTCATCGAGCCGCCAGCGCCACCGATCACCGTGGCCGTGCCGTCCGGGTGCTCCTGAATCAGGATCGGCGTGCCTTTGTCGTGCCCCGGTGGATGCACCGTGATCCACCTCTCGCCAGGGCCGAGAGCTTTACCCAGAGGCAACGTATCTGTTGAAAAGTTGACCTTTTGAGCGAAGCGCAGCCACGGGCAGGCCGCCAGCACCAAGTCCGGGGTAATCACGTTTTCCATGCCATGTAGTGTCGGATCACGACAACGGCAATAAAAAAAATGCAAATAATTTCCCTGGGGTAAACTTTTTGGAGTAAAGTGGCAACAAACTAGGCAACAAGGGGCAATACCAAATGACCGACCAAGGACTCACCGACTACGGCTGGTTCGTTCGCCAGCAGGACGACATGGCCCGCTGGGCGCGCGCGGAGATGGCCGCTGACATCGCACGAAGCCAGCAGGTCATCAGGAATCGACGACAGGCGGCGCAGGCCGCAGGAGGCACCGAAGTGATCAACCCGCAAGAAAACGACTACGCGGCCACCTTGGCCGTGATGGAACAGGCGGTGCGCCACCACTGCCCGCAGATGCAGGACACGGCGTTCACGGTGGCGGTGAGCTTTGACGACAGCGGCGGCAACCACACCATCAGCCGCAGTTGCCAGCCGGCGGCGCCTGCTGCCGATCGGACGGCGGGCGAGGGGAGGGCAGCATGAGCTCCAAAACCACCGCCTCTCTCCTGGCCGAGCTTGGAAAACACGTCAGCCCGCCGATGCTGGAGCTGGTGGACACCCTCGTGCGCGGCTACATGAGCCTGCGCAAGGGCGTCGCGCCGGAAGCCAACGCCCGCCTGATAGCCTCCGCGCCGGAGCTGCTGGAGGCTTGCAAAACGTTCGCAGAGTGGCTGAGACGAGAAGACGCCGGGTTTAGGCATGAGCGCGACACGCCACAGGGTGAAGCGGCATGGCGCGAGTGGTGGGAAGAAAACTTTGAGCTTTGCTCTCAGGCGCAGAAGCAATCCCGCGCCGCCATCGCCAAGGCCACCGGGAGTGCGTCATGAGCGACACATGGCCGCAGTACAGCGACATGACGCCTGACCAAATGCTGGCGTGGGGTCTTGAGGAGATTGCCGCTCGACAGGCAGACCTCACGATCAAGACAGCAGGGAGCATCAAGGCGGCGCAGAAAAACGCAGACGCACGTCGCAAGCTCATCGGCGCAAGCCTCGACGCAGCGTCAGCAATGGTGGTTAATGCTAACCGCCAAAAACGGCGCAACGAACTGCGCTCCCGCGCCGCTTCGTCCCAAGACGCGCAATACCGGATCGTGAACAGCGACACCGGGTGTCGGCTGATGGGTTATGCGAGTCGCGCCGACGCCGACGCATGGCTTTATAACCATACCGGCTTCCGCGTGTACTCGCAACACACGGACAGTTTCCAGCATAACCTGCACTCAATCTACGTTGAGGAACTTTCTGCCCATGCAGAGAGCATGGAAGGCGGTGCGCAATGAGCCAGCACAACCTCCCCATGTCCGCCTTGGTCGAAACCGCGATCCAGCGCCGGGTTGAGCTTTACGGACACCTGCGCGACTTCGGTGTTAGCCACGCCGACGCGCTGGAAGCGGCGCTCACCGACACGGCCCTCGGCCCGCGCTCGCTGGCCGAGGTGCGCAGCCGGTGCGAACACATCAACCGGCAATTGGAGGTGACGGCATGACCACCCTCAAGACCTACACCGTTGCCGTCTTGGTCGTGGCGGCGCTGCTGATCCTTGGCGCCGTTCTCGACCACCAGCCCAGCGACACCGACATCGACCGCTCGGTGGCCGCCAGCGTGCCAGCCGCCGTGGCCGATGCCAGGCGGCAGATGCATACCGACCGCGCCGAAGCGGCTATCAAACGTGAGATCGAGCGCCGCCGGACGGTCGCCGCGGCGCACGCCCAAGACCAGTAACTGGCCGACCAAGGAGAAAACCATGGGCTACACAACCCACTTCACCGGAGCCATTGCGCTCAGCAGAAAACTCACGATGGCGGAAGCCAAGGAGTTGCTGGAAATGGCGGACATGGATCGTGACAAAGCCAAAGAAACCACCGGCACGGATGCCTACCTCCAGTGGGTTCCTGCCGACACGATGGAACACATCGTGTGGGACGGCGGAGAGAAGTTCTACGAATACGTGCCGCTCATGACGTGGTTGTGCGGCTGGCTCGATGAACGTGGCATTACAGCCAACGGGACGCTATTTTGGAGCGGCGAGTCCGCCTCAGATGTTGGTCGGCTGATCGTCACAAAAAACGTCGTCACAACGGACACAGATGACAGGCCGGCGACGGGCCATCCAAAGCCTTTGTCCCTCAGAAATTTGCAGCGCATGGCTCTTGACCAAGTCGCTGCGGCGCAGCGATGACCACCCCTTTCAGGGCAAACCCAGTCAACCGGAAGCAAACCCCAAATCTCCTCCCCGATGGCCGGTCGATCCGCTTTTGCGGTGCCCCTTTTTTCTTCACAAACCACGCTTCCCAACCAACCGAAAGGAGAAAGCCATGACCACCAAAGTCCAGGATCAAATCTTGACCCGCCTCAAACGCGGCCAGTTGCTGACCCCCGCCAGCAGGTGCTCGAACTGGGTTCAACGAACCCCGCGAACGAGATGCGCAACCTGCGCAGGTACGGGTTCCTGATCGTCCACGTCCAGTCCGCCGGTGAGCCGTTCTGGGTCGCCCCGGAACTGGCCGCCGACAACGGCGTGGACTGGTCGAAGCGGATGCTCGCCCGGCTGAAACAGGGCACCTGATTTTTTCCCTCAACCACTCCCAAAGTAGCTAACCATGAATGAAGAAGCAACTCGCGAAATGACCTACGGCGAAAAGGCCGTCGGATTGACGTTCAACCCCAGCGGCGATCCGCTGGTGCAGTCGCTCAAAGAGAAGGCTGCGGCCTTCATTGACGAAGCGCACGCGATCTATCGCAGCACCAACAACCCGGCAGTCGCGCGCATGGTCAGCGTCGCCATCACCGAGGCGCAGTCCGCGCAGATGTGGGCCGTCAAGGCTGCGACTTGGCGCTACTGATTATTTCCCAACCACCACCTCCCAAAGGAGCGTTTCATGACCCAGCAAAAAGCACACCGCAACGATTCTGCCGCAACCGACGTCGGTGAGTTCATCACCGACTTGGACGGTGGCGTATTCGACACCAAGCTGTCCACCGCACTCAGCCAAGTTGCCGCCGCCGTGGTCGATCACGAGAAAGTCGGCGAGGTGACGGTTTCCTTCTCGTTCAAGAAGATTCCCGGCACCTCGCAGGTTCACTGCGCCCACAAACTGAAGTTCAACAAGCCCACGATGGACGGCAAGGCCGGCGAAGAAGAAAGCCGCACCACGCCTCTGCACGTCGGCAAGTTCGGTCGCCTGACTCTGGCGCCTGAAAACCAACTCGCATTCATCGACCGCGACGGCGTCATCACAGCCAACAACCCCGGCGCGGCCCATTGATCCACCCGCAAACAGAAGGGAAACCACACCATGTTCGACAAAGAAGCCATCGAGGCCATCCAGCAGGCGCAGGCCACCCGCGCTGCTCAAGACGCGATCTTCAACGCGCTGGAATCTGCTCACGGCGTTCGGCAAGACATCATCGGCCTGCCGGACGACTTCAAGCTGCACGACATCGAAGATCAGCACCTCACCCGCCGCCGCGCCCGTGGCGCGATGAACACGCGCTTCATCGCGCCGTTTGTGGCATACGTCCAAGCCCACGCCGAGGAAGGCGCCACGGTCTTCATCGACCCCCGCGACACCAGCGCCCGCGCCGTGCTGAACCTGGGCACGCCCCGCGATCCCGGCCACGCCGACAACACCGCCCTGTTCACGCCCGAACCCACGGCGGCCTACGCCGCGCTCAAAGACATCGTGGACGAGCAATGCGGTCAGGTCAAGATCGCCGAGTTTCTGGAAGATTGGGCCACCAACATCCAGTGCTTTGCAGGCACCACCGAGGTGAAGGTTCCCACGGCCATCGCGTCGATCCGCAGGATCACCATCGAAGCCATGCGCAAGCAGGAATCGACGGTTGAGCAACTGAGCGCCAGCAAATCGGCGTTCGAGTCGATTCAGGCCAAGAACCAGGACACGCTGCCGACCTTCATCTACTTCAACTGCAAGCCCTACGCCGACCTGGATGAACGGCTGTTCGTGCTGCGGTTGTCCATTCTGACCGGCGACGACCGCCCCAAGCTGATCCTGCGCATCCAGAAAGCCGAGGAACACGCCGAGCAGATCGCCGACGAAATGGCGAACAAGTTGCTCAACGCCTTCGGCGCCACGACCCTGCCGGTGCTGATCGGCATGTACAGCCGGCGTTGAGTTGAACCGAAGCCGGCCTGCGCCCCTGCGGCGCGGGCTGGCGGGAGACGAGCCATGAGCTACGACATCTACCTGAAAGACCCCGTGACGCAAGAACGCCTACTGCTCGACAGCCCGCATCACATGCGGGGCGGCACGTACCAGATTGGCGGATGCCCCGAAGCGCACCTGAACGTCACCTACAACTACTACCCGCATTTCAAGTCGCTTGGTGAAAAGGGCATCCGCACGATTTACGGCCTGACCGGGGCGCAGTCCATTGCGGTGCTGCGCGCCTGCGCAGACAAGCTCGGCGACGACGTTGATGATGACTACTGGAAGCCGACCGAGGGCAACGCAAAAAAGGCGCTGCTGCAACTGATCGCGCTCGCCGAAATGCGGCCTGATGGTGTTTGGGATGGAGATTGAGATGACCATCAACATGAGCTACTGCCGCATGGAAAACACCCTGGCGGCGCTGCGCGAGTGCGCAGAAACGCTTGACGACAAGGGACTGGACGGCCTGAGCGACAGGGAACGCGAAGCGGCGCGGCAACTGCTGGAGCTTTGCAGCGAACTGGCTGGCGAATATGGCGGTGATTCAAATGGCTGAAATCAACGATGGCGGCTCGGTGTTCCCGTGCGAGCAGCACGAAACGCTCGATGGCAAGTGGAATGAGGTGTCAGCATGACAGACGCCGGATGGTTCACCATTCTCGCGCTCGGGTTTTTCTTCCTGATCGGCTGGATAGCTTGGCTTAACAGCCGCGATTGAAAGGGCACGAACATGACCAAAGACGAACTCAACATAATCCGGGCGCGGTGCGATGCCGCGACGCCGGGGCCGTGGATTACATGCTCCTGCGATGACGACAGTTTTTGGGGCGCAACGGTTTTCGCTGAACAAGAAGGCCACGACGATGAGTACATAGCCAATTTTTCCAGGGATCAAATAGCGGACGCTGAATTCATTGCCCACGCCCGCGCCGACGTGCCCGCACTGCTGGCCGAAATCGACCGGCTTGATGCGGCCACGCAACAGGCCGCAAACCCGAAACAACCCGCGCCGTCGGGCGGCGGGTCGGGCTTCGACGACATGACCGACGATATCCCGTTCTAACAAAAGGAGCGCAACATGGGCTACACAACCAGATTCACCGGGGCCATCGCCCTCAGCCGCAAGCTGACCTTCGCCGAGGCGAAGGAACTGCTCGAAATCAGGCAAATGGACGCGGATAAAACCGAGGAAATCACCGGGGTGCGCAGCTACCTGCAATGGGTGCCGGCCGAAACTCTGGAACACATCGTCTGGGACACGGGAGAGAAGTTTTACGACTACATCCCGCTTCTGAAATGGGTGTGCCGCTGGCTCAAGGACAAGGGCATCACTGCCGACGGCGAGTTGTTCTGGGAGGGCGAGGACGTCGGCGACATGGGGCAGCTTGTCGTCACGAACAACAACGTCCTCGTCGAACAGGGAGAGGCCAAGTTCACCCCGAAGCCCCTGACGCTCAGGTTGCTGGGGGAAATGGCCCTCAACCAAATCACCAGCGGGGGAGCGGCATGACCAGCCAAATCTTTACCCCCGCGCACATCGCCGCCGATCTGGTCAGCGGAACGGCGCAGAAACTCCCACTCTACGCCGCTCCGACCGTTCCAATTCCCCCGAATCCGGGGGAATTGGATGGCCCGCTGCCTTTCAACCAGCTGACGCCAGCCGAAGCCGAGCGATTGGCGCTGCTCGCCGAAGAATGCGGCGAAGTCATTCAGGCCGTCGGCAAAATCCTGCGCCACGGCTACGAAAGCCGCCATCCGAATGGTGGCCCGACGAACCGCGAAGCTCTTGAACGCGAGTGCGGGGACGTTTATCACTGCATATGGATGCTCATTGCGGCGCACGATATTGATGGCAACGGCATGTCGCAGCGCGCAGATGACAAGGCAAAAAGCGTTACGCAATACCTGCACCATCAACCCGGCGTGCGCATCGACCGCGCAGACAAGAAAGGCGGTGCGGCATGAGGCCAGATTATTGCCCCGTGTCAAACGAGCCCTGCCAGTCTCTGTGCTATACACCATGTTGCACTGTAAAGCGCCAGCCGCTGACGGACGAGCGCGTATTGTTTTTGGCAAACACCATGTACAACGTGGAATTGGCGTTAGGACGCGGCATAGATGCCGACGATCTCATCGCATTCGCTCGCGCCATCGAGCACGCACACGGCATCGGCACAGCGGTGAAAGAGGCCGTGCTGACCGTTACGACCGAGGGTGGCAGATAAATGCAACTGCTATCCCCCGGCGCTTTGCTGCGATCTGACTCAGGCCGACCGCTTGACCCTGTCCCCAAGGGAAGTAAAAAGAACAAGTCTCCGGGGCCGAGCGACCGTGCCGTTAAAAAGTGGCTTCAAAAACAGGCCAACGATGAACTGGCCTACATCAACCCGACGCAACAGCCGATCTGGTTTCATGGCGTCAATAATTTGACCAATGAATCATTGCGAGATGGGCACGTATTTTTATTTGGGCACGAATTTACGACAGCGCCGTGGCATCTTATTCACCACAACCCAACGGAGAAACGAGCCAACGACCTTGCGACGCTGCAAGAGATGGAAAGCATCCTGGCGCACATGGAGAAAAAGACCCGCCAATATGAAATGATGTCCGATCAGATCAAAGGTCTGCTCGGAACGATGCTGTTCGAGGACGAACTGACGCGCCGATGGGAGCAAAAAGACAAGAGCCACGTCAAGCCGCTTCGGCCATCAATTGCATTATTCGAGACGATTGGCCCAGAAACAAACAAATCGCTTCCCGGCCTGGACATTGGGTTTCAGGTTTGGAAAATTGAAGATTCACACCCAAGAAAGGACGAAAAAATGGAATACGCTTGCAATTGTCTGGACGATCTGGAAAATGAGGACATTGAATGGCTGGAAGAAAACACCAAGGAATGCAAAAGCATTCAGGACGTTTTTAACAAACATCAAATCATGGTAAGCGACCTGCACGCGCAGTTGCATTACATGCTGTCTTATTTCGCACGGAAAAATCCAGACGCATCATGATCGGCGACAGCATCCTCGCCAAACTGCGCGAAGCTGCCGGGCAGCACGCTGGCACGCCGCTCGAAGGCATCTTGAAATGGGCCGCAAGGCAAGCCGCAAGGAAGAAAGCCCCAGCCGTGGAGACAGCACCATGACCACCCCCGTCAACCGCGCTCAGCGCCGGGCAGCACGCCACCAAAAAACCAACCCCACGCGCACCGGATCACCGCTCGCGCCGCTGTACCTCCTCGACAGCGCCAGACCGAACGACCCCGCCGAAAAGGCTGGGGAGCACCTCAAGACGCTGGCCCGCTACGAGCGCCTGCGGGACGGCGATGGCGACGATGCCGACTTTTCCCACATCGGCATGGTGCTTGCGATCTGTCGCGAGCGGGCGGTGGACATAGACGAAGCCCTGGCCGACATCATCGAAGCTGGCCAGAAGGCTCTGATTCGTTGCGGCGACCGCCATAAGCGCGGCCTGCGCTACGGCTTCGATGGGCCGGGGTTGATGGCAATGGACTACGCGCTCGAAGGCTGCCGGGAAATCATCAACGCCAGCAGCCCGATGCAGATGATTCGCGCCCGGCGCGTGGCCGTGGAGCGCCTGGTCGGCAAGGCAGAGCGGGGGCAGATGGAAAGGATGGGTCTGGTATGAGCGAGTTCGTCATCCTCAAGCTCGACGAGCTGCGCGTTGTCCTGGACGATGTTGTCAGCCAGGCCATAGAGCGCACCCAACGCACGGCGGGAGAGCGCGTCGGCATCGACGGCATGGCAGCTAGGTACAACGTCAGCCGCCGGACAATCTGCAATTGGCTCAAGCAGCCCGGTAAACTGCCGCCAAGGCGGGCCGGACAGCAGTGGTTGTTGAGCGATGTTCAGGCGTGGGAACGCCTCACAGAAAGCCCAAATTCGGCCCAACAACTGGCCTGAATACCGCTCCAATGCTCATTTTTCGCCGCCGACAGGTGGCACCAAGGATTGCATTCCTCAAGTGCACGGCAGTGCACTTTCCCTCTAAGATGCCGCCTGCGGGCGGTGTTTTTTCGTCCGCTTTCACCGTCGTTGTGCAATCGACGTGACAAGATCGTGGTCAGTCGGCCCACTTCTTGGGCTGCTTCTTGTTCCTGTTTGGGTAGTCGTAATCCAGCCAGCTGTCCCCCGCCGGCATATCGACGATCAAAGAGTCTTTGACCTCGAACAGGTTCAGCTTGCCTGTGACCGGCTCCGGCAGCACAGGGCGCGCTCCTTCAAGCTCCCATGCCAGCATCACCGGGTCGAATTTGATGCCGTACTCTTTGGCGTCTGCCCGCGTCATCTCGCGGACGTTGACCAGATTCACCACGCACATCATCACGCCGCACGGCAGCGGCAGGGAGTCGGCAGGCTGGCCGTCGATGTCGATGTCAACCCACAACCCCGGATCGTGGCTGCTGGCGCAGATCAGCAACTCGCCGCGGTGCTTGGTGTTCCATGTGCGGAACTCCAGCGTTTTTGCCCCCATCGTGATCTCGTGCGCCCATGGCTGCCGGACACTCAAAGCTTTCATTTCTCGGGCTCCAACATCTTGCGCAATGGCAACAAGCTGCCAGCACGGGTGCTTATATTATGCATGATCTATCATGTATGATGTAACTCGGTCATGAACGGGAAACAGGTCATCAAGCTGCTGACGGCGCAAGGCTTCGTGCTGCTGCGCGTTTCGGGCAGTCACCACATCCTCGCCCATGGCAGCGTTCGCGTGACGGTTCCCGTTCATGGAACCGCCGACGTCAAGGTCGGAACGCTCAAGAGCATTGAGAAGCAGTCAGGGGTAAAACTGTCATGAACACCGTCCGCTACCAAGCTGTCCTCGAACCCCAGCCAGAGGGCGGATTTACCGTCACGTTCCCCGATTTGCCGGAAGCCATCACCGAGGGTGATAGCCACGAAGAAGCCGTTTTCAACGCCGCCGAAGTGCTGGGCTTGTGTCTGGACGTTCGCATGGATCAAGGCGATGAGCTTCCGTGTCCCACGCAAATGCCCGGCGGGGTCTGGATCACGCCACCCGCGTCCGTGCAAGTGGCGATCGCGCTGCGCCAAATCCGCGAAGAGCAGGGCAAGAGCCTGTCCGACATGGCGCGGCTGCTCAACACGTCCTGGCCTGCCGCGCAGCGGCTGGAGCGACCCAGCGCCAACCCGACACTGCGCCAGCTTGACCGCGCAGCTGCTGCGGTGGGCAAGCGTTTGGTCGTGTCGTTTGAGTAGCCACGGTTGCCAAATTGCTCGCGGCCTTGTGGGCCGGTTTGC
>Ga0123357_10000655_pt1 | contig 34467 bp, 38 predicted proteins | sample TergutEmb28metaG_FD_89873 | JGI IMG/M metagenome (GOLD analysis project Ga0123357, IMG submission 89873) | Embiratermes neotenicus P4 segment gut microbial communities from Petit-Saut dam, French Guiana - Emb289 P4 | ecosystem: Host-associated > Arthropoda: Insects > Digestive system > Gut ... | reverse complement strand
CTGCACCCTGTCCCCCCCACACCTTGTCCCCCTGTCCCCTTATCCCCCCCTCACCCTGTCCGGCCTTCTCCGCCGCCTCGATCTCTTCGATCAGCTTCACCGCCGCCGCCGGCGTCATCTGCCCGTGTACCTGTTCGTTATGCACCACTACCGGCGCCAGCCCGCACGCCCCCAGACACGCAACCGTCTCCACCGTGAACATCATGTCCCCGGTCGTCTTCTCTTCCCCACGCAGCTTGAGCTTCGCTCGCAGCGCCTCGAGAATCGGAATCGAATTCTTCACATGGCACGCCGTCCCGTCGCACAGCCGCAGCACATGCTTCCCCTTAGGCGCCAGCGCAAAGTGCGCATAAAACGTCGCCACCCCAAACACCTTCGAAGGCGACAACTCCAGCGACGTCGCCACATACGTCAGCACCTCCGCCGGCAAATACCGATACTCCTCCTGCACCGCCTGCAGAATCGGTATCAATCGGCTCGCCTTCCGCCCATGCCGCTCAACGATCTCGCACACCTTCTCAAACTTCCGTCCCTCCTCACTGACCACATCTTCCGCAATCATCCCTTCATTCCTTTCACATTCGCCCGCAGCTTCTGCGACAACGCCGCCAGCGAACAATACAAATCCTCGTTCCTCACAATCATCTCTGGCGCCACATTCAAATGCGTCGGCGCAAAATTCCAGATCGCCCGCACCCCTCCCTCCACCAGTAGGTCCGCCACCTCCTGCGCCGCTCCCACCGGCACCGTGATAATCCCAATCGCAATGTGCATCCGCCGCACCAGCTTTGGCAGCCCTTCCAACGCCAAAACATACTTGCCGTGAATCCGCTTCCCCACCTTCGCCGGGTCCGTATCAAACGCCGCCACGATCTCCAGCCCATACTCCGCAAACTTGTGATACCCCAACAGCGCCGCCCCCAAACTCCCCACCCCCACCAAAAACCCCTCCTTCGCACTATCCCACCCCAAAAAATGCTCAATCGCCGCCGCCAACTCCCCCACCTCGTACCCCGTCTTCGGCCGCCCCACAATCCCCGTCACCTCCACATCCTTGCGCACCTGCGTCGGATCCAGCGACAACGCCCCCCCGATCTTCGTACACGAAACCCCCGTCGCCCCCGCCTGCCCAAGCTCCTTAATATACCGGTGATACAGCGGCAGCCGCCGCAGCGTCGCTTCCGACACCACCCGCCTCTCCCCCCCCCCACCACTCAACTCAGCCACATCCTTACCCATGCGCCCTGCACTCCGTCTATCGAGAAATTTATATCGAGAATTATTTCTCTAAATCTACCCCCAAAATCTCCTCTCTGCAACTCTTTTTTTCATCTTTTCAGTAATTCTTCCGTGCCGTACTTTTAGAGCATTTTCAATTCAAGTCTGGCGTGTATCCCGCATGTTGAAAGCAGTATCGCCACAATGACACCGGCGAGGACAACGCCGATGCACACACATGAAACGCACCATCATGGGGCGGGAAGTCACTTGCGCCGTGACCGATGGTAAACTCGACTTCGGTACATGGGAACAAATCTTCTACGGCGAATTTGACGGGATGCGTAGAAAACGTGTTCTCATTAAGATCATCGGGGAATAACCACCTCATTTCAGATTGGATATGATCCAAATATCTAAATAATCGGAAGGTGAAGATCGTTTTTCGTGGAGACTCTGGTGTCCGAAGCCTTGCGTTTCCACGCAAGGCTATGCGTCATCGCTGAAGCTGGGAATGAAGGTCGGCGGAATAATCACCGGTACCACCTCGCGATTCGGATCGTTTTTTTGCAGAAAGGTACGAAAGCCCCAGACATCGCGTCCGAAATAAATCCACACCTTGTGCGCTGCTGCCGCTTCTTTGAGCTTCTGGAATGATCGCGGCTTCACCGCTGAATCGATTTGGAAAACGACCACCGGAACACGTTTTCGCGTCCAGATCACGTCGGCATCACCGGCGAGTGGTTTGCCGAAGAGGCCTGGATCATCGAAAAGCAATTCGGTTTCGCGCCACGCCTGGCAGTCGAAGAGTTCGGCCATTGCCACCAGTCGCCGCTGGAAGGCGTCGTGATACGGCCCCCCCCCTTTCCCCTTGAGGGCTGATTTGTTGAGATTCATGCCAAGCGCGCGGATGCGTGCGACCAGGTCGGCCATCGCGGGGTCTGTGAGCATGAATTCTGAATCCATAAGGCCGCAATCGTAAGAGTGCGGTTATTGTTTCGCAATCTTACGATTGCGGCTCGGATGTTTCTGCTATAATCCCCAGTATGAAGATTCTTCTTAACGGTCACGATTATGAACTCCCCACGGGTACCACCATCACCGGGCTGATTAAGCTCCGCGACATCAAAACTCCAGCCTATGCCGTCGAACGCAACAGCGAAGTCGTCTTCCGCAAGCTGCACGACTCCACCGTTTTGCACGAGGGCGATAAAATTGAGATCGTTGTTGCCGTCGGCGGTGGCTAGTTCTCCCCGCCACCCCGCAAAGCGGGGTCGCTACCACGAATTTTGCGACTTTCACGAATTTTACGAGTCATCATGTCAACCATTTCTCCGCTAAAAATGGGTCCTTACACGCTACGGAGCCGCCTCATCGTCGGTACCGGGAAATATGCTTCGCTTGAACTCATGGAGCAGTGCCACGAAGCGTCGGGCGCGGATTGTGTTACCGTGGCGATTCGCCGCGAGCGGCTTTTCGACAAGAACTCCGGCCGCAATATCCTGGAATACATCAATCCTGACAAATACACGCTTTTGCCCAATACCGCGGGCTGCTTCAACGCCCAGGATGCCGTCCGCGTGGCGCATCTCGGGCGGGAATTGCTCACGCATTCCGGCTTCAAAGGCGCCGACTGGGTCAAACTGGAAGTGCTCGGCGATACCAAGACGCTGCTGCCTGAACCCGTCGGCACGCTGGAAGCTACCAAACGCCTCGTGAAAGATGGTTTCGCCGTATTGGTCTATTGTTCCGACGATGTGATGCTCTGCAAGCGTCTGAAGGAAGCCGGTGCAGCGGCGGTGATGCCTGCCGGTTCGCCGATCGGATCAGGCCAAGGCGTGCTCAATCCCAACGCGATCCGCATCCTGATGGAAGAACTCAAGTCCAATGATCCCGCGTATCCGGTGATCGTCGACGCAGGTGTCGGCACGGCCAGCGACGTGGCCGAAGCGATGGAACTCGCGGCCGACGGCGTTTTGCTCAACACGGCTATCGCTGGCGCGAAGGACGCTTTGGCCATGGCCCAAGCGATGAACCACGCGTGGCGAGCTGGTTACCTGGCTGCCCGCGCCGGTCGAATTCCACGCAAGCTGTATGCTACCGCCAGCAGTCCTTGGGAAGGGCGAGTGAACGCCTGAGTCCCGTCAGCCCCCGGCTCTGCCGGGGGTTCGCACGCCGGTAACGCTCATTTCGCTATCACATCACCGGCATAACCTCCGGCAGAGCCCGGGGCTGACGGCTTACAGGGCGTACAGTTTCGTCAAGTCTACCGTCAGCATTCCGTCCGCGAGCCGCTCCGCCAGCATGGCTGGTAGCGGTCGCGTCGCGGGGCCGTTCGTGACACGCCCCATCAGGTCGTATCGCGATCCGTGCCCCGGGCAGATAAATTCCTTGTGATCCTCCTCCCATTTTGCCATGCATCCCTTGTGCGTGCATTTCGGACGGATCGCTGCCGGTTCTCCTGACGAATTCACCACGACGATCCCATACATATCCATGAATCGCGTATTTGCTGTTCCCGCCGGAAAATCGCTCGCTGGCCCCAGGTTTACCACGCCGCTGGTAATCAGCAGCTTTTCCTTTTCCTCCGTCGAAGCACACCCCCCCAGTCCCCCTCCCACGCCGCACATCACGGCTGCCGTTACTCCCGCCAGCACGACCATTTCACGCCGCGTCATTGCCGAATCGCCGTTCACATTAACCTCCTTGCGTTGTTTCATGTGGACCATTCCATGGCACATCTTGCCGCCCTTCGCGGAAATTCGCCAGCCTCGCCAGTGTGAAGAGCAGATCGCTGAGCCGATTCAGATATACCAGCGCCGTCTCCAATCCACCACCCTTCTCTCGCTTCATCAATCGTACCAGCAGCCGTTCCGCTCGCCGGCAGACGGTTCGCGCCACGTGCAGCCGCGCCGCCGTCACACCGCCGCCCGGCACAATCAATCGCTTCAGTACCGGCAGTTCCGCCGTCGCCGCATCGATCTGCCCCTCCGCCCACGCTACCTCCTCCTCACCGACGGAACCCCCGGCAGAGTCGGAGGCTGACGGATGTGGCGTCGCCAAGTCCGCACCCAAATCCAAAAGTTGCCGCTGCAATTTCTCAAGCACCATTCTCAATTTTTCATCTTTGCATTCCGCGATCGCCAGCCCGATGCCGCTGTTCAATTCGTCCACCGTCCCGTACGTTTCAATCCGCAGGTCATCTTTTTCGACGCGTGTGCCATCCAACAGCACCGTCTCTCCCCTGTCACCCTGTTTTGTGTAAACTTTCAATGCAAGACCTTTCGATTTTTAATTTTTAATTTTTAATCTTTGATTTTGTCATCCGCCACCCCGCAAAGCGGGGTCGCTACAAGCATTTCGTGTTACGCACTCTACACCCCCAAATCGAAAATCGAAAATCAAAAATCAAAAATCGAAAATGACCCCATCCGCGTTACAATCCTCACATGTCACACACGCTCCTCTACGGCGGGACTTTCGACCCCATCCACCACGGCCACCTGATCGTCTGTCAGCGAGCCCGCGAACTGCTCGTTGCCGATGAGGTTCTTTTGATCCCTGCCTCTGTTTCGCCTCACAAAATGGTTGGTCATGTCAAATCTGCCACTCCTGCTGCGCATCGTCTTGCCATGCTGCGGCTTGCTGTTGAGAACATTCCCCATTTCACCGTCGATCCGCGTGAACTTTTTCGCGCTGGTCCGAGCTATACTGCCGACACACTCGACGAGTTGCGGCGTGAGCATCCCAATACCCGCTTCACGCTGCTCCTCGGAGCTGACCAGCTTCCTAAATTCCACACCTGGGTCCGCGTTCAGGACATCCTTGCTCCAACCCCGCTCCGCGACATCGCCATCCTCGGCCGCCCCTTCGGCGACAAGGATCCGACCATCACCCTCTCCTCCGGCCTTGCCGCCGTTCGCGAGCATCTCGGCCCCGACGTTGCCGCGCGATTCGAAGAAGCGGTCCTTCCTACCCCGCTGATCGAAATCTCCGCCACCGACGTCCGCAACCGCGTCCGGGAGCATCTTCCCATCCACTACTTGGTGCCTCCTGCCGTCGAAGCCTATATTCGAACCCACGACCTCTATCCAACCCCCGGCAGAGCCAAGGGCTGACGGGGTATGGGCAAACGCAATTTGGCGTTCAGAGCCACGACCGTAAGGGAGCGACTATTCACTTTGCCGGTTGCGTTGCCGGCGAAGATGACGCCGAAGGGCTCTCATCGCCCCACCCCGTGGCCCCATTCTGATCCACTTGGAAACTCGTTTTCCACACCGCGTTACCCAGCGGCTTCCAGGCCGGATTGTAAGTGTCCTGCCTGGACGCGATGATCTTGGCTCGCGCCAACTCTCGTTCTTTCGCCTGGGTGCTGCCATCGCCCAGTTGCACGCGCCACGCACCCGAGTTGCCCTTGCCGTCCAATTGCATGAACTGCGCCGCTACCGAGTTGTCACGCACCACTCGCGTTTCCGTGCAGCCAGGCACAGCGAGACAACATAACCCAAGTAGCACCAGCTTATTCATAGCTGCCCGCAGTATACCCATTCATCCATTGAATCGTCCACGCCCCCGGCGGCCTCTTCCCCTTCCTCTCCCTTTGCCGCCGTCTCTGCGACCAGCGCCCTTGGCACGACGCTCCTGCCGTGCCCGCTGCCGGGCCGCCTCCTTACGCTCCTGACGCTTGGCGAAATTCTTTTTCCGCTCCGGTCGCGGCAAGCGTTCCTCTGGCGGTCTTACCGCCACTTGCGGCCCTCCCTCCTGCTTCCGCTGTTCCATCTGACGCATGGTGGCATCTCCACTGATACTGGATCCGTGTTCGAGAAGCCGCAGATCAAGCTGGCGGGAGGAGATATTGACATGCACGATCTGTACGCGTGTACGATCGCCCAGCGCGATGCGGCGACCTGTCCGCTGGCCACGTAAGGAACCGCTTCGCTCGTCGAACTGCCAGAAGTCGTCCGGCAGGTCTGCCACGCGAATCATGCCTTCGATGAGGAATCGAGTGGATTGCACGAATACGCCGAAGTTGGTGACGCCGGTGACGACGCCGTCGATGACATCGCCGACGTGCTCGGCGAGGAGCTGGAGCACTTTGACTTGCCGAAGTTCGCGCTCGGCATCGGAGCTTCGTCGCTCCGTGAACGAGAGGTGCTTGCCGAGATTCACCAGCGTCGCATAGTCCGGCGTCATGCCCAGTGTCTCGGGCATCAGGCCGGCGCCGCGGCGGTTCCCAGGCTCGCCGCGGGATAACTCCGCCTCCTGCACACGCAACTCCACTGCCCGTGAGCGCTTCACTCTTCTGGCTTCTTTCCTCCTCGCCAGCACCGCATCAAACGCGCGATGAATCACGAGGTCCGCGTAGCGGCGGATCGGACTGGTGAAATGAGCGTAGTTGTCGCTGGCGAGGGCGTAGTGGCCGATGGGCTGCGGAGAATATTCGGCGCTGGTCATTGTTTTGAGCACCGCCAAATGCACGGCATACGCCATCGGCGTGCCGCGGACGGAGTCCAGAATCGACTGGAGTGCTTTGCGATCGAGAACCTTGGGCACTTTTCGGCCGGCGACCATCATGAACTGCCGCACCTGCTCCGTGTTGATCGCGTCGGGGTCCGGGTGAATACGCCGCAGCACCGGCAAATTGGCCTTCGTGAGCCACCGCGCAACCGCTTCGTTCGCCTCCACCATGAACATCTCGATGATTTTATGCGTGAATGCGTCATCCTCCGGCAACGCATCCACCACGTGACCCTCCTCATTGATGATCAGCTCCACCTCCGGCAGGTCGAGCACGATCATTCCCTCGGCCAACCGCCGTTGACGAATCACCCGGGCCAAACGGTCCATCAGCACCAACAATCGCCGCACGGCTTCGCTGACCACCGGCACATTCGGATTCGGCGGCGATTCCAGCAGCCCCTTGCTGTACGGCTGACCCTCGCCCTTGGCATCGTCAATGATCGCTTGTGCCTGTTTATACGTCAGACGCTTCTTACTCTGAATCAGCGTATTCGCAAACCGCGTCCCCACCACACGCCCGTCAGCGTCGTAGCGGATGAACGCACTCTTGCAGACCCTCGGCTGATCTTCCTGCAACGAGCACACGCCATTGCAGAGCACCTCCGGCAGCATCGGAATCACATATCCCGGAAAATACGTGCTATTCCCACGGATTCTCGCTTCGATATCCATCGGCGACTCCACGCCGACAAAAAAAGAAACATCCGCGATATGCACCCCGAGTTCCCACACAGCCGCACTGTCGCTCCCTGACGGTCGCGGCTCGGATTTGAGCTGCCGCAGCGAAATTGCATCGTCGAAATCGCGGGCGTCGTCGGGATCGATCGTGATGATCGTCTCGTCCCGCAGATCTTCACGTTCCCCGGAAGCCAAAAAATCCTTCGGCTCGTAATTCATTGCCGCATCGCGCGCCTGGTTCATCACCGCCTCAGAAAACTCCCGCGGCAACTCAAAAAGCCGAATCACACTCTGCAACTCCACCTCCGGTTCCCCCTTGGCCCCGAGAATCTCCGTGATCACCCCCTGCGCCAACAAATCCCCCTGTGGATAACGCAACAGTTCGAGCACCACCTTATCATTCTCCGCCGCGTTCTTCGCCCCAACGTCCCGCACCTCCACCGGCGTCTTAAACACATTCCCATCCGGCACCACCACCCAGCGGTCCCCCTGCTTGACCAGCGTCCCGACCACCCGATTGGTCCGCCGCTTCACGACCTCCACCACTCGCCCGGAGATACGTCTTCTGTCCTGCGTGATCACCTGTGCGACGACCTGATCCCCCGTGACCGCATCAAGATTCTCGCCCACCGGAATAAACAAATCCCCATGAACGTTAGGCTCATCGGGAATGACAAATCCAAACCTTCGCATCGTCTGGCGATACGTTCCCGTGATCTTGTTTTCCATTGCCTGTGTCAACATTCTTACTCCTGCCTTCAACAAATGAAGGCGATACCAAGTATACCGAGGTTCTTGTTTTTAATACGATCTGGAATGCGTCGTTCTGGAAAACCCCGCGAGCCCCGACGTCCCGTACCCACCCATGTGGATTAGTCAACACTATAACAGAGTTGCCCGCAAAATCAATCGGCTGTTTTATCAACCACCTTAAATAAGAGTAAAGGAGCCCCGCATGGCAATGCGGGGCTTTGGCACCGAAATCCTTCCCAAAGCCTCGCATTACCATGCGGGGCTCCCACCCTCAATAGCCTTCCACCGTCGCGCCGGTCGTCAGCGATTTGGGATCAAAAATCCCCGCCGGATAATCCGCCGGCGACATCGGCACAAGATCGATCGTCTGTAGGGTGCGTCCGACTCGCTTGCCCGCCACGACACGTCCCTCAACGCGGTGCAGATCCTCAAGTGTACATTCGTCTTCTTTCGTCCACTCTGTTCCGCTTTTCGTCCAGGAAATCTGCTTGACGCAGACATAATCGTTCTGCGGATCGAAGTAATAGTTTTGTCGGGAGTCGTTGCCTTCGTACCGCAATCCGATGCAGCCGGCGGGCGTCTCGGGGCCAGCCTCCAGCAACTGGAAATTCGGCCTGTAATACATCCAGCTCAGCCACTGGCTGTTCTCGGGCCAGAAATCCATCGTCGCCAGGAGCGGAGAACCGCGATGCAAATTCACATGGACCTGCGGTTTCTCGTTGCTCTCTTTTCGCGAACTCCACGCATACGTGTAATCCTTGTTCATCAACTCTTTCTGAGCCGGTTCGTTCTTGTCCGCCCATGCCAGCAGTTCCGAAACCTTCATGCCTACAAGTTTTGGCCCATCGAAACCCGGCAAATGATGATCACATCGTATCTTCTCGCCGTCACGCCAGATCACCTCCACACAGTCCACCCACCCTCCCCGGTCATCCACAACCACAGCACGGTAATGTTTCAAAAAACCGTCGCGGTTCCGCTCGATCGCATCCAAAATCGGCTTGACCTGGTCCGGTATCGTTGTCGCTACTCTGCGGATAGGTGTTTCCTTAGGCACTCCCAGCGCATAAATATCCGCCGGCCCCGTTTGCGGAAAATCGTATACGCCTGTGCTCCACTCCTTGCCCCACCGCTCACGTTCTCCTAACGACAATCGCTCTTTGCTCTGCACCGGCAAATGCGTCGCCGGGTCCGCCCACAACTGCCACAACAAAAAACGTTTCCCCAGCGCGTCCTCGCTGTACTCGTCAAACCGCACCACTTTCTTGCCATTGAGCACGTCGTCCTCTTTGACGATATACGGCAACACGCCCTTTTTCACCTGCTCCTTCTGACTTGCCATCCCCCGCTCATACGGCCCCACCACGCGCTCCCATGCCGTCTGCGGCGTCCACTTGCCAGACGGATCATTCATCTGCTGCTGGAGGATATGTCCGCTTGTTTTCATATAAAGCAGATCCGTGTTTGTCTGGCGATTGCCGTACCTCACGTCGCCATCGAAGAACACCGTGTAATCCTCCCCCGTCTGCAGATTGGTCCAACCCTCTTTCCACCACCCCGCATCGCATTGTGTATGCATCCACGTCTCCCGCTCAAATGCCGCCTGTACATCGGCCAGCGTCAGGCTCGCTCCGGTTCCCATCAGCATCACCACGATCGCGATCACCGCCGCGATCCCCGACGCCGCGGCAAACCCCGTCGCCACCGCCCACCGCCATCGCGACCGCCACACCGGCTTGGCTCTCCCTTGAATCGCCCGCAGCACATCCTCCGCCACCGACCGCCTTTGCCCCGCTGTCTCCACCGCCCGTTCCAATCGCTTCTCAAAATCGTTTCTGTTTTTGTTCATGGGTCCACCCTCAAATATTCCCGCAGTCTCGCCATCGCCCGTGACAGTTGCTTGGTGATCGTTCCCACCGGGCTCCCGACCACGGCCGCGATTTCCGACACCTGCAGCCCCGAGAAATACCGCAACAAAATCACCTGCTGCTCCTGCTCTCCGAGCCGCCCCAGAGCTGCGAGCACCTCGGCCGCATCCTCCACCGTCGTCGGATCAGTCGCCGCCATCTCCGGAAACTCCGCCGTCACCCCCCCCCTACCCACCCACTTGTTCCGCCGTACTTGATCGATCGCCGCCCGCCGCGCTATCGCCACCAGCCACGCCCCCAAAGCGCCACCTCGCCATTCCCCCAACCGTTCATACGCCTTGATGAACACTTCCTGCGTCACATCCTCCGCGGCATGATGATCGCGCAAGATTCCCCAAACCATCGCATGCACCTGCCGCTCGTACCGCCGCACGACCTGAGCAAAGGCACCCTGCTCCCCAGCCAGCACATCATCGACAATCTGTTCATCTGTTCGCACGCGCTCGACTTCCACGGTCCTCATATTTTATTAGACGTAACTTCCGCCCTCTTTGCGGCAAAAAATCCGCTGCTTCTGGAAAGTGTGCCCATTGGTCCCGTAGGGACTGTTGAGAATAGCCCACCCATTTATGGGTGAACGCACACCCAAACTCATCGCTCGTAGGTCACCACGAAGCGGCTGGCGTCGGTGCAGTCGATGTGCACCGAGAAGATCGCGCCGTCATCGTGCCGCTTCCCACCGGCCAGCATCACGGAATGCTTCCGAACCAACGGCCAGATCACTTCACGATCCGTCTTGGGAATCTCAAAAGCCTCCACCGCCGCCGGATCAACCCACTCAAGCTGGCCTTCTTCAAATTCCCGTAGCGGAAAATCCAGCGGCTTGGTGACCTCGAAACAAAACATCAGCCAATGCGATTCCGTCCCGGCCTGCGATGCGTAGCCTCGTTCAGAAACAATGCCCATCATCCGTACATCCGCCAGCGCCAGCTCGATATGAATCTCTTCCTGGATTTCCCGCAATGCACATGCATATGGCGATTCACCAATATCCTGTTCGAGCTTGCCCCCGATCGGCGAATAGAGATCCTTATTCGGAAACTTCGTGCGATGCAGAAGCAGGAGCTGTCCCGCCTCGTTGAAGATGTAGACCAGCACGGCGATTTTGTAAGGAATCTTCATCGCTGTCCTTGCGCGGGCGAGAGGGAAAGAGGAGCGGACGGCGGAACGATGTATGGGTGCGGATCGAGCGGCGATTGCGGCAGGAGAAAATCGTCTGGCAGCACAGGCTCGTTGTTGGCGGGACGGCTCTGCGGCTGCTCGCCGGAGGCCTTCCTCTCCGCTTCGTTCTGCAGGTACGCATACTGTTGCACTGTTTGCAGCAGCAGTTCCCGCGTTTCGCCGGGCATGTTCTGTTCTTTTGCCGCGGCGATCGCCTTCTCCATGCAGGCTTTCGCCTGCTCATAATATTCCCCCAGCGCCAGCGCCGCGGCCTGCTGGGTCAGCAGATTCACGTCCCGTCCGCCGGTGAGTTCCACCGCGTTGCCCAGAAGCATGGCCGCTTCTAGATAGTTCCGCTGGGCGGGATCATCGGTCGCAATCAGCAGATGAGCCAATCTCGTCGACGCCGCAATGTTGCCGGGCTCCACAGCCAATGCCGCGCGAAAGTATCTCTCCGACTTGGCATACTCCTTCAGTTCCATGTAGATGGCCCCCAGTTCCACGCACGGCTCAGACATCTTCGGGCTTAACTCACGAGCCGTTTCTTCCGATTGGATCGCCGGACCAAATCGCCCTTGTTGCCGCAGCGCGCGGCCCAACCAGAGGTAACACTTCGCCTCCTGCTGTTTCAATCGGGCAGCCTGGCGAAACTTCACTTCCGCATCTTGCGAACGATCCGCGATCAGCAGCATCTCCCCCCAGTCGCAAAGAATGTTGCAAAGCATGTCGTTATCGTCGCGAGAAAGTATCGAAGCGAGATCAAAATGCTTATCCGCGGCGTCGAATTGCTGGGCCGCGGTTAACACTTTGCCCATCGCGACATTCGCCTGAACATCCCGCTGATCGGTATCAAGGGCCTCCTTGGCCAGTTGCCACGCGCGGCGGACATCGTTGCTCTTCAGAACCGCACAAGCAAACGCCGCCCGCAAATGGATCTTATCCTTTGGCGTAGCGGAGCCGACGCCACGCACCACAAAACGATCAAATGCGTCACTCAGAACCTTCACCGCATCAGCAGTCTGTTGCAGTTCCGTCAGCAGTTCGCCAAGTTGAATATGCAAAAGGATCTGATCGGGCGTTTCGCGGATGGCCGCTTTAAGCTTGTCGACTTGCTGAAGTAGCGTCTGTTTCGGATTCACCGATTCGGCCGGCCCACTGGCCGCGGGCGCCGTCGTCGGCTGGACACTCGACGTCACAACGCGGAACGACTTCGGCGGAGACATGCTGACATAAGCTGCCGTACCCAGCGTCGCCAGCGTCGCAACCGTAACAATGTACCGCCTTACCGCCATGAACCTCCCACGAAAGCGGCCCATTCTAACACGCCGCCCCCCTCATTCGCGAGAGAGCACCGCAGGGCTATGTCGTTAAATCGTGAAATCGACTTGACGATTTAACGACTTGACGATTTAACGATATGGCGATGCGATGTTCCACGAGAACGCCCACGCGGCCTAGACGCCCGCCGCTTATCCGTGCATACTCCCGGCATGAAAACGCATCCTACCTTCGGCGTCGTCTTACCCGCGGCAGGTTCCGGCACTCGCTTCGGCAGCGGTGACAAACTCCTCATGGACCTCGCCGGACAAACGGTCCTCGAACGCTCGCTCGCTCTTTTCGTCTCACGCGAAAACGTGCAAAAGATCGTGATCGTCACGTCGCCGGACCGTTTCGAGCCGTATCGGCGGCAACTGCCAGCGATGATCGCCTCGGAACGCCTAGCCTTCGTCGCTGGCGGACGGGAACGCTGGGAAAGCGTCCTCTTCGGCCTGCGGCACCTCGCCCAACTGAAAAATCCTCCAACATTCGTAGCCGTACACGACGCCGCTCGACCTCTCACGCCACCCAGCGTGATCGATCAGGCCTTTCGAACCACCGAATCGCACGGAGCGGCTCTACCGTGCGTCGCGGAACCCGCAACACTGAAAAAAACAGCACCGGACAACAGCGTCAGCGAAACAGTGGATCGACGCGGACTCTTCCAGGCACAAACGCCGCAATGTTTTGGGTTAGCGAAGCTGCTATCCGGCTACGAAACGCTGTTGGCCGCAGGACAAATAGCGGACGTCACCGATGACGCCCAGGTTTTTGAGCGGATTGGCGAGCGTGTCATAATCACGCCGGGGGACTCGCTGAACATGAAGATTACGACCGCGGGCGATTTAGCGCTGGCACGGGCTATCTTCACCCACGGGTCGGCTCCGGCGTAGGGTGCGGCGATGGGGGGATAGGGAGAGGGGGATAGGAGAATTGTCTCCCTGTCTCCCCATCTCCCTCTCCCCCTATCCCCGCAGCGTGTCCGATAAACATTCTTTATCCAGTACTGCAAAATCATTTCACAATAGGTAAACCCGCTACGGGATTACGTCGATACGCTGGGTGGAGGCAATTTTTGCGCGATCGGTCACGCGATCGCTCAGGAGATCTGTCCATGGCGAATGAAAAATCAACCGCAGCCCCCAAATCCGTCGAAGCACCGGCGGCCTCGGAGACGCCTGCCAAAAAAAGCCCCATGCTCAAAATGACCCTCATGGCCGCGATCGTCCTGGCGCTGGAAGGCGGCACCGTCGGAATCACCATGATGGCCTCCGGCGGCCCTAAAAAAGTCACCGCCGAAAGCCTCCCCGCCGCCACCACCAAACCCGCCTCCAAGGATGTCGAGATCGAACTGCTCGACGCCCATCTACCCAACCGTCTCAGCGGCGGAGGAAGCCTCTACATCTACGATCTGCAGGTCGTGACCACTGCCGAGAAAAGCAACGAAACCAAACTGACGGAACTCTGCAAGGAACGTAAAGCGTCGATCCAAGATCGCATTCGCACGATCGTTGCCAGTGCCGACCCCAAGACCCTCTCGGAGCCCGGCCTCGAAACGCTTCGCCGCCAGATCGCCTATCAGGTGGAGGAGGCGGTCGGGAAGGAACTGATCAAGGAAGTCCTGATTCCCAAGTGCACCCCGATGCGTGGGGACTACTAAAAAAAAAGCCAAAAAATGGCCCGTCGACAATCATCGACGGGCCAGAGGAGAGCGGAATAAACTGAATTGGCCGTTTATTTCCGGCGGCGAGCCATCAAGCCCACCAAGCCCAGACCTAACACACCCAAGGAAGCAGGTTCCGGCGTTCTCGGAGTCGGGCCGCCCGGGACAACAGTGATCGTGATGGTGAAGTACTTCTTGGCGATCCAGGCATAGTTCCCACTGCCTACAGCATCGGCCTCGAGGTAGTTGTCCATCGAGATCGTGTAACTGCTGTCTGCATTGTTGAAAGCGTTCGAGGTAGCGGTAGCGTTCCAGCCACCCCTGGTGCTGTCGAAAACAGCGTCGGTTTTGAGGGACTGGACCTCGCCGTTGTCAGCAAGGACGTCTCCGCCGACAGTGACGTTGACCGTGCCACTGCCTCTGAGGGTGTAGATGCCGCCCTCGGTAATAGTCACGAGAATATTGGTGGGGGTATCGAAGTTGACTTTGAGATCGAGGAAGCCGTCCGTGGTTTGCGTGGTGATCACGGTGCCGTTGGCCAGAGCAACGAAGCTGGGGGTGATACTCGCGGTGAAGTTGTAAGAGATCGTACCGAGAGCATCATTGGTCGTCACGACCGGATCGCCGTTGTACCTGTACATGGGCGACAAGCGTACAGTAGTGGGAGTCGCATTGTTGGCGTAGTAAATTTCACGATTACCATCGTCTCTCAGGACGTCGGCGGAGGTGTAGGGGATGTAGTTGGCAACGGTGCCAGCCTTGACGGAGGATGCGGCCGTCGCGACGATTGCTGCGGCCAGAATTCCTGTGATACTCCAAGAACGTGCGCTAAGCATATTCTCTCTCCCTGAATAAAAAACTAAAACTGCAGAAAGGGTCCGCAAAACCCGGGCGTACAATACACCCTTCCTTCAAGCCCACCGCCCAACACGAGCGACGGATCGGAGTTCTTTGTCAGTCGCCTGATTCGCAGAACCAGACCGCGAAATAAGCGTCTAACCTGAGGCCATACAACCATTGCGAAATCGCACCACAAAACGGGACAAATTCACAAAGCCAGTGGCATTTTCAAATTGTCAATCGGGAACCTGAAGCGGGGATGTGTCTCTCTCTCCCTGCAACCAGTAGGGCTCATAATGCTCTACCGTGGTCCGATGGCTATAAACTACACCAAGCCCGAGATTAGTCAAGAAAATTCTTATAAATTATGCAAATTTATCGGCTTACCTTATTAAGGTACCCGATAACATTCCACCCCCTACTATTGACCAGACCGAAAACGAGCAGTTTTTGCTTAACCGCCAAGTGCTTTCACTCGATAAATTTGAACGTCAACGGCACATGCGGAGTTCCATCATGAAAACAGTGCTCACCGCGAAAGAACACCAGCAACTCGTTACGGTCCTGCGAGAATTGGATCATAACGCCATCAAAGAGCGGCGACGGCTGCCAAGGCGGAAAACCCTCATCAACCTCTGGATGCAGCGGCTCGGCAAAAACGCAAGACCCAAATTCTCGGAGATTCTCCTCGTCAACGTTTCCACTAACAGCGTCGGCCTTTTGTCCAAAGTCGCCTGTCTGACAGGAGAGAAACTGGTTCTGCCGTTACCATTTATCGAGGGGGGCGGATGGCTGGTGCTCTGCGAGGTACGCAATTGTCAGAAGCTCGTCTGCGGCCAGTTCAAAATCGGTTGCCGCTTCATCGACAAAATCGAAGACGAAAACGGCGACGCTAAAATCCCCGACCAATGGCGTAAGAATTGCGTTTCCACGCAAGGCTAACTGCGATCAGAACAACAAACGACAGCGGCAGCGTTACCAATGCCGGTTGATTCAACGGAACGACCGCACGGGACGCCGGCAGCCCGTAAATCTGGGTGAACGCATCCGCGGAGAGCAGGATCCACGCCAACGAAGAGACCAAGCCAACGAGGATCGACGCGACGGCGCCGGCAGCAGTCGTGCGTTTCCAGAACAGCAGCATGATGAGGGCGGGGAGGTTCGCGGAGGCCGCGATGTTGCAGGTCCATCCGACGAGGAGCAGGACATTGATTTTTGGCAAGTGCGAGCATGAGCGAAACGAAGTTCAGCCGATCAGGCAGATGCCGCCATGTAAGACCTCCAAACAGCGGCGAACCGCCCGGAGCCAGAAGCGAAACGCCTTCCTTATTGACCGGGTAATAGATGATGGTTCTGGAGCCGTCAGAGTCGGTGATCTCTTTTTCCTGCCGCCACGTAGTGATACGGGAGTGCAGGAGGGTGCGGAGGAAGTTCATTGGGCTGAGCGGTCCAGTTTCGGAAACTCGGATACCACCGGCGAAGGCGATGCCGTTGATGAACCAGGGGACTTGTCCGTGAGCCGCGAAATAGCCGGGGACCGATTTCGGCATGTCAGCCCCCGGCTCTGCCGGGGGTTTTTGGCCCGGCGGATGGAGGACAACGGCGCAGGTGGTAGAAAGCGAGGAAGATCGCGATCAGGATCAGCAGCAGGCCGTAGACCAGGGCGAGATTCAGGCCGTGGAGGTCGATGCCGCGGTCGCTGTCAGGCGGAACGAAGCCCTCGGCGATATAATCAGGAGCGAACAGGTTCAAGAGGATAAAACCCGCATAGAGCAGAAAGTAGAAGAGGAAAAGCTCCAAACCATACCGCATCGCACGGCGGGTAGAGGGGGGCTGATCTTCCTGTGAAAAATCGGACATGGGCATCTCCTTTCAAATTTCTTCGCCCTTGATTACCGGACTCTTCGGCGAAATAATTGTTCGTCATGCAGGAATATTTGCGATATAAGAGTAAGTAGTCGGTCGCACCTGCGGCCTTTGGCATTAAACAGGCATCACCACAACGAAAAGGAGCGTCAGTGAAGGACACTCAATGGATGAAACGATCAGGCTTGGCAGCAATGATCATCGTCAGCATCATAGCCGGCGCGGTATGGGCACAATCCACGCCTACGACCATGCCCAGCCCCCCCACCACCGCACCCGGCGAACAGGAAATCGCCATCATCAACGGCGTTCCGGTCAACGCCAAGTGGTTCAACCAGATGCTCATGTCCGTCGGGGGCTCGCGGGTCCTCCAGCAGGCCATCGACCTCATGGTCGTCGAGCAGGAATGCAACAAGCAGCTCAAGCCCATGTATGGCCCGGAATTCGAAAAGCTGGTGCAGGCCGAAATCAATCGCACCCTGGACCAACTGGAAGAACAGGGCGTCAAGCACGAGGACCGCACCAAGACCTTCTTCATGCTGCTGCAGCGTGCCGGCAAAACCGAGGACGAATTCCTGGTCCAGATGCGGATCCAGGCGGGTCTGCGGATGCTGTCAGCCGGACGCGTCGACCCGCCGACCGAAAAGGAAATCCAGGACGCCTTTGAGGTGCTCTACGGCCCGCGTGTCGAAGCACGCGTCGTCACCACCAAAACCCGCAACGACATGACCACGATACGCAAACGCCTCGAAAACGGCGAAGCGTTTGAGACCGTCATGACCTCGACACCCAATATCGTCAGGGTACAGCCGCAGGTCATCGCCAAGAGCACCAACTTCGAACGGGAGGTGGACAAGCAGATCCGGGATGCCGCCTTTGCCGCCAAGGAGCACACGCTCTCCAACCCGGTGATGGAGAGGACCGCCGCGGGCGACGAGCTCTTCCATGCCGTGTATATTGACAAGATCATTCCCATGGATGCGACCGCGAAGCTCACCGATCCGATCATCAAGGCGAGAGTCGAGAAGATCGTGAAAGCCTCCAAGGAGCAGCGTTGGATGGCGGTCATGGCAGCCAATCTGCACCAGAACCTGCGAGTCGAGATCAAGGACCCCATCCTCTCGCGGCAATACCAGATCGCCAAGGAATTGCAGCAGGCCGCGACACAGTCCGCCACGCAGCCGGCCGCGACGCAGGCCGCTCCGTCAGCGACGACGCCTCGATAAGGCCCTCCAAGTTCCGACACAAACGAGCCACCGGGACTTGAGTGTTCCGGTGGCTCTTCTTATTTTAGGTAACGCGGGCCTCCTGCCCGCCCTCTGTTAGCCCCCGGCTCTGCCGGGGATCGTCGTATCGCGGGCCTCCCGCCCGCAACCGTGCAGTTTTTTCAAGGTTCTTTCAGGTGAGGTTTTCATGGCCGGCGGAAGTAACGAAGGTTTTACCATTGACGTCTCCACGCGGATTCGGCGGTTGCCGCCGTATCTCTTTGCCAGGCTCAACGCCCTGAAAGCGGAAAAACGCCAGGGCGGCGCCGACGTGATCGACCTAGGAATGGGCAATCCCATCGACCCGTCTCCGAAATTTGTGATCGACAAGCTCGCCGAGGCCGCACAGGACCCGCGGAATCACCGCTACTCCGTCAGCATCGGCCTCTACAACCTCAGACGCGAAGTCTCCCGCAAATACAAACGACTCTACAACGTCGATCTCGATCCCGATCACGAAATCGTCTCCACCATCGGCTCAAAAGAAGGCTTCTCGCACCTCATGCTCGCCCTCCTGTCCGCAGGCGACACCGTCCTGGTCGGCGACCCGGCCTATCCGATCCACATGTACGCCGTGACGCTCGCTGGCGGCAGCGTCGTGAGCGTCCCGCTGGGCGACGATGAAGCCTTCCTCGAACGGATCGAACAGGTCATGCGGTTCCTGCAACCGCGGCCGAAGTTAATCATCTTCAATTATCCACATAATCCCAGCGCCCTGACGATCGAACCAAAATTCTGGACACAAGCCGTTGCACTGGCCAAAAAATACGGCGTACTGCTCATCAGCGATTTCGCCTACGGCGAAACCTGCTTTGGCAATTACAAAGCGCCCAGTCTCCTGGCAACGCCCGGTGCCAAGGAAGTCGGCGTCGAATTTTCCACCATGAGCAAACCCTACAACATGGCCGGCTGGCGCGTCGGGTTCTGCTGCGGCAACCACGAAATGGTCCGAGCCCTCTCCAAAATCAAAGGTTATTACGACTACGGCCATTTCGCCCCCATCCAAATCGCCAGCATCATGGCCCTCCGCCACGGCGACGAGTTCGTCCAGAATCAGTGCAAAATTTACGAAAAACGACGCGATATCCTCGTCAAAGGACTGCGAAAAATCGGTTGGGAAGTCGAAAGTCCACGAGCAAGCATGTTCGTATGGGCAAAAGTCGCCCCGCAGCACCTCGCAGGTCAGGGAACGCTGGATTTCTGTTTCCGACTGCTCGAAGAAGCGGACGTAGCCCTGGCACCCGGTGCCGGCTTCGGCCCCAACGGCGAAGGATACGTACGCATCGCCCTGGTCGAAAACGATCAACGCATCAAACAGGCACTCAGGCAAATGGACGCCGCCCTCAACGGCAAAAAGAAACTCCAACGCCCCCGAAACAAAATGCCCGGCACCGTGAACAGCCCGCCGGACATCGCAACGCCAGGCACACAGGACACAAGCAACTCCTCCATCATCGGCGGATAGTTTTTGATCACCGCATGAAGAAAGTGGTCGTAGCAATGTCCGGCGGGGTGGATTCATCCGTGGCGGCAGCGCTGCTGAAACGCCAAGGTTACGATTGCGTCGGCGTATTCATGCAACTGCATGAATCATGTTCATCAAGCGACGCAACGGACGCGAAGTACGTGGCGAATCAGCTGAACATTCCGTTTCACACACTGAATTTCCAGCACGATTTCGACAGAATCATTGACTACTTTGTGCGGGAGTACAACGCCGGCCGAACGCCGAATCCGTGCATACGCTGCAATAAACATCTCAAGTTCGGCAAACTATCGCGTTACGCCCAGACCATCGACGCAGATTTCATCGCCACAGGACATTACGCCCGAACAGCGACTGTGAACGGCCAAACGCATCTCCTTCGCGGCCTCGATTTATCCAAGGATCAATCCTATGTACTCTTCGGCGTACCACGGGAAAAACTTCCGCGAATACTCCTGCCGATCGGAACAATGGAAAAGAAGGACGTGCGAGCGGTCGCCAAGGAATTAGGGCTGCCGGTATTCGACAAGCCGGATTCGCAGGAAATCTGTTTTGTTCCGGATAACGATTACGTGCAACTCATCATTCGGAAGTCGCCCGAGAGCATCAAGCCGGGAGAATTGGTGGACGCCACTGGCAAGATGATCGGCACACACCCAGGCCATCAACATTTTACAATCGGCCAGCGAAAAGGCCTCGGCATCGCCTTCGGCTATCCCATTTACGTGACCGCTATCGACGCAAAATCCAACCGCGTCACACTTGGCCAAAAAGAAGAACTGCTGCGAAAACGGCTCATAGCGAGAGAAGTAAACTGGCTCAAAAACGACGCCGCCGGCCCGCGAGAGCCAGTACGGGTGCGAGCAAAGGTACGCTACAATTCCAAACCCACCACCGCAACAGCGGTGATGACCGGACCGGACGAGTTAACGGTTATCTTGGACGAAGCGGTATCCGCGATCACGCCGGGCCAAGCCGTCGTCTGCTACGAAGAAACCACCGAGCGCCTCATCGGCGGCGCCTGGATCGACTCCGTCAACGCATAAACAAAATTTTGATGAAGTAACATGATTTAGCCGGCAGGCTTGTCTGCCGCTCTTCCGCCCCCTTCGCACCACTGCCGCCACATAGAGCGAAGAGCATTACAGAAATGCCCCGCAAAGTCAGCAGCATTCGTCAAAGGCGATTGCAGCAGACGCGGTCGGAGGTCCCGGCGAAGAACCGCCAGAGCAGACGAATCGCTGGCAAGCCAAACCGCAATGCCAATGTACTCCTCTGACGTCTGCGCAATGAGTTCGTTGAGGCCCACCGCAGTGAGAAGGCTCACCCCAACGCGGGACATATGCGTTTTCCCTGCAAGAGTAACGATCGGCACATTCATATACATCGCTTCGCATGTAGTAGTCGTGCCGTGATAGGGGAACGTATCAAGGGCGAGGTCAACGTCGTAGTATTGCTGCAGATGCTCCGCGGTGGAACTTTGCCGTCCGCGGAGGATCAGGCGGTCGCTGGAAATGCCATGGACAGCGAAGCGGTTATAAAGCTGCGCCCACATGGCCCGGTCTCCAAAAAGATTGGACTTAAGCAACAGCCTGGAGTATGGAACCTGATGAAGGATCACAGCCCAGAGGCGGATCATCTCATCGGTGATCTTTGCATGGCTATTGAAGGAGCCGAAGGTGAATGGCCGCGGGCCGGGAGCTTGCACGAGCGGCACATCGACAGGCGGACGATAACACCACGCACATCGCGGCAGCCGACAGAGAACTTCCGTGTTGTGCAATTCGGTCAGCCCCGGCAAATCAGCAACAGAATCCGTGACCCGCCACGCAATCGTTTTGAGCCCGACAGTCACAGGGTAGCCAAGATAAGCCGCTTGCACCGGAGCGGGCTGATGGGCGAAAATACGCAGACCATTGCCAGCGGTGTGCCCGGCGAGGTCGATGAGAATGTCGATACGGTCATCGCGGATGATGCGGGCCGCCCGATCTTCCGCGACGCCCGCCAAGTTCCTCGTCTGAGCACTGCCGGCAACGAACCGTTCGGTGAACGTATCCGGCCGATTGATGATCGGATAAGAAAAAAACTCAAAACTGGAACGGTCGTACTGCTCGAAAAGGCCCAGAAGAAAGTATGCAACGGCATGCTCGCGCAAATCCGGCGAAACAAAACCAATCCGAAGACGACGCTCAGGCTCATTCGATTTCACATGCGTCAACGGCACGATATCCGTGGTAATCTTGGCACACCATTCCTCATGAATAGCACGAAGTTTTTCAGGCGAAGTATGCAAATCGTGGTTATAGTCGCGAAGAAGATTGCTGACGGTCGGAGCATTCCCCGGCTCAAGTTCCATCACATGCGTATGAGCTTCGATCGCTTTGTCAATCTGGCCCAACTCGAGATACACATTGCCCAGATTATTGAGCGCCAGTGCCCGCGTATTCGCGCCGGCCGAATCCCGCGATGCAACATCAATCGCCTTCTCCCACGCAACAACAGACTCGGTAATTTGTCCCGTCAGAGCCTTCACGATGCCGAGATTGTTGTACGCACAACTAAGATTTGGATCGAGCGCGATCGCCTTTTCATAAGCGGCAATCGCCTTGCCGCCATCGAGCCTGGCACGATACGTTTCGCCCAGCGTATTCCACGCCCGCGGATTGTCCGCATGGACCTCCAGCGAACGCGTCACACAAGCAAGCGCCAGATCGGTATTTCCCACAGACAACGCGATCAGCCCCAGATTATGCAATGCCTGCCATTGCACCGGATTGAACTGCAAGATCTGCCTGTAAAGCTGTTCAGCCTCCGCAAGGCGGTTGGCGTGATGCAAAGCAACAGCCTGATCGAGCAGAGTTTCCGTATTCACAATATTCAGCGGCATAAACTTCCCCGTGAAACATTATTTCCCCGATCGGCGGAAATAGCCATAACGCTGGAGATACGCCAGTGGAATCAGGAAGATCAGCAGGAAGAAAAAAAGTGCAACGATCCCCGCGAGCTTATGGGCCTGGAACGCGGCAGCAATGGGAAAAAATAACGCAATGAAAACGAGAAATAACAGGAACAGAATCGTTATGTTCAAAAGTCGCAACATAGGCACATCCCGCGAACGGTCATGGAACCTTGAAGTTAAAAAGCAAAACACCCGCAGCAATCAAAACCACACCCATCGCAAGAATCTGAACCACCAGCAGCAGTTGCTTGAGATGGAAACAAGGCCAGCGAACGTACCACGGACGAGCCTTCGCCGCGAGGAACTGATCGACCAGGTGCATGATGCCGGCAAAGCAGCTCGTGACACCCAGACCGCTCACGAGCATCGCGATCATGCCATTGGTACGAAGCCATTCGAATTGTTTCACGAGCCGATAAGCCCTGCCGCCCGCCAGAAGAATGAGAAGAGCAAGACCAAAGAGGAGGAGTACCTTGGGAAACATGTGAGTGGGCGCGGGAGGGAATGCGGAACCATCAGAGCCGCAATCGTAAGATTGCGTTTTTTTTTGGGGGGGGGCGGGGGGAACGGAAGGGGAGGTGGCATCGGCTGACATGGCTGCACTCGATTCACTCGCCCAGCGAAGAGGGCTGGGGCGAGGTGTTTTGTGTTTGAGGCTCTTGAACAAAAAGCCAGCGGAGCATCAGCAGAGGAACGGCAATACACAGCAGAGCGTCAGCGATATTGAAGATATAGGGATACCAACTGACATAGAAACGAAGCATATCACGCACGCCGTGGAAAACAATACGGTCGTAGAAGTTGCCGATGGCGCCGGCAATGATCATCCCCAAGGTCACATGAACCAAGGCATGGTTAGCGCGACTGGTCAGGAAAACCCCGAGGATAATGATCATCGCGATGATGGACAAGGGAATGAACCAATCGACCGCCCCTTGGAAGGAGCCGAAGACGGCGCCATGATTGACGGTGGTGGAAAAGCCAAGGACATGATCGATGATGGGTTGAGGGTCATAGAACTGTGCCGGATGCCGCCCTGTCGGTGTCTGCGGCCCCCCGATCGGATAAATCGGAGGAGGCACACCATCGGGGAAAGCCCAGGCTTTGAAGGACAAATCAGCCGTCACGCCCACGACAGCAGGTACGAGAAAGCGGACCCATGCGGCGGGCGATGCGTATGCGCGTTTGGATGGGAGCGAGCTATTCTTCGTCTTCATCGCCGCCGGCCTCTTCTTCGGAGGCGCCCTCTTCGTCGCGAGCGATTTTGCCGGATTCCAGGAGACGGGAGTATTCGATACGGTACTTCGCCCACGGTACGGCTTCCAGGCGAACGCGCGGGATCGGCTTACCGGTGCCCTGGCAGATGCCGAAAGTGTTGTTGTCAATGCGAATCAGAGCGTCTTGGATTTCGCGGAGGATTTTGCGCTCGGACTCGATGAGGCCGAGCGTAAATTCCTGTTCGAAGTTATCCGTGCCGACGTCGGCCATATGGATGGGCATATTGGAGAGGTTCGAGCCGCCTTTGAAGGCTTCCGACTCCATCGAGCCCACATCGCCGAGGATTTCCCGGCGTTTCTCCAGCAGAAGATGGCGAAAATATTGCAGATCCGCCTTACCCAAACTGGCGGAAGCCTTCACGGGAACTTTCACAGGCGTCTTCACGGATGCCTTTTTGGCGGGAGATTCCGGCAACCGAGACTTCGTGACAATTTGGCGAACAATCTTTGGCTTGCTCTTGGCTTTCGCGGTAGAAGCCGCTTTCGTGACAGAAGCTGCTTTTTTAGGGGCGACGACTGCCGACTTCTTGACAGCGGCAGCTTTCTTCTTGGGAGCGGCGGCCTTGGTCATCTTTTTAGGGGGGGATTTCTTCGCCATGGATACGTAACCCTGCCATGTTCGAGAGTGGAAAACATTCCATCGGCGGGGATCGGCTGACCGAACCTACGCGACGCCGAGTCCTACTTTTATAACCGTTCTGCATAAAAGTGTCAAATAACCACAAAAAGAGAAAAACCTTTCAAGAACGCCAGGATATTTCGCCAACTCTGCGGTACCGCTGCACTTATGACGCTTTCAATGGAAAGACCCCTAGAGGAAACAACCGCCGCAAGGTCCTATAATGGCACGATGTGGCTGTAGTGATTGGGCAGGAGTTATTCGTGATCGGGCGATTTTGGGACGAAGACTTTAAGCGCCGAGAAGGTTCGGCCGATATTGGAGTTATCGGATGAGAGTTATGGATCAGACGGAGCGAACCATGGCGACCGCAAACGACACCCGGTTTTCCCCCCGACAAGGTAGCGGTCTGTCGAGCGTGAAGCGAGAGCGTAAGCTGCCGATCGGACTGCCGATGGAGGCGATGGAAGCGGCCAGGGTCAGCTTGGCGACCCGTTCGCCGTTTCGTGTGATGCCCGGCGGCGTGGCGGAATTCAAGGATCGGCGCCGCCGTCGCCGCGTGGCAGTGCAACCGATGTACACGAAGTTGAGCTTACGCGTGCTCAGCAAGGCAGGCGGGCCGTTGGAGGGACATGTGCTGGACATCAGCGAGACTGGCATGTCGGTGCAGATTGACGATCAGGTCCCGGTGGGTCAGCCGGTGACGGTGGAGTTTGCGATCGCCGGGCTGGGGCGGTTACGGCAGGAAGAATGGCCGACGATCGCGGCGGCGGCCGAAGTCGTGCGAATCGATGACCTCGCGGACTTCCCGCAGGGACCCTATCGCACTGCACTGCGGTTCGTACGAATGTCCACCATGGCACAGGCCCAAATCGCTCGCTTCGTGGCTACCCAGTAATTTTTAATCTGGTAATCTGGTGATTGGGTGATCTGGTGATTGGCGCTGTCGCGTATGCGGAAGTGCCATCCAAATGCCAGAGTGAAAAAATCACCAGATCACCAAATTACCAGATCACCAGATTCAACACTGCGGAGGCACGCGTGCGGGCCGGATTTTCTCGTGTTCTTACTCTCCTGATCGTGGCGGGGGCGCTGGTGGTGTTGGGATTCTGGCTCTTTAGCGGTGAACGTCGAAGCGAGGAGAAACAAGTTGAAATGCCCACGTCCATGTCGGCGGCAAGGCTGGGGGGCGACGTCCGTGCGATGACCGTGAATGTGCGGATGGCGAGTCCGAATGATGGGATGAACATCTGGCAGAATCGCCGGGAGTTTTTGGTCAAGACGCTGCTGAAATACGGGCCGGACCTGATTGGATGCCAGGAGGTCACACCCGCACAAGGCGCGTACCTGGTCAAAGAGTTGGGAAAGTGGTACGACTATTATCCGCGAGCGGGCGTGGGGAAAGAGGGAGAAGGTAGTGAAAGAGGCTCGCTCGCGGAAACGGAGGGCAGCAAAAACTTGACGGAAACGGTGACACTGACTTTCGCTTCGCTCAATACGCTGTTCTTTCGAGCAGATCGCTTTGAGATCGTTGACGGCGAAGCCGGGCTGGTGCTGCCGGGAGAGTTGCAGCGAAACCCGACGGAAAACACATTTTATACGCTAGCAGTGCTGCGGGAGAGACAACCCATCTCCTCCTCCCCTACCGACATGACCGAAAGTAGCCACAGACAGATACAGACAGACACAGACAAACGACAAGAGTGGATTGTCGTGAACACGCACCTGAGACATGATGAGGCGTTTGCGGAGAAATGTGCGGCCGGCATTCGCGAGAAAATCGCCGCCGCTCGGACGAAGTACCCGGGAGCACAAGTGGTGCTGATGGGCGATATGAATCACAACATGAATTCCAAGGTATACGCCAGGCTGGTGGGGAAAACCGCGGCGGATGGAGGCGATGGAGCAGGCGTGCTTTCGGATTGCTTCGATTACACCCAACGACGTCCTAAAGAAGCGTGGGGCAATTGGCATGCTTTCACCGGCGTTTCGCGGACAGCCCTGCCCTCTGACCTGATCTTCACCAGCAGCGACCTAAAGAGCAAACCGGCAGAATTAATCCGGGACAAAGACGCAAACGGACGTTACCCGAGCGATCATTTCTTCGTGATGACCGAAATCGAATTGCTACCACGACCGTAAGTGGACGTCAGTTCGACGTAAGCTCTTTTCAGCACGAATGCGATGCTTTCCCGCGAATGTTGAAACGTTGATTCGTGGATACGGATTGCGGTGGATTCACATCAGCAGGCGTGGTACGCTATTTTAGGAATATATTGGAGGATGCAATGATGACTATCTATGCAGCTCTGGAAGTGGATGGCCGTTTTGAACGCGGCCAAATCGTTCTGGACGAGCCGCCCGCCTTGCCGGAAGGCACACGATTGCGTGTTCGCATCATGGTGGATTCGGAGAAACCAAAGAAAGAATGGCCGAAGGATTTCTTTGAACGCACCGCCGGACAAGCGGATTTGTCGCTTGAACGTCCGCCGCAGGGTGATTATGAGGTACGGGAGCCGCTGGAATGAACTACCTCCTCGATACCAGCGTTTGTATCGACCACCTGCGCCGGCCAGATTCACCCATGCATGAATGGATGCGATCCCAGGGACCAGATTCCGTTCGTATTTGTTCGGTGGTTCGGACTGAATTACTGTTGGGGGTTCATAAAAGCCCTACGGAGCGCAACCGCAATTCTGTGGCAGCTTTTCTGGCAATAGTCACCTCCATTCCTTTCGATGATGCCGCAGCCGATGTTTGCGCCAAAATACGAGCCGATCTTGAACGCAAGGGGCACGTCATCGGCCCGTATGACTTGCAGATCGCCGCCATCGCCGTGCTGCACGGCGCGACGCTTGTCACAGGAAATGCAAAGGAATTCAGTCGGATTCCTGAGCTTCAGTGTCTTGCGTTGGGAAATTTAGCGACAGACAAAATGCAGCCATAAAGAAAGATGTAGATTGCCAAGCGAGATCACACGGGACGGAGCGGGATTAAGCGGGACTCGTAGAGAACGGCGGGAGCGTGACTTACGAGCGAAAACGGGCCAACATATCGAAGAGCGTCTACATCGCACAAACAGGCCAAAACAGGCCGAAATGGCCAGTTACATGAATTTCCGCTTGATCATCCTCGACGCCTTCTACCGATTCTTGCCGCGTGATACAGATGAAAACGACAACGGTGCAATGGCGCAGCTTTACAACCTTGTGGATCGCTACGCTGATGAGACCGGCGCTGCGTTCGTGCTCATTCACCATACCAGCAAGGGCGACCAGAGCGGAAAGTCGATCACCGATTTGGGCTCCGGTGCCGGAGCCCAAAGTCGTGCGCCGGATGCTCATATCGGTCTGCGTTATCACGAAGAGGATGACGCCGTTGTGATGGAGGCCTCGGTTCGTAACTGGCCACCGCCTGCGCCGCTGTGTCTCCGTTGGCAATATCCGATCTGGATTCCCGATCCGACGCTGGACCCGGCGGCTCTGCGATCACCCGGTAGCCGCAAGCGCAAGATTGACGAAGACGCAGCCGTCGTTGCTGATCGGATAGAGCATTTTTCATGTGGTCTTGGCGTGATGACATGCGCAGGAAGCGAGAGCCAAAGCCCCGCATTGCCATGCGGGGCTCCAAAACGCTACGGGCGAGTGAAAAAAGCTCTAATACAACTGAAACGTTATTTTTTTTGCCACGATCATTTGCTCCGCAGTTAGCAATATAAAAATAGCTTTGCGTGGAAACGCAAAGCTGAACGCATCTTATGCGTCTCACACATACGATCCAGTGGATCCCCGGCATCCTCGGTGCTCTCTGGCGTCCGAAGCCTTGCGTTTCCACACAAGGCTATTTGTGCGGAATCGTCATATAAGCTTCCGCGTCCAGCCAATGTCGCTGCATGATTTCACACTTTCTCTTGAGTTGTTTGATCAGGTCTGGTCCCAGCAGGAACGTATCTTCATTTTTCGCATTGTCCGCTATGACCATCTGCCGCATTCCGCCGTTTTCGAGAATCGCCGCCATCTCCGCCGCGTTATCGAGTTCATCCCGCATGTAACTGTTGAGCAATTGCAGATCCGGATCGCCGGTCCAGTCGCCGATTTTTGGTGGAATGTGCGCCGGCCCCATCAACTTCTCCGCGTTGCGATCCCGCACCACTCCCGTCGCGAAAAAGTTGTTCGCGCTCCGCATCACACATGCATACAACCAAAGCGACTGACCCATCCGCGAAAGCAGCTCTCCCGTCGGCGAATCGCCCATGTTTTCCAGCGTCCCGGCCACTCGCTTGAGCCGCGAGCTGAATGCGTCCATCGCTTTGAGTCGTGGGTCTTTGTTGGTTGCCATCGGCTCGATCGGCCCGCCCTCCAATTTCGCTCCGTGCCAATCCCGGTAATCCATCCGCGCTTCGTTGACGTCTGTGTTGAAAACATATGGCAAGAAATACGACTCCTCCTCCGCCGTGAGCTTATCGGGCATAATCACCAGCGGCCGATTCACGATCCGCATCGATACCCCGTAATAATTCCCCGTCAAACGCCACGCCACCTGCTCCTTGAGCCGATACGCATCGTTCATCGCAATCAGCGCTTCGAGCAATTCGTCGCGACGCTTCGTTCCCACCCACTTCTCGCAGAGCTTCCGCACAAACAGCAACCGCTCCACCGACCCGTGTGCCGGCTCCTTCAAAAACGCGTCAACAATCTCCACCACCTTCTCCACCACATCGTCCAGTTCTCTTCCACGGTTGTAGTTGTATCCAAAATTCAGACCGATCCGTGTCACCTCCGGTTTTTTGATGCCGTCGAGCATTTTGGCGATTCCGACCGGATCGAAGATTCCGCGTACCGGGTTGTCCATGATTCCGCCGCTCGACGGCACTCCCGTTGCGTTCACCTGATGCTCGACGCCCTTGGTCCAGTGAATGTGGAAGTGGAAATTCTCATCGATCAGCGAGTTCATTTCCCGCCACTCCGCTTCGCTGAAGTTACCGTCCATTTGCAGGTCCAGCATCCGTTCCTTGCCGGCTCCTTCGCGGATCGCTTCCATCAGCCGTTTGGCGCGCTGTGCCGTCGAGATATGTCGGCAGCATGCCGGTCCGTTCGGCCCTGCGTAAAGCCAGTCCGCCCAGCACAGCCCCCCGCCCGCATCGTTGGTCGCCAGCCGCATCGATCGAATCTCCGGAACCTCCCGCGCCAGCTCGCCCATCATCTCCTTGATCATCTCCAGCATTTCCGGATGATCCACGCACGGCGCAAAGGCCTCCCGCTTCGATCGCCTTGGATGATCCACACGTGCTCCGCGAAGATGCGGATACTTCGCGAAAAACGCCTCCGGCAAAAAGAACGGAATATGCGTCGAAAACGACGCTTGATACCCGTACTTCTTCACCACCTTCGCCTTCGCCCGCAGCAACTCCCGGTTCTTTTTCACATGCTTCATGTCCAGGAACGGCTGCATTTTTTTGTGCGGGAAAAACTTCTGCAGCGACGAGAGCAGCGACGTATACTCATGCCACGCGCTTCCGCCGCCCCATCCTCCCTCCGGCACATCCGCCTGCGTCTTCTCCGCCAGCGAACTGACGCCAATACAAACCTGTCCATGTTTCTTCAACGGCGAAGCCAGCTTCGCAAATGTTTCAAAATCCTCCACGTTCCGTGTCACCGTGGATACGCCGATGATTAATGTTTTGGCCACTGTCGATCTCCTTTTTGAGTTTCAAGTTTTAAGTTTTCAGTGCTCATGGAGTCCGGGCGTTGCGCCTTCCATCAGTTCCGGGCGCACCGGTGGCAGTTTGATGCCTTTTTGCAATTTGCCGTCCTTGACCAGCCCGTCCTGTGGCCGCTTCGCTAAAATATCCACCAGCCGTCCTCTCCACATCGCCATTCGCTCCGCATGTTTTGTATCATTCGCCAGATTGTATAGTTCCTGCGGATCGTTTTTCAGATCGAAGAAAAACTCTTCGCCCGTCATCGTTTCGTACATATACTTTTCGTTTCCGTCGGTCAGATACTGCCAGCCACCGTTCGGGCGGCAATGTTCGCCGTGCATGAACTCCCGCCATTCCTTGGGCTTCTCGCCACGCAGAATCCCCGATAAGCTCCGTCCCTCCACCGTTTTCGGGATCGGCAGGCCTGCCTCCTCCAAAAACATCGGCATCATATCCTCCAGCGTCACCGTGTGATCGTCCCGCACATTTCGTGGCACTCCCTTCATATTCCGCGGCAGTTGTACAATCAATGGTACATGTGACGATCCTTCAAAACCATTCATCTTCCGCCACATGTGATGATCGCCCAGAAGTTCGCCGTGATCCGAGCCGAAGACGATCATGGTGTTGTCGATGCAATGTCCGAAACGCAACATCCACCGCAGAACGCGTCCGATTTGAAAATCGATGTTTGTCATTTGCGCGAAGTAAGCTCGCCGCGTCCGATCGTGCATCCGCTGCGGCACCCGGCCCGTCGCCGCCACCTGGTCCGTCAGCGGCGTATCAAACTTTTTCGCCCAATTCCCCACCGGTACCGGCGGCAGTTCCCGGTCCGCATACCGATCATAAAAACTCTGAGGCGGATCGTACGGCGGATGCGGGCGATGAAAATTCAACGTCATAAAAAACGGCCGCGACGGATCACGACGCTCCAACCTCTCAATCGCCTTCGTCGCCGTCCACGCATTCGGATGCAAATGTTCCGGATGCACCCACGGCTGCGCCACGATCGAGTTCGGCCCCAAATCCGTCGCCGTATCCACAATCTCCCCGCCGGTCTTCTCACGCAGCCAAATATTGTAATCCGACGTGAAATAAGGCGTGAACTTCTGCGTGTCGTACAGCTCATTAATCTCATAACCAAAATGCGCCCGTTGCGGATGAAAATGCGTCTTACCCACGTTGATCGTCTGATACCCCGAATTCCGCAGCAACTCCACCAGCGTATTCGCATACCGCCACGGCACCCCATCCCGATACCCCAACCGCCCCGTATTGCTCGGCGTCATCCCCGTCAAAATCGATATCCGCGTCGCAATGCAACTCGGACAACTCGTATACGCATGTGTAAACGTAATCCCATGCCCCGCCAACTCCGTCAAGAATGGTGTTTCCACCGCCGGATGCCCGATATGCTCCATGCAGTCAAATCGCCATTGATCCGGAAAGATATAAAGAATATTTGGTCGTTCGCTTGCCATGATATGCTCCAAAATAGTTAGCCGGCATGCTTGCATGCCGTTCGGCCCCGGTAGGGGCCACAGCCTTTAGCCCACGGCAAGCGGCAACAGTCGCGCCGCCGTGGGTAAACCGTCCCCCCAAAAATCGCCGTCGCCCCGCCAGGGGCGAAAGCAACCACCAGAGTATCCCCCCCCTTCCCCCCGCTGGCAAGCCACACATCCCATCATTATACTTCGATAATCCGAGACGCGACCGTAAGAGAGCGACCACGCGACAATCCGGAAAGGAAATTCCCATGCTCAAAAAACACCTCTTCGTTTCGCTCGCGCTCACGCTGTTTCTCTGCGTACTCACCGGTTGCCCACCCGTCCGCGACATCGCGGTCGAATGGCAGGCCAATCAAACCACACTCGCCGATGTCGCCAAAAACGCCGTCGATGAAAACGCATGCCAGGCGGCGCTGGAAAAATTGACCGACCAGGCCCTCCTCGCCAATGTCGCCAAAAACGCCAAACTCCCCTCCGTACGCCAGGCGGCGGTCAAAAAGATGGCCGACCAAGCGTCGCTCACCCAGTCGCTCCTTGCCGACGTGGCGAAAAACACGGCCCATCCGGACACGCGTTTATCCGCGGAGCAAGCCGCCCTCGTGGATGCTCTGAAGAAGGATCCAGACTGGCATTCGCGTATAAAAACGATAAGAGAGAAGCTGACAGCTCAAACCGCACTCGCCGACTTCGCCAAAAATGATGAAAGCTTGTCCATACGTTTAGCGGCGGTGAGGAAGCTGACCGATCAGGCAGCGCTTGCCGATGTCGCAAAAAACGCTAGAGACTGGCTCATTTGCAAGGAGGCGGTCCAAAAACTGACCGATCAGGCCGCACTCGCCGATGTCGCCCAAAACAATGCACACCGATTAGTGCGTCAAGCGGCCAAGACAAGACTCGCTGAACTGGAGAATATCAAATGAAAATGTCCGTCTTGTTCATGCTCATGCTGCTCCTCTGCGGACTTGTCGGCTGCATGCCGGTCTACGCACCAATGCCCGCTCCCCCAACACCTGAAGTGAAATTCTACGGCCTCTCCGACTCCGCCCACAAAATCGTCTTCGTCCTCGACCACTCCGGCTCAATGCTCGACACGTTTGATTTCCTGCGCCAGGAGACGATCCGCTCCGTCAACGCCCTGAATCCTTCGCAGTCTTTCAGCGTGGTGATGTTATCGGAGAGAGCGACGGTGATTTATTCGCAGTTGCAGCGTGCGACGCTGGAGGTGAAGAAGGATTTCGCGTCGAAGTTGCAGGAATTCCGCGCACAGGGAATGGCCGAATGTGTGCTCGAACCGTTCCAGGAGTCGTTCGAAAATGCCTTTGCGATGCGGCCGGAGGTGATTTACTTTTTGACCGACGGCCGGTTTGATCCGCGTCTGTTCGACGTGGTGGCGAAGCTGAACAAGGACAAAAAGGTGCGTGTGAATACGCTGGGGTTTGTCACCAATGATCCGATCTCCGAGGATCAGCTCAAGGAATTGGCGAAGAAGAACGGCGGGTTTTATAGGTTCGTTGAGGAAAAGGACCTTGGGAAGTAATTATTAGAAAAATTCGAATGACGAATGACGAATCAAATCCAAATGTCCGAATAACGAATGACCAAAACGTTCGTAGCGCCCCCGCTTTGCGGGGTGGTTTCGGGCATTCGCTCATTCGTCATGTCGCCTTGGCGTTCGTGTTGGCGGTGGGTTGCAGAACGGCTTGGGGAGAAGTGGGGGGGCTGAAGGTGACGTGGGGCGAGGCGGATCATGCGTCGGGGATTTATTATGTGAAGCAGACGGCGTCGCTGAATGTCATGGTGGAAAATGCAACGGATGGAGAAATGGTGTTGGATGGGGAAGTGGCATTTGGGCCGGTGAGTGGGGTGGGGAAGGAGTTTAAGGCGGTCTCAGTGACGCCGATCAAGGCGACGGTCGTGGGGGCGAATCAGCGGGCGAAAATTCCGTTGAAAGTAGAGTTCGCAGCGGCGGGGGTGTACGAGCTGCGGTGGACCAGTGGGGAAAAAATAACGATGGCGGTGGAGCATGCGGCGGGGATTCAATTGCAGGCGATCTTTGCGCCGCGAGTGGGGGAGGAAGCGGAGACGGCGGGAGGGGGGCGGTGGGTAACGAACTTGTCGCGGCAGGCTGGGCTGATCGCGGGCTATCTGCAGGATTATGCCCAGCAGACCAGCGTCCGGCGATTCGTGCTCGATGAGCGATTCGGATTTGATCCCAAAATGCAGATAGGGCTCGGCATGGGAGCGTCGCTGGGACTGTCGGTGAAGCAATTGGATGGATTGTTTGTAGATGTGGGGAAGGCGAAAGCGGGATTGGTGCTGCGGGTGGTGGTGTCTGTTGGAGAGAAGCCAGAAGCCACCCTCCCCCGTAGCCAGAAGTCGGAAGGGGCAGACCATCAGAGCCGCGACCGTCAGGGAGCGACAGGCGCCGTTCCCCCCCCTCCTCCATTGCCGCACGGTCGCTCCCTGACGGTCGCGGCTCTGAATGTAGAAGAGGTTCGCGTCGCGGCGTTTCGGCAGTATTTGGCGGAAGGAATGAAACGGGCACATGGCGCAGTGAAGGGGATTGTCGTGGTACCGGAGACCGCGGAAAGGGGGGGGGGGGGGCGGATGAGGAGGCAACCCCGCGGGGGGTCAGGGCGGTTTTCCCTGGGGGGGAGGGGGGGGGGGAAAAGGCGGGATAGGGGGATGGGGGGGCGGGGACAGGGTGT
>Ga0123357_10000654_pt1 | contig 34493 bp, 25 predicted proteins | sample TergutEmb28metaG_FD_89873 | JGI IMG/M metagenome (GOLD analysis project Ga0123357, IMG submission 89873) | Embiratermes neotenicus P4 segment gut microbial communities from Petit-Saut dam, French Guiana - Emb289 P4 | ecosystem: Host-associated > Arthropoda: Insects > Digestive system > Gut ... | reverse complement strand
TTTACCATCTTCCCCTCCCGACGGCGAATCATTGCGAGAGACTCGCAAATTTCTAAGTGCTTGGGAATCCGGAAAAATATTTTGGTTCGCATTCGATTCCATCTGATCGAAAACCGCTCTAAGGTAGCCATCTCGGAACAATCCGATATTCCATCTGAGCACCGTTCCATCGCCAATTCGAAGCCTTCCAGATGCACGGCACGATGAAACTGTAAGGTCATTAAGTGCAACTCTGCTATCAATCATTCCTGCCTGTTTGAAGTATTTATACACATCATTGGGTGTCAAAACTGGCAGTCTTGTGCAATTTGTCGATGCCTCCTCTGTTGGATCGCGCTGGTTCCACGTCTTGGTCACAACAATGGAGTCGATGTTACCAAGTCCAAGAGTTCTTTCACAAGGCCGACCAGATCTGCCGCATCGTGCCGCTGCATAGGCTGATGAAAACAGAAGAATACACATTATCAAGATGGTAAACTTGGATATAGAGGTATTGATTGCAAGCAATCTTTGGTGTATCACAACTACCTCTTATTTTTAGTAACACTGGAATGCTGTGTTGGAGCCGAAAATGCACCATGGTGGTGAAAACTATGGCAGAATTTTAAATATCAGCGCCAGCGCCATACATTAGGCTGCCGCACACTCCCGCAGTGATTGCGTCAGCCGCCGCTTCCAAGCGCCTTGACTGCCGGCCAGCGCTGGTTGTAGCCGCTGCGAGTCTTAAAATTCTCCCTCACATCATCTGTTGGCCCAAGCCCTTCACGTTCTGTTCTGCGCGAAACTTCAGAGTTAGAAAAAACTTCAAAGACCTTGTGGTCGAGGCTGCGAGGTTGTGCCGAAGCGGTCGCGCCAGGACGGCGGACTTGCGGCAAAGGGCAGCGCGGTGGCGCCATAGACGCCGCGGGCGATGGCGCGAGCCACCACGTTCGCGGCAACCATGCCAAGCTCAGTCATTCCGAGCATGGGATCAATCGGTTTTGCACCGGTTGCCGCGGCAGACCACATCTCCATCCAGCGGGGCGTGAACCGGATAGATGGCACGGGCAAATCCGGTCTGCGCGATCATGGCGAGGCGCCGGGCCTGAGGTTTGGTGAGCGCCGCATCGGTGACGACCACCGCAAGCGTGGTGTTCTCTCTCGCCGGCGCATTATGCCCGCCCTTGAGCCGGAGGATGAGCATTTCGGGGGTGAAGGAGGCGGGCAGACCGCAACCACCGAATTCCCCGTTGATCTCGAAAGGGGCGGCCCAGAAATGGGCGGTGTCACCAATGGTGACGGTTCCGGCGGCATTGACCACGGCGAGTGCCGCGATCTTGATGTCGCAGGAGGCAAGTTTCGCCGATGCCGAGCCGACGCCGCCCTTTAAGGTCGCGGTGGTGGCGCCAAGTCCGGCCCCGACACTGCCGAGCGCAAAGTCGGGGCCAGCGGCAGAGGCGGCGGCAAAGCCGAGATCACGATAGGGCGCGAAACGCCCCCAGGCCTTGTCGCCGCCATTGAGGAGATCGAAGAGGATGGCGCCGGGGACGATCGGCACCAGCGCTTCTCCAATGCGAAAGCCGCGCCCTTGTGCGGCGAGGAAGGCCTGCACGCCGCCACAGGCATCAAGGCCGAAGGCGGAGCCGCCGGAGAGCACGATGGCATCGACGCGCTCGACGGTGCTGGCGAGATCAAGGGCGGCGGCCTCGCGTGTGCCGGGGCCGCCGCCGCGGACATCGATCGCCGCCACCGCAGGGGCATCAAAGAGGATGGCCGTGACCCCGGAGGCGAGACCGGCGTCGTCGGCATGACCGACACGAACGCCGGCCACGTCAGTGAGGAGGTTGTTCATGGCAGGGGGCCGGATGCCGGATCCTATTCGTTGATTTCCGCGTAGCTGCCCTTGTCGTTCCACCGGTACATGACAAAATTGTTCTGTTTGAGGTCACCCTTGGCATCGAATTCCATCGGCCCGAGCACGGTGTCCCACTTGTTGGCCTTGATCGCGGCCATGACCTTCTTCGGATCGGTGGTCCCGGTCTGTGCCACTGCCTGAGCCCAGAGCTGCATCGCGGCGTAGGCGTAGATCGTATAACCCTCGGGGTTGATATTGGCGGCCTTGAAGCGCTCGACGATGGCGGCAGCGGCGGGTTTGTTGCGCGGGTCGGGGCCGAAGGTGAACAGCGTGCCCTCGGCTGCAGGGCCGGTGATGGCAGCAAAGGCCAGCGAATTGATGGCGTCGCCGGCCATCAGCACGGTCTTCATGCCCTGGTCGCGCATCTGGCGCAGGATCAGACCGGCTTCCTGATAGTAGCCGCCGACATAGACGATATCGATGCTGTCGCGCTTGAGGCGGGAGACGATGGCATTGAAGTCTTTGTCGCCCTTGTTGTAGGACTCATACATCTTGACGGTGACGCCGGCCTTGATCAGCGCCTTTTTGGTCTCGTCCGCGATCCCCCTGCCGTAGGTGGTCTTGTCGTTGAGGATAGCGATGTTCTTGTCCTTGAAGTGTTTGATCATATAGTCGGCGGCGATCACGCCCTGCTGGTCATCCCGGCCGCAGACCCGCGCCACATTCCACAGCTTGCGCTCGGTGAACTGCGGGTTGGTGGAGCCGGGGGAGATCTGGAGCACATTGCCGTCGGCATAGGCATCCGACGCCGCGATCGAGGACGCCGAGCAGAAATGTCCGGCGACGAAGGGGATGCGGGCGTTGCCGATTTTTTCGGCCACCGTGCGCGCCTGTTTGGGATCACAGGCATCGTCCTCGACATCAAGCTTGACCTTGCGTCCCAGAATGCCGCCGGCAGCGTTGAGGTCGATCACCGCCATCTCGGCACCGTTCTGCATCTGGCGGCCGATTGCCGACTCCGGTCCGGTGATCGGTGCGGCGAGCGCGAGGGTCAGATCTTCGGCGTGGGCCGTGGCTGCCAGCAGGAAAGAGGTGGTGAAAGCGAGCGCGATCAGTCGATGTGATGTCATGGGTTCATCCCGGAAATGGTCGCCCACCATGGCGGTCTGCGAAAAGAGGGGGGCAGGGGCAGAATCCTGAACGAATTCGCCAGCGAAGTCACCCGCTTTGTGCTTCAGTTCCGGCCGCCCTCGAGATAGGCGGCTCGAATTTCCGGGCGCTTGAGCAGTTCGCGCCCTTCGCCGGACATGGTGATCAGGCCGTTGACCATGACATAGGCGCGATGGGCGAGCTTGAGCGCGTGGTTGGCGTTCTGTTCGACGATCAGGACGGTGAGGCCGTCCTGGCGGTTGAGGGTGGCGATGGCGTCGAAAATCTGTCTCGTGATCAGGGGTGCCAGCCCGAGCGAGGGTTCATCGAGCATCAGGAGGCGCGGGCGGCTCATCAAAGCGCGGGCGATCGCCAGCATCTGCTGTTCGCCACCTGAGAGGGTGCCACCGCGCTGCGCCAGACGTTCTTTAAGTCTCGGAAACAGCGTCAGTACCCGCTCCAGGCTCTCTTCCCGCTCGCGGTCCGGCCGGTTGGTGGCGTCGGCCCCCATGCGCAGATTCTCGGCCACGCTCATGCGCGGAAAGATGCGACGCCCTTCCGGGGACTGGGCGATGCGCAGCTGGGCGATCCGGTGGGTCGGCAGTGCCGTGATGTCGGTGCCGTCGAACAGGATTTGTCCCTGATGGGCCCGTGGCTTGCCGAAAATCGTCATCATCAGGGTCGATTTGCCGGCGCCATTGGCGCCGATCAGCGCCACGATCTCGCCAGCATGAACCTCGATATCGATGCCCTTGAGGGCCTCGATCTTGCCATAGGCGGCGCGCAGGCTGTGAATCGCAAGCAGGGGAACGGTCACGCCTCGCTCTCCATCACCTCGAGGGCTTCCTCTTCGTCAGAGCCTAGATAGGCCGCGATCACTTTGGGATCGTCGCGGATCTGGCGCGGCGTGCCTTCGGCAATCCGCACCCCGTGGTCCATGACCACGATGTGATCGGAAACCTCCATCACCACCGACATGTCATGCTCGATCAGGAGGATCGAGGTGCCATGCTGGCTGCGAATGCTGCGCAATAATTCGCTTAGGCCTGCGCTCTCGCGGGCGTTGAGGCCGGCTGCGGGCTCGTCCAGACAGAGCAGCACCGGCTCGGTACACATGGCGCGGGCAATTTCGAGCCGGCGCTGGTCGCCATAGGCGAGACTCCCGGCCAGGGTGTTGGCGCGCTCCGTGAGGCCGACCCGTTCCAGCCATTCGGCGCCCCGTGCCAGCGCGCGGCTCTCGGCGGTGCGGTAGGAGGGGGCGCCGATCAGGCCCAGCAACGTGAAGCCTGACGCCCGCATCAGCACGTTGTGCTGGGCCACCATGAGGTTTTCCAGCGCCGTCATGCCTGGAAACAGGCGGATATTCTGGAAGGTGCGCGCCACCCGTGCCGTCCTGGCGATGCTGGAATCCCTGAGCCGATGCAGTCCGATGCGGCGGCCATCTTCGTGGTTCAGGAAAATGGTGCCGGCGCTCGGCCGGTAAAAGCCGGTGATGCAGTTGAATACGGTGGTCTTGCCCGCGCCATTGGGCCCGATCAGCGCGGTGATGTCGCCGCGCCGGGCGGCAAAGCTCAGCTCCTCGACGGCGACAATGCCGCCAAAACGCATGGTGAGGGCGTCAACCGCGAGGATTGGTGTGTCGCTCATCCTCTTGTCGCTCATCCTCTTGCCTCCAGCCTGGAGGCATGCTCTCCGTCCGGTTGCAGAACGACGGTGGGGGTGCGCTGGCCGATCAGTCCGCGGGGCCGGAAGATCATGATCAGCACCATGGCAAGGCCGAACACCAGCATGCGGTAACTGCCGAGATCGCGGAAATATTCAGGCAGCACGATCAGGCAAAAAGCGGCGATGGCGGTGCCAAGCTGGGACCCCATGCCACCGAGGACGACGATCGCGAGTACCAGCGCCGATTCCATGAAGGTGAAGGATTCGGGGCTGATGAAGCCCTGGCGGGTGGCGAAGAAGGCACCGGCGAAGCCGCCGAACAGGGCGGAGATGGCGAAGGCCGTCAGCTTGGTGGTGGTGATGTTGATGCCGAGCGCGCGGCAGGCCACCTCGTCTTCGCGCAAGGCCTCCCAGGCGCGTCCGATCGGCAGCCGGCGCAGACGGATCACCACCCAGTTGGTGATCAGCGCCAGCAGCAGGATGATATAATAGAGATAGATGAAGCGGTGGGTTGGCGAGAATTCGAAGCCAAGCAGCGCGGCGAGCCCCTCGTCGCTGGCGTTGAGCGGGATGCCGAACAGGGTCGGGCTTGGAATGCGGTCGATGCCGTTGGGCCCCCCGGTGAGGTCGATCCAGTTGATGATGACGAGGCGGACAATCTCGCCGAAGGCGAGGGTGACAATGGCAAGATAGTCGCCCCGCAGACGCAGCACCGGAAAGCCGAGCAGCACCCCGGAGAGAGCGGCGATGAGGCCGGCCAGCGGCAGGCAGATCCAGAACGACCAGCCGAAAGTGGTGGCGAGCAGGGCGCAGGCATAGGCGCCGATGGCGTAGAAGGCGGCGTATCCAAGCACCAGCAGTCCGGCGAGGCCGACCACGATATTGAGACCCCAGCCCAGCATGACATAGGTCAGGACCAGAATCCCGAGGCCGACCTTGTCCGACAGAAACGGAAACAGCACAGCGAAGACCAGCAGGGCGGGTGGCGCCAGGCGGCTGGCATGTGGCAGGAGCAGTTTTCCGACGTCGGCCAGTTTCTGCAGGATGGGAGGGTTGCGGTCGTACCAATGGCGAAGGAGGGCGATGACGATGCTGGCGACAAAGACGATGCCGACAAGGATGGCGACTTCGACAAAGCGTGTCCGAAGAATAAGCTGGGTATCGGCCCCTTCCTCGGTGCGCAGCCCGACCATCAGCACGAACAGCAACAACGCGATCGCCGCGTCTCGAACCGCCGCGGTCAGGATCGCGGGCAGGTTCAGAGCCGTGGGGTGGGACTGAGGGGAAACGGTCAATTCCTCATCCCCCCTAGACTTTTTCGACTTCGGGACGGCCGAGCAGGCCGGTCGGCATGAAGATCAGGACCACGATCAGGACCGAGAAAGCCGCGACATCCTTGTACTCGACGGGGAGATAGGCCGACCACAGGGTCTCGATCAGGCCGATGGCAAGCCCGCCCAGCATCGCCCCGGGCAGGGACCCGATACCGCCAAGGACCGCCGCCGTGAAGGCCTTGATGCCGGCGACGAAGCCCATGAAGAAATCGACCTGACCGTAATAGAGCAGATACATCAGCCCGGCGACGGCGGCCAGAGCGGCGCCGAGCACGAAGGTCATGGAGATGGTGCGGTCGACATCGACGCCGAGCAGGGAGGCCATGGTCTGGTCCTGTTCGCAGGCGCGCATGTCCCGGCCCAGCCTTGTGCGCCTCACCAGATAGGTCAACAGCGACAGCAGGACGAGGGTGGTGATTACGACCACAATCTGGACGTTGGAGAGCTGGATCCCGAAGTCGTCGGCGCTTCGGTAAAGGGTGTGGCCGCCGGTGATGATCGGCGGCACAGATTTGGGGTTCGATCCCTGGGTCACCTGGGCGTAATTCGACAGCACGAAGGACATGCCGATTGCCGACAGCATCGGTGCCAGGCGGAAGGAGTGGCGCAGCGGCCGATAGGCCATGCGTTCCACCGTCCAGCCATAAAGCGCGGTGACCACCATCGCCACCACCAGCACGATCAGGAGAATGAGCGGAACCGAACTCAGTCCGATCGACACCAGGATGACGAAACTGATCACGGCGATGAAGCCGCCGATCATGAAAATGTCGCCATGGGCGAAATTGATCATGCCGACGATGCCGTAGACCATGGTGTAGCCGATGGCGATCAGGCCGTAGATCGAGCCGAGAACCAGGCCATTGATCAGCTGTTGGGAAAGATAGGGAAAATCCATCGGCAACCGTGCTCATGCGGGGCCGTGGCGCCCCCAGGGCCCCCACCAGCGGCACCCTGATGAAGCTTCTTTATCAGGTAACTGCCCAGGTCGGACAAGGGACAAGGGACAGTCTGCACCTGGCTCGAATCCGGCGAAAAATTGCGCCTCTCCAATCGGGATGGTCATCCATTTGCCACGAATCACCTCCCTCATGAAAGGTGGCGGGGCCTCGACAACGTCAAAAAGATAGCACAGTCAGTCGCTTCCAGAAATGGAACGTGGGTCGAAACGAAACAGCAGGAAGCCAGCCCCGGCAACGGCCGTAAGCCGCCCCCCCAGAACGCCCGCAAGGCCCTGGGGAGGCGGGCTCCTGGGGGGCATAAGGAGCGTTCCGTCGGGAGCGGGCCTGTGCTGGACCGGTCGTTCCCAACGAGTTCCTGGCCCGGCCGGTTTTCCCCTGGGAACGATAATGCCGCAACGGGTCGGACCCGCGATCGGTTCAGGCTTCCTTGGTCAGGAAGCCGATGAGGGCATCCGTGAACGCGCCTCCCTGTTCGACATTGGACAGATGGGCGGCCTCCAGCACGATTCCGGTGGCGCCAGGGATGACCTCAACAAGAAACTCGCCGGCCCCGAATGCCGCATCGTGACGGCCGATGATGACCAGGGTGGGCTTGCGGATCTGCTTCACCATGTCGCGCTGGTCGAGCCGCGTCAGCATGTCGCAACTGGCAAGATAGCCGTCCACGGGGGATGCCAGCAGCATTGCCCTGACCCAGGTCGTGGTCGCGCTCTCCCGTGCCCGGAAGTCTGCCGTCAGCCAGGAGGCGATCACGCTGTCGGCGATCGCTGCCATGCCGCCCTGCTGGACCGCCTGGATGCGGGAGAGAAAGCCGCCCGGGTCGGGATAATGACAGGCGGTGTTGGCGAGCACGAGCCGGTTGAGGCGGTGCGGGGCATGGGCACCGAGCCACTGGCCGACCATGCCGCCCAGCGACAGCCCGCAAAAATGCGCCTGGTCGATTTGAAGGGCGTCGAGCACCGCCAGGGCATCGCGCGCCATGGCCTCAACGCTGTAGGGGGCCGGGGGCACGCTGGATCTGCCGTGGCCCCGGGGATCGTAGCGGATGACGCGGAAGCGCTCGCTGAGCGCTGCGATCTGCGGCCTCCACATCTCAAGCGTGACACCGAGGGAGTTGGACAGCATCAGAGGCGGGGCATCCTCCCTGCCGTCGATGGCGACATGGATCATAGTCTCCGCAGTCTCGATGACCGGCATGGGCAGGTTCCCGGATCTTCATGGCGGTGGACGCATGCGCCCCAAAAGGTATCTCAAGACCGCATTGCGCCTTGTGGCGCACAGGCATTGCCTGGCACCCTGCCTCACCCTAGCTGTGGACCGGTCCGACGTGAACCGATTCTGGCGCAAGGAGACCCCTGATGGCCATGACAATGGGCGGCGAAGTCGCCCTCAAAGCCTCGCGTGAAGTGGTGTGGTCGAGCCTCAACGATCCCGCGGTGCTGAGGCAATGCATCCCCGGCTGCGAGGAACTGGAAGAAACCGAAGACGGCGGTTTCCGCGCGGTGGCCAGGATCAGGGTCGGACCGGTATCGGCGCGCTTCAGGGGCAAGGTCACGCTCAGCGATCTCGATCCGCCCAACAGCTACCGGATTACCGGCGAAGGCGATGGCGGGGTCGCCGGCTTTGCCCGTGGCGGGGCGCGGGTGACGCTGTCGGAACAGAATGGCGGCTCGTGTCTGGTCTACGAGGTCGAGGCGGTGATCGGCGGCAAGCTGGCCCAGCTCGGTCAGCGCCTGATCAATTCTGCGGCCAGGAAGCTCGCCGACGAATTCTTCGCCAAATTCGCCGCGGCGGTCGATGCGGAGCCGGTTCTGGACCACAGGGCCGATCCGGCACCGTCAGGGACAGGCGCATGATGCGAAACACAATATGTCTGTCCCCGGAGGTGATTCGGCTGTCTTTCCCAGGCTCCTTCAAGGCCCTTTCGCCGGGCTTTCCGGACCGGCCCGGCAAGCGAGGCGGCCGGTTTTTCAGGCTCCGTCTTTGGTGTGGTTGCCCGCGCCTTGAGGCACCCATATGATGGCACAGGTTTTCCCGCGGGCTGAAAGCTGGCTTGCGGAGGCAGATGGGTCGCTTGCGCAATGGTCAAAACTCCCCTCACCAGGATATCGCTCACCGTCAACGGCAAGGCGGTGAGCGCCGAGGTCGATCCCCGCATGCTGCTGGTGGAATTCCTGCGCAGAAATCTGCGTCTGACCGGGACCCATGTCGGTTGCGACACCTCGCAATGCGGGGCCTGCGTGATCCATGTCGACGGCAGGGCGGTCAAGTCCTGCACTTTGCTTGCGGTCATGGCCGATGGTCATGCCGTCACCACCGTGGAGGGACTGGCCGCCGACAACGGGGCACTGCATCCGATGCAGGAAGCCTTCCGCGACTGCCATGGCCTGCAATGTGGTTTCTGCAGTTCCGGAATGGTGATGACGGCGATCGACATCGTACGACGCAGGGGCCATGTGCTTGACGAAGGCACCATCCGCAGCGAGCTGGAAGGCAATCTGTGCCGCTGCACCGGGTATCAGAACATTGTCGCCGCGATCGGTGCCGGTGCCCGAGCGATGGCGCGCGCCGCCGTGGCGTGAGGCGACCGGGCTCGCGCGAGGAGGCGCCTGAAAGAGATGTACGAATTCAGCTATCACCGGCCGCAGACGCTGGAGCGGGCGGTCAATCTCCTCGATGAAAACGATGATGCCAAAGTGATTGCCGGGGGGCATTCGCTGCTTCCGGTGATGAAGCAGCGTCTGGCCGGTCCGGCGCATCTGATCGACATCTCCCATATCCCGGGACTTGGCACCATTGAGGTCTGCGAGGACCCGGAACTCAGAGAAGACAGGCTCCGCATCGGTGCCATGGCAAGGCACGCCGATGTGGCGGCGTGCGACATCGTGCGCGCGCTGATCCCGGCACTTGCCGCGCTCGCCGGTCAGATCGGTGACCCCGCAGTGCGCCACCTGGGCACAATTGGCGGCTCCCTTGCCGGCAATGATCCGGCCGCCGACTATGCTGCGGCGGTGGTGGCGCTCAAGGCCACGATTGTCACCAACCGGCGCTCGATTGGCGTGGATGACTATTTTCAGGGGTTGTTTGCCACCGCACTGGAAGGCGGTGAGATCATCACGCATGTCCTGTTCCCGAGAGTCCTGAAGGCGGCTTATGTCAAATTCGCCAGCCAGGCCTCGCGCTACGCCCTGGTCGGAGTGTTCGTTGCGCAGCTTCCCGACGAAGTCCGCGTCGCAGTGACCGGCGCGGGCCGGGATGGCGTGTTTCGGGTGGGCGCGTTCGAGGAGGCGCTGAGCGGGCGTTTTTCCTCGCGCGCACTTGCCGGCATCACGGTATCCGAGAACGGGCTCAACAGCGATATTCACGCCAGCGCGGAATATCGCGCCCATCTGATCGGGGTGCTGGCACGGCGCGCCGTGGATGCCGCCAATCTGGCCGCCGCGGCCACGCAGGCGCAGAGCTGCGGCACGGATTGAAAGCCCGGGAAGTCCAGTCCTGAGGCGAAGGAGCCGTCTGTCCACCCGTGCCCTGGAGCCGGGGTGATGCGCTCTCAGACAGAATTCACTGCACGGATATCGGAACTACGACATATCGTGTCCTCGAAATCCGGCGCGGGAATGCCGTTGACGGCTGACGCTGCCCCAGGCCCCGGGGATTTTCTGAAACATAAAGGAAACATCAGCGTCACACGTTGACGAATTTCGCCCGGTGCCTAATCTTCGGATTCGATCCGGGAATGGATCGCTGCAGCTGTGGCCGCCGCTCGTGGCGGGAACCGGTTTTCGTGAAGGAGAGGCAGGTCGATGCTGAGTTCTGACGAGGACATTCTGAAAGCAGCCGAAGACTGGCACCGCGCCGGTCACGGCGTTGCCCTGGCCACCGTGGTGGAGACCTGGGGGTCGGCGCCGCGGCCGGCGGGCTCAAGCCTTGCCATCAATGACCAGGGCGCCTTTCTCGGCTCGGTCTCGGGTGGCTGTGTCGAGGGTTCTGTGGTCACCGAGGCGCTTGATGTGATCAGGGACGGCAAGCCGCGTCTGCTGGAATTCGGGGTGGCCGACGATGCCGCCTGGAAGGTCGGACTGTCCTGTGGCGGCACGATCCGCGTTTTCGTCGAAAGGATTGGTTGAGTGAAGCCCGAGACACTCTGTCAGCTCAATGCCGCGCGTGCGGCGCGCCAGCCGGTGATCGTGGTCACCGATCTTGAAAGCGGTGCCCAGCGCCTGGTGGCGCCGGGCGATTTCGCCCAGGACACCTTGAGCAGTGCGCTCCAGATGCAGCTTCGCCTGGGCAAAAGCGCCGTGATCGAACAGGGCGGCCGGCGGCTGTTTCTTCATGTCCACGCCCCTGCACCTCGAATGGTGATCATCGGTGCGGTTCATATCAGTCAGGCGCTGGCGCCTCTGGCCCGCTCCCTTGGGTATGACGTGACCGTGGTCGATCCGCGCACCGCGTTTGCCAGCGCGATGCGCTTCGGCGACGTGCCGCTGATCGTGGAATGGCCGGATGTTGCGCTGCCGGCGCTCCATGTCGATCCTTACACCGCCTTTGTCGTTCTGACCCACGATCCCAAGATCGACGATCCGGCTCTGCTGCATGCTTTTGGACAGCAATGCTTCTATATCGGTGCCCTGGGCTCGCGCAAAACCCACGCCAGGCGTTGTGAGCGGCTCAGGGGGCAGGGCGTGAGTGACGCCGATCTGGCACGGATCCGCGCCCCGATCGGCCTTGCCATCGGCGCGGTGTCGCCCGCGGAGATCGCGGTTGCGATCATGGCCGAGATCACGGCGCAGCTGCGCCTGCCGCCCAGAGACCCCGCAAGAGACACTGTGCCATGAAGTTTGGAGCGACCCCCCCCCGTGAAGCCGTTGGCGCGGTGATGGTTCATGCCGTGCGCCAGGGCAGCGTGGTGCTCAAGAAGGGGACGCGGATCACCGCGACCGAGGTCGAGGCGCTGGAGGGGGCCGGCGTCCGGGAAATCGTGGTGGTGCGGCTGGAAGAGGGGGATGTCTCCGAAGACGTCGCCGCCGCAAGTGTGGCGCAGGCGATCACCGGGGACGGCCTCCATGTCGATCATGCTTTCACGGGGAGGGCCAATATCTTCGCACGCCGTGCCGGAGTGTTCATGGTCGATCGTGAAGCGGTCGATGGTGTAAACGGCCTGGATGAAGCCATCACCCTTGCCACCCTGTCGGCCTATAAGCCGGTGGTCGAGGGCGAGATGGTGGCCACGGTCAAGATCATTCCCTTCGGCGTCACCGGCGATCTCTGTGCGCGCGCGGTCGCGGCGGGCCAGAAGATCCTCCACGTCGCGCCCTACACGGTCAGCCGTGTCGGCGTGATCTCGAGCATGCTGCCGGGGCTGACGCTCAAGACCGTCGACAAGACCATACGGGTCACTTCCGGGCGGCTGGCACCGGCTGGTGCGCGGATTGTCGCTGAGCGGCGGGTGCTGCATGAAGAAAAGGCGGTTGCGCGCGCCATCCTGGACCTGCTGGAACAGGGGGTCGAACTGGTGATCGTGTTCGGGGCCTCCGCCATTGCCGATCGCCGCGACGTCATCCCGGCCGCGATCACGGCGAGCGGCGGCAGCATCACGCATTTCGGTCTGCCGGTCGATCCCGGCAATCTGCTGCTGATCGGCAGCCTGCCGGGTCCTTCCGGCCCGGTTGCCGTGGTGGGCGCGCCCGGCTGCGCCCGCTCACCGGCCGAAAACGCCTTTGACTGGGTCCTGATGCGCCTTCTCGCCGGCTTTGAGGTGACGCGTGCACAACTGGTGGGCATGGGTGTTGGCGGCCTCCTGAGTGAGATCGTGAGCCGGCCGCAGCCGCGTGCCGAGGCGCAGGCCGAGGGCGGGCGCCGCATTGCCGCGATCGTGCTGGCGGCGGGGCGTTCCACACGCATGGCCGGACCCAACAAGCTGCTGGCGGAACTCAATGGCCGGCCCCTGGTGCGCATGGTCACTGAGCAGGCCCTGGCCTCCAGGGTCTCCGAGGTGATCGTGGTCACCGGCCACCAGGTCGAGCTGGTCGAGCAGACCCTCGAAGGACTGGAGGTGCAGTTCGTCTACAACAGGGATTTCTCCGCAGGCCTTGCCACCTCGATCAGGATGGCGATCACGGCCGTGACCGAACCCTGCGACGGTGTGGTGATCTGCCTTGGCGACATGCCGCTGATTGATGCCGATCTGATTAATCGCCTGATCGCCAGTTTCGCGCCCGATCGCGGCAATCTGATCGTCGTCCCCGTCAATGAGGGGCGCCGCGGAAATCCCGTGTTGTGGTCGCGCCGCTTCTTCGCCGAACTGATGACCCTCGACGGGGATGTCGGTGCCCGCCATCTCATCGCCAAATATGCCGAGGTGGTCACCGAGGTGCCGGTGGATGCAGTGCGTGCCTTTGTCGATGTCGACACCTCCCAGGCACTGGAGGAAGTCCGGCGCGGCTGAACCTTGCCGTCGATTGCAACACATCATTCACCATGTGGCAACAATCCCGGCCTAAGTTCAGAGCTGAGCTTCGGCAGGGTCGGGGGACTGTTCACATGACAGTGGGTCGCATCGCCTTCGCCGGCGCCCTTATCGCTGCTGCCATGCTTCTGATGCCTGGCCTTGTCCCGGCGAGCCGCGCAGCGGGTGCCTTCGCTATCGGAAAATGCGGTGCCTATGGCCATGCTTTTGATTACGCCAATGAGGCGGCGGCGCGTGCCGCGGCGCAGAAACAGTGCTCGGGCAGCTGCACCACCATCCTCATGAACCATGCCTGCGCGGCGATGGCGGTCGATCTCACCAACCCCTGTGGTCCCTTCGGTTATGCGGTGCGGCCGGAGATTGCGGGAACGCTGAACGCGGCCTCGCGCGAATGCTACAAAAATGGCGGCAGGGAATGTGTCATCCGGGCCTGGGCCTGTGACGTCAAAGGCTGATCGGTGACGGGGCAATGGCACGGGCGCGGATGTGCTTTTGGGGGCGGGTTGCCAGGAGGAGGCCGTCACCTGGAATTCAAGGGGCTGCATCTTTGGGATGTGACGGCAGCTGGGCAGATCCTTCCTCCAGCAGCATGGCCAGAACGCTTCGCCCCGCTGCCTTTCACGTCTGCGATCCGTTCGGGGAGTGCGGCTTGAAATTCACAGGAAGTGCCGTCCAGGAGCCAGGACATGTTCCGCCTTGCGGCCGTCGCGGGTTTTGATCATCCGCCGGACCCGTTGGATCCGGGCTTCAGCCCATTGCGCCTCCGGAAAGATCCGGCAACGAGTTCTTCGATCCTCCAGGCGCGATCGATCTGATTGAGGACCGATGTTGGAACAGCCTCACCGTCTGCGACCCCTATCGGGTCTTTCAGGGATGGTTCCTTCGATGGCCTGGCGCATCGGGGCGGGTGCCTCGGAGCCGCAATCCGTCAACCAGGATTCTTCTGCGCCATGGCCGGCATCCGCAGCGGGATCGCAGCCGATGCCCCTTGTCGGCATGGAAGCCAGCCGGAAAGCGTGTTTCGATACGGGCGATCAAATCCCTGTGATAAACCGGGGTTCGGGCACCCAGGTACCAACAGATCCGGAGCGCCGTGGCAGGGTCTGTCCTTTGGGGGGCCTGGGGTCGTCAATCAGAAATTCCAGCCGGGCCTGATTGTCGTCAGAGTCGTACCATGCGGCAAACCAGTGTCGCTGTGGCGCGGGTGCGTCGCCAAGCCAGTCGGAGAGGATCTGGTCTTGCGGAGATTTCGAACCTGAAGCTGTCAGGCAGGCCGGCCTCGCTGGCGGCGGTGGACGGTGGAACCCGGTATGGGAGCGACAGGGCCGGGTGGCGCAGTTCCCGCGGTTTCTTTTTACCGCGGGAAAAAGCGTCGTAACGGCCCCCGTTTTTTCGGGATTTCATAACCTGGAGCCTGCGGCCTGAAGCGGCCGCAAAATCTCTCTCTCTTTGCGAATGAGTGAGGCGCGTGCGCCTAGCAGGAGTCCTTGCCGCAGCGTGACTGCGAAATCTTCTCCTTGAGTTCCTCCAGGCCGACGGCGCCGCCGATGATGTGCTTGCCGACGACATAGCTCGGCGTGCCGTTCATGCCCAGCGATTCAGCAAGCTTGATGTTTTCCTTCAGGACGGCCATTACCTCGGGGCTGGTCATGTCCTTCTGGAGTTTGACGAGGTCAAGGCCGGCGTCCTTTGCTGCGGCAATCGCGCGGGCCTTGTCGGACGCACCGCGTGCGCCGAGAAGATTCTGGTGGAACTCGAGATATTTCTTGCCGGTGGGATCCTGCATATGGACCGCGACCGCGACCTGGGCAGCCTCGATCGAGCCGGACCCGAGTACCGGAAATTCCTTCAGCACCACCTTGAGCTTGGGATCGGTTTCGAGGAGGGTGAGCATGTCGCGCATCGCGCGTTTGCAGTAACCGCAATTATAGTCAAAGAACTCGACCATGGTGACGTCGCCGTCTTTGTTGCCGAGCACGGCATCCTTCGGGGATTTGAAAATCGCGTCCGCCTTGTCGGTAAGGGTGGCTTCGTGTTTCTTGGCGTCGTCGTCGGCCTGGCGGTTGCTCAGTTCCGTGATCACCTCCTCGATCACCTCGGGGTGGGCGATCAGGTAGCTTTTCACGATGGTCTCGATCTCGCTGCGCTGGGCCGGCGAAAAACTCTCGGTGCCGGCCGACATCGCCGGGGTGACCAGGGTGGAGGCGAGAAGCGCTGGAAAAATCAGGCGCGACAGAGACATTGGCAGATCCTCTGGTTGAGGGGGCGGGCGCGGGGTGCACGCGCTTTCCGGATCAATTAAATCCGGTCCTGTGGTTGCAATAGAGTGTGATCGTCGCGCCAGTCCTGGAAGCGACCCGGAAAAGATATGGATATTGTCCCCGCCGACCGCAATCGGGGGAACATTCCGGGAATGGAAGCCCGGATGGCACCGGATCGGGCGGGAGGGTTAATCCCGAAGGATTGACCCGGACTGGCAGAACTGGAGCGCATTACGGCGTCCCGGTGATTGAGGCCAATCGGAACCTAATTGCCCCGCTTGCGTTTCGCCGCCAGGATATCGTCGGCCCTGACCCAGCCGGGGGTGCCGACACTGAAGCGGGATTGGGCCCGCATGGCGAGGTCCCGGGAGGTTTTTTCGTCGCCACGCAGATGGGCGGCCTGGGCGGAAGCCAGATCCGCTTCGGCAAAGTTGCCCTTGCGGCCATAGGCGATGGCAAGCTCGGTATAGCCCAGCGCCGCCTCGGGTTCGCGGATGACAGCGGCGTTAAGAATGCGGATGGCCTCGTCAAGATAGGCCTTGTTTTCGGTTCCGACCAGGGCCTGACCCAGCATCATTTCGATCAGGGGGGCGTTGTTGGAGAGCGAAACCGCCTTGCGCAGCGAAGCAATGGCGTCACTGGGCTTGCCGCGTTCAAGGAAGGCCTGGCCGCGCAATTCGTGGAAATAGGGGTTGTTGGGCTGGGCGCGGATCAGGGCGTCGATCTGGGGCATGGCCACGTGCAGATCGCTGTGGCGATAGGCACTGATGGCGCGGGCATAACGCGCCGGCAGGCTGTCGTTGGACTGGGGATAGCGTCGTGCCACGGTGTCGGCGCCTTCCATGAAAGCAGAAATCTTGGCGCGGACCATGTCGTGGCGCAGCTGCAGCGCCGGATCGTCCTTTTTGTCCCAGAACGGGCTGGAATGGACCAGTTGTTCCAGTGCGGCGACCCGCGCCGCCGGCATCGGATGGGACTGCATATAGGGGTCGGCGTCATGGGCGGCGTAAAGGCCCTCGCTCTGGAAGCGCTTGAAGGTCTCGTACATGCCGCGGCTCGACTGGCCGGTGGCGGTAAGGAATTTGACGCCGGCGCGGTCGGCGCTTTCCTCCTGCTGGCGCTGATAGGACATCAGGTCATGCATCAGCATGGCCTGCGGAGCCGAGATCGCCGCCGCCCCGGCCTCGCCGAGGCTGTTGCCGGCACCGCTTCGGCTGCCCCCGACCATGGCGCCGATGCCCAGCAGCATGGCGATGATCATCTGGGTTTCCATGGTGGCGAGCTTCTGGCGCAGCTTGGAGATGTGGGCGCCGGCGAGATGTCCGGTTTCGTGGGCGAGGACGCCGATCAGCTGGTTCGGGGTTTCCGACTGCTGGATGGCGCCATAATTGACGAAGATGCGCCGGCCATCGGCGACGAAGGCGTTGAACGAATTGTCGTTGATGATCACCACCTGGATTTTCTGCTGCTCCAGCCCGGCGGCGCGCAGGATCGGTCTGGTGTAGTCGCGCAGCAGCTGCTCGGTTTCGGTATCGCGCAACAGCGGCACGGCCGTGCCCTGCTGGGCGCGTGCCGGCGCGATTGATGTCAGGGCCAGTGCCGCAGCGGTGACACCGGCGATCAGGGGAGAAGCCTTGGCAAGACGGCTGTGCTTTTGCAACATGATCGGTCCTGGCGATTGGTGAAAAAGGAAATAGCCTTGAGCCCACACTGCCCCCCGGAGAAAGGCACGTCACATTGCCTTTTCGTAACGACCAGGAAGGGAGGGCAACGCGAGGCGGCGCGAAGATCCTGAACGAAGGCCCATAGCAGATATCGCGGGCGCAGGCGACAGCGAAAAGCCGGGAGGGGCCGGGAGGGTCGTGCCGGGATTCCTGCAATTTCAGGAAAAGCAAAAGAAATCAATTCGAAACGCGAGGCTCTTGATCTCCCCTGTCGCGGATTTTTGATCGCGTGCCGATTGTGATTTTGAAAGATTGCGGGCGCTGCGATTGGCGACGCCCGAGGCCTCGCTGTAAAGCGGAGCATTGATGGCATCGGTTGAAGGTTGAAGTGCTGGAGATCAAGACCCGAGGGGCAGCGCGCAAGACGCCAGTGCCCTGAGCGCAAATCGGCCGGTGAACCGGTTGCGTGCGCGGACAGCAATCACCGTGCTCGACACCAGCGACGGGTGTCATGAGTCATGACAGCCGCGCGCCGAGACCTGAGGATTGCGCAGCCGAATGCGGGGGGAGCCACGGCAGCTGATCGGATTTGAGTGGGTTGCAGTTCTTTTGCGCAACCATCTGTTATCTGTTGAAAGCCTCGCGAAAGTCCCAAACCGCGGTGCATCTACGAACTATACGTCGGCACCGGTTTCCTGTATTCCCTGTATCGATTGGCGTTCTCGGGCGGGGGGCAACGGCAAAGGCTCCGCTTCCCGCTCCGGCGATCGCCGTCGTGTCCAGTGCAGGGCCCCTTGCCTTCAAAGGGCAGTTTGGCGGGGTGCTCGGGCCTTGCGCGATTGCCTTTCAAAGTCTGTCTGGACCAGGTGCAGAGAGAGAGCGACGAATGCAGCTGGAAGATGAGATGTTCGGACGGCCCCTTGGTATTGGCGCCCCCTGGGAGGTGCGAGGGGTTGAATTCGATCATGCCCACAAGGGGGTGGAGGTGTCTGTCGGGTTCAGGGAAGGCAGCCAGTTTCCCCATCCGGATGGGATGGCCTCTATCCTGTGTATGACGCAATGGAGGAAACGTTGGGTGCCCGATTATGGGAGCAGAATGCGTCATCGAGACCTGGACATGGCGACTTCCGGGTGTCCGGCGGCAGGCCTTGGATCGGTGCCACGTTGGTGAAGCAAGGGGCCGCCCAAAGCCTCTTTTGAAGCCAGGGTCGGTGCCAGGGTCGGTGCCATGTCTTGTGCCGCCATGTCTTGTGCCGCCATGTCTTGTGCCGCCATGTCTTGTGCCGCCATGTCTTGTGCCGCCATGTCTTGTGCACAGGTCTCCGTGCTGCTGTCACGAGAGAGCCGGCTCTCAAGTCCAACAGCGTACTTTCCTGATTCGCAGTTCCTTCTGGTCCTGATCCCTGGCGCCATCGGCTCCGTCGCTGGTTCCCTGACCTTGTTCGCGGGTTTCATCCTGTTGCGAGTGTCTGTGACTCAGAACTCAGAAATGAAACTGGTTCAGCCCAAACTGTTTCCTGTTCATCGTTGGCCGTCCTTCTAAGGCGAACGAGTGCGTGGAATCGGACACCTCTCTGCGCGATTGTGGCCGCCACCTGCTATGGCCAGTCGGACGCTGCGGCCCGGGCGTCCGCAACGCCCGACCCACGTCGCTCGTCGTTCTGCCAAATGCCGTGCCACACCGCAAACCAGCGGCGTTGCAGATCTTCAGACTGGATCACAGTGGCGAAGCGCCTGGATGGGCGGTTGCGACTTTGCGCATCGGACGTGCCGTTACCATCCCCCCGACGCGCCCCGTGCCCGCCCCTGACCAGCGACGGGTATTGCCGCCTCCTTTTGCGCAGCCGGTGCGGACTGCAGCACCCGGCGGATCCGGCCGCACTTTCGCCGTCTTTCTGCCGCATTGCAGCGCGTCCACCGTCCAGCCACCGCCTCCCCTGCGTCTCACCGAAACAACGGAATCAACGGATGCGATTTCTTGCCGCTCGCCGTCTGCACCGTTCTTCTCCTGCGCATCTCCTGCGCATCTCCTGTGCCGCTGCCGATCTCCCCGTTGTGGCCGTTGTGGGGCTCCCTCGAAGCTGTTGGCGGCGAACAGCCTGAAACAGGGGACGTTGCAAAGATGCGTGTTTCTGCGGAAGCGGGAGACGCCGCAGCGCAATTCGAACTTGGCAGGTGCTATCAAATGGGGGGAACCACGATTTCACGCGACCGTGAACTCGCCCTGTTCTGGTACCGCAAGGCTGCCGAGCAGGGCAGCGCTGCCGCCGAAAACAACATCGGGATGATACACGCGCAAGGCTCGTCTTTCCCCCAGGCGATCGCCTGGCTTCGCAAATCCGCTGACCACGGCAGCGCGACCGCCAAGTCGAATCTCGGCGTGGTCTATGCCAAACTTCTTGACGGGTGGCCCGACGACGCTCAGGCCATAGTCTGGTTCCGCAAGGCCGCCGAAGGGGGGCTCCCAGACGCCATGATCAGTCTTGGCGACATGTATGCTGCGGGCCGCGGGGCTCCTCGGGACAACAACGAGGCTGCACTTTGGTACCGCAAGGCCGTCAGCCAGGGCGCCTCTTATACAACGACAAGTGCCGCGAAAGAGCGGCTTGATAAAATATTGCGGAAAGCTGCCGCCGACAGCCCCGGGAAGATGATCTGCCAGGAACGTCCATTTGCCCCTGTGCGCTGCATGACCCGGCTGTTCTCACCCGAAGCCGACCGGACGCTCGGTATCCTTTCGATCCTGATCGCACTCATCGCTCTTTTCGCCCTGTTGGTGAGCTGGGGGTACCGTCGCCTTACGATGCCGCTGCTCGCAGCCCTCCTGCTGGTTTTCCTGCTCCCCATCGCCTACGCAGTTATTGCCGGTCCTGTGGCGCCGGCTGATGCTGTGCTCCTCCAGGTCGCCGTCAGTTTCGTGATCGTCTTCCATGCAATCCCGTCACTGATCGCTCTTCGTCGCCGGCACCGCAATGTCGGCATGATCGCCCTCATCTCGCTGACACTCGGCTTTCCCATCGGCTGGACGGCTGGCATGGTGATGGTCTTCTCACAACGCCCCACCACGTCACTCCCGCCGCATCCGTCGGACACCTGAGCCGGTGCCGCCGTGCTCTCATCTGATCCGGGCCGGCCACTCCGAAACTTCGCGGTAAGATGATTGTCTCGACACCGGATTTTGCACGCGCCCCGTTCCCCCGACGGGTGACGATCCGAGAGTGGCTGGATCCGTCCCAAACCAATGTGAATATCTGGCTTTTTCCGTCACGACGGCCTGCCAACTGCAGTTTTCAGGTTGAAGAGATCGTCCTGAAGTTTGCCAGAACGGTGCCGTCGGCGAAGGTGGCGGAGTTGACAAGGCCAAGCCGGCAATCCGTCGAGGCTGTTCTGCAGGTCCATGGTGGGAAGGAGAAAAAATGACCCTGTCCTCTGTGACAGGTCAACAGGGGGCGCGACCGTTTTGTGCAACCCTCACGCGGCTTGTCGATCAGGACCTGGACATGACGACGTCCGGGCATGTTCGCTTCGTGCAGGCCGTGAGAAGACGGTGCTGAGACGACGCCGCAGGGATGCCAGGATGCTGCCAGAAGATCCGGCAAGCAAGGCCCAAGGCCCAAGGACCAAGAGGACCAACATGGCGAAAGTCTTTTGAGGTTTGAGGGCATGGCCGGCAGACCGATGCCAGGCTTCCCGCTTCAAACCGCGCCGGAACTGCCGCGATTGCAAGGGGGGATCCACCTCGGGGCAGATGAGTCGACAGTGAGGACCAGTGCGCAGCACATCGGTCCTTATCGGGACGATGGGAGGAGCGGAGAACGGCGGGACGCGGCCTGAATGCCGATGTTGAGTATGGAGCAGCAGGCCACGCACGATCCCTCGATCGCGCCGATATCGCAGAGCACCACCTCAACCCTCAATCCGGCTGGACGCCGAAACGGCCCATCTCGTGGATCCGTGGCCGGATCGGTTCTGGCTGCAATGCCAATCGCATTGCGCGGGGGATCAGGGAGGCGCGGTGGGCCGTCACGGGTTTTTCAACCCGTTGACCGTCTGCCCCCCGCGCGCGCCCCGCTTTTCTGCGCGCTTGTCCTGCCTGCTCAAGGCCCTCAGGATGTCAGTCGCTGCTCTCACGGCGCGACCACCACCCGGCCCGAGGGGAGGGAGTGTCACCGGAATCGGACGCCACCGGCGCGGAATCGGTCGTTTCTACAGAAGGAGGCTGTTCCGACGTCGGCTCCGTCTGGATCGGGTCAGCCTGGCTCTGGGAGGTGAAGCCGACCTTCTCACGCACGGTGGAACGGCGACGCGGGGCGCGCGGCGCCGGCGACGGTTCGGTTTCAGCCGCTGTCTCGGCAACAGCGGGTTCCGCCGCTGTTTGAGGGGCGCTGACCGCGACCGGTGCCTCGGCCGCTTTCTCACGAGGGGCCCGGACCCGAGCCTGTCGTTCGGTTTCGAGCGGGGTGGGCAGATGTATTTCAACCTGGACAGGCAGGTGCGCGGGCAACGGATCGGCCTCCGGGTCCTGCGGCTGATCCTGAACCGGGCTTTCGATCCAGGCGCTGGCTGGCTGGCTTTCCGCCGCCATGCCGGCGAAATCGGCACCCGCCTCGGTGGCATCGGCACCATCGTTCAGACCGATGTCGTCGCTGATCGAACCCGCCAGCCCTTCGTCCGGCATGCCACTGCGACGGCGACGTCCACCGCGACGTCCCCGCTTGCGCCGGTTGCCCGCCTGCTCGTCACGGGCGAGACCGGCCTGTCCCTCGGATTCCTCGCTGTCCTCCCCGCCGTCGTTTTCCTCTTCAGGTTCGGCGCTGCCTGGTGCCGGCTCGGAGGATGCTGGCGGGCTGTCTTCACGAAGTTCGAAGTCGCGCCCGCTGGCGACGCGGCCGCGCCGGCGGCGTCGGCGCTTGCGGCGCTGGCCGTCCGGATCGGCGGCGGCTCCGTCGGCCGCCGGATCGTCGCTGTCGGCATCCTCCACTTCGAAGTCGAAATCGACGTCGCCATCGTCGTCGTTGTCATTTTCCTCGATCGGGTTGACACCTGCCGCGATCTGGCTCGCCAGCAGAGCCTTGGCAGCCTCGAGGGTATGGACCTGGTCGCCGCGCTCAATGATGAAGGACTGCGGCCCGGTGACACTCTGGTCGGCGATGATCGACAGCGTGACCTTGAAACTGTCCTCAAGGTTGCGAAGATGACCGCGCTTGTGATTGAGGACGTAGAGGGCGACCTCGGTGCGGGTGTGGACCACGAGATTATGGGTCGCCCCCTTCATCAGGACTTCCTCAAGCCCGCGCAGCAGCTGGAGCGCCACCGACGACACCGAGCGGACATGGCCGGTGCCGCTGCAATGGGGGCAGGGCTCGGTCGAGCTTTCCAGCACACTGGCGCGGATGCGCTGGCGCGACATTTCCAGGAGACCGAAATGGGAGATCCGGCCCACCTGGATGCGGGCGCGATCCTGCCTCAGGCAGTCGGAGAGCTTGCGTTCCACCGCACGGTTGTTGCGTTTCTCGTCCATGTCGATGAAATCGATCACGATCAGCCCGGCGAGATCGCGCAGGCGCAGCTGGCGCGCAACCTCCTCGGCGGCCTCCAGATTGGTCTTGAGTGCGGTGTCCTCGATATGGTGCTCACGGGTGGAGCGGCCGGAGTTAACGTCGATCGAGACCAGTGCCTCGGTCTGGTTGATCACGAGATAGCCACCGGAGCGCAACTGCACGGTCGGCGAGAACATGGCGTCCAGCTGGCTCTCAACCCCCATGCGTGAAAACAGCGGCTGACCGTCACGGTATTGTTTGACCGCCCGAACGCTGGGCGGCATCAGCATCTTCATGAAGTCGCGGGCTTCGCGGTAGCCCGAATCGCCGGCGACCAGGATCTCGTCGATTTCCTTGTTGAAGAGATCGCGCAGCGAGCGCTTGATCAGCGAACCTTCCTCATAAACCAGGGTCGGGGCCTGCGAATTCAGGGTGAGGTCGCGCACCGTTTCCCACATCCGGATCAGATATTCGAAATCGCGCTTGATCTCCGGCTTGGTGCGGGAGGCGCCGGCGGTGCGCAGGATGATGCCCATGCCCTCGGGGACGTCGAGTTCCTGCACCACTTCCTTGAGCCGCATGCGGTCCTGGGCCGAGGTGATCTTGCGGCTGATGCCACCGCCGCGGGCGGTGTTGGGCATCAGGACGGCATAGCGCCCGGCAAGCGAAAGATAGGTGGTCAGCGCCGCGCCCTTGTTGCCCCGCTCCTCCTTGACCACCTGCACCAGCATGACCTGGCGGCGCTTGATGACCTCCTGGATCTTGTATTGGCGGCGAGGACGGAAGGGGCGCTCCGGAACCTCCTCGAGCACGTCGTTGCCGCCGACGGATTCGACCACATCCTCCTCGATCTCCTCGGCGTCGTCGCCTTCGCTGTCTTCGGCGCTGCCGGCCTCCCTGACAGCGTCCATGGCGCCGCTTTCTGCAGCAGGAGCCGCTCCAGGATCGGTGATCACGGAATCGACAGCGGTGGATTCTGCGGAGAACGAGGGGGGGAAGGAATCGAACAGGTCGCTGGTCACCAACTCCAGGCCGCGCTCCGCTTCGGCCTCAAGGCTGGACGGTTGGATCTGCGCATCGTCGTCCCCAGGAACAGGGAAGGGCTGCCCGCTGTCAAAAAAGGCGGGGTGATGACCGGCGTCGTCGGCTTCTGAGGCGTCCTCGTGATCTTCGCCATCGTGATCATGGTCCACGTCGTGCGGCGCGTCGTCGCCGTCGGCAGGGGCGGCATCCGCGTCGCGACGACCGGCGTCGTCGGCGACGTCGCCGTGGGCTGCGTCATAATGGCCAAATTCATGGGGCTCATAGCCCTCATGGGGGTCACTGTCGGCATAGGAGTGCTCCCCGTCATGGGCGATGCCGTGATGGGGGAGGGGCTCGCCATGTTCGGTGATCGGCACGTGTCCGACGTCGGTGGTTTCCGCCACCAGACCCTCGACCAGGTCGCTCTGGATGCGCTCTCCGCCATGGCTGCGCCGGCGCGCTCCGCGATGGCGCGAGCGCCGGCGGGAGCTGGAACTGCTTTCGCTCTCCTCCTCGGCTTCGCGATGCGCCTGCTCCTCCGCCTCGATCAGGGCCTGACGATCAGCGACCGGGATCTGATAGTAGTCGGGATGGATTTCGCTGAAGGCGAGAAAGCCGTGACGATTGCCGCCATATTCGATAAAGGCGGCCTGCAGCGACGGTTCGACCCGTGTCACCTTGGCGAGGTAGATATTGCCGCGCAGCTGTCTGCGCTGCGCGGTCTCGAAGTCAAATTCCTCGACACGATTGCCGCGGACCACGACAACCCGGGTCTCCTCCGGGTGAGTGGCATCGATCAACATTTTGCTGGGCATAGGTAAACTCTTGGCGGCGACGGACGCGATAAGCCGATGGCGCGGAACGCGCTGTCGGAGAAGGGGTCGGTCGACCTGATTCAGGGGGGAGGGAAGGGCCGCAACGCGCAATCCTGTCCCGGCAAACCGAAAACGTCATCCGCCACCCGGAAATCTCGCTCCATGGCGTTGGCAAACGGTGCTCGGTTGTCGTTGGCGCAGTCTGGCGCATCAAGCGTCGGCCCACATGAAAACGTTGGAGGGCAGATGACCGCCCTTGATCAGTTGCTGCTGGCTCACAGACGAAAGGCCGAAGCGCCCGCCTGGGGATTATTGGCTGCACTGGTTTGGGAAAACCTCCCCGGTAACCAGGACAGCCGTAAAGCGAATGCCTGCCGCTGCGTGAACCCTCTCTCACGTCGCTGCCGCGCTCCGCGCTGGCTTTGAAGAAGAGAGAAACGCGGGCTGTCTCAAAATCGAGACGTCCTGCGATGCACCGGGAGGCTGAATGCCACACAACAGATTCGGGCCAATCAGCCCTAGGAACATAGGGGGAATAATCCTTCCGTGCAAGAGGACCGCAAGGGAAGAAAAGGGAAGAAAAGGGAGGAAAAGAGGACAAGAGGATAAAGTGAGAAACAGGGACAAGATTGATTAAAGACCATCCCGGAGCCCGGAAACGAGCCTCGCCCCCGGTGGCGATTTGGGTCCGTGGTTGGTGGCCGCTCCGGGGCTGGCGGGAGCCTGGGGTCGCGACGGCTGCGATTGGGGCGGGATTCGCCGGAATGTGGTCAGGAAAGCGGGGGAGGCCTGCACCGGGAGCGGGGCGCCGCCGGTCGGCATGCTGGCCGCGGGGGGGACATCGTTTCGTGGTATTCTTGTCACTTTCTACTGGTTCTGTTACGTCGCGCGCCAGGATTCGTTTGTCGCATGCGGTCAGGTGTCGTGCGCGGTGCGGAAAGCACCATGCCGGAGCGGCGAAGGCTTTTTGCAAGGCATTCCGGCGCCCGAAAGACGTTAGGCGAGGCTTAACCTGGCGGGCTGCTCTATGGCGAAGGAACTGCCGTTCGGAGGCGCAGATCAGTGACTGGTCGAACAGGTTTTGCCGTCTTGTTATCCGCAGCCTTGTGCATTGCAGCATGCTGTGGCGGGGGAGCGCTCCATGCCCAGGAGAGTGCGGCGACCGCCACGGTGGCCACAGCGCTTGATGCCCGCCTTGCCGGCGACAGCAAGCTGACCCGTTTTGTTCTTGATCTTGACCATATCGTCAAGTTCAACGCCTATACGCTTGCCAATCCCTATCGGGTGGTGGTCGACACCGAGCAGATCAATTTTCAGTTGCCGGATGGTGCCGAGACCGGGCGCGGCCTGGTCAAGAAATTCCGCTACGGATCGGTGATGCCGAGCGGCTCACGAATCATGATCGACCTCGCCAGGCCGGCGACGATTGTCCAATCCTATGTTCTGGAGGCGATCAACGATCAGCCCGCCCGGCTCGTGGTGGAACTTGAAGAGGCCACCAATGAGGAGTTTATCCGCTCTTTGCCGGCCGAAGCCCGCTCCGCACCGGTCGAATCCTGGCCCAGGCCCTCTGCAGCCCCGTCTCAGGCCCAGGCGGTCGAAATCCAGACCCAGCCAGCGGCAGCCCAAACCCAGCTGGCGGCAGCCCCAGCCCAGCCAGCAGCAGTCCCGCCCCAGCCGGCGGCAGTCCCGCCCCAGGTCGTGGCCGCCCTGCCTTCTCCGGTGGAGGCGCCAGCCCCTGCGGCCGCCGCGCGCCCCGCGCCCGTGGAACCCCGCCCCCAGCCTGTGGAAAGCCGGCCTTCACCAGAGGAAGGACAGACGCAGGTGGCGGATGCCAGCGCCCAGACCATGGCGGCCGGTTCGTCGCCGGTGGAGTCCCGTTCTGTGGGCAAAGGCCGGGCCGCAGGCACGGCGCATGGCCCGGACCTGCGTCCGGTGGTGGTGATTGATCCAGGTCACGGCGGCATCGATAACGGTACCCAGGCCAATGGCGAGAGCGAGAAAAAACTGGTGCTGGCGTTCAGCCTGATGTTGCGTGAGCGACTGAAGGAGACCGGCAAATACCGCGTGGTGATGACCCGTGACAAAGACGTCTTCATTCCGCTCGATAAGCGGGTGAAAGTCGGCCACGATCACAAGGCGGCGCTGTTCATTTCCATTCATGCCGATGCCCTGCCGCAGCATGAGGGCGATGCCCAGGGAGGCACGATCTACACCCTGTCGGAGAAGGCGTCCGACGCCGAGGCCGAGCGTCTGGCAGAATCGGAAAACCGTGCCGACCTCATCGGCGGCGTCAAGAACACGCCTGACGTGGTAATGACCATCCTTCAGGATCTGCTGATGCGGGAAACCCAGACCTTTTCCAATCGCTTTGCCAACGCCCTGCTGGCGGAGATGAAGTCCACCGTGCGCATGCACAAGGTGCCGCTGAAGTCGGCTGGATTCCGCGTGCTGAAGTCCCCCGATGTACCCTCGGTCCTGGTCGAACTGGGCTATGTCTCGAACAAGGACGACCGCCAGCAGCTCACGTCGGAAGGCTGGCGTGTGCATGCCGTGGCGGCCATGGTCAAGGCGGTCAATGCTTTCCTGGGCGCACGCGTCAATGCCAGGGCGCCGGAACCCGCGCCCTGAGGCTTTGCGGCCACGTCCCCCAAAAAACAGATCCTTAAAGAAAGCCGGTCTGGCAGCTGTGAAAGCGGTTCACAGACCATGGCCCGACTCTGGTGTGGCCAGGCCTTCGATCCTATAACCGGGGCGGTAGAGAGACATCGAATCACCTGATCGCAAGGTATCGCCGGATACGCTGTGCGTGCGTGCCTTAACGAGGCGGCGTTTGAAGATCAGGAGCACCTTGAAAGGTGCGGGACATCGAGACCAATTTTGCGCGTATGAGCCAGTTTGCCTGCCGACAGGCAGAAGGCCGCTTTCCCGAAAGGTGAAGGAGCGGCTTCGCAGGCGCGGCAAAAGGCTGGCCTCGAGACACCGGGGCGTGCGGTCTGGCTCTGCGGCATTCATCAGTCTTTCAGACAGCATGAGGTTCAATTGACCACGGTCTGGATATTCAAGGGATGCGCGCGGGCAGGATTTAAGTCTCGATGGATGATTGAACAGCATGTGACGGGCGGTTGAAAGCCCGGCCACGGGGTGCGTGCGCTGGCGGGATGTGCCACTGCTTTGCAGATCGGATGAACAGAAAATGCGTTTGCTGATACGGTTCATGGGTTTCCTGTTCACTGCGGGAACCGTGCTGCTGATGGTCGCTGTCGCCGGCGGGGCCTATGGCTATTATTATTACTCCAAGGACCTGCCGGATTACTCGCAGCTGCAGAATTACGAACCCCCGGTGATGACCCGTGTCCATGCCGCCGACGGGTCTCTGCTTGGCGAATACGCCAAGGAGCGGCGGCTCTATCTGCCGATCCAGGCGGTGCCGAAGCTCGTCATCAACAGCTTCCTGGCCGCCGAAGACAAGAATTTCTACCAGCACGACGGCCTCGACTATACCGGCATGGCGCGTGCCATCCTGTCCTATATCCAGCATTACGGATCCAACCGCCGTCCGCAGGGTGCCTCGACGATCACCCAGCAGGTCGCCAAGAATTTCCTTCTCACCAGTGAAGTGTCGCTCAATCGCAAGATCAAGGAAGCCCTGCTCGCGAGACGGATTGAGAAGACCTATTCCAAGGAGAAGATCCTGGAACTCTATCTCAACGAGATCTATCTTGGTCTCGGGACCTATGGCGTGGCGGCGGCATCGCTGGTCTATTTCGACAAGTCGGTGAACGAACTGACGGTCGCCGAAGCCGCCTATCTCGCCGCGCTGCCCAAGATGCCCGCAAGCCTGCATCCGGTGCGCAATCGCGATCGCGCCATGGAGCGGCGCAATTATGTCGTCGATCGCCTTCTTGAGAACGGCTGGATCACACAGGCCGATGCCGACAAGGCGCGCAAGGATCCGCTTCTGGTCGCGACACGCTCCACCGGCGCCCGCACCTTCGCCGGTGAGTATTTCGCCGAGGAAGTGCGCCGCGATATTTTTGAACGCTTCGGCGAGAAGAAACTCTATGAGGGCGGACTCTCGGTGCGCACCACGCTGGACCCGAAACTCCAGATCATGGCGCGCAAGTCGATGGTCTCCGGCCTCGTCAATTTCGATGAGAGCCAGGGCTATCGCGGGGCGATCAGCAGGCTCGACATCTCGGGTGACTGGGGGGCCAGACTTGCCGAAATCAAGTCTTTGACCGACATTGCGCCGTGGCGCATGGCGGTGGTGCTGGAGACCAGCGAGCAGTCGGCGCGCATCGGTTTTCAGCCCGGGCGTGAACTCGGTGGTGCCGTCGCCAGGAAACGCGAAACCGGTCTGATCGGAATCGACGGCGTCCGATGGACCCGGGTCAGCCAGGGGCCGGGCAAGGGCAGGGCACCGACTGCGGTGTCGCAGATCCTGCAGGCGGGCGACGTGATTTATGCCGATCCCCTCTATAAAGACGGGCGGTTTGTGGAAGGCCAGTATCAGCTGCGTCAGATCCCGGAGGTGTCGGGCGCCATGGTGGCGATGGATCCCTGGACCGGCCGGGTGCTGGCCATGGTCGGAGGGTTCTCGTTCGACCAGAGCCAGTTCAACCGCGCCACCCAGGCCTGGCGCCAGCCCGGATCCTCCTTCAAGCCGATCGTCTATTCGGCCGCGATCGATAACGGCTATACGCCCTCGACCGTGGTGGTCGATGCCCCGATTGAGATTGAGCAGGGCCAGGGCGCGGGCGTGTGGCGCCCGGAAAACTTCTCTTCCGGCAGATATCTCGGACCAACTACGCTGCGCAATGCGCTCCGGCTGTCGCTCAACACCGTGACCGTGCGCCTGGCGCAGGATATCGGCATGCCGCTGATCGGCGAATATGCCCGGCGCTTCGGCGTCTATGACGAACTGCCGAACTATCTGTCCTATTCGCTCGGTGCCGGCGAGACCACAGCAATGCGCATGGTCACGGCCTATTCGATGCTTGCCAATGGCGGCCGTCGCGTCAAGCCGACGCTGATTGACCGCATTCAGGATCGCTACGGCCGCACCATCTTCAGGCATGACGCGCGCGAATGTCGCGGCTGTGATGCCATGGAGGGATGGAAGAAGCAGAACGAACCCCAGCTGGTCGATCGCCGTGAGCAGGTCATCGATGCCATGACCGCCTATCAGGTCACCGAACTCTTGGAAGGGGTGGTGCAGGCCGGCACTGCAACCGTGCTCAGGGATGTCGGCAAGACCATCGCCGGCAAGACCGGCACCACCAATGGCGCCAAGGATGCCTGGTTCGTCGGTTTCTCGCCCGACATCGCGGTGGCGATCTATATGGGCTACGACAAACCCCGTCCTCTGGGGAAAGGCAACACCGCGACCGGCGGTCACCTGGCGGCGCCGATCGCACGTGACTTTCTCAAAATGGCGCTGGCCGACAAGCCCAGGACCGCTTTCAAGGTGCCTGCCGGGATCAAGCTGATCAGGGTGGTGGCCCGGACCGGTGTACGCCCCAATCCGGGCGAGGGCGGCATCATCGCCGAGGCCTTCAAGCCTGGAACCGCACCGCCGGACAATTATTCGGTCATCGGTGTGGCCGAACCCGAGACCACGGCGAGCACAGCGCCATTGGACAGCGGCGCCGGCTTCTTCCGGCGCTTGGGCGGTCCTGGCGGGTTTTACTGACGTTTTCTCTGTCCTCCGCGCCATCTGCATGGAGGCAGAGCGAGGGGAAATCGTCGGCCCTCGCCCGGACAGCGGTTTCGCAACCAGGCCGCTTCTGGCGCCTTCGGCTCCCTGCAAGGGAGCGTTTTCCGCAGGATGAAATCTGCTTAACCTTCAGGTTATCGGGAAAGCGCGGTTGCGCTTTGCCCCCGGCACCGTTACCGTCGAATCGGATAAGCGAAAATTCGCGAAACGCGAGAGATCTGGATCAGGAACGATGCGCGCCGAAATTGAACGGTTGGTGGAAGAAATCAAGCAGTCGATCGGACTGCTGAGGAGGCATCTTTGACGTCGAGAAATCGACGGCGCGCCTTGCAGAGCTGAACAAGCTCGCGGAACATCCCGATCTCTGGAACGATCCCCAGAAAGCCCAGAAACTGATGCAGGAGCGCACCTCGCTGGAGGATGCGCTGGATGGCATTGGCAAGGTCGAGCGTGGCCTTGAGGACGACGTCGGCTTGATCGAACTCGGCGAGGCCGAGGGCGACGAGGCCGTCGTGGCCGAGGCCGAGGCCGGGCTGAAGGCTCTCAGGAAAGAAGTGGCACGGCGCGAACTGGAGGCGCTGCTGTCGGGAGAGGCCGACAGCTTCGATTCCTATCTTGAGGTTCATGCCGGCGCCGGCGGCACCGAAAGCCAGGACTGGGCGCAGATGCTCCTGCGCATGTATACGCGCTGGGCCGAAACCCACGGTTTCAAGGTCGAGTATCTCGAGGAGTCCGAGGGTGAGGAGGCCGGCATCAAGTCGGCCACCATCCAGGTCTCCGGTCACAACGCTTATGGCTGGCTCAAGACCGAGGCTGGCGTGCATCGGCTGGTGCGGATCTCGCCCTTTGATTCCAACGCCAGGCGCCACACCTCGTTTTCCTCGGTGGCGGTGTTTCCGGTTATCGATGACAGCATCAAGATCGACATCAAGGAAGCCGATGTGCGCGTCGACACCATGCGTTCGGGCGGTGCCGGCGGCCAGCATGTCAACAAGACCGAATCGGCGGTGCGGCTGACCCATATTCCAAGCGGCATTGCCGTGGTCTGCCAGGCCGGTCGCTCCCAGCACAAGAACCGGGCCCAGGCCTGGGACATGCTGCGGGCCCGGCTCTACGAGGTTGAACTCAAAAAGCGCGAGGAAAAGGCCGCCGCCGACCAGGCTGCGAAGACCGATATCGGCTGGGGCCACCAGATCCGCTCCTATGTCTTGCAGCCCTACCAGATGGTCAAGGATCTGCGCACGGGGGTGCAGACCTCGGACACATCCGGCGTGCTGGACGGCGAACTCGATGACTTCATGGCGGCGACCCTGGCGCAGCGTGCCTTCGGCACCCCGGCGGTGGGCATTGAGGACGTCGACTGATCGTCCTTTTCCCGGAAGTGATGCGCGGGGCCGTCAAACGGTCACCGCTGGCCTTCCCGGAAGGGCCCAGGTCGCCTATCTGTGGAAAGGCGCAGCGCAGATAAATGCACAATGCACAAGCCCGGCGGGAAGCGGACGGGCCTGTTCGAAGGGGGCAATCTGAACGTTCCTTTTCATGGGCGTTCGTTCAATCTACTTATTCTCCATGGTGCCGACGTTCAGTGTTCCGGGTGGCGTGGTGACCACGACCCAGGTGTGGCTGGCGGGAATGGCTGAAAGCCTGCTGTGCGGCGAGCGCGTCATGCTGCGGAACGCGTTGACAGTTGACAGCGGCACATTGCAGGTCATTCGTCGACGACGTTGCGGATATTGACGATCCGGTTGTACCAGTGGGGGAATGCGACATTGGCGGCGGTGAGCACGGCGGTGAATTTCCGGCTCCATTGCCCGGCGCAGTCGAGCGCCATTGCGTAAGGATAATAGCGCTCGAAAAGCTCCGGCGTGCGCTGTGGCAACTCGATCACGTCCAGCCTGTCTTCCTCGGTCGCTGCCAGATACATGCGAAAGCCCTCGATCCTGTCGAGCAATTCGCGTCCCTCGCGGGTCGGTGTGCGCAGAAGGTAGAAGAACACGATGTTCAGTGCCATCGTCGCCAGCACAAGTGCGAGAGACAGGAGTTCCGCTGCAGGGGCCTGCTGCAGGGTGCGGATGAAAAACGGCAACAGCAATCTGAAGCCGAAGAAGTAGGTCGGCAGAGCGAAAAGGGCTCCGAACGCTGCCGTGGACCGGACTGCGGAAAGGATCCGTGGTTTGAACCGGGGCGTTCGGCGGCTGGCGAATGCGTCCAGCCAGGATGCAGCAATGTATAGCCAGCAAAAGACGGTTGGACCAAAGAGGAGGGCGACCAGCAGCGTGGCGCCGATGAAGTACATGGCGAAGGCGTTCGTGCCGGCGACGGCCGTCTGCCGGATCAGGATGAGGGTCAGACCAAAGCCGAAGAAAAACCAGCCGGCGTTCGGCTTCAGCAGAGGGCCGTTTTCGAGATGCTGATTCTTGTAGGCGCGCGCGAACAGGCACGGCATCAACGCCTTTGCGACAACGGCAGGTCTCGATACGCTTTCCAGCATCGTGATGACGAATTGGCCGATCCTGCCATTCGTGCTGTAGAATTCGTCGAGAGCTTTTCGGACGCTGCGCCGGGCCGCTGTCAACCGGGCCTGATTGGCGAATGTAAGTTCGAGAGGCTGCGCCCCGATCCTGTCGGCAAGGGCCTTCTCCTCGGCGCGGAGGTCGGCGGCAGAGCTGGCTATCGGATCAAGCCGCGTTGGCATGTCCGCGGAGATATGCAGAGCGCCCTTGCAGCCAAGGCTCAGGATTGCGCATTCGAAAGTCCTGTCGTCAAAACATCCCCGCCGGGCGATATAGCGGATCTGTGCCGGCGTCATGGCATCGGGGGGATGAAAGCTCGGTACGATTACACCCGGCGGGCATCGCACGCGCTGCCAGACCCAGAGGAAGTAGCCTCCGGCTGCCAGGAAGCCGATCAGCGGCCAGGAGAGGGTCTGGGTCCAGTGCAGTGGTTGCCCGGAAGCGTGCGACGCAGCCAGGGATACCCCGCCGAGCAGTGCGATGAAAACGAGGCTGACAGGGAGGGAGAGGATCGGGCGCATCAGAAGGATCCTGGACTGACTTCGGGGACGTTGCGGGCCGCCTCGTCACCGATATTGAAATAGGCGTATTTGCGGAAGCCGAAGAAGCGGGCAATGAGGTTGGAGGGAAAGGACTCGATCAGAATGTTGAAATTGCGGGTGGTGCCGTTGTAGTAGCGCCGGGCGAGCTGGAGTTCGTCCTCGACGGAGGCGAGTTCGTCGGCCAGCTGGCGGAAATTCCGGTCGGCGTTGAGCGCCGGATAGGCTTCTGCAACCGCGAGGAGACGGGGCAGGGCGATCTGCATGCAGTTTGCCGCAGCGGTATGGGCATCGATGTCGCTGGCATCAAGCGTGGCGCTGCGGGCCCGCGTTACCTGTTCGAACACGCTTCTCTCGTGAGTGGCGTAGGCCTGGACGGTAGCGACAAGATTGGGGATGAGGTCGGCGCGGCGACGCAACTGGACATCAATGCCGCTCCAGCCTTCGTCGGCGAGATTCCTGCTTCGTACCAGGCGGTTGTGGAGAAAGACGACAGAAAGCAGGACGGCCGCCATCGTGCCAAAGAAGAGGAGGAAATTCATGATGCGCCAGATGCGGGTTTCGGGATGGTTTCGAGTGCGGGTCTCAGGGCGGGGCTCACCGGCGCGGCAGGGGAGATTGCGATGTCATCGGGCCCTGGTTGAACAGGCCGCTGGTTTCGACCGTGCCTGCGCGGAAGGGAAGGTTTTCGGTCAAAACGGCCGAAATGGGGCGGTGGCGCAGGATCGCGGTAGCCGGCGTGGTGGCGGCGGGGACGGGTATTGGGGTGGAGACGGGCGAGAAGCTGTGTTGCGATGTGCATTTTCGTTCTCGTCAGTCCGCGCCGTGAGGAACGATCGGCTGTGGCGTGAGGCACGATGGCCGATTGGCCGGGCGAGGGCAATCGGGGTGCGAGTCAATCTGTGGTCACTTTTGCCACAATCATGTTTCGTTCGCGGGGCGATTCGGATTTGTTCTCTTTCATAATTCCGGGACCCCATTGAATTCTCCGACGGAATTGATTCTTGTG
>Ga0123357_10000653_pt1 | contig 34541 bp, 19 predicted proteins | sample TergutEmb28metaG_FD_89873 | JGI IMG/M metagenome (GOLD analysis project Ga0123357, IMG submission 89873) | Embiratermes neotenicus P4 segment gut microbial communities from Petit-Saut dam, French Guiana - Emb289 P4 | ecosystem: Host-associated > Arthropoda: Insects > Digestive system > Gut ... | reverse complement strand
GTCTCTGACTAGGTGATATATCAGAGCCGCCTAAGAGAATCGAACTCTTGACCTGCTCATTACGAGTGAGCCGCTCTACCGACTGAGCTAAGGCGGCAATACTGCCGCGTCAACTATACCGACTGAACCGGGGGACTCGCCAATGCGGATTCAGCCATGGGGCGCCCGCGATGCCGCCTATGGCGCCTGCAAAGCGCCGTCCCTTCGTCTTGTCTGGGTCCATGTCGTCACGGTGTTCTCGCAGGGGTACTTCGCTGCTTCCACTTCGTCGATGTCGACGCCCAGGCCCGGTTGCTCATTCGGGTACACGTACCCGTCTTTGAACTCGGGAAGCCCCGGAAACACGTCCAAAAGCGCGCCATGCGGGCCCCGGAGTTCCTGGATTATGAAGTTCGGCGGCTCGATGCCGGACCATTCTTGTACCCCGAAATTCGGGGCCGCCAAGTCGATGTGGATGTTCGCCGCGTGGGCTATCGGCGACATGTCACCCGGGCCGTGCCAAGCGGTTCTGACGCCGAACTGTTCGGCGAATACCTGCAGTTTCCGGGCTGGAGTGATTCCGCCGATCTGGCTCAGATGAACACGCACGAAGTCGATCAGGCGATCAGCGATGATCGTCTTCCACTCCGCCGGGTTGTTGAACAATTCACCCTGTGCGATGGGGATCGAAGTCTGTTGTCTCAGGTTTCTCAACCACGAAAGATGCTCAATCTGCACGGGATCTTCCAGAAAGAACAGGTCGAAGGGCTCCAGTGCTTTCGCCAGTTTTATGGCGTCCGGTGGTGCGATGCGTTCGTGGACATCATGAACCAGATTGATCTCGTACCCCAGCTTGCCGCGGATACCATCGAAGAGCTTGGTCGTGTTGCGAATGTACTCCCGGGAGTCCAGGTAGACGCCAACGAGTGCACCGGACGGCGCGGTTTTCGGCACCGTCCCATAACTCTCCCCGCCATATCCACCGCACTGACACCGAATGGTTGTGATGCCCATTTCCTTGAACTTCAGTATGTTGTCGCACACCTCGGCAACGTCGCGGCCATCGGCGTGACGGTACACCGGAACGCCCTCGCGGCATTTGCCGCCAAAGAGCTGGTAGAGCGGCATCCCGGCCATCTTTCCCTTGATATCCCACAGTGCCATGTCGACGCCAGAGATGGCGTTGTTCTCGATTGGTCCATTTCGCCAGTACGCGTTTTGATGCATCAACTGCCAAAGGTCTTCGATCCTGTCTGCATCTCTTCCCACCAAGAGCGGCTTCAGGTATTCCTCGACGAGCAGTGTCACCGCCAGATGACGGTAGGCAAACGTCGCGCAGCCCAAGCCATATAGCCCGGGCTGGTCCGTGAGAACCTTGACGACAACCAGGTTGATGCCTTCTGGCGCCGTACAGATAACCTTTAGATCGCTGATTTTCACGCCGGTCATTCGTCTCTCCCTCGAGTCCAACTTCATGATAGCGAAAGACTTCGACGAATCATTCTTCGCGGTTGGCGTAGGCCCGGCTCTATCTAGAATCAGGCCCGTTCACTAGACTGGCAGATGCCGTCGTGATGCTGGTTCGACGGCTCACCATTCCCGATCGACAGGATAGATGTGACCGTTCTTCAGCGCGATATTGCCGACCTTCCCGACCTTGCAACGACCCCCGGACGGGCCGGGCCGGTGCGCTCGCAAAAGCCTGTCTACATCGATCTGCTGCCGCCGTGCAACCAGGCGTGTCCAGCCGGTGAGAACTGCCAGGAATGGCTGCGCCTGGCGAAGCTGAAGCAACCCCAGGCCGCCTGGGCGCAACTCGTCCGTGATAACCCGATGCCCGCCATACACGGTCGGGTCTGCTACCACCCGTGCGAGACCGCCTGCAACCGGGGCGACCTGGACGCCCCCATCGCCATCCACGCCGTGGAGCGCTACTTGGGCGACATGGCCATCGCCAACAACTGGCAGTTCGAGAAACTGCGTCCCGCCACCGGCAAGAAGGTGCTCGTCGTCGGGGCCGGCCCGGCTGGCCTGAGCTGCGCCTACCATCTGGCACGCGTCGGCCACGCCGTCACTATCGTCGACGCCGGCGCGCAGCCCGGCGGCATGCTGCGCTACGGCATCCCCGAGTATCGCCTGCCCCGCGACGTCGTGGACGCCGAGATCGCCCGCATCGAGGCGCTGGGCGTCAAGATCGTCACCGGCCACCGTGTCGACGACCTGATGCTCGAGAAGCGCGCCGGCAACTTCGACGCCGTCTTCGTCGGTGTGGGGGCCGGGCGCGGCAAGCACATCGACATCCCGTCGATGGACGCCACTCGCATGCTCGACGCCGTCGACTTCCTGCGCGAGACGGCGGCCGGCGAATCGAGGCCACTTGTCGGACGCAAAGTTGCGGTCTACGGTGCGGGCAATACGGCCATGGACGCCGCTCGCACCGCCCAGCGGCTCGGTGCCGAGGAGGCCATCATCGTCTACCGTCGCACCGAGGCCCAGATGCCCGCCCACGAGGACGAGATGCAAGAGGCCCAGGCCGAGGGCGTCAAGATGAACTGGCTGCGCACCATCACGCAGCAGGGCGACGACGACCTGATGGTCGAGGTTATGGAGCTCGACGACCAGGGCCGCTCCGTCCCCACCGGAAAGTACGAAAAACTGCCTGCCGACACCCTGATCCTGGCCGTCGGGCAGGACGCCGAGACTGACTTTCTGCACAGTGTCGACGGCCTGAAGTTCGACGGTGACACCGTTCTCGTCGACCCCCGCACCATGATGACGGACGTGCCCGGAATCTTCGCCGGCGGCGACGCCGTCCCGTCCGACCGCACCGTGACGATCAGCGTCGGCCATGGCAAGAAGGCCGCTCGGAACATCGATCTGTGGCTGGCCAAGACCGAGGCGGACGTCCGCGTCGCACACCCCGTCGTTCACTTCGACGACTTGAATCTGTGGTTTTTTGGCAACAATCCGCGCGGCCAGCAGCCCGAACTCGACATCGCAGAGCGCGAATCCGGTTTCGAGGAGATCGTTCAAGGCCTGACCGAGGACGAGGCCATCTACGAGGCCACCCGCTGCCTGAGCTGTGGCAACTGCATCGAATGTGACGGCTGCCTGGGCGCCTGCCCGGAACAGGCCGTCATCAAGCTCGGCCCAGAGCACCGCTACCGCTTCGACTACGACCGGTGCACAGGGTGCACGGCTTGTGCCGAGCAGTGCCCCGTCTGTGCAATCGTAATGGTGGGGGAAAAGTTTGGAGACATCAATGCCTGACACGATCAGAACCGCTACGAAGCTCGGCGCACTGGGCGCCGAAAACACCGGCGACTTCATCCTGGCGGACGCGCTCGACGCGTCCAAGAAGTCCACGGCTGAGGCGGCGGCAGCGATTGCCGCCAGCCAGGACCCCCAAACCCGCATCATTTGCGACGGCAACGAGGCGACGGCCGATGTCGCCTTCCGGTTGAACGAACTGTGCTCGATCTACCCGATCACGCCGAGTTCGCCGATGGCCGAGTTCGCGGACGAGTGGGCCGCCCATGATCGCACCAACATCTGGGGCCAGACGCCCACCATCGTCGAGATGCAGTCCGAGGCCGGCGCGGCCGGTGCCCTGCACGGGGCACTGCAGTCGGGCGCACTGTCGACGACGTTCACGGCGTCCCAAGGCTTGCTGTTGATGATTCCCAACATGTACAAGATCGCCGGCGAGCTGACATCCACGGTCATCCATGTCGCGGCCAGGTCGATCGCCGCGCAGGGCCTTTCAATCTTCGGCGACCACCAAGATGTCATGGCGGTGCGCCAAACGGGTTTCGCCATAATCAACTCGACGTCGGTGCAGGAGTGTCACGACCTTGCCGTCATCGCACAGGTTGCCACACTGAAGTCGCGCGTCCCCTTCCTGCACTTCTTCGACGGGTTCCGCACCAGCCACGAACTGAACACTATGTGGCGTCTGACCGATGACCAACTGCATGCCATGGTGCCCAGCAAGCTGATCTTCGAGCACCGGTCGCGGGCGCTCAGCCCGGCCAATCCGTTCATTCGGGGGACGGCCCAAAACCCGGACGTTTACTTCCAGGCGCGTGAGGCGTCGAACCCCCACTATCTGGCGGTGCCCGGCATCGTCCAGAAGGCCATGGACGACTTCGCCAAAGTGGCCGGACGTCAATACAAGCTGGTCGAATACTTTGGCGACAAGGACGCCAGGCGGGTCGTCGTCATCATGGGGTCCGGGCTTCAGGCCGCGCAGCAAGCTGCCCAGTACTTGCGCGAGAAGGGCAAAAAGGTGGGCGTGGTGCTGGTGCGTCTGTATCGTCCATTCCCGGCCAAGCAGTTGCTGGCGGCCATACCGAAGACCGTCAAGAAGATCGCCGTGCTCGACCGCACGAAGGAGCCCGGCAGCAACGGTGAGCCGCTGTTCCTCGACGTTCAGGCGGTGTACGGCGAGGCCTTCACGCGGGGCGAGATCCAGTCGCTGCCCGTCATCATCGGCGGACGCTACGGGCTGAGTTCCAAGGAGTTCACGCCCGCCATGGCGTTGGGCGTCTTCGATGAGTTGGCCAAAGCCAACCCCCGCAGCCGGTTCACCGTCGGCATCAATGACGACGTCACAAAGTTGTCCTTGAAGTACGACCCAGAGGTCGACCTGGAAGACCCCGCCACCAAGCGGGCCGTCTTCTACGGCATGGGTTCGGACGGCACGGTCGGGGCGAACAAGAACACCATCAAGATAATCGGCTCCGACCCCGCCACCTACGCGCAGGGCTACTTCGTCTACGACTCGAAGAAGTCGGGCTCGCGCACCACCAGCCATCTGCGTTTCGGGCCGCACCCCATCAGGGCGCCCTACCTGGTGCAGAAGGCTGGGTTCATCGGCGTCCACAACTGGGGCATCCTCGAGCGCATCGACGTGCTGGAGCACGCCCGTCAGGGCACCGTCGTGCTGATCAACTCGCCCTACGGGCCGGACGAAGTGTTCGCCAAGCTGCCGCGATCGATACAGCAGAAGGTGATTGACTTAGGTCTCGAGCTTTACACCATCCACGCCGACGAGGTGGCCCGCGAAGCGGGCCTGCCCGGGCGCACCAACACCGTCCTTCAGACGTGCTATTTCGTGATCTCCGGCGTCCTGCCACAGGATATTGCAATCGAACGTGTCAAAGGCGCCATCACCAAGACGTACGCGAAGAAGTCGATGGACATCGTGCAGAAGAACCACGAAGCCGTCGACGCCGCCATCAAGTACCTGCACAAGGTGGTGGTGCCGGCCGCGCCCACCTCGGACGCGCCGTTCCTGCCGCCGATCGTCGGCCAGGCGTCCGATTTCGTCAACGACGTGACGGCCACCATGCTTTTGGAGCAGGGCGACACGTTGCCCGTGTCGAAGCTTCCGGTGGACGGCACCTACCCGTCCGGTACGACGAAGTTCGAGAAGCGAAACCTGAGCGAATACATCGCCGTGTGGGACCCGGAAACCTGCATCCAGTGCGGCAACTGTGCCTTCGTGTGCCCGCACGCCGTGATCCGCGCCAAGTACTACCAGCAGAAGAACCTCGACCCGGCCGCTATCCCGCCAGGCTGGCAGTCGGCGCCGCTGAATGGAGCCGGCCTGCCCAACCAGACGTTCACCCTGCAGGTGTACGCCGAAGACTGCACCGGTTGCGGGCTGTGCGTCGAGTCGTGCCCAGTGCACCCGATCGGCAACAAAGACCGCAAGGCGATCAACATGGAACAAGTGTTGGGCGATCGGGCGACGGAGCGGGCCAACGTCGATTTCTTCGAGTCGCTGCCCTACAACATGCGTCGCCGCGTGGACTTCGGGACGGTGCGGGGCGCCCAATTCCTGGAGCCGCTGTTCGAATTCTCCGGGGCCTGCGCCGGCTGTGGTGAGACGCCCTACCTGAAGCTGTTGACGCAGTTGTTCGGCGCCCGCGCCCAGGTGGCCAACGCGACCGGTTGCTCGTCCATCTACGGCGGCAACCTGCCGACCACGCCCTGGGCGGCCAACAAGCAGGGACGTGGCCCGGCTTGGTCGAATTCGCTGTTCGAGGACAACGCCGAATTCGGATTGGGCATGAGGCTCGCGGCCGACCTGCAAACCGACCTGGCCAGGCGACGGCTCGAGCAGTTGCGTCCGCAGATCGGGGACGATCTGGTCGACGAGTTGCTGAATGCGCCGCAGCGGTCGGAGATCGAGCTGGAAGAGCAGCAGGAGCGGATGGACCGCCTGCGCGAGGTGCTTGCGAAGCTGGACGGTCCGCTGGTGGCCGACCTGAGTTCTGTCCTCGACCATCTGCTGCGGCGTTCCGTCTGGATCGTCGGCGGTGACGGTTGGGCCTATGACATCGGCTCGGGCGGGCTGGACCATGTGCTGGCCAGCGGACGCGACGTCAACGTGCTGGTGCTCGACACCGAGACGTATTCGAACACGGGCGGGCAGGCGTCGAAATCGACGCCGTTGGGTGCGGTTGCCAAGTTCGCCACGGCGGGCAAGACGACGACGAAGAAGGACTTGGCGCAGCAGGCCATGGCCTACGGCAACGTTTATGTCGCGCGCATCGCCATGGGCGCCGACCCGCAGCAGACCCTGACGGCTTTCCGCGAGGCCGAGGCCTATGACGGGCCCAGCCTGATCATTGCCTACAGCCACTGCATCAGCCATGGCATACCGATGCAGGACGGCCTTGATCAGCAATACAAGGCGGTGTCGTCCGGCTATTGGCCGCTGCTGCGCTACGACCCGGTTCGTCGCAGCCAGGGCCTGAACCCCTTCCTGCTGGATTCACCGCGTCCCCGGTTGTCGCTGGCCGAGTACCGCAAGGACGAGTTGCGCTTCAAAATGTTGGCCCAGGCCGACCCCGCCGAGGCTGCCCGTCTCAGCGAGCTTGCCCAGGGCGACGTCAACCGTCGCTGGGCCGATTACGAGGATTTGGCCAACCGTCCCGCTTCGGCGTTCGCCGCCGATGCTCGTCGCGCGGCCAGGCTTCGGTCAACGGAAAAAGACGCCCGCGACCGGGTTGAAGACCTGGTCGCCTAGGTAGGAGTGAAACCATGCCCCATACGCACAACTTTGACGAGACGGCACTGGCGGCCGCTGTCGAGTCGGCTACCGTCAAGGCCTTGACGGGTGACCCCGTCACGGAGATGTACGCCCAGGGCGGGTTGACAGGCCTGGCGGCACTGAAGGACATTCCGGGTTGGCGAGGTCGCACCGTTATCGTCGAAAATGCCACAACAGGCCAACGGTAGGTTTCGCGGCGTCCTCGACCGCTGACCGAGACGACTTGACAAGGCCAATCGCTGCGGTGCTACCATCGCTTGGTTAACCGTACTGTTTCCCCCCGCCGTCGGCAGGCACAATGAAGTGGGGGATGGTGCCGTTGCCGGTTGGCGGCCGATAGATCGGACGCGCCATGACTGGCACGCTGACGCACCCTCGTCTGAACGTCCTTGGCCCGATTGAGCTCGTCAATGCTCGGGGCATGGCGCCGAACCGCGCGCCGAAGCAATGCCTCGAATACTGCGGCTGGTTGTTGCACCACCCTGGGCAGACGTCCACGGCGATGACCCGGTCACTGCTGGTGGCTGAGGGCACCCGACGGTCGAACCTATCGCGTTTGCGCTTGTGGCTTGGCAATGACGAAGCGGGTATGCCGTACCTGCCGGACGCCTATTCCGGGCGCATCAAGTTGCACCCGGATGTCACATCCGATTGGGAATACCTCAACATGCTGATGGTCGGAGGCGTCCAAAAGGCGGATAAGCATGCGATGATTCACTCGCTGGACCTGGTGCGCGGTGCTCCGCTGGCCGACAGCGCTCCTGGGCAGTGGCACTGGGCCGAGCAATGGCGCTTCGAGATGATCAAGGCGATCCGCGATATCGGCGTGACCCTCGCCAACGCTGCGATCGATGAGATGAACCTGGACCTAGCGCGATGGGCTGCCACCACGGCCCTGATCGCCGCCCCGGAGGACGACAAGTTGATGACGGTACGGCTTCGCACGGAGCATCTGGCCGGCAACCACCTAGAGGTCAATCGCTTGGCCATGCATGTCACCCGGATGGCTCGCACCATTGGGCATGATCTGCCCAACGAGATGATCGAGTTGATCCACACGGTTCTGCTGTGACGCTGGCGTGCCGCCTACAGGCTCGGGTGACGGTCGGCCCAGGGGGCGGCTTGCTCCAGTTGGGCTGCCACCTGGAACATCAGGGGTTCGCCCATCGGGGGGACGACCAACTGGACGGCGAGCGGCAGGCCGTTGGCGGTGAACCCGGCCGGAATGGACGCCGCGGGGTTGCCGAGCACATTCCAGGCGGCTGAGTAGGCAGTCATCGCCAAAGACTTCCTGATCGTTCCGATTAGGCCTTCGCCGTCTAGAACGCCCAGGCGTAGCGGCGGGTGTGCCGTCATCGGCATCAGGATCGCGTCGTAGGTGTCGAACACGGTGAACATCTTGGCCGCCAAGGCGTCGGCGCTGTTCTCGGCGAATGTGGAGACGGGGCTGATCAGGCGGTATAGCGGGGCGGCGTGCCGCGTCCTGGCCTCCAGCAGGCTGACGGAATCGATCTGCTTGAACTCGTCCGTCACACCGCCCGCCATCTGGCCGATCATGGCGATGCCGGGCTTGTATTCCGGCAGGTCGCCTTCGATGACGTCATGGCCCAGCCGGGCCAGGGTGTCGGCCGTGCGGTCCAGCGCCGCCCGCGTCTGCGCCTCCAACTCGGATGCACCGCCAGGGGCGGCCTCTGCCAGCAGGATGCGCAGGCGGCGCGGCTGCTTGGTGATGACGGTGCTGAGCGGCTCGGCCCACGGCTCGACCTGATACCTATCGGACGGCAGGCTGCCAGCCATGACGTCCAGCATCAGGGCGCTGTCGGCGACGGTGCGGGCCAGGGGGCCGATGACGCCCAGCGCCCGCCACAGTGCCTTGTTGGGCGCGGGGCTGACGCGTCCGCGCTGCACTTTGGCGCCGAACAGGCCGCACCAGGCTGACGGCAGACGGATCGAGCCGCCGCCGTCCCCGCCGATGCCGGCCGCCACCATGCCCGACGCCACGGCTGCCGCCGTCCCCCCGCTGGAGCCGGCCGTCGAGTAGGCGCGGTTCCACGGGTTGCGGGTGTAGCCGTACGTCGTGGACTCGGTGAACGGCCATTGGCCGAACTCCGGCATCGCCGTCTTGCCGATTATGACGGCCCCGGCGGCCCGAAGGCGCCGCACGGCTTCGCAATCGTCCTTGGCCGGACGGCTGACGGCGTTGGTGCCGAACGTCGTCCGCTGCCCCTTGACGTCGTACTCCTCCTTGATGGCGATTGGGACGCCATGCAGCGGGCCGACGGTCTCATTGTTGCGCGCCAGCCGCCCGTCCAGCTCGTCGGCCTGGGCCTGCGCCTCGTCCACCATGACGTTGGTGAAGGCCTTGATATCGGGGTTGTGGCGGGCGATCAACCCAAGCGAATGCTCGACCAGTTCGCGCGAGCTGACCTGTCGGGACGCCACGAGACGCGTCTGATCGACGAGAGTTAGGTAATCCAGTGACATATTTTCCAGTCCTCACCAGGGGTTGTGCTGCCATTAAGCGGATGGGGGAAGCGTCGTGGCCGGCCAGCAGGCGCTCAACATGTGCGAGCAAAAGTCTATGCCATCGAGCGGCGTGACAGACGGGCGATGCAGCGCCTCGCCCGCAGGGTTTGTTCACTCCGCGCCCCTCGGTGGCATGGACGTCGAACCGATGGCTCAATGCGTCCGGCGGAAGGGTGTTGCAGCATTACCCCCGGTGGTATTTCTTGCGCTGATAAGCCCAGACGCATTACCCCCGGCGGTATTTTCACATAACAGTTTGGTAACAATAACAGACGCTGGGTTGCTACATCCGGTTGTAATTGAAACGAAAAACCATATAAACTATTGGGAAACTCACAGATGAGGGTAGTGAAATGGCTAAAGCTAAGGCCGTATCGACACCAAGACGTGTCGCGAGCATAGTGGTGGCTGCCCTGGTGGGGTTGGTGATCGGTTTGGCTGTTTTCGGCGTCGGTTACTCGGAGATGCCGTCCTACTTGAGTTCTGACCCCAAGACTTGCACAAACTGCCATGTCATGCAGGCGGAATACGACGCCTGGGCGCACGGCGCGCACAAGAACGTGGCAACCTGTGACGATTGCCATCTACCGCACGATAGCGTCATCGATCGGTACTACGTGCAGGTGCAAGACGGCATCCTTCACGGGTACAAGTTCTCGACGAGCACCTACCCGACCAACATCCAAATCCGTCCGTCCAGCCTCGAGGTCGTCAACCAGGCGTGCCTGAGCTGCCACGGTGATATGACAAGCCAGATCCACGTAGGCCTAAAGCCTGGCGAGACCATTACGTGCACGCATTGCCATTCCAATGTCGGGCACGCCAACATCGGACACGACAACTAGGAGAAACCGAAATGTCTGACAAAACTGAGCCCGTCGTAGAGGACGCCGCGCTCGAGAGCACGGAAGCACCGCCTGTTGTGCACCGCCGCGGGGTGCCCATCTGGGCGTTGATCGTGATCGGTCTCATCGCCATCGCAGTCGGCTTCTTCGTTGCGATGATGATCGCCAACATCTCCGGGAAGAAGGCCGAGGCCAAGCTACCGACCTATGTGCCGGTGGTGCAGATCGACGCCAGCAACGAAAACGACCCGTCCGTGTGGGGCCAGAACTTCCCCAACGAATACGCCGGCTGGCAGGGCACCTCTGAATTCAAGACCTCTATGCACCTGACGGCGGCCGACAAGCTGTCGCTGAGTGACCCGCTGGCGATCGTCAACCCGGCTGGCCTCAACGCGTCCGACAAGGCCGTGAACCCAGCCCCAGTGAACGTCGCGCCGTCAACCACCGACGTGATCCCCCGTGATTGGGTGACGCCGGAAAAGATCATTCAGGACCCGCGCTTGGTGACAATGTGGCATGGCTACGCCTTCGCCATCGACTACCGCCACCTGCGCGGCCATGCTTACATGCAGATCGACCAACGTGACACGTTGCGCGTCAGCGCGCCGCCGAAGGCGCAGCCTGGCGCTTGCATGAACTGCCACGTCTCGATGCCTGGGTTGTTGTCGATACTCGGCAACGGCACGCCGGACAAGCCGGTCCAGATCACCAACTACACCGCGAATGATCCGAACTTGAAGGCCGCGTGGGACGCTTTCAACACGATGAAGTACCTGGCACCGGATCCGTCCGACGACACCAAAGCGACGATCAGCAAGACCGACCCCGATGGGCCGACCGGTCTGTACGGCTTCGCGAAGGCAAACAATCAGGACCAGCCGGTCGGCTGCGTCGATTGCCACGATCCGGCAACCATGCAGCTGCGTGTCACCCGTCCCGCCCTTATCAACGGGCTGGCGGCGTTGAAGGCGTCGGAAGGTATCGCCAATTACGATGTCAACAAGGACGCCACAACGCAGGAGATGCGGACTTATGTTTGCGCACAGTGCCACGTCGAGTATTACTTCGCTCCGGCGGCCCCCGCAGGCACCACAGCGCCTGCCGACGCGCCCAAGGCCAACACGTTGACCTTCCCATGGAAGTACGGCTCTGACATCGACAGCATCTTCGCCTATTACACCAACCCGGACAACTTCCCGGCCACAGGCAAGCCGTTCACCGACTTCACAAACGACCTGACGGGTGCCAACGTCCTCAAGGCGCAGCACCCCGAGTTCGAGTCTTGGTCCGAAGGCGTGCACGCCGCCAACGGCGTCACGTGCGCCGATTGCCATATGCCGTATCAGCGGGTCGGCAACCAGAAGGTTTCGAACCACGACGTGCAAAGCCCGATGAACGACATCAACGGCACCTGCGGCACCTGCCATACCGCTTCGGACGCTTCGCTGCGGGCCCAGGTGACAACCATCCAGGCCCGTTACACGGCCAGCCGTGACCAGGCGATGGATGCCTTGACGCAGTTCATCGATGCCATCGCGGCGGCCAAGGCTAGCGGCACGGTTCCGCAGTCCCAGATCGACGCAGCGCTGACTTACCAGAACAAGGCCAGCTTCTACGCCGACTACGGATACTCGGAGAACTCCTATGGATTCCACGCGCCGGATTACTTCCAGCGCATATTCATGGAGTCGATTGACGCATCCCGTCAAGGCCAGTTGGTCCTGCAGGGAGTCGACCCCGCGACTCTGGCACCCAGCGATGTGACAGTCGCCAATCAAGATAAGGCGTCGAAGTGAAGTAGCGCCGAACTGACGCTGACGGGTCTGAACGCCGAATGGCCGCCAGACCCGTTAGTGTGAGCAGAGGTTTCTAGGTCGCGACTGTGAGGACGGTGAGAAGTGAGCCAGGACGAACAGCAGTACGCTGACAACGACTTGCTGCGTGAAACTGACGACGACGACATCGTTGCCTCTCGTAAGCGCAAGACCGCCGCACCCAAGACGCCGCACAACGGCCTAAGCCAGGTGGGGTTCACCATCGTGATTTTGCTGGTGATTCTGGTCGGTGTGGCACTCGGCTCTTGGTTGGCCAACGTGGGACGTCCCGCGGCCAACCCGAGCGCCACCGCGACGGACGCCATGCAACCGACGGATACCCCCAGTGTCGATCCGCAAGTGCGAATCATGCAGTTGCAGGACCAGATTGCGGCCGATCCTAACGACACCGATGCCCGCCTGGAGTTGGGCGTGCTGCTGTTCCAGGATGCCCAGGATCTGGAAGGTGCCCGTGCGCAGTGGGTGGCCGTCACCCAAATCGACCCGACCAACGAGAACGCCTGGTACGACCTGGGCTTCTACTACCTTTCGATCGACCCGCCGGATTGCGTCGGCGCCGGGCAGGCGTGGAACACGGTTATGCAACTTGACCCGAGCGGTGACAACGCATCGACAATCATGGGTCATATGTCGGACCTGATGCCTACAGTGTGCGGTACCCCGTCGCCATCGGCGGCTCCGACGACAGGTGGCTAGGGTCATGGATAGTCTTTCGCCGGCCTTGTTTCGCGATATGGTGGCCGTGTTGTGGGCCGGGATACTATCGTTCGCTTCACCGTGCTTTCTGCCGGTGGTGCCCGTCTTCGTCGCCTACCTGACAGGTGAGACGGTCGCTCAGCGGCAGGTCGGCGGCAGTACGGGTATACGGCAGCCGTCTCGGCGGTGGTTCGCGGCGGCGCAGTCGGTGGCGTTCATGGTGGCGTTCGCGGCGGTGTTCATCGCGCTGTGGGCCGTGGTGGGGCTTGTCGGTTGGGTGGTCGGCGGGTTCCGGTCGTGGCTGCGCGTCGCCGGCGGCATCGTGCTGGTGGTGATGGGCCTGCACATGGCCGGGCTGATCCACATCGGGTTGTTGGACAAGGTTTTGCGTGTCAACTACACCCCGGACGTCAAGCAGGCGCCGACGCTACGGCGGTCGCTGCTGCTCGGGCTGGCCTTCGGGGCCGGCTGGACGCCGTGTATCGGCGCGATATTGGCCGCTGTGCTGGGCCTGGCCACGACGCACGACTCGGTGGGACAGGGCGTCGTGCTGATGGCCGTCTACTCGATTGGCTTGGGGGTGCCATTCGTGCTGGTGTGTGTGGGGGTCAGCTCTTTGGTGGCCCGCCTGTCTTGGTTCATCCAGCACCAGCGGGTCGTCAACATCGTCATCGGCGCGTTTTTGATAGCCGTAGGGTTCTTGATGATCGCCGATTTGTTCAAGTGGCTGGCCGTCTTCGTGCCAGGATCGTGAGGGAAGGCTAAGTAATGGCGACAAGGAAAACACCGGCCGTCGAGGCCGAAGCGACAGAGAAAGTCGCTCCAGCCGACGACGCGGCCGTCGTAGAGGACGGGGCGGCGGTCGAGGTTGATACCGAGGTGGCAGCCGTGGATGCGGACGCGGAGGTGGCGGAGGACGCGCCGGTCGAGGACGCACCGACGCCCGTCCAGGCGGATGCGCCGGCCGAACAGGACGCAGTCGACGCTGAGGTAGTGATCGGATTTGGCGAGTTTTTCAGGCGGCTGTACGCCATCACCTATTCCAAGACGTTAGGCCTGCTGATCATTTTGGCGTTCGCCGTGTTCGTGCTTCTCGGTGTCATCTTCACCCAGGCGCCCGCTGGCACGTGGCCGGATACCACCGCCCGAGCCGATTTCCTGACCGAAATGACGACGAAGTACGGCGCCGCGACGAAGGTCTTGAGCGCTCTTGGGATATTCCACATCTTTTCGTCGATCGGCTTCTATGTCGTCACCATCGCGCTGGCCATCTCGATAATCGGTTGCACGACGCACCGCATCCCGCTGCTGTGGAAGCGTTGGCGTTATCCTGGCGCGTCCGTCAGCCGGTCCTTCTTCAATGCGGCACGCTACCGCGGCGAGGTGGCCACCGGCCTGGACGCGGACGCCGGGTTGGCGAAGGCCGCGCAAGCGCTCAAGGCGGCGCATTACCGGGTTGTGGAGTTGCCGGAGAACAGCTTGTTCGCCGATCGAAACGCCTGGGGCGGTTTCGGCACTGTGGTGGCCCATTTGAGCTTCATAGTGATTTTGGCCGCCTTCCTGCTCAGCGGTCTGGCGTCCTTCTCGGTGGTGTTGAATGTACCCATCGGCGGCAACCCGGTGGCGGTGGGCGACAACACGAACCTGACTGTCACGGTCACCGACTACAAGGAGACGCCCGACCCGGCTTCAGGGCAGATCATCGACTATCTGTCGCACATGATCGTCTACGACAACGGGCAGGCGGTGAAAGAGCAGGACGTGCGGGTCAACTCGCCGCTCACTTACGGCAAGTGGACGTTCTATCAATACACGCGGGCTGGCATAGCCTTGGACATCACGATAACAAGTGATGACGGTTCGACGCTGTTCGACGGCGCGGTGCCAGAGCAGTACCTGTCGAATGACGGCACGCTTGCGATCGGCATCATCCGACTGGACGACTTGGGCGTCAGCATTCAGGCCGAGGTTCCCGCGTCGGGCGTGACCGACAACTTCTTCAACCTGCAGTCCGGCCAGGTGTGCTTCATCGTTTATGTGGACGGCGCGAGCGATCCAGACAACATGGCCGACCTGCAACCGCCAGCCGACGATCCGAGCGGCGTACCGGTGGCGTCCGTCGACCCGAGCGGTTCGTACAAATTCAAGGATTTGACCTACACCCTCAACCGGGAAATCCAATACACGGGCATCAAGGCCCGCACCGACCCGGGCACTATCCTGGTGTGGATCGGCGGGTTGTTGTTGGTTATCGGTATGACCGTCACGTTCACCTTCCGCTATCGCCGCGTCTGGCTGAGGGCGGAAGGTACGCAGCTTCTGCTGGCGTCCGCCGACAAGGAGGATTCCGGCTTCCGTCAGGACTTCACCGAGCTGGTGGCGCAGGCGCACACCTGGTATTCGGACGAACACGAAAACGCAAGACCAAAAGGAGGCAACTAATGGCAGCATTAGCGCAGTATTGCTTGATCGGAACACTCATCTTCATCGCCGTCGCTTTGGTGATGGACCTGGTGGTGGTGGCCTCGCAGAACCGGGTCCACAAGGTTGCGGCAGCGCCCAAGGCGGCCGAGGAGCCTGAGCTGGAGCTGGTGGGGGCGACGGCCGCCAAGGCAACATCCGCCGAAACGGTTTCCGCGTCGACCAAGGCGACATCCACCTCCACCAAGGCGGTGCCGGCGGCAGCGGAGGCCGCAGCAGGGACCGCCAAGGCAGCACCCACAGCAACCAAGGCTGCGTCCCACGGCGCCGCCCTCAGCGTCGGCAGCTTGGCATCCGGGTTCACCGTCGTGGCATGGCTGTTGATCACTGTCTACCTCATCGCGCGGTGGGCCCAGGCCGGCCATTTCCCGCTGATCAACATGAACGGATACGCCTCTGGCCTGGTCTGGGTGATCCTGGCGTCGGCGCTGATCGCCTTCTGGCGGTTCCGTGTGCGCCTGATCAGCGTCGTCGCCCTGAGCGTCGCGGCAATCATGACGATCTACGCCACGACCGTCGAGTTTGCGGCCGATCCGTTGGTGCCCGCCCTGCAGAACAGCGTGCTGCTGACCCTGCACGTCGGGTTTGCCATCGTCGGCAGCGGTGGCGCGTGCGTGGCATTCGCCGGGGCCGTTCTGTATCTGTTGCAGCCATACATCCCGCGGCTGAGGACGCCGCGCGCCACGTTCGACGAAATCAGTTACAAGGGCGCCGTCGTCACCTTCCCGCTTTGGACCATCATGGTGCTGTTCGGCGCCTTGTGGGCCAACACGGCTTGGGGCACCTACTGGAGTTGGGACCCCAAGGAGACTGCCGCCCTGGTGACCTGGCTGATCTACGCCGCATTCTTGCACGCCCGCGTCGTTGGCGGCTGGCGTGGTACCCGGTCGGCCTGGCTGCAGGTGTTGGCTTTCATCGCCGTGCTGTTCACGCTGTTCGGCAACTACTTCTTCGGTGGCCTACACTCATACGCATGACCAAGCAAACTCTCCGCAACGTTGTCGTCATCGTGGTGACGACGGTGGTCATATTGGCCGGTCTCTGGCTGGTCAAAGGCGGGTGGCATTCCGGCGGCACGGCGGCGCCGAGCGCGACGGCCAGTGTGGTCGCCGGTCAAGCGGCGCCGGCGGTCGGCCAGCCTGCGCCAGACTTCACCGGCACGACGGTGGACGGTGCGTCGGTGACGCTGTCGAAGCTGGCGGGCCAGCCCGTCTGGCTGATTTTCGGGGCGACGTGGTGCGCGGACTGCCGGGTCGAAGCCCCGGACGTGGAAGCTGTGGCGCAGGCCTACGTCGGCCGGGTGCAGGTGGTGTCGGTGTACGTCGGTGAGGACACCTCGACCGTGCAGCCGTACGCGCAGCGCTTTGGCTTGACGATGCCAGCCGTGCCCGACCCGGGCAACGCCATCGGCGACGCGTACGGCGTGATCGGCATTCCCGTCCACTACTTCATCGACAGCTCAGGCGTGATCAGGAATATCCATGTCGGAGCTATCACGCAGGTATCGGCCAAAGCTCAGCTCGACGCCTTGCTGGGCGACTAGTGGTGTGACTCATGATTAGCTTGTCAGTCCGAGCTGGGCAGATCTGACTGGCTGACCAGCAGGCACCTCAATAACCCGGCCAAGGCATCCCGGTCGGCCGGGGTGAGAGCGCCTAGCATCCGCTCTTCGTTGGCCATGTGGGCGGGCAGGACATTGTCAACCAGGGTTTGGCCACTGTCCGTCAGCGCGACGGTGATGACGCGCCGGTCGGCGGTCGAGTGGGTGCGCGTAATCAGGCCGGCCGCCTCCAAGCGATTCATGCGCTGGGCCACTGCGCCGGGCGTCACCAGCATGCAACGTGCCAGTTGGGTGGGCGTCAACTCGTGCGGCGGACCGCTGCGGCGCAGCGTCGCCAGCACATCGAAGCTGGCGAAATCCAGCCCGAAGCGGGCGAAGACCTGGGTTTGTTGCTTGACCAGCAAGACGCCTAATCGTGAAATCCGACCAACGATGCCCATGGGCGACGCGTCCAGGTCGGGCCTGGCCAGCTTCCATTGCGCCAAGATTTCGTCCACTCGATCCGGCGACTGCGCCTGTTTCGTCACGTCATCATGGTACACCGGGCGTCACCTCTCATGTTTCGCTGATAGAGATAAATATTTTAGCAAGGAATAATTTACATACAAATAATGTTGCGCTAAGCTTTCTGCTGTGGGGCTACGCGGGCCCCACCAAATTATCGAGAGGTACTTCAAAATGTCAGCAAGTCAGACCAGCAAACCGGTTAGGATCCTCACCTACATTCTGGGTGTCGTCGGCGTGGTCATGGTGGTACTGGGCATCACCATCTATGGCATCGCATCGTCTGAACTGGGAAGTCAACGCATCACCGTCGCCGCCCTGGACGCCGGCAACCCTGGGTCCAACGCGGGCAAGCCCGTCAAGGGCCCGTTCACCGCCTTGGCGCAGATCAAGGCAATCACCCACCACCTTGGGGAGGCCAGCCAGACAGCCACCGGCGGCACCAAGGACCCGACCACCGGTGCCGTCACCGGCGGTGACGCCACAGTGACCTACGGCACTGCGCCGAGTTTCTCCCTGGACGCCGACGGCAACTGCGCTGGCGACTTGGCTCTCTGGACCGATCCGGCCGGCATGGGCACCGTTCAGTGCACCAAAGGAAGCGCTCCGGTGGTGACTGGCAATCTCGATGCCAAGGCGCTATCCGGGCTACGCAGCACGCTGACGACAGGTTCGTTCCTGATCGCGTCCTTGTTCGTCTCGGTGCTTGCCTTCGGCGTCGCCGCGATGATCTCCTGCTTGGGTGCCGTGTTCCTCCTGATCACGGCCATACACCTGGCGTCGGCCAAGAGTTCGGTCAAGAGCGCAGCGGCCGAAAGCGACAAGGAGTAGAGGGCCGCAGCAGCGCCACGCGTCCAGTCATAGGGCTCGGCAGTTTGCGGATTGCCGGGCCCTATGGCCGTCTCCAGGGCAGGGGGAGCGGTTCACGCGTCGGCCAGGCGGCGGTGCCAGCGGGCTAGCCCGCCCACCAGCAGCCCGGCGGCCAGCACCACCAGCCACCAGGCTGACGGTGGCCCGGAAACTGATCCACCGGTCGGGGCGGTTAGGTCGGGCGTTGACGGGCTGGGCACCGGTCCGGGTGCTGCCTCCGTCACGGCCGCGCAAGCCGTCGACTGGTTGTTGTCGGCCACCGGATCGTAGGACAGGGAACCGACCAGGCCCATGTTGCAAAGGCTGGGTGTGCTGTTGTCGTCCACCTGGAACGTCACCGTCACCGACGTTGTCGCCCCGACTGCCAGCGTCCCAGCGCCACAAAGCAGCACGGTGTCGCCGTTCTCGGTCTGCGGGGTGGGGCAGGGGGCGCCCCGGGGGTCCCTGGCGGAGGAGAACTTCAAACCGACGGGGACGGTATCGCTGACGACGATGTCGTTGGCGACCGAAGGTCCGGCGTTGGTGACGCTCAGCTTGTAGGTGGCAAGCTGCCCGGCGACCAGCGGCGATACGAGAGTCTTGGTGAGTGCCAGGTTCGATACCTGGCGCACCTGCACGTCCACGAAAACCCAGTTGTTGGCCGGGTTGGGGTCCAGCGTCTGGCTGTATGTGTGGCCGGTGGCCCTGTAGGTGCCGGCGGGCGTGTCGGGCGGTATCTGCACGGTGATCATGCTGGTGACGGCCTGCCCGGGCAGGAAGATCAGGAACAGCGGGGCCGCAGGGATCGCCTGGCAGCTCAGCGTGTAGACAGGCGGCGTCGCCGTGTCATGGCTCAGTGTGCAGACGTTGCCGGGAACGTCCCAACTGATCGGCACGAAACCTGGCGGGAAGGTGACGTCCCCCAATGGGAAGTCACCCACCGACGGACCATTGTTGATCGAGACGGCCGTGTAGGTGACGGTGTCGCCCGCGGCCGGCGTCGTCGTGCTGGGAGTGGCGGTGATGGCGATGTCTGCCTGGGTGTCCAGCATGGCGGACGCGGTGGCGGTGTTGTTCGTCAAATCGGGGTCGGTGGGCGCAGTCGCCGAGGTGCCGTCTGCGGTGATGATGGCGGTGTTGTCGATCTGGCGCGGGTGGGCCGGGTATTGGTCGCAACCGGCCGGGTTGACGGGCCCGGTGGGGTCCCACGGGTATTGCGGCGCGCCCGGGACGCAACCCGGCCCGGTGCCCGGCAGACGGGTGTCCAGGGGCGACGTGTTGGCGACGACGCGCAGCACCTGCGACTGGTTGGCGGCCAGAGGGTTGACGGGGCAGGTGACCACCTCTGGCGTGTCGGTCGCGACGTCCCCCGGTGTGGCGATGGTGCACCCGGGCGAGTTGGCCGCGTCAAGCGTCAGGCCCAGCGGCAGGGTGTCGGTGACGGTTGACGTGCCCGTCGCGGACGGCCCGGCGTTGGACGCCACCAACGTGTAGCCGACATTGCCGCCCGCGTAATAGGTGGGCAACGCGTTCGGCGTCAGCCGCAGCCCGTGGTCGGCGTATTTCAGCAAGCGCAAGTCGGCTTGCTGAACGACGTTGACCGTGGCCGTGCCGCTGGACGGCCCCAGCGAGTTGGTGGACGTGGTGTCGACGGTGGCCTTGTTCGTCGTCGCACCCGGCGTCGCGTTGGCGTCGATGGTGCCGCTGATGGTCACGGTGACCGCCGGCCCCGACTGGCCACTGTTCAGCAGGAATGTGCCCGCGACGGTGTCGAGATTGCAATCCACGGTGTCGCCCGGGGTGGTGGCGGACGAGATGGTGCAGCTACCCTGCGAGGTCGTCGCATTGGTGGCGTGGAAACCACCAGGCAGCGGGTCGTGAAGCGTCACACCTGGCGCTGGCGCCCAGAAATAGCCCTGCGGCAGCAGCGTCCCGTCCTGTTGCTGGTAAACCTGCATGGTGTAGCTGAACGTGCCGCCGGCCACCAGTGCGCCGACAGGCCCAGGGCCCGGCGCGGCCGTCTTGGTGACCAGTGGGTGCGTCAACCCGGCGCGGACGCTCAACGGCGCTTTGCCCGGGTTGTTGCCATAGTTGCTTTCGAATGTCGTCGTCGTGACACTGTCTGTGCCGTATCCGGCGTTCGGGCTGTCGCCCCGGATGCCCACAAGCAGGCTGACGGTGACGCTCTGTTTGGGTGCGATGCTGGTGCCTCCCGAGCCGTTTTGCAGCGGGCAGACGATCTCGGTCTGGACGATGTGACAATCAGGATCAGTCGTCGACAAGGTGTTGCCGGCGCCCCAATTCCAGAACACGTACGGCGCACCGGCGTTGGCGATATTGGTCAGGTTCATGTCGTAATCGATGGCGAAAGACGCGTTCTGGGCGGTGGACGGGCCGTTGTTCGTGAACGTCATCGTCAGCCAGACGAAGCTGCTGTTGAGCGCGACGGGCGTCGCCGGGCCCGGGCCGGCCGCCAGGCCACCGGTCGGCGAGAACTGGTTCCAGGTGATCGCCGTCGTCTCCATGTCGGCCACGGTGAACACCGGCGTCGTCACGGTAGCGGTGTTGTTCACCATGGACGGGTCGGGCAGACTGCCGCTGACCGTCGCAGTGTTGGTGATGGGGGTGCCGTCGGGCAGGTCGGCCACCTTGACTGTGATCAGGAAATCGTGCGAGCTGCCCTGACTCAGCGCGGTGGTGGTGCAGGTGACGAGCTGGGGGTTGGCGCTGTCGATGCCGCACTCGGGGGACGTGTCCGAGTTGGCGGTGCCCGACGGTTGGGGCGTCAGGCCCGCTGGCAGGGTGTCGGTGACGGTGGGCACTGATGCGTCGCCCCGGTTGTTGGCGACCGTCAGGGTGTAGGTGTCCCAGTCGCCGGCCACCAGCTCGGGCACGGACTTGGCTATCGACAGGTCGGCCTGGGGGGCGGTCGTCAGCGTCCATGTGGCGGTGTTGTTGGCGGTGTTCGGGTCGGTGGTGCTAGCGGTGACGGTGGCGGTCTGGGCGATGTCGGCGCCCGTCGAGGTGACGGTGGTGGGCAGGGTGATGACCACCGTCCGGCCGGCGTCGATGCTGCCCAGGTGGCATGTCCAGGTGGCGCCGGCCGCAGGGGCGGTGTCACACGTGACGCCGGCGGGCAAAGCGACGGTGCCCGGCGCAACGCTGGCGGGGATGGCGTCGCTGAGCGTGACGTTTTGCGCCATGGACGGGCCGTCGTTGCCGACGGTGATGGTGTAGTTGACTGCTGCGGCACCGACTGGCGCCTGCGTCGCGTCGGCGGTCTTCGTCACCCAGACGTCAGCCGAATAGTCGACGGGCGTCGTGGTGGTGGCGGTGTTGTTGGAGCTGTCCGGGTCGGTGCTGCCGGTCGCCACGGTGGCGGTGTTGACAACTTGGCCAGTGGTGTCGGACGTCACTTTGCCCCAGATCGTGATGTTTGCCGTCGCCCCGGCGGCCCCGGGCGCCAGCGATGCCGGCAGCGTGCCGATGGTGCAGGTGACGGTCTGGCCGTTGATGCTGCAACTGCCGCGGTTGGTGGTGACGTGGCTGTCGTCGGGTATCTGGACGCTAGCCGGCACCACGTCGGTGACGACGACGTTTGTCGCGTCGGACGGGCCATAGTTGGTGGCGGCCAGCGTGTAGGTGATGGTGCTGCCGGCGACGACAGGGCTGGGGTTGGCCGTCTTGGTCAGGCGGACGTCGGCGCTGGGGTCGCTCGCGGTGTCGGTGGCCGTGGCCGTGTTGTTGGTGGGGTCGGGGTCGGGGGTGGCGGCCGTCACGGTGGCGGTGTTGGTGAAGGCTCCCGTCATCGACGGCGACAGTTGCGCGTTGACGGTAACGGCTGCGGACGCGCCCGCCGTCAGGGTGGCCAGCGTGCAACTGGCCCCGGCGCAGGTCATGTCGCTGCTGGTGGCGCCTTGCACCGTCAGGACGGCGGTGCTGCTCGGCGGGACGACGTCGCTGAGCACGACGCCGGCGGCATCGGACGGGCCGTTGTTCGTCACAGTGACTTTGTAGCTGACCTGACTGCCGGGCGTCATCGAGGTGCTGACAATGGATTTCGTCGCTGACAGGTCGGCGGCCTGCGTCAAGGCAACCGTCGCCGACGCCACGTTGTTGGCCAAATCGGGGTCGTAGGTTTCGGACGACGCGCGGGCCACGTTCGTGGCGGTCAACTGGGTAGCGTCGGTCGGCAGGTTGCCCGTCACCAGGACGGTCGCCATCGCCCCGTCAGCCATGTCGGGCAGACTGCACGACAGGCCACCGGTCAGCGAGCACGCCGCGCCGGGGGCGCCCGAGGCGTCCACAATGGGGTTCAACCAGCCGTCAAGCGGGTCGCTCAACTGCACGCCTGTCGCCAAATTTGGCCCGTGGTTCGTCACCGTCATGGTGGCAGTCAGGGGCGCGCCGGCGGCCACCGGTGACGGGCTCAGCGATTTGGTGACGGCCACGTCGGCCTGTTGCTGCACGTCCGTTGTGGCCGGCGTGGTGTCGTAGGTCGCCGAAATTCTGGTCGTGCCGGTCGTGTATGCCAGGTGCGCGATATTGGTCAGCGACAGCCCGGCGGCGTCGGGCAGCACCTGCACCTGGAACTGGTACGACTCCATGCCGCCCGGGTTCAGCGCACCACCGCTGGTGGGGGACGCGCCGTTCCCGATGCGCACGACCACCGAATTGGTGGCGCTGTCGAACTCGCCCTGGTCGTCCAGGGCGGCGTCCGTCAGCGGAAGTGGCGTCGCAAAGCCCGGCACGCCCAGCGTCAGCGACCCCGGCACATAGGCCACGCCGTCTGGCAGCGGGTCGGTGGAAACCAGGCCGGTGGCGGGGTCTTGTCCCGAGTTCACATAGTTGACGTTGTACGCGATGATGTCGCCGGGCTGGGCGGGGGAGTTGCCGCTCAGGTCGACGGCCGTCTTGGATGACGCGGTGAAATCGGGCGCGTAAAGGTTGATGGCGGTGGTCAGGACGCCAGGGTAGTAGGCGTCGCCGGTGCTGCCGAAGGTGAACGTGGCGCTGGTGTCGTCGTTGCCGATGATGCCGGACGCGCCGACGTCTTTGATATCGAAGCCCAGCATGTTCTTGTCGGCCGGGTTGCGGGTGGTGACCGACGCGCCCAGCCAGTCGTTGGTCGAGTTGAAGAAGTTCGAACCGGGGGACGTCGCCGTCGCCAGTTGCGCGCCGTTCAGCTTGGTGAAATCGCCGGTTTGGGTCATGTCGCCCTCGTAGGCCACCATGGTCAAAGTCGCGTCGACGGGCCCGGTCAGCGGCGCCTGGAAACCCGAAACTGTGATCGTCTGCGGCGAGCTGGCGCCCACATTTGTGAAGCCGTCGAACACCGTCAGGTTGCGCAGCGGCAGGCCGGGCGCCTCGTAGACCACCACCAGAGACCAGCCAGCGTAGCGATCCTGGCCGGTGCCGCCGACGACGTTCGCGCCCCAATAGTCGCCGCTGCCGGCGGCCGCGACGATCGCTGTGACGTCGGCCATGCGCTGGTAGGCGTTCGCGCCGGCCGAATAAGGGCCGAACTGGCTGGACGGCGTCGGGTCCGCTGCGATGGTTTGGTACGACGCCGCACCCGGCGCCTTCAGTGACATCTGCGCCATGTTGCCCGTGCCGGCCACGCCGTTCACGCCGGCGTTCAGCCGGGCGCCCCAATACAGCCCCGCCCACTCGACCTTCGCGCCGGTGGGCAGGCTAAGCGAGGACATGGACGAGTTGAACGTCGTGGGCTCGTTGTCGGCGTCCAGGTTGATCATGTCGAACGCGTTGTTGTTATTGTTCGGCGCCTTGCCGATTTTCGCGGCCGCGCAGTTGGCGTCCGTCGCGGGGCAGGTCATCAGGTTGTTGCCAATGGTGACGATGGCACCGTTGGCATTGATGCTGAAGCGCGGCATGAAAGGTAACGTCGGCGCCGCCGCAGCGGGCGCCGGCGCCCCAAGGCCCAAGGCCAATGCCAATACGATGGCAGCCACCAAAGAAATCCGTCGAGTTCTCACCCTTACTACCCCGACTCTGTGACGCTTCTCCGAACACCACATGAGCTAATCGCAGGTCACGACGACAATTGGCCCATAGCTCATGCTACCGCAGTTTGACTACGCCATTACCGTAGTCTACTCCTCTACTCTAGGTAGTCACGGGGGACGCGGGGGCCCAGCAGGCAGAACATCTCGTAGCTGATGGTGCCCATGATGTCCGCGAGGTCGTCGGCGGTGATCGTCTCGCCGCCGTCGATGCCCAGCCAGGTGACGGTGTCACCGACTCTGGCCGGCGGTTCGGCACTGGGTCCGAGGTCAAGCATCGTCGAGTCCATGCAGACACGCCCGGCGACGGGGTAGCGGCGTCCTTGTATGAGCATCGACCCCCGGTTGGAGTTCAACCTGGAGTAGCCGTCGGCATACCCGACGGGCACCGTCGCGATCCAGGTGGCGCGGGGCGCCGTCCACGTGCGACCATAGCCGACAGTCTGCCCGGCGTCCACCTGCTTGACGGCGGCCACTTTGCTGATCAGGGACATGACGGGACGGAGCTCGACGGTGCGGGGCGTCGTGGCATCGGGGTAGTAGCCGAACAAGGCGATGCCGGGGCGCACCATCGTCAGACCGTCCAGGCTGTGGCCAAGGAGGCCGCCCGAATTGGAAGCGTGGATCAGCGGCACTGGCCCTAGCTTTTCCGACGCTCTGTCGGCCTGGATGCGCGCCACGACGTCATTGAACCGCTGCAGTTCGGCGTCGGTGAAGCCCTGATCTGCCACATCGCTGATCGGCAGGTGTGTCGAGATGCCTTGCAGATCGAGGTGCTGGCGACCCGATATGAGCCGCGCCAAGGCCACGGCATCAGACGGTTCGCAGCCCACCCGGCGCATGCCGGTGTCGATTTTCAGGTGCACCCGGGCCGTCACCCCGGCCTCCGTCGCTGCCGCTTCTGCCGCAGCGACTCCAGTCTCATCTGCTACCGTCACCGCCGCGTCGTTGGCCAGCAACGCGGGTAGTTCGTCGGGAAAGCTCAGGGAAAGCTTCAGCAGCGGCAGGCGAACGCCGGCCTGCCGAAGTTCCACCGCTTCGGGGACGGTCGTGACGCCGATCCAGTCAACCAGGGCTTCGCGTTCAAGGAACGACGCCACGTGAACGGCCCCGTGTCCGTAGGCGTTGGCCTTGAGGGGCGCCAGCAATGCGCGGTCGCCTATCAGCGACCGCAACGCGGTGACGTTTTGCCGCAGCCTGTCGAGGTGGATCGTCGCTCGCGTCGAGTAGTGCACATGTTCAGCCTAGTGGGTGTCATCGATCCGGGCGCGCTCGACGCGAGACAAGCCCCTGGGGTACTCTTGGCACCTCTATCATGTGTTGGGGGACTTACGTGTAGTAGCATCTGTGAAGGGAAAAGGAGTTGTCATGACATATTTCGCCGACGAAGCTAGTGCGGCCGCAGCGGTGCGCAACCCGGCCACTAGCCGGGCCGACCTGATGTCCATCGCCTACGCCTACCCCGTGCTGGGCGTTGAGGTGGCCCGGCATCCCAATGTGTACCCGGGCCTGTTGGATTGGCTGGAGCAGTTCGGCACCCCGAAGACGCGCGCCGAGGTGGCGGCTGTGCGGGCTGAGACTCCTGCCCCGATCTACCGTCCGACAAGGCAGGACGTGGACGCTCCGAAAGAGGCCGCTCCGGCACGGTCCACCTGGACGCCGCCGAAGCCGGCGACCCCTGCACCGGCGCCAGCGTCAACACCACCGGTTACGCGAGCCGAGGTTCCCACGGTGCCAGTGAGGCCGGCCGCCGCCCGCGTCGCCTCCGAAACCGGTAGTTCGTTTGCTGACGCCCCCACCGCCCCAATCCCGGTGCAGACGGCACCGATAGCCCCCACGGCTACCTTGCCGGCGCAACCGGCGCCTGCGGCCACCGTCGCCGCGCCGTCGCATCCCACCGCGGCACGGCCGTCAGGCGCCCGCACTGAGACAGTGGCCGAGACGGCGGAGTACGTCTCGCCTTTCGATGAGTACGACGACGAACCCGAACCGCAGGTCGATGCTCATACCGCCCACGATTCCGAGGACGACATCGACAAGCCTTGGTCGACGGCCAAGAAGGGAGTGCTGATCGGTGTGATCGCAGCGGTTGTCGTGGTGGCCGCAGTGCTCGGCTTCATCTTCGGCTACAAGATGCCTCACCAGCGTGCGCTGGACAGTGCGCAGGCGTCATTCCAGACGGCTTCCCAGGCGTTCCAAGAGGCTCAGACAGGGTTGACGACGCAGATTCAGGCTGCCAACGCCGTCTCGTCCGTTCAGACGACCGACGTCAAGAACGCCACCACGCTGAGCGATCTGAGCACCGCGTTGGCCAACGCCCAGTCTCTGATGACGGCTCCGCCGACCATGGCATCCACCGCCACCGACATCAACCAGCAGGTCACCGATCTGACCACACAGACGGCCAGCATCAACAGCGCGACGCAGACGCTGCAAACGGCCATCGACGGCGTGCAACAGAGCCGTGTCGATCTCGCCGTTGACAATCTGAAGGCCGTTCTGGCCGATGCGCAAAGCTCCTACGACAGCGCAAATTGGATGGCTACCACCACGGAGGGCAAGACACTTCTGCCCGAGCTCAAGACGCTGATCGACCAGGCCATGACGGCGACGAACGATCCGGCAACCCTGGGCGCTGACACGGATTCCATAGTGGCCGCGTTGCAGACTTTGACACCGAACCTGCAAAAGGCCACGGACGACCTGAACGCGGAAGCCGCCAGGGTCACGGCCAACAAGACGTACACGTATTTGTTGTCGGGCGACCAGGTCAGTTGCGGCGTCAACATCTGCTACAACGGCGTCGGCGGCGGCGACCCGTCGACCGTCGAATCCGTCCAGGTGACGGTGAAGGGCTCGACCGTGACGGCCAAGTTGTGCTTCATGTCGAACGTCGCCGTCGACCCGACGACTTGCCAGCCCACCCCTGGCACGCAGGCCAACCTGTACGGTTGGTCGGAGGCCTGGACCGGCACCCGTGACGGCACCACCGTCAAGATTGTGTCGACCACCAAGGATATGGCCGACTTCAGTTGGGGGACGATCACTTTTGCCAGCTCGGCCCCCAACGCCGAGGCGACCAAGTTTGCGGCGGCCGACGGTTGCGAAAAATCCGACGGAAGTGGTTACGGTCAGCTGGTCAACGGCAGTTGCCAGTAGGTTCCGTCGTTGAAGTGGTATTCTCAGGCAACTGACAGCAAGGTGCCAGGTTCTCTGATACAATAAACGCGTCTGGCATGGGGTCGCCAGTCAGTTTTCGGTTGTGCGGGGTAGACCAGCCGGCACAGGGACTCAGGGAACCGAGGTACAAAGATGTCAAGCGCCAGCATACGATTTTCATGGGGACGTAAGGTAGTGGTCGCGGTGAGCGCTTTTGCGCTTACCGTGGGCATGGTCGCGACTGCACTGTGGCAGGCGTCCCCGGCCCGCGCAGATGATCCGCAGTTCGACGCGTCGCAGTCGCGGCTCGCGGTGTCGTCTGTCTGGATGGATTTTCCCTGTGGCGGCGGTTATCGTGATGCTTTCATGGCTGAGGTGACGGCTAGGGACACTGCGGGAAACCTGCTGCGTGATCTTGACCCGTCTTTGATGGTGGTTTCACCATCGTCCGCCGAGGTGACAGTTGGTACGGTGTTCACCCTGGGCGATGGCGTTTACCGGGTGCCGCTGAAGCTTGGTAGTGGTATCTATTCAATTTCGGCGACATATGCTGGCAGCGCGAAGATAGCTGACGACAGTGGTAACACAGATCTGAGGATCTCTTCGGATATGTGGACCCCCGAACCTGATCCGATCTCGTCTTTCACCCATTTCACGGTTGACAAGACCTCTGTGGTGGTTGGCGGTGTTTCCACGATGACCCTGACCTACACCCCAACCCCAACTTGCGCGCCCGGTCGTGTCAACTTAACGGTCAACATTGAAAGTGGTGCCGGTCGGATCGTTGATACCGGTGCTGTTACCGTGTCGGCGGATGGGAAGACGGCGACGGTGCTGATTTCGGGTGGTGATTCGGTGCCGGTGCAGATCACTAGCGATGTCGCTGGTGTGGTGAGCGTGGGGATCCCGGGCATGATGCAGCCGAATATCAACGGTACGCCATTCGACATCAGGTTCACGGCTCCGGAATCCATGTTGGTCCTGTCGCCTAGCCAAGTGGTTTCCGGTGATCGGGCGACCGCCAAGGTGTTTGTGACGCCCGCTCCGATGAATCCGATACGCGACGTCAATGTCCAATTCACGGTCACGAACAAATCGACTGGCGACATTGTTGCCACGCCGTCCTGCAATACGGGTGCAAGCGGGGAGTGTTCAGTCGACCTGCCGACGGATCGTGCCGGCACTTTCGAAGTCGCTGCTACAGTTACTGATCCTATCGGCGGGACTTCCACGCCAGTTCAGAATTCGCCACAAACACTGACGGTGGACCCACAGCCGCCGGTGCCGGGTCCTACGTTCGATCCGTCACAGTCGTTGTTGTCGGTGTCATTTCTTCGGATCGATTCCCAATGTGGTTATGGTGGCTTCAACGACAATTTCATCGCCACGGTGACGGCCAAGGATTCTCAGGGCAACCCTCTGCCTGGTCTTGACCCGTCGCTGATGGTGTTCACGCCATCGTCTACTAGCGTGACTGTTGGCACGGTTACTGCCCTCGGTATGGGTGATTATTCGGCGCCGTTGACGCTCAGCGGGTCTGGTCCGTACACCATCTCGGCTGCGTATGACGGTGGTCCGAAGATTGCCGACGCAAGCGGTAACACGGACCTTGAGGTGGCGCGCGATACCCTATATGCCGACCCCGATTGGATTGCGGCTTCGACCAGCGTCGCGGTTGACAAGACGTCGGTGGTGATTGGTGGCCACTCGACGATGACGGTGAGTTACGCGCGGGCTGATGCTTCTTGTGCACCGACTGGCGCCACTTTGCAGGCCAGCATTACAAGCGGCACTGGCCGGTTTGTGGATACTGGGGCGTACCCGGTGTCGGCGGATGGGCAGACGGCGACGTTGAAGCTGACGGATGGTGCGTCGATTCCGGTGCAGATCACCAGCGATGTTGCCGGTGTGGTGAGCGTAATCGTGCCGGGAGGGTTCATCCCCTACATCAATGGCACGCCAGTCAATGTCACGTTCAGCGCGCCGGCACCGACGCAGTTTGACGCGTCCAAGTCGGTGTTGTCAGTGAGTAACGATTCGACGTTGAATGCCTGCGGGACGGCGACGGGTGGTGTCACCACGGTGACGTTGACGGCTCGTAACGGCCAGGGCGATTTGATGACCGATCTTGACCCGTCACTGGTTAGCTTCAAGGGGTCGCCGGATGTGTCGTTCTCGTCGCCTGTGATCAATAACGGTGATGGTACTTATTCGGTGGAGGTGACGGGCGCGGGTCTTAGCGGCACGGCGTCTGTGTCCTATGACGGTTCGGGCGATGTGCCCACCGATGTCGGTTCCACGACGATCAATGTTAGTTTTTTGCCGCCGATTGCTGAAACGGACTATGTGTCCCCGGCGACGACGGTCACGCCTGGTCCAGCGTGGGCGATGGTTGGTGGCAGGTCGGTTGTGACGATTGAGTATGCGCCGGCGGATCTAGCCTGTGCCCAGGCTAGTGCCCCGGCCAGTGCGAGTTACTACTTCCAGATCACCGGTGGTGCTGGCAAGTTTGTCGATACCGGTGATTACACGGTGTCGCCGGATGGCTCTGCCGCACGGGTGGTGGTGCCGGCCGGCGAGACGGTGTCTGTGCCCGTCACAAGCACAACAGCCGGGGAGGTCACCGTGAACGTCTCTGCGGTGGGTAGCATGATGCCGAGTCTGCCGCCCGGCCCGTTCAACATCATGTTCATGCAATCCATCTTGATTCTGTCGCCTGCCCAAGTGATTTCCGGTGATCCGGCGACAGCCACAGCGATCATCGTGGACACTTACATGAATCCGGTGCGTGAGATTGTTGTCAACTTCACTGTCACAAACAAGTCGAGTGGTGCGGTTGTTGCCACGTCGTCGTGTACCGCGGATGCATCTGGGCTGTGTTCAGTTGACCTGCCGACGGATACTGTCGGCACTTTCGAGGTTGCGGCTGCGGTGGTTGATACTGTCGTCGGGACTTCCATGCCACTTGAGAATTCGCCGCAAACACTGACGGTGGTCGCACAATCGCCAACACCGGGGTTTGACCCGTCGCAGTCGTTGTTGTCGGTTGATACTCCAGTGACTCAGGACATTTGCGGGGGGTTGCATATCGGCGCCAGGACCGTGACGTTGAAAGCTGTGGACTATGCCGGCAACCTGATGACCAACCTGGATCCGTTGTTGGTGAAGTTCACCGGGTCGGCACCGGACGATACGTTTGGGCCGGTGGTCAATAATGGCGATGGTACCTATTCGGCTGAGGTGATATCTGCCGGGGGTCCGGACGACGTTGGGTCGGTCTCGTATGATGGTTCGGCTGATGTTTCCGCCGGTGACGGTGGTACGACCGTCCCGCTCGTCCAGTCGATTTTAAGTCCCCCGGAGCATGACTGGGTAACGCCGGCTACCACGATCACGCCTCCCCCGAGCTCGGTGCCTGTTGGTAGCACGTCCAGCATGACCATCACGTATTCGCCGGACAATGTGGCCCTGGCCTGCGCCGGGTCGGTTGCCGATTATAGTCTTCACGTTGTTGGTGCTGGTAGGTTCGTTGACACCGGGGATTATGACATATCGTCGGATGGCCAGTATGCAGTGGTGACCGTGCCGGCCGGCCAGCCAGTTACCGTGGTCACTACTAGCGACACCCCCGGAGTGGCAACCGTTAATGTCACGGCGTGGCTTGGTTACGCGACGGGGTCAACCCTTTCATTCGACATCACGTTCACGGCGCCGGCGCCGACGCAGGAGCCTGATGCGTCGCGGTCGGTTCTGTCGGTGTCGTCTACCTGGATCAATTTCGCCTGCGGCTACGGCGGCGAGTTCAGCAATTTCGTTGCCACGGTGACGGCCAAGGATTCCCAGGGCGACCTGATGACCGACCTTGACCCGTCTTTGATTGTTATGACGGCGTCGTCGAGTGATGTGGCCTTCGGCAAGGTTGTCAACAATGGCGACGGTACCTATTCGGCGCCGTTCACGCTTGCTGGGGAGGGTCCGTACACCATCTCAGCTACCTTTAGTGGTGGGCCGAAGATTGCCGATAGCACTGGTAATACGGACTTGTCTGTCGCTAAAGCTAGGTTATATGCCGACCCTGACTGGGTGGCGTTTTCGACCAGCATTACCGCCGACAAGACCACTGTGCCAGTTGGTGATATCTCCACGATGACGGTCTCTTACGAACCAGCTTCTACTTGTGCGCCGTCAAGCGCAAGTGTTCAGGTCAGCATCATGAGTGGCAATGGGCGGATCGTCGATACCGGTCGGTTCTCGGTGGCGCCGGACGGGCAGTCGGCGTTGTTGCCCTTGAGCGCCGGTGTTTCAATCCCTGTGCAGGTCACTAGCACTGTTGCGGGTGTAGTACGTGTGATTATCCCTGGGACGATGGCCGCCTTCATCGGCGGTACACCGATCGACGTCACATTTGTCGCGCCAACCCCGCAGTTCGACGTATCGAAGTCGACGTTGTCGGTGTCGTCGACTTGGGTCAGTTGGCCGTGCGTCAATGGCGGCTACAACGACGATTTTGTTGCCAAGGTGACGGCGAAGGATTCCCAGGGCAATCTGATGACTGATCTTGACCCATCGCTGATGGCTTTTGCGGCGTCGTCGACCGATGTGGCGTTTGGCAAGGTCGTCAACAATGGTGACGGCACCTACTCCGCGCCGTTCACCCTTGCCGGTGAGGGTCCGTACACCGTCTCCGCAACTTATGACGGCGGCCCGAAGATCGCTGACAGCGAGGGTAACACAGATCCGTCCGTCACCCGCGGTACGTTGCACCCCGTCAACGTCGATTGGGTCGGCCCAGCAACGACCATAAAGGCTGACCAAACCACGGTGGCGGTTGGTAAGACATCAACGATTTCGGTGACCTATGCGCCATCGAATCCGACCTGCGCACCGACCTCTGTCGCCTATGAGGTCGCGGTAACAGGCGGTGTTGGCACATTTGGCGGCGCTGGCGGTAACGCGCTGGCGGCGGCTGGTTCGACTACGGAACTGACGGTGCCCGCTGGTAAGACGGCGTCAGTGACGCTTACTAGCGATACACCTGGCACGGTGACGGTCAGCGTCTCGGCGCCGAACTCGTTCCCGATGTCAATGGTGTCTGGCTCGCCGGTGAGTATCACCTTCACGGCGCCGCCTCTGACGCCGCCGTCTGGGTCAATGGCGTTGTCGGCCAGCAAGGTTACCCAGGGTCAGACGGTGACAGCCAGTGCCACACTGAGGCAAGGCAACATCGTGGGCACCCCGGTGACGTTCAAAATGGTCAACCACAACACTGGCGCCGTCGTAGGCACCAAGACGTGCAATACCAACGCTTCGGGCACCTGCTCGGTGTCGCTGCCGACGGGTGTGGCAGGCGTGTTCGACATCAGCGCCAGCTTGCAGTCTGGTGGCACGGTGGTGCAACTGACGAGCGCGGCGTTGACGCTGACGGTCGATCCAGCGAGCCAGCCGTCTGGGCCGGCAGCGCCTGCCCAGACGGCGATCACCGTGCAAACCGGTGGCACGCCGCAGACGTCCTCGCCGTGGGGTACTGCGGCGGTGACAATGGCGGCGCTCGGTCTGGCCGTCGCCCTGTTGTTCCGTCGGCAGGTTCGGTCCAGCACCAAGGCCCGTTGAGTCCATTTTGGTCGGCGTGCCTATGCTTAATAGTGACGGTCTGGCCACAATGTAAGGACTCGAAGATGAGCGATAGCCATCCAGGCTGGCCTGACTTTGTCGCGCCAGCAGTAACCCCGTTCGCCGCCGAGCCGAACATCACACCTGCTGACACCGTCCCCGTCGATACCGCACCAGTTGGCGCCCCGCACCGCCCGTCAAGGCGAGGTGTTGTTACGACCGTCCTGGTGGTTGTGGCATTGGTCGTCGCCGGACTGGCAGGAAGGTTGGTTGGACGGCAGATTCTGAACCCTTCGCCCACCTGCAAGCCCATCAACGGTGCCAAATACATCGCTGAAGACGGGTCGTTCCGGTCGCTGCCGGTGGCGCTGCTGGACGGCCAGGCCACCCCTACCAGGGTGGAGGTCGTTGGCGTCTGGTGCGATGTCGCCCTAATTGACCTCGAGTACCAGCAGACGGAGAACCTGAGCGGAGACCACGCCTACACCTACTTCAACACGGATGTGCTGCGCGCCGTGGACGTTTCAACGGGCAAAATCTTGTGGACGCTGGACAAGTCGCCGGACGGATCGCCGCTGATGTTCAACTCGGCGGTCTCCGAGAACGGCAAAGTTGCCCTGGCAACCATGCGGGACGGTGGGTTCACCCAACCGAACGGCGCCGAGTTGTGCATCAACGGCACCGATCTGCGAGTCCTCAACCTGCGAACTGGTCGCGTGCTGGCCAACACGTTCGTAGACGGGCAGTGCGCTCCGGACAGCGGCACAGGCGACACGATGAGCACGATGGCATCCGTCGTCGCCTATCAGGACGGTGTCGTCGTCGTTGAACAGAACTTGGGGAATGTACCCATGTTGATGACGGGCGGAGCCGTATCAAGCGCTGGGTATCAGGACACCGATCTTGAGGCGCCGTTGTGGACTGTCGATGCAAACCGCGCCCACATAACTGACTTGCTGGCGGACAGGGTATTGCCCGGCGGCTGGGTCCGCACCGGCCAGGGCATGTATGTGCCGATCACCACTGGCGACTCGTCCCACATCTTCGTCGACGGGTGGGTGCATCACTTCTTCGCCGCCGGCGATCTAGCCCTTCAAGCAGACATGCCCGGCACAGGAGCCCATGGTTTTTCCGCCCTCGCCGGTTGGAGCGACTTGACCGTTGCGGAGCCCGATTGGACCTATTCGCCGCCCGATGGCTGGATGATCGCGCAAGACGAGTATCTGATGAGCGATTTTCCCTTCCCCAAATCGATGACGCCTGTCGTCGCCGTCACCGCGGAGGCCCTCATCGTCATGGAGCAGCGCTGGGACGACTCCGGTGCAGCAGAAGCCAACCTGACCGCCATCAGCCGTGCTGACGGCACGGTGCTGTGGGCAGCGCCCTACGAGTTCGCCTCGTCCGATCTCG
>Ga0123357_10000652_pt1 | contig 34556 bp, 27 predicted proteins | sample TergutEmb28metaG_FD_89873 | JGI IMG/M metagenome (GOLD analysis project Ga0123357, IMG submission 89873) | Embiratermes neotenicus P4 segment gut microbial communities from Petit-Saut dam, French Guiana - Emb289 P4 | ecosystem: Host-associated > Arthropoda: Insects > Digestive system > Gut ... | reverse complement strand
CTGGACGGGCGGAATATCTAGTCCCCACCGGGATTCGATCCCGGGACCGTCCAGCCCGTAGTCAGTCGCTATACCGACTGAGCTACCGGGCCCACAAACACTTATCATATTAGCCCGAAAATGTTATGATAAAATCGACAATCCAGGTATCCAGACACCAAACCTCATCATTAGTATACGTTATTAGGTTCAGCAATGGCGAATTCAGTATTCATAGTCTTTGCCAGAATGTAACAATGAAGTAATATGAACACACAGACAACTGATGTAAGACACCATTTATGCGCGTGTACCATTGTACATGTTCCCATCATAAACAGGAGCACATACCGCGGTGTGCTTGTAAAATTAAAGGGGCGGTACCTACAGTTAACTCTGTTGTTTAGAATGTTAATGCTGCATAGGCAGTAGCATACAGCTGACAAGGGGTGGTCCCTCAATTGTGAATGTGGGCAGTCACTATGATCTCCTTACCACAAACCCCAATGTTACAAAATGTGAGATATGAGGTTCTGATGGTTGTCACCATGAAGACTGTCATCATCTTGGAATCTGATCCCATACATTTTAGCAGGTGAGTGCATGAGTTCCGAAGAACTATTCTATCCTGAACATGGAATGCAGCAGGTTCCTCTTTCATGCTGGTACCTATCTGCTGAACTATGTGCCATCACATCCCATATTCCAAAATGAGAACACTAGTCCAGTTACATGTTATAAGGAGCCTCACATTTGCTGGGCTCTTGGGAGCACGGTAATAAAACTTCTGGTTACAAAGAATAAAGGTAATATGGTGAGTAGCTAAGCAACAATAAGCTTTATGAGAAGGACACTCCTCTATGTACTTCTCAACAAGAATCTGTTGTTACTGCATTCCTGCATCAGTAAATGAAACCACAAGATAAACAGCAGCAGGTAAATAAAACAATCTGTATAATCAGGGGTCAACAAATGCTGGCTCAGTTCACCATATCACACAACAATTCTATCACCAGACTTTTCAGTGTAACAAAAACCTCACCTACCACATGTCAATGTAACTATACCACACCAGCCAAATTAGAAGTAGAGCAACCCATCTCCAACTACAGTTCTCACAGATTACAACCCAATTTATATATTATACATCACAGTCCTTGAAGGTTACTGAAATCATGACTTCATACAACACACGTACATGCTATGAGACATTTATGGGGAAAGGTAAAGACTGCAGTACTGACTGAAGCACAGGAACCTCTGACTGGTATCACCTTCTGGCACTGTTCTAAATTGTACCACTGATCCTTATTCCAGAATAATACAGATATATAGTTTATCATAAGCTGTATCCTATTATGCAATTTATGATTTAATGTTCAACATCTGTGCAGAAAACCTGAGCATGATAGTATATTGATAATTCAATGATATTTCCACTCAGCCTTCATTTCCAACTCATCAACGATGAGCAGATGAAGGGGTTTGTTAAGCCCTGCATACAATGCAGGCAATCAAATATGATAGTTGGGTGTGGTGCATTTGCCTACAGGCACCTATGGCCTGGAGCTACAGAGAGAGGAAACAAGTCGTAAGAAATGAGGCCCGCGTAAGTTGGTTTCTAGGTCAACCACTCTCCTATCTCCACATGACACACATTGCCGCATCCAATACATTATTACACTCATGACAGCTCGCATACTGGAAAAGATAAACTCCAAGTTGCATAACAATCCATTTCCATGCAGATCCCACAGCCACTCAGCCAATCAACAAATTCCCTAGATGAGATCTGAGGTTCTCACTGTGGCAAACATTAAGATTATGGTCTTCCTGAATATGACACAATGTAGTCTTGTAGACAGGCACAAATGTTTCCAAGAAACTTGTTGCCAGCATCTTCTGCCCTGAAGATGGAGGCAGCAGGATCGTCTGAATGGCTGTACCCATCCAACAAATTATGTGGTACTGCAACTAAGAGAACTCTATTCTAGATATTCGCATGCCATTCTCTCGTCTTATAGAAAATCAGCAAGTACATTACAATCAATTGTGACAGAACACACATGGAGTCTCACACTACAAAGGTACAGCAAAGTAACAGCCCATAAGACAACGTAATATTTTTGTAACACAGAAAACAACATAATCTGTGACCAATCAGCCACTATAGTCACAAGTGGGTTTACCTCCACAGAATAGTGCTGAGGCAGAGCAGCTACTTTATATGACACATAAAGCATGACTCCCTGTGATTTCAAGCTGGTGTAAAAGAGATCTTTGCTCTTCTGGGATGTTATGCAGCGTTGATTGGTAGTTAGTTACCTATGCTTCAGGACAAGCTATCGGTCCAATTTTCAAGATTCAAGGCGTGACCCTTGAAGACAGGACAGATAGGTTGTCGCGAAATGTCGGTAACTAACTACCGATCAATGCTGCATAACACCCCAGAACTGCAAAGATCTCATGACTGTGTTGTTTATTGAATTGCATCAATACTGCACGCTATGGTCATGAGGACCTATGCTATTCCAGGAGATTGTGAGAAGGAGTGAGGCAGTCCAGCAATGTACAAATATGCAGTGAAGGAAGAAACTGTGTTAAAATTACATACAGGAAAAAGGCCACATATTGAGTACTCTGATGTTACAATTTTGGAACAAAAGGTTTGGATTCAAGAATAAATAGTTTCAATTTGAAATTCAGGTTTATTTGCAGTTACAAATATAATTTCAGCTTCATACCTGCCCTCACAATAGATACATCTTGTTGTTATTCTGTCTCATTGTCGACTGCTGGCAGGTCAAACGCAAATGCAGTGTCTAGTCCTGTCAAAGATGTTAAAAATCAGGATAAATCCAAAAGCATATAATTACTTGGAGCCGAATACATGTGCCTGGATTATGGTAAACGATACGTGATGGGTGGTATATCATTTTTTAGAAACAGTACAGTAAAAATTCTACGAATATCAAGAGATAATGTAATTACAAGATAAAACATCAATAAATGCACTGAAATGACGAAACACAAAGATACATACTTTTATAGTATAGCCTTCTGAGTTATTACATGTAGTGTGACAGGTGGTTCCACAGTTTTACAGCAACATACTGACCTCTACCCTGAATACCACAGTGCACTGTTTAGCATAATCAAAACTTCAATTTCATATCAAGTGATATGAAGTGATGACAAGAAATAATAAACACAAACAAGATGTCTCAAAATTTCAAAAGTGGCAATGTAATGTAATGTAATGTAATGTAAATGCAACTAAGCCATAAAATATAAAGAACTGCAACAAAGAATTTTTAAAAATGTAATGAAATGACAAGACATAGTATAATAATGGCTATAATTAGAATGTTGCTTCTTTAACCTAACAACATCACCAACATCAAAAGAGATCATTTTGTGCCTAATATTAAAATAAAGCCTCCAAGAAAGCTTTAATCTGTGGACTTGTTATCAATTACTCATGCTGGACTGTTTTCTACAAATGCTTCTGTGTGCACAGAAAGACCAAGGGACACTATAAATTAATAATCATGCAACAAAGGGACATACTTCGGCCCACAGTTTTCACGACATGAATACAGTCAGATACAAGCAACAAATTTATCTCTAATATTCAGAATTTTTAACATACAAATACATTTTACACGAACTTCGAATTCACGATTTGGTGGGGGAGGCCTAGCCTAAGGAAATATTTCAGCATTTACTGACACTGTCTAAGAAAAGTTACCAATGCTCAGTGAGGCTATCCAGTAAGTCAACCAAACTCTGAAACCAGAATTTTTCAAATACCAGTCTGCAAACAAGCCACCCAAACTGCTTCACATTTAAACTAGACTCATAAGCCAATCTGGGCCACCAGTCTTATCCTATTATTGTCAACAGAAATGAGAGGAGACAGCACTCAACAACAGAACATCATCTTAACAAAATAAACAAGCAGATACATTAACTCACCAAACTTCATTCATCATCATCCACTCGACCAGCTACTGCTTCCACATAACGTACGGCCATCTGACGCACCTGTTCCACACCTTCAGGTGTACCATGATGCTTCTCAAATTGCACAAATTTGGCAAAAAGCGACTTCATCTTACGTGCAGGCAATTTTTGTGCCACACCACGTTCCAGTACTTGCCTGTAATGCAAATCACAAACTTATTTGCACAAAGAGAATACAATTAATGCATCATGGGATGTTCATGTCACTGTGTTTCATGTCTGAAATCGTTCTTTAAAAACTTCTGTGGCTGACAGCCCAATACTGCTGAACATAACCCTTTCTTGCCTCCCGCAAGTCACGGTGCAGCTGTCAGCACTCCAGCTGGGAGGTCAATATCTCTGCCCCTGACACTGGTCACGTTAACATAGTTCTTGTCAGTTCCCTCCAGGCAAATACTGGAATTGAACCTTAAATTAGATCATGACCGTTTCCTTCCACATCCTTTCCAGTTCACTATTCATCTGTCATCCTATCATTTGACATTATAAAGTCTGAGCTGGGAGTGCACAAACCTCAGGGGCCAGGTCATTGTGGTGACTAAATTCCGTACGGTGGCACCTAATATGTGTAAATCCTTAGTATGGAAATTACATGATGCTTAATTTTGAGTTGGCTCACAAATTTTTTAAAAATCTGTGCACCTCTGGTGTGAGCTACTGCCAGCATCATTAAGTACACAAGAAACAATAAGTAAATACATTCTGAATATTTGAAGAGCAATATACACATCAAACATTTAAACAAATACCAGCACACATAAGACAGTCTTCCAGAACAAATGTCTTATATTCAGGCTCAATTGTATCTGTGCTGGCCATGGTGGTGGCGTGGCAGTAAGGCTCCATGTATTCTATATCTTGACACCACATGGAGTCGAGTGAGCAGTTTTTGAATAATATTTCGATACGATAAATATTTAGCGAGTTACGCTCCAGACGCGCGCAGAAACGCAGGCAGGACTTCAAGTAAAGTGCCCTTTATGGTAGTCAGATTGTAATGAAAACGGAAATCTATTAACAAATCTGTGTCAGGCTCCCAAATATCAAACTTTATCTAAATCCGTTCAGCCGTTCTCACGGACAGCCATGACGAAGCAAGGGAATGCATTTTTCATTCGAATACCGATGGCCGGTAGACCAGCCGCGACTCGAAGACAGTACTTCCCAGTAGCAAGTTTCGATCGTTACCGCCACACCAAGGTGCTGCTGTTAGTAACAGCGCGATTCTTCCTCGCCCTAGGTTCAACAAGTGTGTGAACCTGCCTATACGGCAAGTGTCTGAATGGAGCCCACTGAAGTGCCCTGGGGCCATGAGCGTGAGACAGCAGGTGTGCTCGTTCCGGATCCTCACAGTTGAAGTAGGCCATGGCTCCATTCAACTTCTTTTTCGGGTTTAGAGAAATAAGAATGTACGTGTTTACATGTAGCCGGCAATCAAATGTGATCCGAAATGGCAGGCCAGACACACGATCAGAAAAATTACAGGACCAAATGGGCAGCAGGAATGTCAAATAAACAAAGAAAGGGCAATGGTATAACAGTTTCATAATCTAAAAGGACTCTGAGAAACTCCGTAACTTGTACTCTCAGTAAATGGAGCTTGTTTGTTTGTTTTTGGCGCGACGCCCCCAGTGGGCCAGGGCCTCCTCATTCACGAGGTTTCTAGCTTACACACCACGGTAGGACTCCTCTGGACGAGTGATCAGCTCGTCGCAGAGACCTCTACCTGACAACACGCAACACTCACAACAGACAGACATCCATGCCCCCGGTGGGATTCGAATCCACAGTCTCAGCAGGCGAGCCGCCGCAGACCTACACGTCAGACCGCGCGACAACTGGGATCAGCAGTAAATGGCGCTACGGTGATAAAATTAAGGTAGAAATGGGTATGGCATGGCATGGCACGCAGCAAGCACGGGAAAGACAAGAAATGGATAAAGAATTCTGGTCGCAAACGTGAAGGGTAAAGATCAATTTGAAGATCTAGTCATTGGGTTCTAGTGAATACGACAATGAACCTTCTGATAGCATCAAATGGGGTCACTTCTTGAGCAGGTGGGCTGCTATCAGCTTCTCATGATGGGCTCTGCTCCGCGGAGTTAAACTCTCCATAAACTGAACATAAAAGCAACAAATACCTCTCGAACCCAGGTAGTGTTAATATCTCTGTGTGTGAAGTTTTCCGTACTTTTTGTCAGCCTCTCCACGCTAAATCTGGGATTATAACCTTAAATTAGGCCATGACCACTTCCTTCTACAACCTTTCCATTACATATTCACTATCATCCACCCATTAGGCACTATATAATTTAAGCCACCGAGAGCGTCGTTAAACATAACATAAATAAATGAATAAGAAATCATGCATGCAGCAGTAAGACTATTTCCCAATCAGTCCACTGAAAGCTATTCATCACACTCGCAGACAGGCGGACTGACGATGTTCTTTTGTCGGCATGGCGACCTACTGCTGAAAATGAGCGTAAGAATGGCACAAGTGTTTTATGGGTTACAGCAGCAATTTAAAATTTAAATTCTAGTAAAGTAACACTTGTCTTACACAGGGCATTGGGACAAGTGAAATGCAACATTAAATAAAACTGTGTGCAATATATTGAATCTGTTCACTGAAGATAACGAAAGGGACAAAAATTGAATTATGCCTGATGTAGTACTAGATATGGCTTGTGTCTACTCTCCTTCCTTAAAAGGAAAGACGCTGTTTCAAGCAGAACCCAAAGACTAATTTCCTACCGCGCAAATGTATACTTCCATGTATCTACTGGTATTACTGTTTTATTTACTTTACTTTCTACAAAAATCTTACTGTAACAGAAGTTGCAGACTTTCACAAGGTCTATTACTATGAACCACTTTAGTTTCAGTGTCTCCCAATGGTACAATGTTCATACCCAGTTTCGTGTAAATTGGTCAACTGGTTCACACGTTGAAGTGGCATAAATGCAAGCATGTACACACACAAAGTATGGTAATCACAAAGGCCAACATTTTTCTGTTTTAGGAAGGAAAGTATGATAAAATAGCATTCTTCTGACATCATCATGCTGTCTGCAGAGCATTATACAATGTATTGCAGTCAAGAAGGGAACTATGGCTACCTGCTGCATGAACACAGTTACACTTCCAGCATGGAAAACATTTCTAACTGCACCATTCCAGACCATGTCTACTCCCCACCCCACCTCCTACCAACAGGATGAAGTGGCTGAAGTGTGACACTAACAACTCACCTTAATTTGAAGTTAAGATACCTAATGCAAAGAGCTTTATTTCCATCATTCCCACGAACTTTCACAACCATTACTTTTACACTGGTATTCCTTTAACCCATTCTGTGTTACGGACATAAGCACATTCTTTGACGTATTAAGTTAGGATTATTTAGTGTCAGGTTATATTACAGATGTGTAAATGTATATATCTGACAGTTTGTTGTCCCAAATGTAGAAAAATCTCAAGCCAAGAAAACTTAAAGAATACTCAAACTAAACCAATTAAAGCAACGGATATTCTCTGCTGTATGTATATTTTGAACTTTTTGAATTCAGTTCGTATATGAAGCATACCTGCACCAAAAATGTGTGAAGAACTATTTCTTGAAATAATACCAACACATGTAATGGTAAAACTAACTTAGAACACTCTTCCTTCAAAAGAGAATCTGACATACAGTTTATAATCAACAAGCAGAGTATTACAACTGACATACAGAGGAGGGGAAGCCAGGTCAATCTGGGTGCATTAAGAAAGACACTTCAGGTATTCCTACCCTTGGAACAATGCGCAAGTGTGTAATACTCAGCTTCAGACCAGCAATCCACATACCCCCTCATGTCATGATGAGTTGAGAATCAACAACCTGCTCACAAAATTCACTGCTTATCATATTTTTCAAGATGATTCCCACCAACGTTCAGTATGCATTCCTAATCTCCTTCAAATGGTGAAGACATTATTCCAAAGGATGTGTCCTATTCACAGGCCACCGTAAAACTTTCACAACACAGAACACTTTACACTGAAGAGTTCTTAGCCCTATGCACTACCGTCAATGAGACCATCCCTTGCCACCTCTCCGTAACTGCTTATTCTGTAGATTTACATCAAGCAAGTTGGCACAAAACAGTAACATCTCTAATTTGTATTCAGAAGGTGCCAGGTTCAAATCTGGGTCAAATTATTGATTATTTTGACTGAGGACATTGGTAATGCCCCTTAGTACCTCCAGGCAAATGCTACACAATGTCTCAAACTGAGCAAAAAACAATTCCTTCCACAGTTTTTCCTAATAATTATTCACCTAATCGCAGTACCATTTTAAACGTGATATGTCTGGGCTATTAACAGCATTGTTAAATAAACCAGAAATAAATAAATAAATAAATAAATAAATAAATATATCTGCAGATACTCTTGTTATATGAAACCTAAACCCAATGCTGTGATGACAAGTGGCCCACTTTATATGAACTGAAATTTTATATCCTGTCTGTCTTGTCACTTTCAGCATTCCAGCAAACCACTCCTTGTGTTAAAGTAGACTTATTACATTACCTAAAATTAATTCCTTGAAACCAGGCAGACAACTATCAGAGTACTACATTCCATCTGGCCAGCTGGAGGGCAACACATGCAACCAGGACACAGTGTTGGCCGCCTGATGCTGAATGCAGCCACAAGAAACAGTGCCTCTCTTCCCTGCAGCACAAATACCAGATCCTACACCTACCACTCCAGCTTCATAATATAGGATCTTCATTAAGCAGATGACATTCAGCATATCAAGAAATTATGAGCTTTTTTATGCATTTATGTATGAATGGCATAAAACCTGTTGAAAATTCAACAGGAAATTATTGTATATATTAAGATTCCCAGTCACACTGTACTATTTCACAGTGACCCACTCACGCATTACAGCCCTAGACAGACACTCTGAAATCACAGTTTCACTGCGTATGCACCCTACTGACGTTCGAAGTACATTTACAGTGGGAAACTACACCTGACAGAATAATGCTGCTAACTAGAAGGACGGTATTCATTTCTTTTGGCAAAGGTAGGTAATGCAATACCAACAAAATATCCCTTATACTGCTGTTAACTGTTGCAGTATCCAGCTTCTATTTGTAACTGCCTGATAACATACTTGACAATAACAGCAGCAAGCATTAACCTTGCATGTTTTAAGGCTTTTGCAGTGATGAAGCTGAAGGTTCTGTTCTCCTGGGATACCATGCCGTGTCACTGGGTCATTGAATCCTGATATTTCAAGGTAACATGGTGTCATCATCTTCAAGTGTTGAAACGTTCCAGAAGACGTCTCATTTAAATCTTCCATGACATTTTCACCCTTAAAGCTGAGGATGTTACGTTGCCAGAAAACATTGGCATCCGATTATCCAGTGATGCAAAACCATATCCAGATGACAAGAATCCCTGAGTATTAGCCTTGTCTCTGTATATGCTGTATATACATACAACGACAGTCAGCATTTACCTTTCATACCTTTAGTCATTAAACAAGGTGCACACCAACTAAATGTACAGGAACAAGCATGTATAAACTTCCCTCAAAGCTTGTACAAAACAATCTGACACATATACAGAGTGTATCTTTAATCTCTGGTCTCAGCAAAGCAACTGTAGTGAAAGCTCAACTGCCTACAAAGCCTGTCTCCATGAGCAGTTCAGTCTGTATTTCTTCTGCAATTCCACGTACCTAACTTCATAGAAGGGGCAAAAAGTGCTAAACTCCAGCTTATAAGCAAGCCATGCACCTTCTGAGAATATTTCTCACTACATGATGGGGCTTTTCATTGACTTATCTCCCTGGCTGCACTATGACCTTGAGGTCAACTCTGCCTCTGACAGAAATGAGTACCAGGGGTATTTCTTGGGAGGTAAGGGCAGCCGGTGCGTAAGGCTGACAACCTTGTCACCTACATGTACCGACTGTCTAAAAATTCTGGGAGCCTGAACATTCTGCAGCCCTAAGGGCCTGTAATAGACCTGTAGAGGGACTGCTTGTACCTTTTTACATTATGGAGCTCATCTTGAAATAATGTCAGTTTATCTTTGAATATTGTCTATAATTCTTGCAAATACTGTGGAGATCTGAAGGCCATAACTGTCTAGAGAATTATATCAGAAGTAGCAAAATACACAGTATAAATTTACTGTTTCTTCAATCAATGTGGGCCCTTTGGTTTGCTTATCCACTCCCTATACACCAGACTCCTCAACATCATGATTATGCAAAGCATACCCACACTGGAAATTTTGGAAAGTCAGTTCTGTTGTACTGGGTGTTTACAGTCGGATTTAGAGTAAACCATGTTGTGTCTAAGACAGACAGGAGTTTCACTGGCTATAGAATGTTGAAACCATGAGCAATACTGGCTACTTGCTGCCCATTCTCAAGAAAGGGTTTGTTGAGAGTTTCAATTTTACATAGACACATTTTTAAGTTTTCTTGTGCAGTATGCTGAGAATTCTGGCACCCCACTTCAGTTAAAACGCAATGTTTTCATATTTTACTTCACACCAAATCTGTCGTTCAATATTTTTCCTCTACTCTATATACTGTTCATTTTATGTGGCAATCTTGACAAGGGATATATCTGATAAAACTTTTGACAACATATTTTCCATGAAACATATTTTGTACAAGCACTGCAAGTGAACACACTGTTCTACAAAAAACATTTGTAACCTACACTGAAGTACTCTGTGTGAGACACAACAGTTAAGTCATGCACCACATTCCAGCACTAACATAAAGCTGCAACACTTGGCAGACTTGTCTTGTAATAGCCAGCCCATATTTCCCTATGCTCCATGAATTGATTAAAGAAACAATCTGTATAAGGCGAACATTTGCTATGCTATGGATTTATTTAACAACTCTGCCCCTGTCCACAGCTGAGACTATGTAGTATCAAATGTTATGATTATAATCATACAAATTCAACAGGATGGGAAGAAACCATCCGTAGCTGATTTTGGGGTAGCAAACCAGGACTGGTCTACACGGACTGAGGAACAACATGAAAAAGCTCAGTCAGGATATCCAGCCACCAGGTTGAGATTTCAACCCAGGACTTCTTGAATATAGAGCAGGAGCATTCCCACTCAAACATGCTGATGAGTATCAGCTGTTACCAAATCCATGATTTACATCACTGTCAACACGAAGTCGATACTGAACTATGTTCTGAGCCAATTCAATCCACCTCTTCTTTCTCCATGATAAATTTTAATATTATCCGATTCATATACCTTTTAATTTCGCATGATCAAGAGTCAAACAAGATGGATCAATGTGGTTTAGCAAGTATGAAGGTAGAGTGACCTCTAGTGCTACAAAATCCACAAGTTTCATGGAAATATGTCAGTTGGTAGAAAATTATTGCAGGGAGATACTCAGGCACAAACATGAGTACACTATGTCTACTTTTCTTTACAAAGAAAAGCTGAAAATAGATATATAAATAAGTGGTATTACAGTTTCACTGTACTTAGTCATATCCATATCTGACAGAAGAAACCAGAATTAGTAAATAAAGTTTGTCCTGTTTTCATGCAGATAAAATACAAATACTGATCAACGTCTGGGCAGAAAGAGGACAATTGAGAGTAGCACACTGACCAGTATAAGTGGGTCATTCTTTGGCTCCATAGGTCACTAACCCATGACTCAATGGAAACCTGCTTCTTCTAGTCTGCTCTCCCCAGTAACATGTTCAGACACGTGCTAGATGGAACCCCAAACAACGTGCTGTATCTTCTTATACTTGTCCACAGATCACATTCACACCTGTTCTGACTTCACAGCAGTCTAATGAATGGTCTGTTCACACCGGCTAATCATTCTGTCTAAAGGCATCTTTTCTTCCATTAACTACATAAACAGTTTTGTATTTCAGCCTTCTGCCTTATGTCACCATGTAGGTCCAACAATTTGGAGGATCCTGTTACATCCATCTTCAGGACGAAAGATTATGACACTACGTAGTCTACAGGCAGGTCCAACACTTTGGAAGATTGCAACCTCTGACTTCGGGATGAAAAGAATAACCTATTCAGCTGCTGAACAGCAGAGACTTCTACCTGAACATGATGTCAGTTGTGATCTCCAAACACCCACCTACCAGACTACATGGTGTTATAATCCAGAATACTAAAATTTCAATTTACATTGCTGTGAAAATGTCAGCTTTTACAGATATTCACATACTTAAGGATACATGCTTTTTTAATTTATATCATCTGGTACCTTCCTTGACACTTCCAAAACATTAAATTTCTGTTACTTGAAGTTTATCGATCCTTTTCCTTTATCCAAATTTCATTTACACGCAAAAGTATGGTTAACTGCACTACGAAATTTCAGCAATGAATCATTTTATTTATCGTCTAGCTAAGAGACTTTCAAAAATCTTTTCAACCATCATTCTCAATATAGGCTTAGCGCTGCATACAGGCAGACAGAAGCACGTACAAAAAAGGAGACTAAATTACATTAAACACAACAACCCTGATGGACTACGCAGTAGAAAGAAATAAAAATGACACAAAATTTGAAATAAAGACAAAGGCATACATTGGAATAGAGGAACACCACACAAACCATTGGTCCACTTCAGTATTAACATTGTTAAGTACGCAGGAAAATATGTACATGAGAGAGAAAATAATTAAGATATAAAATGTGTCCACTGATGATTATGTCAGATCGGGCAAGTAGCACATTTCACATTACACACTGAACCTTGTCTTCAGTTTCAAATTCTAAAAGAGATGTACTCAGCACTTCAGTAAAAATACTCAACTCAGACTTTCTTTGCCACTTCCACCTACATTTTTCCATTTCAGGCAATTTTACTGTCTACATGAGGAAAGATTTCAAGTACCTTCAACATGTTGTTAGTGAGACACTCACAACCCTCTTTTCAACATGTCACTAAGGTTTCCTATATAACATATAATTTCACACAAATCTCCTAAATCTGACATTCGCATCAAGAACACATAGGACTTACCGAGCTGATTCCAGCTGTCCATTCTTGACCAACATATCAACATAGCTGCTCCACACATCCACACGTTTTGGATACGATGTGAGAATATGTTCCATTAGTGTCTGTGCGCGCTCCGGTTCACCTAATCGGTTTTCCAGGTGCGCAAATTGTGAGATAACCTCCACATCTGTGAAACACAGTACAGAGAGGTGCTGTTTCATAAGAGTCACAAACTTGGAGGAAGAAGGGGGAAAAGACAATGAAGATGACAAGGAATAGAGGAACAGAAGGACCTGAAAAAGGGGACTTTATAAAAATATCCAATGATTTATTATGAAGACATATACAAAAATGAAATGACATGCAATATACAACAAAAAAAAAAGATGTTCCACCATGAAGATGGAGGTCACATGTTCCTCCGAAATGTTTGCAACCATCTACTGAGTAAAAGACGTCACACTGCAGAAAACCATAACCATTCTGTACACACAGTCAGAAGAAGCAAATCAAAACTACTCACGCAACTTCTTATCCAGGCTAGTCAGGGATCTCTGCATTAACGAGCGTGCCTTTGCAAGCTTCCCTAGTTTCAGGAGCACTTCTCCACCTTTTAGCCATGCTTCTTTGTTGTCATAGAATTTCTTAGTTAGCAGAGACACTATTTTCTCAGCATCCTAGAAGAAACAACTTATAAACTTATATCTGAAAGCCAATAAATGAAATTAAAAGTAAACCCCATTTGTCTGTTTATAACTTCCACAGAATTACTCTTTAGCAACTATTTTGCATAAATTGAACTCAGTTAAAAGTAATTTTGCATACTTCAAGGCATGTCATTTGTACACACACCTAACACTGTTAGGGTAATAATGTCATGATTACAACAGGCTGAACATGGTACTCAAATGAGGAAAACAGAAAGTATACACAGAATTTTGGAAAAGACATCACTTTCAAAAAAATCATTTGGAACACTCACAACATCTGAGAATAGCACTGTGTGGCTGTGCAGACGAAACATGGATGAGATTGGTTCAGGATGATGTCAAATGGGGAATCAGTAATGTTGCAATTCTTTGGGTTCTGCATCTAAGGACTTCATTAAGCAGTAGCAGTGTACAGTTCATACCTCAGCTTTACCACTGTCAGCATATATCTGCAGCATTTGTGTGTAGACCTTGCATGGATCATTCATTCTAACTGCTTCTTGAAGAACTTTGTCCAGACTCTCCTGCACAAAGACACGAAGAAATGAAATTTCTGTTTACAGCCACAAAATCAATTTAACTGATGGTATAAATACTGTGACATACTAACACCACATGTAGGATTTCATTAGAGAGCACATTTTGACAAACTAACAATATATTATTGCTATTATTATTATTAATATTATTATTATTTGTATTATTGTCTCTTGTCACAGGCCTTTTCTTCCTGGTACTTCTTTTGAACCAGTGGTGATCCCCACCTCTCAGGCTTCAAGTTTCACACTGTATTATGTGTGATGCTCCAAGTATAGCTGTCTTTTGTAGTGAATCTATCGAATGTTTTCCTGGTATATCTTCCAAATATTTCCTTACTAGTCCAGTGGCTCCAATTATTACTGGTATAATCATACATTTCAGGTTCCACATTTGTTGTATCTCTAAAACTAAACGCTTGTATTTTAACTTCTTTTCCACTTCCTTTTGCACGACATTTCTGTCTGCTGGTATTGCCACATCTATCAGTGTGCATGTTTTCTCTTTTTTTGTTTTTAATTATTATATCTGGCCTATTTGCTGTAACTTCTCTTACTACTACTACTACTACTACTACTACAACATTTACAATTTGTTAGCAGAAGTACAGACAAAATCTCTCTTCTGCTGAAGCAGCACATTTTTGAATATGTATAAGGGACGTGGGGTTGAAGATTCGTGCTTTATAGACCTTGACATTACATGGCAGAGATTGCAGGCACTGTTCCTTCCTTCAGTACTCTCTGAATTTGGAGCTAGGTTGGCTCCATTCATAGCTGAAAGTAGTGATGACTTAAAAAGTCCACCAATATCACACTCTGATTATAGGCGATTTCTTTACTAGGCACATAGTTCTTTGGTTATTTGGTAACACACACTCAGATATACAGTTTGTACAACGTGAGAGGATGATCATGATTACTGAACAGGCAAGTATTTTGAAGAAATCATTTTTGGCTCACTTGAAGTTACTATCACGGCATATATGTGAAAAAAGTAAGAAGAACCTTGTAACACCTTACTAAGAACAGCTAGCATCCGGACCGAGAGGGCAACAATTCAGTTTACTATATGTGTGGGTTTGTCCACTGCTAATATCCCAAAGAAAACACAGCAGTTCAGAAACTGGACATGCTTCCACCTTCAGCTGAGAAGTTAGGGGGCAATGACACAGATATGTCCATTACAGTGCACAAATGATCAAAGATGGATGTGGTGTAAGGGTTCTTAATGTGCACCCCTTTCATCTGTTCCACTATGATTCCCTTTCGAACAGCCATTCTGCGTCACTTCAGTGGCTCTATCAGCTGTTTCTAAGAGACTCAACCCAGTACATGCCCCTACCTCTCTTCACCCAGGAATGAAACAGATCCAGTTTCTGAAACAAGCTCCTCTCTTCAGTACAGCAGATGATGGACAAGGTCCAGAATATAGTAACCTTACAAGGTCTAGTGGGTCACCACAGCACTAAACTGCTCAGATGTGTCTCACATATTTAGTATCTTCTTCCTCTAGACTGATACTGTACAAGTTCTTTGGATGCTATAGTAGGACACTAATTTTATGTTCTCTCCAGTTTTTACTCCAATATTTGAATTCTGTACATGACCGTGAATATCCCGACTGAGATCTTTCCGGTTAGCCTCAGCCCTCCACACACAGTCAAGACGGAACCTCAATTAGGCCATACTTGCTTCTTTCTACATACTTTCCAGTTCATTAGTCAGTAATCATTCTTCCATTTGACATTATACAATCTGAGATACAGACAATGTCACTGAACAAACCATAAATAAGGAAATAACTAAAGGTTGTATAAGATCAATTTGTAATTTTTTTAATATATTCCTTCAGTGTACAACAAAAACTATTCACTTGCTAAACCTACAGGAACTTACCTTAGTGCCATATAGGTTCTCAAGGTTAAGCAATGCACACCAAACGTTCAGCTTTTCCTGCTCCTCACGGAATGAAATGGTAGTTAACGCTCGCTGAGCAATGGCACGTGCCTTCTCTATTTCAGTAGCCTGTAAAATACATATCACATACCTAACCAACTACACTGTACATGTCTTTCTTGAAAATCGCAGTCAACCAACCTGAAGATTCACTACCACATTCACAAAATGTCACCACATGGTCTTACCCAATGCCAGACCTGTTTAGTCCACATCTGCACACCCCTACTCTAACATCTATATCAGTATTATTCTTCCATCTGTGCCCAGTCCTCTCCATGGTGCCTCACCAAAAGTCTGTAAAAATTCTTATCTCCCTCACACAATACATGTCCCATCTTCCTAATATCCATGATTTGGTTCCTATAACATTATCATGTGAAGAAAATGAAGTATAAAGCTCCACATTATGTAATTTTCTCCAGCCTCCTTTTACTTCCCCTCGTGTATGTCAAAATATTCTCCTGCGCACCCTGCTCTCAAACATCTTCAATTTATCCTTACGAAGAGGTTGGTTCAGCATAATCAAGATATCATTTTTTCATTGTACTCTGCAGTAAATCTTTAAAGTGTTAGGTGTGTCATAATGTTTGACACCGTTTTAGGTTTTATCTAAGAACGATACATATACATGGGCTGATCATTTAATTCCGGGACTGATTTTTTTTCCGGGAAACTATAATACGTAGCAAAATGGCAACAGAGTGGGACACGTGGCAATTCTCTACAAGTGTATGTGCAAAACCGGAGGTCGGTATCTCCCCGCATTCGCTCTGTGGAGGCCCTTGGGTGAACATCTACAACAGTGTGCGTCGCATTTCACAATGGAGGAGAAAGTGCAGCAGCGTGTGTGCACTGATTTCTGTTTCCGTCTGGGGAAAACTGGTGCTGAAAGGTACAAAATGCTGCAAGCAGCTTTCGGAGAGTCCTGCCTAAGTCGATCGAAGACATCTGAGTAGTATTCCCGTTTCAAAAGTGGACTCCGATCCTTTGAAGACCACCCCCGCCCAGGCAGGTCTTCCACCTCCCACACCGAGGAGACCGTGGCACGTGTGCGAGAAATCATTCATGCTGACCGACGTCTGACTATCAGAGAGGTTGCAGAGGAAGTTCGAGTGGCATTCGGTATGTACCAGAAAATTCTAACTGAAGATTTGCGAATGAGACGTGTGACACTGAAATTTGTGCCCTGTCTCCTAACGGCGGAACAGAAGGACGATCGCGTGTCAATTTGCACTGACCTCCGTGATCAAGCCCAAAACAGTCCCAACTTCATGTCCTCGGTAATCAGTGGTGACGAATGCTGGGTTTACGGGTATGACCCGGAAAGAAAGCAAATGTCCTCCCAGTGGAGCATATCATCATCTCCTTGACTGAAGAAAGCGCGGCAGGTGAAGTCCAATATCAAGAACATGTTGATTGCGTTCTTCGACATTGACGGGCTGGTTCATCATGAGTTCGTCCCTACAGGACAGGCAGTAAATAAGTAATTCTACAAAACAGCCCTGCAACACCTCCGCGACGCTGTGCACAGACATTGCCCTGAGAAGTGGCGCTCCGGCAACTGGATCCTGCACCATGACAACGCCCCCGCCCACAGGGCTGTCACCACAAATGAATTTCTGGCGAAACACAACATTCTGTCGCTCCCACAACCTCCCTACTCCCCTGACCTTGCTCCATGTGACTTCTTCTTGTTACCACAACTGAGGAAAACAATGAAAGGTCGCCGATTCGATTACGTTGAAGATATTCAAGCCAATGCGACGAGACAACTAAAGGCTATTACAAAAAGTGACTACCAGAGGTGCTTTTGTCAGTGGCAGGAGCGCTGGAATAAGTGCATACAAGCACAAGGACACTATTTCGAATGAGACAAGACCAACTAGCCGTTAAGTCTACTTATTCACTCACAAAAAAATCAGTCCCGGAATTAAATGATCAGCCCATGTAAAATGGGCAAACACAACAAAATATAGAGCTGTAACCTATTGCAGATTACATAAATTTTATATCCTTTGTGATTATGAATGCCTACTAGTGACTGATGATGAACAGACACACGTATAGTTTACTCTATAACATGCCATGAAGGCACAGACAGAGGGCAGAGGAACAGCTCTACCCTTTCTCTAACCTAGGTGCCACATGAGGATGGGTGGTCAATACCACGTCCTGGCTGTTTTATGACCATTGCAAGAATGGATACAGCCACAAGAGAAATATTTCTGGCAAGACAGAGAAGAGTGGAGAGTTTATGGGAAGACAGATAGAAGAGATAAGGTGGAATGTGCAAGAAGAGTTCTTATGGCAGGGCAGAGAACAATGGAAAAGGTATTGTTACATGACCCCATGGTGGACACATCAATGGCTGATGATGATGCCTCACCTGGAGGTGGAATGCCATATACTTGATCCAGCACAGAGAGCTGTTTGGTGAAGAGAGAACGAGTCTATCAAAATCATCAGCTGACTGTGGGCTAGTTTCTGAGTTTATCAACTTCTGTTCCACAGCTCTAAGACGTTCCTCCTCTTGACGTGCTTGCTCCCTGCGTTCTGCTTGGGTCAATTTTTTTCGTTTGCGTTCCTTCTGTAACAACAAATTCAAAACACACTTTATGACAGAAGTATTTGGCTGAATTAAAAGTCTCACTGTCATGAAGCCCACAATGTACATATACCACCAAGTCACTAAACAGTCAGTAAAAATAAACACACTGCTGTTTCTCATTTTGTAAGGAAACCAGTTGTGCGAAATGACAAACATATATCCAACACACTGTTTTTTTAACTTTATTTCTCTTGTAATTTCTTGGATTCATTCATCAACCAAAAATGGGAGGTATTCCTGTAAAAAGAGGAATACAGAATGGCAAAAAGTGATGGCCAAGACCAATCACAGCCAGAACATCTACAGAAATACCTGCCAATATGTTCCATGACAGCATCCAAAATTGAGTTTATTGTATCTGGTTGAGCTGTATCCTGTTACAAGAACATTCTCCTTAAAAGTTTTCATATCTTTGTTAGGAACCTGTTAGTCAATGGTAATGATGTTTGTGATTATTGTGACACACCTTAAAATTCGGGACCAATCTGTGCTTTGTTGATTTTCCCAAACCTTCCATCCAATTAAATTTCTTGCAAAAATCATAGTAAATTTAAACCACATTACCTATTGCATAAAATGTTTTCACTACATATATAACACTGTTCCAGTGTGTATTACATCTTGGCAAACAAAGTCTGAAGAGAAGTGCATTCTCCCATGCCTACAGTGCAACTTATTTAGCATATGATTATCTGTGTAAAGCATTCTTGGGCATGCTGTTAACATGTGACACACATGAAATGCATACAATACTTCAGTTAGAAAACCTAAAGGGAAGAGACTATTTGGAAGACCTATATATATACAAGGACAATATTAAAATGGATCTTAAACAACTAGAATATGGGTATCAGGACTGCAATGATCTGGCTCAGAATAGGGAAACATAAGACCCCTGTTAACAAAGTAATAACCCTTTTACGACCCATAAAAGACATGCACATCCTTCATCTGGTGGGCAATAATGAGCTTCCCAAGCACTTTGCACATGGATATAGTTTGTAACTCAACATACTGAATGTAAAGCCCTCAAGCAGCAAGGTGTTCATGCTATTTTATTAAAAATATAAAAAATGCAAGTCCAAAAACAAAATAGGATACATGTACAAACAACTATCAGACAGTGCTTGAAATCCATTCCTGTAAAATCTGAATAAAAGAACATAACTGGCAGAGTGAAATTCCTGTGTTTCCTGATGTAAGGGGCTGCCTCATTTGGTCCCACTTCCAATATCTCCAATGTTAAATTCCCCCCACTTTTGTGCTCAAATTCAGTGTTCCACAGCAAACACTTACATAGCAAAATTACTGTGAGGCAATAATGATGTAAATTATGAGAATATTCAATATAATGTCTGTATACCTTGGCGACTTCCTCTTCATCTGATGAACTATCAGACTTGTGAGGTGCTGCTGCTGCAGGAAGGAGAGAAGGGTCGGCATCCCACACAAAGCCTGCAGTTAACGAGAGTCGCATAGCCTGACCACAATCTATACCCTTCGGTTCTTTCACTGCTTCATTTTGTAGTGCTGCTTTCTCTCCTTTTTTGTTACTTCCTTCATAATTTACATCTTTAACAATTCCATTTGCACACATTTTTCTCTTCTTATTTCGTCTTGTGTTCTCATCTGTCACATCTGTATCTGAATTACGTGATATTTGTGCAACCTCAGTTGGTATACTGTTGACATACTTTTCCATAGCTTTAGCTTCCAGCTTTCTCAGAAACGTCGCCTCATCTTCATCCGAAGATTCCTCCCCTGACTCCGCTGTAATTTCTGGTTCACTTCCACATGAGATTATGTGACCCTCATTTGTAGTGTCTTCAGCTGTATCAGGTCTTGTCCTTTGTCTCTTGACTCTGGATAAGACTTCTTTGTTCTCTTCAAGTTCAGATGTTTCTAAACCTTTAACACCACCGTCACTGTTACTAAGCTCACATGTCGCATTGTCTGCAGTCTTCATTTGTTCTGGAGCAAATGTGGCTCTTGTGGTTTGTTTGATGAGCTGAGAAAGAAATCTCTGCTGCACACAGATGATTCTTCCTGCCTCCAAACTAGAAAACAAGAATAATACATTAAACGTCAGGCAGTGTTGAAAAGAATCATAATCTGCTCATTTCAATTTCATGAACTTGTGTTTTTATTTACTCTATTAAATGACATTGCCAGCAGCACAGAGTACACAGTAGCAAATGATATGACAATTAGGAAGCAAGCAATCCTGGACTAATCTGAAGTATTATCCCAGCACTAACACAATGGGACTAAGGAAAACCATAAAAAACCACAGTCAAGATTGTGTGCTACCTGAGATTCAAACGGGACAGCTCCCAAACACTTGCCAGAAGCACTACTGCTTAAACCAAGAAATTTGTTCAGTCATTTGATGTAGATCTGAGATACCAAACTTCATGAAATATTGTAGTTGGCATGCATGATACATCAATCACTATGTGCTGCCATTTACAAGCATATTTAATAAAGTTTATTCTTCTGATGTGATACAAAGCAACATAAAAACTACATCAGATCAATCACAAACTTACGCCTGCACTACCATCTTGCTAGTCTTGCCAACTTTGTAACGTTTCAAATCTAGCATCAAATCATTCATGTGACATCGTGACGGGATGTAAGCAAGCTGTTTTCTTCCTGCTCCTCCCAGAACTACCACAATCATTTCTTGTCTCACAGTTAACACTTCACCTTGTATTTCTGCTCCAACACCCAAATCACCATCCAGTTTTCCATCTGCAGGAAAAAAATGAATAAGAACAACTCAAAAATAAAAATGTATAATAACCATTGTCTTCACACCTCTCTATTACCAAATATGGAGACACAGGCAAATTTATTTCTGAGTCTAAAACCTACTGTATATACAACAAGCAGTTCTGTGCACAAATGGAAGCCAACCTTCCTACTGCACAGATTTCTAGTTCCACATAGGAAGAAGAAAAGAGATGGCTTTGTTATAAGAAGGAATGAGTAAGCACAGATACTAGGAGAGTGCTGTAGGGAGGACAAGAAAAATGGAAAAGCATTTGATATAACAGGGAAATAATGGACAAATTGACAACAGGAGCACTAAGGAATGACAGTGAAGAATGAAGGAGGAGAAGGTGGAGATACAAGATGACTGTTTAGGGGAGGACTGAGAGGAGCAGAGAATTTGTTGTTAGAGGGAAAAAGTAGACACAGGTGGAACCGAAGCACTTACGGCAGAACAGAAAAGAATGGAGAAGGCTGTGTTAAGGAAACTCACAATGATAGAACCATCACTGGTTGATGATTACTGAAGTTATAACTGTAAATCTACCTTGGACAGTATTGATTCGTTTCATGACGCTAGGATTCAGAGTTAACTCAACACAATTATTACGCAGATCTATGAACAATACTGTGCCGACCACCTTGGCTCCACATTCCAAGGAACCTGGAACAAATATGACAAATGTAACACTTCAAGCAGACAAGTAAACAGAAAAATATTAATCATCATTGTTATAGATAAATATTCATTTTCTAGGCAAGATCACAGATGTGACAAAGAACTCTAATATATGAAGTTTTTGTGTCAGTTACTATGAATACTGCTTTCTTTTGGAATAATATATTTAAGAGCTTGGCGACAGGCACCAACACTGTGCAGGAATGTGCTGCTTTCATTTTCATGGAAGGTGAGTAATACTCTTTCCCTAATGTAGTTTCTCAAAAACAATGGGGCATAACTACCAAGCTACACAGTAGAAAGCAACTATTTGTAAAGAGGAGGATGGTCTAAATACAACACATGATAACAAACACAACAACAACTGATGGACCAGTCCCATCCTCAAAACACAGAACAATATCATAATATAGGCTGTACCTCCCTAAAGATCCCCTGGGACCTGGCTGACACCAGAAAAAGAATTTTTTGAACCATGAATGGTGCACTGCTTGCTGGTTTCTTTGGAGTCAACATTTAGGGCTAAATGTAGTAACAAGATAATTTCAGTGCAGAACAGTGAAATCTACACCCACACTGCACCAGGAATGCCAACACAAACAAACTATTATGTGGTGATGTCAACTCAATCACCACATAAACATGCAATTTAAAAAGAAGCAAACTTAACGAAGACAAGAAAGTATGACTTGATTCACGACTATCATAGTCTTTTTCATTAAATCATGCTGGACCACAGGAGATGCTGGAACATTGGACCACAGGAGATGCTGGAACATTGAATTCTAGATTACAGAGGTGCGAACTGTACAAAGATAGCTGGGCAGTGTGGTGAAGTTAAGATGTACAGGAAAGACAGTAACCATACAACAATTACATTCTTGATGTAGATGACAGCAGATTAAATTTGGGGAATATCAATACCAATTCAAAATCTTTTTATATTTGTCACCTGTTTATAGGGATTAACAATTATAAAATATATAAAACTTTATCTGTTGTTCAATACAGATATGGATCACATTGTACCGAAATACACTGGAATGATGATCGCCCATTTGTGTGTCTCATGAAATGATAGAGTAGCAGCAGCAGCAGCAGCAGCAGCAGCAATGTGTTGTGAATATGGCGATGGAACTTTAGAGTCAGGGAATTTCTTGACTATCTGTGGGATTGTTACCTTGTCAGGCAGAGTCCTAATCCATACATTACTTTACATTGAAGTTAAACCTGCCCTGCAACTCTATGAAAAGAAGACAGACTGTGACTGGGAAACAAGCACTGAACAGAATACTTGAAATTAAGAAAACGTAGCGCAATATTGGGAGATGGATGGTAAACATTTGTATTCCTTACCAAATGTAGTTAGGGTGATTAGGCAAGATAAATAGCAAGTATATCAGGAATAAAAATGGATAAATATGTTAGACAGAAATATTTATGGGAACAAAACACCCAAAAACCTAGGTCCATACAGAAGGATAATATTAAAACGATTCTCAGAGACACACAGTGTGACAATGTGGACCAGATCCACATGTCTCAGGACAAGGTCCAATGGCAAGCTTTCATACACCATAAAGTTCCACACAAACCATAAATTTCTTCTTACCACTTCAGTGGTTATTAAATTTTCAATCAAGTGGTCCAGTATGGTGCAGCCCACTATTAACAAACAACAAAAGTCATAAAGACCTGTATTGGGACGAAAAACATACAGAAGTACGTCATGTTATCGACTTAAGTATTTGGAAATACAATCCTGACATCCAGTGTTCCATCACACTTGCTTAAATCAAGCACGAGGGCCTGAACAGTGATTCAAACACTTTCTTGTTAAATTGCTAATGTGCATGCATTGTTACAACTACAGAAGCAGTTTTTGTTACGTGCTTCACGATAGGCTGAATTTTATACTGACACAAATTTCACGTCGCAAATGGTCATGAACAAAAATAAAGATTATTTATAAAGTAACTGCATTAAGGCAGGAAGGAACTGCAGTTGCATTTGAGGGACGGGTGTTATTTGCATCCCACTGTGTACCTTTACATAATTCGGAGGTAGCTATGCCTTGGATGCCATTATCGAGCCTCAGCACAACACCACAATCTTCAACAGCTATCACTTCTCCTTCAACTAGTTCACCAGGCACAGTACTTGCCAAAGGATTACCCTGTTCTTTCATGTGTTCAACAACTGTATCATAGTCTTTCCAGAAGCTGCACAGAAGAGATACACTTGCCTGAAAATGTCACAACAAAAACAATTATCCTTTCAGGATGTTACAGGCACAACAATTGGCGTCATTAACACAACAAAACCAGTGACATTAGAGGTGTCCCTATGCTTAAGAATTAAATGAAGGTAAAGGAGGGGGTAAAATTAACCCTTTCCCATCCTCCTGGAATACCCATGTACTGGTCCAGTAAGAGGAGCCATTCACTACCTCCAATTTTCAAACTTACTGCCACAATATGACCAGGTGCCTAATGTTAGGCCTTTATTTTTTACATTCTTTAACATCTCTTTTACGAGCCTGCATACAGGAACACAAGTTTTTTATTGGTTGTCACATCAGTGTCCCTTTTTTAAATTTTCACTCAAGTTCCCGACAATGATTCGGAGGGACCAAGAAGAAAGAGTAAAAGGTAGGGGTAAAGGTCACAACATAGCATGCCTATGCAGCCACACAGAGAAGGCAGAGGTATACTCCAACCCATTCACAACCCCAGCACTAAAAGGAGGTGGGTGATCAGCACATCATGGCCACTTTACTTGAGGGGAAAACCCAGTGCCCATCACACAGGAGGCTGGGTGGGCTCTGAGGCTGGTCTGGACAGACAGAGAACATCTTGCCTCCACAGAGTTCAACCCCTGGACTGTCCAGCCCATAGTGAGTCGCTATCACTGACTATGCTACACCGGTTGTCCAGAAATAAGAGTACATATTGTTTTAATTTGGCACTGAGTATTCAATGTCAGTATTCATAGTTTGGGAATAAAATTATGCAAGGCCTCCAGCTAGCAGTACCTAGCCTCATCATTCTGGGTTCTGGATGAGAGTTGCCAAGTGTAAAGGTTAAAAGAAAATCCAATGATAACTACTGGCAGTCAAGGTTGAAACAGTCTGACCAGTTTTACCATATGCATCTGTGTGACTCAAAATAGGCAGGCTGGTACTGTATTTTGTTATAGAAGTTCACTGCAGGTTTGCTAGCATGATACATGGAACCTGCTGGTGACAGGATACTTGGGTGTGTCCCACCACGTATTCACCCAAACACAGGCTTGAGAATTAATTTCGGGACCTTGTCTGGGTGTCAAGGCTAGGCTTGTCCTTTAATAGGGTACAATCCAGGGCTGTTAATGGCCTTCTCATAACCTGAGGAGACATTTTTATCTAATGGGGCTGTCAGACAGTCCATTGTGTAGGTGTGGAGCAGAGGATGAAACCTCTGCCCACATTCTTTGTGAGTGTGAAGCTTTGGCTTCACTCCGACATGCGTATCTGGGCTCCTTCTTCTTGGAGCCAGAGGACATTAAGAGTGTAAGTCTGGGGGCCATCTGGAACTTTAGTAAAGCAATAGGGCTCCCATAAATTGATATGGGGCACAAAGGGACCATTATTTAAGGCCTAGGTGCATTGGAACCATGTGTTCTCAAACCCAACTACAATCAATCAGTCAATCAACCCACCATGTATTCCTGGCTGAAGAAACAAGCTGGATACTCCAGCTCATGTGTGATCTCATGTCTCATCACAGAGGTTTCACCCAGCACACAAATATGCATACTGTCAAACACCTGAGACACAAAACAGCCAGTAAAATTACACACACGGCATCAGCTATCAGTTAAACTTCTTGTGCCTCATCATTTACCGAGACAGTAGAAGCACATATCGGTTCTAATGCAACATAATTGAATAACAGTAAACATGTTGTCTTATCTACTGCACTCCCCCCTCCAAGTACATGCCACAGGTTCCAAGTAAATGTTGCAGGTTGCGGCAGGTGCAGCATGACGTGATGCTTGTTCAAATATTGCAACAGGGATTCAGACCACTAACTGAAGAGACAAACCAAGATATTATTGAGAGGACTGGTATGTGGGATTCAGACACTGAGGGATGTGCAAGAAACAAAAATAATTAATAATAGTGCTTTTAAACTATTATACAACAAAAGATGTTTCAGACCTTACTAACTACACACTGAAGAAATATGGGAAGGTGGAAGTCAAGGTAAATATATTCTTATTGTGAGCAGCAGGTGGTGGAGAGTGGTTGACTTTGTGTTCTAGCAACCTCCCTCTTAGAAACAGCACCCAGCATCCAACAGATGAATTGCAGAGCCAGTCAAAAAGACACACATGTTCATGTATGCACACATGCATTATTGAATATACAATATTATTCAAATATCTCTATGAATTTGAGGAAATACTAGAAACCATCAGAATCACAGAAAATTAGTGCATTTCTCATGGTATATTTACCTCTGTACTGTAGTCCCAGCAATCAGACAGTTTTGTGGTTATATGTGGGCACTCATACAGACCACTAAGTTTTACAACTCGACATATCAAACCCTGATGTTCTACAAGTCTGAGCTGAGTTGCATCTTCCACCCTGGCATTACATAAGCCCTGGAATTAGACATATAAAAGGTTCACACGGCTAAAATAATTAGTTGTGAGACAAAATAATTACTGAACTATTCACTTGAAAAGTAACATTATCCTTTACAGTTCCTTGTATATGATACAAGGAAAAACATGCCCAATATGCTTTCTTCATCAATGTCATAGATTATAATCCTCCAACTATTTATGTACTTCCTCCACAGCCACTTCTGTATCCATCTTATATAATGCATTTTAGATAGTATTCTTCTGCAGTCTGGTCCCATTATGACAGTGAGATTTCCAAAGCAGTGACAATTCATACCATGATCTTCTGCATCATGAAACAATGCAGCCTGGCAGTTGATTATGAAAAGTGGAGGAACACAACTTTAGAGTTACTCATCATTGCAGGCAGTCCTGCCACCTAACAGCAAAATTATGTTTTATGTAATGGTCTAAATTTTCCCCCTCCTCTCTCAGAATCATACTGACAAAGGTAATTCCATCTCTTGGTAATGTCTCTGAACTACTTAGGAGGAAGTACAGCTACATCCCATCAAACTCTTTACTATAAAATACAGCAGAAGTATTCAAACTGACATTTACCACAACACATAAACACTCAGTGTGCAAGAGTTCACCTACAGACAGAGCCAGTACTCCTCCAAAAAACTGCTAACCTTTTACCAGATTGCAGAGTGCCATGACCCACCACAATGTCAGTCCCCTTTACATTCCACACTTTACTGCGATATGAGGAGGTTCTGAACAGCAAAATAACAGTTAACTTCACGCTGGGACACAAGCTGGTCCACAACATATAAACCTACCAACGAAACTGTCAATTACTGATTGCTAACCAAGTGTTTTGGCTTCTTATGGGCTGTTTTGTTCTTGAGTTCATTTAATGAGAGCTCAAATGCGTATATTATATAGCAGTAAGTCAAATAATGATTCAGGAAGGATAGGCAAGGAAGCAGCAATGTCATACTTAAGCACATACCAAATGAGCAGAACTACAACAAACCCCAGGCAGGAAAATCAGCTTTAGAGACAAAAAGTGCACTTGGGAACTCTCACATATAAAACAGAATAGGTTATAGCCAACTGTGTCTTTCTGATCAATTTACTGCTTTCCAATTGTCTATTAAAATTCACAGTCATCCACACTAATGGGGAGCTCTCCTGCTAGAACAAGGGCTTATACTAATGTTATTTCACTCACCTTTAACTCTACATCTGCCATGTTACACCTAGACAGTGGTAACTGTAGTGTCACTTGTTTGGGCATAATACTCCTCACAGCACATGGAAGCAACATTTGTTCATGCACTCCTGACAACTTTGCTGAACCCTTGTACTGAAAATAAAATGATTAAATATAAACATTACATAGTACCCCAAAGTTCTACATACTCATATGGTAACTTTCACTTGGAACAAAGAGGAACACAAGATATATCAGATGTTTAAAATACATGGACCTCAAACCTTCAAAACATAGTGGTTACTACGACAGCTGGAGATTTCTTTGCCACCAGACTACACACTTTATATACCAATGTTTCCTTTGAGTTTTGGTGAATAATTGGAAGCTCTTACACCCTGTATTCAGAAAGAAGACATGATCATGAAGAACTGCTGTGCAACCCCTCAAAGCAGACCATACACTGTCAATGTTTGTCCAATGATCTCTGTTGCACAAAGGGTCTGATTGCATGTGGGTTGCCTCATATACGAGCCAACTATAATACTATCTGTGAAAAAACATGCAAGTTACACATAAGGATCATGTAATCAGCATTTGATAATATGACAACTGTAGTTATCCACATTAGTTTTCACTCCACTAGAGGAAAGCAGACACCAGTGCCTGGGCTTATGAACAGAACTAAATGGATTCACATTTTGTGGCAAGGGACAACAATGAATCAATTTCTCTGACCTACACTGCACACCATCTAACAGCCAGGTATTTTATGTTCAACAGTAAAGCAGCTGGAGTACATTTGTTTCATATGCGTTTGAGAGAAGGCAGCACCAATCTGAGGATGCAGAATGTGATCAGTACTTGGCAATCCAGGGACTCTCAAGTTTATGGTATGAAGGAAATCAACCAGTATGCCAGTCTAAGGGGTTAATTAATTCACGAGCAGACTGCTAAATTGTATTGCAATAAACCTGAAGAAAAAATCTAAGAAATATGCCTTTTTTTTGTAGTATGAGTACGCAAGACAAAAATTAAATCATATAATTTAAATGTCTGTATTCTGCACATTACAGTTGGAATGTAACTCCAATGCCAAACAGTTAAAGACAAAAATTAACCTTTATTACATTTCAAGATTCTGTCTGTACCACACAGTACACTTGCCTCAGCTATACAAACCAATCAGTTAATGTAGTACAGGGAAGTAAGTAATTACTGTTTGTTCTGACAGCCTTATAAAACTTGCAAACACGAAGAGTGGGCAGAATATAGAATTTCTTAATGTTAAACTTGATGGTATGTAAAGTGACCACTGGGCTCTACAGGGTTCATGATGTTATGTGCAAACACACTTTTTTTTTACATCTTAAGTTATATAGTCAAAATAATTCCACAGCATACTGCCTTAAAGTGCTCAATCAATGAAGGACGCAGAGTGAAGACCAGACCATCTGCATCGCTGAAGCAGAATGCACCATCAATAACATCCCCAGGCCCATAAGTGCTCAGCAACAGAAAAGCCAGCGTTGGACTGTCTGTCAGGTGCTGGGCAGGAAGTATGCCACTTCCAGCATTGCCTAAACAAAGATGATGGCACAGACATTTTGTATGAGACAACTACTATTACAAGCAGTGATAATTCTTGGGTTCTTAAAAAAAATATGGGGCAGGAGGATATATTTAATTCTGGGAGTAACTATCACCTGGCAACAAGTGATTTTACACCATCAGCTTCTACAAGGTTAAGGCTATATTTTACTCAAGAGTAACAGTAACACTACAAAAAAAATTTCTAAGCACTCAGCTGGGCCATACAGATGTGCACACAAAATAACAACATATGTTTGATTAATGTCAAAAACATGAATATTAAAATACACAACATTTCCATTTTATGTGGTGTTATATAGGTACGAAGCCTGGTCTTGTAGTTGGAAGTCTGAAAAAAATGGACTTATCACTTAAATTAATTATGTGATTAAACTGATGGCAGGGATAGCAAGAGACATTGCTTTTACAATATGAGAAAACAGGGAACAAGATGTGTACATAAAATGTGGTAATGTATCTTTGCCTTCCATAGCAGCAAGCAGTTTCTCAACTGCATGAACAGCTGTTAAGTTGCTCAAGAATTTAAACTATCAGATGCAATAAAATGTAAACTTACTCTCAACTTCAAGTGCGTCTTCTGTACAGTTGGTAACAGTTAATTCATACATTTTTCCTACCCTGGACCTTCTCCTCTGCTTTTTAGAAGTTTTTTCAGCTTTTATACTAGGTTGCTTTAAACTCAATGCTAGCTTTCCATTCCTCACATCTGCTGTTTTTACATAAACTGGCACCTGGAAAACAAAATCAATTCCACATGACAAAGAACTGTTATTATATTCTAACATTCCACATAATGTGTTCTTTGGGGGGGGAGTTATAATGTTCCAGTTAATTCTAAATAGTGTAATCGTATATTATACTTAGGATTACTTGCATATCACAGGACATGGAGCATAAACCAATCCTACAAATGGGGAATGACAGGATGATACGCAGACATGCACATCATAAGCCACTAACAGTCATGTTCCCTGACAAGTGGGAGTGGCAGATCGGGTTTTAACCAGATATAAGAGGGCCTGGTCTGGTATACAGATGAGTCAAAGACCATTAAAGGCACTAGTACTGGAGTGCATAGAAGGGGCTTGAGAAAGAGGCACAGCTTCAGCCTTGGGCTCCACAACACAGTTTTCCAGGCTAAAATATACACCATTAAGGCTTGTAAAATAGAGAACAGAGAACAGGACTGCACACTACATAGGTAGGAACATATATTTTCTTTCTGCCAGTCAGGTAACTAGTAAGGCCCTTGAAGTTTCCAGACAAATTCCAAATTAGTCTGGGACTGCCATCAATCTCTGGTGAAACTGGCAGAACACAACAGGGTCAAGCTGGTACAGGTTTCAGGACACATTAGGATTGATGGAAATGAAATGGCTGATGAATTAGCCAGGCAAGACTCCTCACATCCACTTACAGGGCATTAGACTGCCTTTGGCATATCTACAAAGGTTGACAGGGGAGTGATTACAGACTGGACAAGCAGCAAATATAAGGAGTACTGGAAGTACATTCATGGCCAAAAACCAGGCCAAAGGCATTCTTAAAAGACCCCCTGCTAAAAGATCTGGGGATTTACTCAGCTTGACCAGAAACCAGTTAAGAATATTGATGGAATTGCTAACAGGAGTTTGAAACAGCCTCACCATGTTCTTGATGACTGTGAGACATTGTGGTATTAAGAATTAGGCACCTGGGTCATCATTTCTTGAAACCAGGTGACTTCACTGACATCTCCATCAGTAAGGCACTACACTTTGTTTGAAGTGTGGGGCTGCTAAATGCTTAAGAAAAGGGTTGCACAAAAGACTGTAAATGGACAAGATGCAAGGGTCACATTCTATTCAATGATGACTATGATTACTAGGATTACTACAATTACTGTCTTTTGTCTCATTTAAATATGATATAATGCATGAGGTCCATAAACCTAGCAACCTTAAGCATAAAGTTAAATTTGAAATCCATGGAAAGAAAGGTATACATTCCAGTCAACAGAAACAAAAATAAATTTGCAAAAGATCTTGCTGTACAGAGCCTGTCATACTTGTTTATGGTTTATTTAACACAACACCCAACAGCTCAAATGATACACCTCTAAATGATAGGCTGATTGTGCATAATGGATTGCCAAGATGTAGCAGGGAGAAGTTGTAGCAATATCTGGGGTACAAAACCATCACTTGCTTGAAGGACTGAGAAATCAGATTAGATCTGGACCAGGGACATTCCAGATACATGTCAGAAGCATTAACACTTAAAACAACCTGTTATGAAACATGAGGACAGATATAAGCTACACCTTATATATTCATTTTATTAATTTCAGATGAAGAAACAGTGCAAAAATAACAGAAGGCTGCACAAAATGATATGCACCCCTCACCAAATATTATACGAGTGATCAGATGAAGGAAAAAATGGGTGGGTCATGTGCTACTATGGGTGGGAAAAGAAATGCACAGAGGCTTTGCAGGGGAAACCTGAAGGGCAAAGGCCACTTGGAAGACTTGAGGCATACACAGGAGAACAATATTAAAACAATCTTAAAGACATACAGTAGAAGGGAATGCACTGGATAATCTGGCTCAGGATAGGGAAAAGTGGCACTATCTTATGGACATAGTAATGAACCCTTGGGTTAAATAAAATGCAGGGAATTTCTTGAGTAATTTTCACACTCTATTTCCGAACGGTGCGATATACACACACCAACAAGGACCTACCAACATATGCAGCCACATCACCACCGATTTAATCACACATCGACGTATCATAATTGACTATTTTAACAAGTGTAACTTTAGCAAGCAATAATAATGCGCTCCTTGAAGATGGCGTGACTGCACTGAAACATTTCAGAGCTATTTTAATGTAAATTTTAATACTGTTTTTCAAAACAATCCCTTGTGCATTCATTGGTGAATAAAAAACTTTGATAATTTCTTGAGTAGTTTAGGAAATATTAACTTCTAAAGTACACTCTGCACCATGGAGTCATATATAAGAAGTGGGTAAAAATGTGATATTAAAACTATACATATGATAGAACTAGATTACATTGGTTTGTGCATGTACAGAGAATGGAAGAAAATAGAATTCCCAAAAGGGTCACATATATAAATTTGGGAACAAGAAGACTGAGAGGGAGACCAAGAAATATATGGCAAGATGAGGTGAGAGAGGATGGAAGAACAGTTGGTGGAGAGGGGTGACAGGAAAAAGTACATAACAGAGAGGAATAGAAGAAGCTCCTGAGAATGGCAAGGAATCATCACATTCTGCACATGCCAATGGAATGAATGAATACGATAAAACTTCCTTGAATTTTCATTCAAATTCATAACAACATTTTGCATAATAAAGACAATGAGGATACCACTTGTCCAATGTAATATTCATCCTTTCCAACAGCCCTGTTCAGTTCCAGCCACCCTTGCACATCACTGTAGAACGTCAGCAGCAATCCAGTCTTCACAATTAATGCAACCACCCCTTCGCACAGAATTCCTGGCTGTGCGTCTTCAAATCTGCATAAAGGAGGCATATCTGAAGTCACCAACAATGGTTTGAGTGTCAGTTGTACCTTATTTCCCTGCACCAGCAGAACCTGTCAACATACAGCACAAAATCCTCATTTGTAGGTTACCTATTGTACGTAATGACACACAGGGGGCGGCATGTCCATACATCTCCCCCAGTTTCGATTAACTCAATACTAGAAGTTTATGACATAATGATAAATGCATATAAAATTTTGGTTGAAAATCCAGTAAAAAAAGCCATGTAGAAGAATTACATGTACATGGGAAGGAAATGTTAAAAGTATTTCACATAAATAGACAGAAGGATATGAACTGGATTCATCTGGCTCAAAACTTTGACTGTGGCAGGCTCTTGTAAAAGAGAAGAAAATAAAATAAAAGAACAAAAGAAAGAAAGACAAAATTCCAAAATGCTTATACAACCCAACTTCTTCCAGCTAATTTGGTTCAAACCCAGGGATGCTACTTCTATATGAATACACAATTACGATTAAGAACATGTGCACTATAGCTGTGTTCTTAATCCACCTACATGCCGTTAGGTGGCAATGGAAACTGTTGTCAAAGAACAAGTGTTGTGACCTAGCAAGACATTTGTTTTTCCAGCTGCAGTTATTCTTTATTTATACAGTATACATGTGTGTGTACTTTTTTTTATATTTACAACACATAACCAACAAATGAACAATATTTTTGTATCTAAAAAAAACCTCTACATGTTTCGATGCCTCAATGCATCATATTCTGTTATACCAAAGTTACATGCCAGTGAAAATGCAGTTCATTAGTATATACAATTAAAAGTGTTAATAGGATATCATCAAGTAATAATTATACAGGTGTTGTTACATATAGTGTTTTTTAGATATGATTAAGTATTAAATATAGTGTGCATTGGTTGGTTATATCCTGTAAATATATGCAAAATTCATGGTACACGCAGTTTTGAGATTATGTGTGTACCGTTAATTCTGTACCTGTCTACTAAGATATTACACAAAGTGCAATTCCATTACACAATTGTCAGCTCAGTAAGTCAATGGAAAAAATGTAAAGAAGTTTATGTAAGTCAGGGCTTATGTACTCCGGTGGTGCCTGCATCCTCCACCACCTCCACCTCACAACACCTTCACTCCAATATGGGAAAACGTGGAACTGGTTTCAAAAATGTTTAAATTTTAACACATTGGCGACGGGCTACGGAGATTTCCATACTTCGGTAGCCAAGCGTAGGCGACG
>Ga0123357_10000651_pt1 | contig 34563 bp, 32 predicted proteins | sample TergutEmb28metaG_FD_89873 | JGI IMG/M metagenome (GOLD analysis project Ga0123357, IMG submission 89873) | Embiratermes neotenicus P4 segment gut microbial communities from Petit-Saut dam, French Guiana - Emb289 P4 | ecosystem: Host-associated > Arthropoda: Insects > Digestive system > Gut ... | reverse complement strand
AAAAAGGCGCCTTTGACTACCTTGAAAAACCTCTTGACAGAGCAAATCTGCTGATGACCCTGCAACGGGCAATGGAGCATGTGTCTCTGTTAAAAGAGAACACAGTGCTTCTTAAAAAACTGGAAGAAACAGCTATAATTCCAAACATCATAGGGGACCATCCTAAGATCAGGGAAGTATTTAGGATAATTAGTAAAATAGCGCCTACCTCTTCGACAATTCTTATTTATGGGGAATCAGGCACAGGGAAGGAATTAGTTGCCCGCGCGATTCATGATCGTAGCCAGCGAGGTGAAAAACCTTTTTTTGCCATTAATTGCGCAGCTATACCTGAGGCTTTAATAGAGAGCGAACTGTTTGGTCACGAAAAAGGGGCTTTTACAGGAGCAAGTAACCGTGAGGTCGGTATATTTGAAGCTGCAGACGGAGGAACGGTTTTTCTTGATGAAATTGGTGAAATGAATTTTTCTCTTCAGGCCAAATTACTCAGGGCAATACAGGAAAAAGAGATCAGGAGAGTTGGCGGTAAGGTCAATATTAAAGTTGATGTGAGAATTATTGCTGCGACTAATAAAGACCTTGAGGCAGAGATTAAAAAAGGGCATTTTAGGGAAGACCTGTTTTACCGCCTAAACGTAATCCGTATAGCATTGCCATCTTTAAGAGAGAGGGGTGGTGATATTGCCACGCTGGCGGATTTTTTTGTTGAAAAGTATGCGAAATCCACAGGTATGCCGATTAAAGGGATTTCAAAGCCGGCGCTGAAACTTCTTCTCAACTATTCATGGCCCGGTAACGTAAGGCAGCTTGAATCTATTATTGAGCGTGGAGTTTTAATGGCGGAGGGAGAATTTATCCAGCCTGAAGACCTGCCTGTAGAAATCCATTCTGTTCCAAGTGGTGACGGCATTATCCCTTTCGAATTTCCTAGTGATGGGATATCTTTTGAAGATCTTGAACGTGAGCTTATTACAAAAGCAATGGAGCGTGCAGACTGGACAATAAGCAGAGCTGCTCCTCTCCTTAAAATGAGTTACAAAACTTTGCAATACCGTCTTGAAAAATTTGGAATAGAGAAACCATAGAGTGACCTGTAAAAGATATTTCAGTTTTATTATTATACTTTTTTTTGTTTCCGGATGTACGACAATGGTCAAAAAAGATGATCTTGTTTATCCTCTGGTAACGAAAGATTCGGGAGATCCGGTAAAGGTTGTTACATTGCCGCTCCCTGTTATCGCATCGACTCCAGATGAAGGTGTTACTGTTGGTGCATTAACAGCGTTCCTTGTCCATAATAGTAAAGATGAAGTCACTTCAATATTAGCTCCACAGATCAATTATAATCAGAATTTCGGTACTTCTTTCTCTATTTACGGGATGTTTTATCCTAGCCCAAAGAGAAGCATAGAAGTGAATCTTGCATATTCAACAAGAATAAATGATGACTATGAATTTACCGTTAAAGATAAAACATTACTTGATGGAAAGCTTGATTTAAACATTTACGCCGGACATTTTACAGATGGCTCTTCCAGGTTTTTCGGTTTTCAGTCAAACTCTACAACTGCCGGACAAACGAATTACGCTAACCAGGAAAGCGGTTTTAACATTACAGCGACATACCCCGTTTATAAAAATATATCACTGGAGCTGGGTGAGCGTTTCAGATATGTCGAAATAAAAAATGGCGCTATAAGAGGACTCCCTTTTATAAAAGATCTCTATACAGCGGCTGAAGTGCCGGGGATAAATGGCTTTACCGCTCATGCCCAGAAAATTGGGTTTGTATATAGTACTCTTGACTCCAAGACAATGCCGACATCCGGGACTGCGGCGGAAATATTCGTCGAGAACAGCGCGAAAGTGCTTGGAAGTGACGCTGACTACAGGCATTATGGAGTAGAAGGGAAAGGTTTTATCCCCATAGATAAAGAGCGGCGTTATATTACTGCGTTCCGCCTTTTGTATAACCAGACTTTGGGTGGTGATGTCCCGTTTCTGGAACGAAGTATCCTTGGAGGCGAGAATACATTACGTGGCTATGGTCGTAATCGCTTTATTGATTCAAGTGCCCTTTTATTAAATCTCGAAGAGCGCATAAGAGTTTTCCGTTGGGAGATATTCGGTGTTAATGCTGACTGGGAGCTGGCTCCGTTTATTGATTTAGGTTCTGTAATGAAATCTCTGGACAGGGTGCAGACGAATAGTTTTGAGTTTAATCCGGGCTTAGGTATAAGGGCGGTAGTACGCCCTAATATTGTTGGCCGATTGGATATAGGTTGGGGGAATGAGGGGATAGCGTTGTATGTTGGGCTAGGGTATCCATTTTAATATTTGACGCAGGCTTTTAGTCATATCTGAAATAGTGTGGAGTTTGGAGTGTGAAGAGTGGAGTGTAGGGGTGCACAGTGTGCGCCCGATAGAACCACCCCGCCCTTCGGGCACCCCTCCATAGAGGGGAATTTACGACTGCATATGGCCAAAAGCCGAAGTCATAATAAAGGGAGGAATAAATGAAAGTCATAGCATTTAACGGTAGTGGCCGAAAAGACGGCAATACGGTAATACTTGTAAACCACGTATTTAAGGAACTGAACAAAGAAGGGATAGATACAGAGCTAGTTCAGCTGGCAGGCCATACCATACGCGGGTGTATGGCATGTAATAAATGTGTAGAGTTGAAAAACAGGCGTTGTAGCATAAGTAATGACATAGTTAATGACTGTATTGCAAAAATGGCGGAGGCGGATGGGATTATAATAGCGTCTCCTACTTATTTTGCTGATATTACGGCAGAAACCAAAGCTCTGATAGACCGTTCAGGTTTTGTTGGCCGTGCCAATGGTGGGCTTTACACGAGAAAAGTCGGAGCAGCGGTGGTTGCTGTCCGTAGGGCAGGGCAAATACATGCCTTTGATTCAATAAACCATTTTTTCCTTATAAACGATATGATAGTTCCGGGTTCCAGTTATTGGAATATAGGGATAGGCAGAGAAATCGGAGAGGTTGAAAACGATACCGAAGGGATTAATACGATGGTGCAGTTGGGGAAGAATATGGCGTGGCTTTTGAAGAAGTTAAGTATATGACTTCAGCTTTTGGGCGTCTTTGCAGCTTCCGCTTTTTGCACCCAACTGTGTTGGCTGCGTCGCAGGTCACTCAACACTTGTAGGGGCGACTTGCAGTCGCCCGATAACACGGGCGCACACAGTGCGTCCCTACTTAAAATAAGCATTATTGCCTAATTCTACGAATATGTGATATTATTTTAGCTGATTTTTAAATACCTTAATTCCAATAAGCTGAGGTAGTACCTGAGCTGATAGGTTTTAATAGCATACATCATAAAGCTTAAAAAATTGCCTAATTCTCTAATTTATCCACTGCCCTTACAGCATATCCACCGGATCTATATCAATCGAAACCCTAACATTCGCAGGAAGTTTCATATTGTTTTTAAAATTCAGAAGAAGCTGGTGAAGCGGTTTACGCTGGGTTGATTTCAGAAGTATCTGCTGCCTGAAACGGCCCCGAATTTTTCCTAGTGGGGCTTTTGCCGAACCAAGAATGGTTACCTTCAGCTTAAGGTCCGTTTTAAGTTTTCTTAAAAGTTTTCCTGCCGTTTCAGCCCCTTCCTCTGCCGCTTTAGCTGATGTGCTGGAAAAAAGAATAGCGGCAAGGTTTGAGAATGGAGGATAGCCGGCATCCCGTCTTTCTTCCAGCTCCTGCAAGTAAAATTTTTCATAGTCGTGTTCTGATGCGGCAATAAGGGCAAAGTGTTCCGGATTAAATGTCTGTACAAATACTTCTCCTGGCTCTTCTCCTCGTCCTGCTCTTCCAAGAACCTGGCTTACGAGCTGGAATGCCCTTTCACTGCTGCGAAAATCAGGAAGATTCAAAGTAGTATCGGCAGATATAACTCCTACAAGGGTTACGCCAGGGAAATCATGGCCTTTCGCGATCATCTGGGTTCCTATAAGGATATCCGTTTTCCTTTCCTCAAGCTCCTTTATTATACGGAAATGGCTGTCTTTTTCGATTGTTGTATCCCTGTCCATTCTTGATACTCCTGCTTCGGGAAACAGTTCTTTGATTTTTGCTTCAACCCTTTCTGTTCCCATTCCGAGGAGAGTTATTGCTGTTCCTGAACATTCCGGGCATACGGAGGGAGCGGGTATTGAGTATTCGCAATAGTGGCAGATATGACGGTTTTGTTGCTGATGAAATGTCAAAGTTACGGAACAGTTGGGGCATTGCAAAACATGGCCGCAATCACTGCATGTAAGCCATGTAGCAAATCCACGGCGGTTAAGGAATAGGATAGATTGCTTTTTTGCTTCCAGATTTTGTTCTAAAGCTTTCAGAAGCTCAGGCGTAAGAATTTCCAGCTTTTTCCCTCTCTGGTCAAGGAGCCTTGTTAAAGGCATTGGCCTGTCTTCAACACGTTTTGTGAGATTGAGCTCTGTAAGTTTTTCGTTTCTTGCTGCATAAACAGTTGTGACCAGAGGTGTGGCTGAGCCAAGAATAACCGTAGCTTTTCTCTGTTTCCCCAGAACCAGCGCCATGTCACGGGCATTATACCTGAGGCCGTCTGTCTGTTTGTAAGAGGATTCATGCTCTTCGTCAATTACAATAACTCCCAGGCTGTCAACGGGAGCGAATATTGCCGATCTGGCCCCAATAACTATTTTTGCCTCTTTTCTTCTTATTCTTCGCCATTCATCGTATCTTTCACCATCTGAAAGCCCACTGTGGAGTACGGCTATGCCGCAGGAAAAGCGGCTTCTGAATCTTCCGACAAGTTGTGGGGTCAGTGCTATTTCAGGTACCAGCACAAGGGCAGTTTTATGCCGTTCAATCGCGTACGCAATAACTTGCAGGTATATTTCGGTTTTTCCGCTCCCTGTAACGCCATGAAGAAGAAAGGGAGAAAATTCGCCGGAGTCAGTAGCCGTAATAATTTTATTGTATGCGGCTTGCTGCTCCTGATTTAACTTTTTGGGGCTATCAGGCTGGTATGGCTTATCTTTGAAGGGGTCTCTGTATATCTCTCTATTCTCAACTGTTATGAGCTCCAAGTCCAAGAGCCTTTTTAGCTGAATTAACGACTGGCCAAACAGAGTGTAGATCGTAGTTCTGTCAGATTCCTCATTTTCTTTTATAAAGTCGAGGATATTTTTTGCCTTTCCTTTCAGGGAAGGGGGAGGTGGGGTAGATGTTATCCTGTAGAAGGGTTCTGTTTTGCTTTTTGTGCTTTTGTTAAAAAATTCCTCAGTAACAACAGAACCGTCTTCAGAAATAATTTTTTTCTGACGGCCTGTAATGGTGAGGCCAGAGGGAAGAGCCGTTTTAATCACCATGCTAAGGGGGTAGAGATAATAGTTTGCGATCCATTGATAAAATTCTAAATCGGTTTCTGTAAAAAGAGGCTCCAGATCAAGAAATTCACGGATTTCTTTAAGTTCGTTTGGCTGCTCTTCTGTTTTGCCCAAGATATAGCCGGTCATGACCCTTTTACCGAAAGGTACGAGAACACGTATTCCTGTAACAGCCTGATTTTCTTTGCCCTCAGGTACTGCGTAGCAGTAAGTTTGCTGAAGCATTAGAGGTACCGCTACGTTTACGGTCATACAAGCTCCGTCAGAAAGTTGAATGTAGATGTTGAAGAGATTTCTCTATTATTTAAGAAAGCATACAGCACTTGTTCTCTCTCTTCTTTATTTGTATGGGAAAGGTCTATTATAAAGGAGTTACAACCCATACTTTTTAACTTATCCTTAAACTGAGTAATTGAAAATTTTTTAGACGGAATAACGCTGGTAAGCCCGTCTCTGGTTCTGATTTTGTAAGCTTCTCCGCGATCAGAAACAAGAGGGGCATCGCTTTTGATATTTTTAATATTAATTTTAGATGTTATAGCGTGCAGTTCACCATATACCAGAACGTTTTGTACAACGCTCAAATCGCTCTGCAACAGTTTTGACATATTATCCGCGTCATCTTCAATATATAAGGTTACAAATGACGCTCCAAGCTCTTTCCATTCAAGAATGGCCTGGCTGTTAAGAGAGAAAAGCCTGTAATCTGTATGCAATTCCAGATCATTAACAAGGTTTCCATTTATTCTGATACTCTTAATCAGCTTGAAATGAGATATATTCGAAAGCCGGAATTTATGGAATCCTGCCTCAATAAGGATTGTTACTGCCTCAGCATACCACTTAATATCATCATCAAATATTATGAATGGGAGGTGCCAGAGTATCTTATTTTCTTTCCCTTTCAGGTTTTTTCCTGTCTGGTATAGCTGGTGCATGTTAGCTTTGGAAATGGGAAGGCTTAAATAGTCGACACCTTCTCTCTGGAGCAGGTGAATGTCTTTTAAATGATCAATATCCAGCGTTAAGTTCGTTTTTCTGTTTGATACAGGCTTTTTTTGTAGAGTAAGAGATGCCAGAGCACCGTTTTTTCTATCTTTTCTCTCTTTTGCTATCAGAGGAAAAGCCCAATTTTCGAGTTCCTTGTAAAAGTTACGCCTGAGCTCCTTAAGCTTTGCCGGCGGGATCATAAGAACAGGAAAGCCTTTTGCGTCAAAACATTCGAGAGTAAAAGGAGAATCTCCGGTTTTAGCGAACTGAGTGTTTAAAATTTCCTCTATATTACCTGTTTTTGCTGGCTCTAACTCTCCTGTATGAATCTTAAAATCTTTCCGTAAGTTCCCTACTGTTGCGTTTGCAATGATATTTTTCCCATCAAAAGAGAGGAGTATCCTGCATGGGAGTTTTACAAGGCCAACATTTGCCAACCGTTTGATGCAGGCGTTTTCACTCATTGTGAAAGCTGTTTCTGAAGAAACTTTAAATACAGCATCTCCTATAGAACATTGAAAAGGGGGTTGAACAGAGACTCTTTTTCTCTCTCCAACAACTTTCACCTGTTTGTTATCTGTGAAAAGCTCTTTAATTGTGAATGCTCGCCCAGCCATATCGCTTTTTGGCTGGATTCTTATTCTGTCTCCCACATGAAGCTTGTCTCTGCTGTCAAAAGAGATTTTTCCGGCTTTTATACTTTTGATCTCTCCGAGAAAGCGCCCTGTTGCCCCTCTTAAAGATGGAGTTGCGATGTCTGGGGGGTTATGGGACGCGAGAAAACCTTTTGTAGGGACACGGCCGAAAGAGAGCTTTAATAATTCTTTTGCCTCTTCCATAACTTTTGGCAGCTCAGAACTGTTTGCATCAAGGACTTTTCTGTATGCGCTTACTACAGACGCTACATACTCCGCCGATTTCATTCTCCCTTCAATTTTAAAAGATTCTACCCCTGTTTTTATAAGTTCCGGAATAAGATCAATACTGGAAAAGTCATTGGTTGAAAAATAGTACCCTTCCTTTCCGCGGTAGATGTACTGTCTTCGGCAGGGCTGGGCACACCTTCCCCTGTTCCCGCTGTGGCCTCCAAGAAATGATGAGAAATAGCACTGGCCGGATATAGAGAAACAAAGGGCGCCATGAATAAAACACTCAATTCCTACGGGGCTTTTTGAGACTATTTTACGAATTTCATCAATATGCAGCTCTCTTGCTATAACAACCCGCTTAAAACCAAGATCAGCAAGTTGTTCTACTCCGGTGCTGTTATGTATTGTCATTTGTGTTGATGCATGTATATGGAGTTTAGGGAAAAAACGCCTTACGATTCTCGCAATAGCAATATCCTGTATAATAATGCCATCTACTCCCATTGCTTCAAGGCATGAAAGGGTTTCTACCAGTTTTGGAAGCTCACCTTCTTTAACAAGAGTGTTAAGAGTAATATATATCTTTCTTTTTAGAGAATGAGCGTAAACAGTCATCTTTTCAATCTGGGAAAGGGCGAAGTTCTTTGCCTTCGCTCTGGCTGAAAATTCTTTAAGGCCAACATAGACAGCGTCAGCACCCTTTTCCATTGCAGCGAAAAATGCTTCCAAAGAACCGGCAGGGGCCAGCAGTTCAGGTTTTTTTACAGTTTTTATATGGGACATTAAGATAATATATCATATCTTACCTTTTGCGGCTTCCGCTTTTTACCAGATTTATTGATTCTCTCACAGAGGCACAGAGGACACAGAGAGAAACAAAAACAAAACATTTAATTGAACCGCGAAACACGCGAAAAGCGCTAAAAAAACATAAACCACAAAGGACACAAGGGTTACGCAAAGAACACAAAAAATAAAAGATTTTAAATAGTGCCCTCTTGTGTAAAACTTTGTGCCCCTTGTGGTTTAGAGGGTTCTCTGTGATCTCTGTGTCTCTGTGAGAAACCGGAATAAAAAAAGCGCTTACAGAAAAACTCCTATAAGCGCCTCTTAGTCGGTATAGATGATTAATTAATATTTAAATCTCAATCCTACAGAAAAGTTATGGCTTGAAAATTTAATAGAATTTTCAAGATCCGAATATTTGTTGAATACTTGTGACGCTGTACTTAAATATCTGTAAGCCAGGTCAAGAGATAACAGTCTGTTGAGTTCAATTTCAACACCGGCGCCTACCTGCCATGCAAATGCAGAGGTAGTATCCTGATAAAAGACAGGGTTATTTAGATTAGGTCCAGATCCGGAAGATCTGGGCTGAAAATAATCTTTGTCAAAAGAGAGGGTTGCTATACCAATTCCGGCCCCTATATATGGAGTAACAGGAGATTCATTTCTGAAGTCATACCAGCCGTTGAACATAACCGCTAAAGAATCAATACCTCTGTTGGGATTTCCGTAGGATACCCCTCCGTTTGGAGTTATTTTATTTATGTCAGCATATCTGTAGGAGAGTTCACCTTCAAGGCGGAAAGTTCCGAAATCGTACCCGCCTGTCCCACCGGTGTAGAAGCCGGCATTATAATCAAGCTTATAATCATTGGAATTAGACGGAACGAGATAGTCCGTTGTACTAAGGGTCTCGCTTGTTGGTACAGTTGCGCCCAGAAATATTGAGAAGTAAGGTCCTGGTCTGTGACGGGGCAAATAACCGGGTTGAACGATTCGAACAGGTTGAGAAGCCGGAACAACTCGGACAGGCTGCATAAATTGAACAGGAACAGGTTGAACAGCCTGGACAGGTTGAACAGTTTGAATAGTCTGTATAGTCTGAACATTTTGAGAAGGCGGAGCAGATTGTACAGGTTGAGAAGGTGGAGCGGATTGCGCAGGGACAAAATACACATTATCTGCAAAAGCAGCAGTTGACAAAAGAGAAGTTGTTAAAATTGTTAAAAATGGGGTTAGTTTCTTCATTTATAGTCTCCTTTATAAGATTAGAAGTAATATGTACTATAGGCAATTATATATGAAAAAGGTTACATAGAAAGAAATTTCTAAAAAAATGAGTTAATCCCACCAAAAATTCAATATTGTTCAGAAGTTCATTTGGGGTCATAGTATTTATCTTTGATTTATAATAATATCGTCATTCTACTGTTAGCGCAAGGCCGGTCTGTAAAATTTTTTAATTCCACTCTATGGAGGGGTGCCCGTAGATCGGGGTGTTTATCGGGCGTACACTGTGCGCCCCTACGTCGCATAAGGTATAGAGTGAGGATTTTAACTCCATACTTCACACTTTATAATATCTTATATAAATTTCCTCTGTAATCGCGCCATACTGGCGCTATACTGATGACAAATTTTAAATGTATGTTATGATAACAGAAAATTTAACAGTGCAGGAGGTAGCTTATGAAGAGGGATATAGTAATTAAATTTGGAAGCTGTATTTTAATATCATTTGTACTTTTTGCAGGCTGTGCCATCAACAAAAACAGCTCTGCATCTGATAATTTATCCAGCGTTACTGTGATGCCCCCTTTGGAAGGGCACTGGAAGGCTTTTGAAGTTAAAGGAGAACCTGTCACTGTGGCTAGCGATCATGAACCTTATCTTCAATTTATACCGGATAGTAAAAGAGTTGCCGGATTTAGCGGATGTAACAGAGTTATGGGCGGGACTAAAGAGGAAAACGATAAATTCTCTTTTGTTGGCATGGCAGTGACAAGGATGGCTTGCATTTCCCCTTTTGCAGAGTTGGAAGACCAGTTTCTTGCAGCTTTGAATTCAACAGTAGCTAGACGTATGAATAATAATATCCTTGAGTTACTGGATAAAAATGGCAAAGTAGTCGCCCGTTTTAAGATGGAATAGTAGTAATTTACTTAAGGATTATGGATATAAGTAATTATTCCTTAGGCTGAACAACGTTCACCTTTATATCTTCTCTTTTTTTACTGACTTTAAAGAAAAGCGCTATTATTGCGGTTAATATAGGTGAAAATACCAGGGTTACGCAAAAGGTGATCAGCGACTTTTGAAGATTATCGGTGCTTATAAGTTTTAAGCCCCAGATAAAGAGGGTTATATCTGCGAGAATTACAAGAATAATAAAGGTTATTACTGTTCCGATTATAAATTTCATCTTTTTTCCTCCTGTTGTTTAAGTCAAATGTATTTAAAAGTTATTCGTAAGTTCCTTTTTTGCCTCAAACTCTCCATTAGCAATAATATTTCTTAATTATATCACCGCTACTAGAAATTACCTCTTTTTTTTATGAGTTTTGAGCAATTGTAATAACCACTACTGCGACGATTGCTAAAACGAGTCCTAAGTAGTTGATTTTTGACAGCCTCTCCTTGAAAATCGCTATCCCTACTAGAGAGCCGAGAATTATCACCCCGAAATTCATACAAGCAAAAACCGTTGACGGGTTATCTTTTAAAATTTTATGTGCCCTCAAATAAAACAAAATATTGCCAAAGTTCAGTATTCCCAAGCCTGCGCCCCAATAGAGGTTTTTCAGGTTTAGTTTTTGTTTCTGAAAGATTATTTGGAACAAAATGATAAGGACTGAAAGACTGAAAGCCCCGCAAAATATTAGAAACAAGGATGATGTATATTGAAGAGAAGTGAACAGCGCGACTTTTTTAAAAAAAATATCAATCATGCCGAAACCCACTAATACTGCAGCAGGCAGATACCAATATCCTGAAATTTGGCCGTTTGTTTTCTCTCTGGAAAGCACAAAAAATATAGAGATCAATCCGATAACTAAACCAGAGAATTTTAGAGCAGAAATGTTTTCTTTAAAAATAACATATGCTGCCGAAAGGGAGATTATCAACGAAAGGCGCTGGGCGATATCTGTCCGAACTATCCCTGTATGTTTTATGGAATTAGCCTGAATGAGAAAAATTGTTGGCAGCAGAATCATCAATGGCAAAAAAGTTTCGTAAGGGATATTTGTGGGGAGAGACATTTCTGGGCGATAAACTGCAAAACAGAAAACTGCGGCAAAAAAATAATTCCACCCAATCATTTGAAAAAAGGCGGTATTATTATGTTTTTTGGCGATTTTTAGTAAAATTCCTACTGCAACGCTGCAAATAATACTCAGAAATAAATAAATCATGTAGGGTTAATTACTTGTTTCTCGTTGAAACAGATTTCCCATGAGCCTCAAGCCCCTCCAGTTTTGCTATTTTTACAATAGCAGGGCCAAGTTGTTTAAGCCCTTTTTCGCTGAAACAGAGAATGGAAGATTTTTTTACAAAATCCTCGACTGAAAGGGGAGAGAAGAACCGTGCTGTTCCTCCGGTTGGTAGGGTGTGGTTGGGGCCGGCAATATAGTCTCCGGCAGCTTCAGGGGTAAAGTGCCCCATAAAGATGGCGCCTGCGTTTTTTATTTTTGTTAGAATTGCAAATGGGTCATTAACAGCCAATTCCAGGTGTTCAGGGGCAATTTTATTTGAGAATTCAATAGCTTCCTCAAGAGAGCCGGCAATGATAATCGCTCCATATTTTTCCCATGATTGTCTGGCTATTCTCTCCCTGGAAAGAGATTTAAGCTGAGTTTCAACTTCCGCTGCAACAGATTCGCCAAAACTTCTTTTTGTTGTGATTAATATTGAAGATGCCAATTCGTCATGCTCAGCCTGAGATAGGAGGTCTGTGGCTATATGCGATGGATTTCCACTTCCGTCATTAATAACCAGAATCTCACTTGGCCCTGCTATCATATCAATTCCAACTTGACCAAATACGAGCTTCTTTGCCGTAGCAACATATATATTGCCTGGGCCTGTTATCTTATCCACTTTTGGAATGGTTTTTGTTCCATATGCCAGAGCGGCAACAGCCTGAGCTCCGCCAATCTGGTATATTCTGTCAACGCCGGAAAGGGCGGCAGCTACAAGAACGTATGGATTTATCTCTCCGTCAGGTGTTGGAACAACCATAATAATTTCGGAGACACCTGCGACTTTAGCAGGGACAGCATTCATAATTACACTTGAAGGATAACTTGCTTTACCGCCGGGAACATATATCCCAACAGACTGCAAAGGTGTGACCATTTGCCCAAGCATGATCTCAGGCTCTTCCGTAGATATCCATGTCTGGCTTTTCTGCTTTTCGTGGAATGCTCTTATACGCTTTACAGCCAGCTCTAAAGCCTGTATAGCTTCAGGCTCCGACTGTTTAAAGGCGGTTTCTATCTCTTTTTTACTTATTTCAAGTTCTGATACAGATTTTGCTTTTAACCTGTCAAAACGGTTTGTATATTCAAGAACAGCGGTATCCCCGCTGTTTTTTACTGCTGAGATTATATCTAAGACGACCTGTTCAACTTCACGATTTGTTTCTTCGCTGCGGGATAGTATCTTTGCAAATTCCGCATTGAAGTTATTGTCATGGATATCGAGAAATTTCATATATTTTTCTCCAGTCCCCTTATAATTGCTGTAATACGTTCATGCTTTGTTTTAAGGCTTGCCCGGTTTACAACAAGCCTGGTTGTGATTTCCGCTATTGTTTCAACTTCCACCAGACCGTTTTGCTTCAGAGTTTCGCCGGTTGATACAAGGTCAACAATACGTTCCGAAAGCCCTACAAGCGGAGCCAGTTCAATAGAACCGTACAGTTTGATTATCTCTACCTGAATCCCTTTTGATGAAAAGTATTTTTCAGTTACGTTTGGATATTTTGTAGCTATTCTAATATTTGACCATCTGGAAGGGTCATCATTATTGGCTATGTTTGCAGGTTCAGCTACCATCATTCGGCAATATCCGAATTTGAGATCCAGAGGTTCGTAAAGGTCTTTCTCCTGCTCCATAAGAGTATCTTTACCCACAATACCGATATCAGCAGAGCCGTATTCAACGTATGTAGGGACATCTGTTGCCCTTACAATCATATAGCGCATCTGCTGTTCAGGATTTTCAAAGATAAGCTTTCTTGATTTACCGAGGAGTTCGGAACAGTTTATACCTATTTTACCAAAGAGTTCTACGGACTCTTCGAGGATACGCCCTTTGGGTATGGCTATTGTAATATAATCACTCATTCCTTCACCCGTTGGATATCTGCGCCAAGAGCCGCAAGCTTTTTCTCAATAGATTCATAACCTCTATCAAGATGATATATCCTGGATATTTCGGTTGTATTGTCAGCGGCAAGGCCTGCAAGGATCAGGGAAGCTGATGCTCTGAGGTCTGTTGCCATAACAGGAGCGCCTGAGAGCTTCTTTACTCCCTTTACTGTAGCACTTCTACCGTCAATGGTTATATCCGCTCCAAAACGCATAAGTTCCGAAACATGCATAAAACGATTTTCAAAGATATTTTCTGCTATTACACTGGCTCCGTCCGCAACAGACATAAGAGCCATAAATTGTGCCTGCATATCAGTAGGGAAACCGGGATATGGTCTGGTTTTTATATTAACACTTTTCAGGCGTTTCGGCCCCTTAACCTTTACAACGCCGTTTTTATTGGTTATTTCAACTCCGGTATCAAGAAGCTTAAAGATTAACGCATCAATATCCCCAAGCTGCATATTCTTAATTTTTACATCTCCGCCGGTTATTGCCGCAGCTATCATAAATGTACCTGCTTCGATCCTGTCGGGCATTACTCGGTAATTTACCGGGGATAACTGTTTTACACCGGTTATCTTGATCGTGTCACTGCCGGCTCCTTCTATTTTTGCTCCCATCGCAATTAGCATCATTGCCAGATCGGTTATTTCAGGCTCTCTTGCGGCATTTTCAATGATAGTGTCCCCTTTTGCAAGGGTAGCGGTCATCATAATATGCTCTGTGCCGCCGACAGTCGGCATATCAAAATTTACTCTTGCTCCTTTGAGGCTTTTTGCGGTGGCTTCTACATAACCGTGGGATAAGTTTATTTCTGCCCCAAGAGCTTTAAGTCCTTTTAGATGCTGATCAATAGGTCTTGCCCCTATAGCGCATCCGCCGGGCAGAGAGACTCTCGCTCTTCCATATCTCGCCAAAAGAGGGCCAAGGACAAGAACTGATGCCCGCATGGTCTTTACAAGTTCATATGTGGCTTCAACGCTGTTAATATTTGATGTATCAATAGATACGATATTACCATTTCCCTGGACTGCTCCTCCAAGGGATTCCAGAACTTTTATTGTTGTGTTTATATCACGTAGAAAAGGGACATTGCTTATTTCGTGGAGGCCAGGCGCCAGAAGTGTGGAGATAAATATGGGTAAAGCAGCATTTTTTGATCCGCTTATGGAGACTTCGCCGGTTAATTTTTTGCCGCCTTTTATTATAAGTTTATCCAATGTTTTCTTTACCTCTTATTTTAGATGGCTTCGGCTTTTTGCGCCCAACTGCGTTGCCTTTATCGTGTTTTGCTTGCGTAGGGGCAGCAACCTGCCGCCCGTATTGTCGAGCGCACACTGTGCGCCCCTACATTGCCCTTAGGGCATTCATATCAATAGAAAAATCGCATATAACCAACAGATAGCCCGTAGGGCTTTAACAATTAATGTTCTACGGACAAAAAATTCATATATTTCTTTTTCTATTGATATTCAACGCCTACGGCGTATATATCGGGTGTCAGATTGCCACCCTTACAAAACCTTTGGATTGCCACTCTTCACTCTCCACACTGAATTAAACAACCACAAACTACTCTTTCTATACCAGAAAGATCTTTGATTATCTCTATTTTTTTGAAGTTATTTTTTTCCAGCATTGCAACAACTGAATCTGCCTGGTTTATACCTGTTTCAAAAAGTAGCCAGCCGTCCTTTTCCATATGCTGATGGGCTTCTTTTATAATAAGTCTGTAGAATTCAAGCCCGTCAACCCCTCCATCAAGAGCGTTTTGGGGTTCATAATCCTTAACTTCGGGCTGTAAAGAGTTTATTTCTTCTGATGGTATATATGGAGGGTTACTTACAATAATATCAAAACTTAGCTCTTTTATTGGTTCAAAAAGAGACCCTTCCAGAAAAGTTACATGAACATCATGTTGTTTAGCATTCTGTTTTGCCGTTAAAATGGCGTTTGAAGATAAATCCACTCCATATATTTCAGCTTCAGGAAGATTTGAGGCCAGTGTTATGGCAATGCAACCGCTTCCTGTCCCTATATCGAGAATCCGGCTTTCAGGTGCAGCTCTTTTCAAGGTTTCCGATACCAGGATTTCAGTATCGTGTCTTGGGATAAGGACGGCGGGAGATACGTTAAATTCCAGCCCGTAAAATTCCTGAGTTTCCATAATATACTGCAAAGGTTCACGCTTAGCCCGTCTTGAAACCATATTGCGGTATGTGGCAAGTTCTTTTTCACTAAGTGGTTTGTCAAAGTTAAGGTAAAGGCCGATTCTGTCCAGATTCAGAGCTGAAGCAAGGAGCCATTCCGCTTCAAGGCGGGAGTTTTCAATACCCTTTTCAGCAAGGTACTCTTTTGTCCAGTTAAGGACTTTTAGGGTTGTCCAGGTTTCTTCTCCTACGCTCATTCTAGCCGTTGTTCCCTGCCTGTTCTTTAAGGGCTTCCATTTGATAATGGGCTCTTAATGCGTTTGTAATTTCACCTATTTCGCCCTCCATAATGGCGTCCAGTTTATAAAGTGTGAGGCCAATACGGTGGTCTGTCATTCTACCCTGGGGGAAGTTATAAGTGCGAATTCGCTCACTTCTATCTCCGCTTCCTACCTGGTTCTTCCTGTTAGCAGCCAGCTTTGCGTTCTGTTCCTGAGTTATGCTGTCCAGAATTCTGGTTTTTAATACTTTCATTGCTTTTGCGCGGTTTTTTATCTGGCTTCGCTCTTCCTGGCAGGCTACAACAGTCCCTGTCGGGATATGTGTTATACGAACAGCCGAATCTGTTGTGTTGACATGCTGCCCACCGGCTCCTGACGAGCGGTAAACATCAATTTTCAGATCAGCAGGGTTAATTTCAATATCAATATCTTCCGCTTCAGGAAGGATTGCTACTGTGCAGGCACTGGTATGTATTCTCCCCTGGGCTTCAGTTTCCGGGACGCGCTGTACGCGGTGGGTTCCAGATTCGTACTTTAGCTTTGCATAGACATCTTCTCCCTCAATAGACGCGACTACCTCTTTATATCCCCCACGCTCAGATTCAGAGCAGGAGAGCATATCTACTTTCCACCGGTTTTTTTCCGCAAAGCGGGTGTACATTCTGAACAAATCTCCTGCAAAGAGGCCGGATTCATCTCCGCCGGTACCTGCCCGGATTTCAAGAATAACATTCCTGCTGTCGTTTGGGTCTTTTGGAAGGAGAAGAAGCTGTATCTCTTCTTCCAACGACTCTTTTTGGGTTTCAAGAGTTTCCAGCTCTTCCTGAGCCATCTCTTTCATCTCAGGGTCTGTAAGAAGTTCTTTATTCCCCTCAATATCTTCCAGAACTTTTTTATATGTACGATAAGCATTAACAATGGATGTTAAATCAGAATGTTCTCTGGAGAGTTTTCTGAATTCAGGCTGGTTGGCGATTATGGAAGGGTCAGAAAGTAAGGCTTCCAGCTCCTGAAAACGATTTTCAAGTTCTTCAATTTTTTCGAACATCTATATTATTCCTTAAACTCGGTTTCTCTTAGGATAAATTTAAATCACAAGCCTATCATCGCTGTAACTGCCATTTATCTCCAGGGCTTCTTCAATGGACTTTATGGCAACTTCAAGTTGGCTGTCGTCAGGTTCTTTTGTTGTAAGTCTTTGCAAGGCTAGGCCCGGCGCTATTATCATTTTTACAATAGCCGATTTATCGTGTTTAGCGCTCCATTTTAAAAATTCGTATGAGACTCCGGCAATAAGCGGGAGAAAAAGGATCCGTGAACCTGCTTTGAGATAAAATGGCCATGCTTTTGGAATTAGCGAGAACATGACAATACTTACCACCATTACAATAAGGAGAAAACTGGTTCCGCAACGGGGGTGAAGGCAGCTATGTTTTCTTACATTTTCGACAGTAAGCTCTTCTCCCGCTTCAAACGTGAATATAGACTTATGTTCAGCCCCATGGTACTGAAATACTCTCTGTATATCGTTCATTCTGGATATTATCCAGATATAGAGCAGGAATACAACTACTCTTATAGCTCCATCTACAAGGTTGAACAGTATGTTGGAGTTCCCTATGGCTGGTGATATCAGCTTTGTAAGGTATAAAGGCATTATAAAAAAGAGGAGAATCCCGAAAGCCAGGGCAAAGATTATTGTTCCGGCCATTGCCCATGAAGATAACTCTTTTTTCTCTTCCTGCCCTTCTTCTGCCATAGCTTCATTAGCTGAAAAGTTAAGGGCTTTCATACCTATAATAAGGGATTGAAAAAGAGCCACTGCCCCTCGCACAACAGGAAGTTTTGTGATAGGAAACCTCTCTGATATAGGTATCAGCTCTTCTTTTTTTACAACTATTTCACCTGTTGGCCGCCTCACAGCGATGGCTATGGAGCGGGGTGCCCGCATCATGACGCCTTCGAGGACTGCTTGGCCGCCTATGTTTATTTTATCCATAAGTATCTCTCTTTATGATTTCGGCTTCATCTATTATATGACGCAGGCTTTTGGCCATATACGGCGACTGTAGGGGCGCACTTTTTGCGTTCGACAACGCGGGCAGCAGGTTGCCGCCCCTACATTGCCAGGACGTTCAACGTGGCGCTGCCACGCCCCACGCCCTGCTCCTTGGCTGCCGTCATTGCGGACTCGATCCGCAATCCCCTACTATTTGGAGATTGCGGGTCAAGCCTGCAATGACGTCCCTGTGTCATTATGCTTATTAAAAACCTATAAGATCAGGTGTATCCTGGGTTTACAGGTTTTGATTTTAATTCCCCTCTATGGAGGGGTGCCGGTCGGGTGGGGTGGTTCTGGCGGACGCTGTGCGCCCCTACAAAAACCTCTGGATTGCCACACTCCACACTGGAGTTTATAAACTTTCGAATCGTTTTCTTATCTTCTTTGCCTTTCCGCAACTCATACTTCCTTCAGGACATGCTCCATCAATGCATCCCGGGCCGGCTGTTTTAAAAATCAGTGGAGCTACAGGTTTTACAAGTTTAAGCATTTCAATTGCCATTTCCCGTATTTCCCATTGTGCCCGTTCGCAACATCTGAGAGCAAAAAAGTGTAGGAGCTCTCTACCATTCATAGTAACGATAATTTTTGTTTCAGCAGCGTTTGGAAGTATAAAACGGGCGTCTTCAGCAGGCACTCCGTCATCTATAAGGGCGGCATACGCCGCAGAACAGGCTTCAATAGCTTTACAGAATATTTTTTTTCTTTTGTTATTATTTTCTATGCTTTCAGGAATTATAAACGGAAAGTCATTATTTTTAAATGTTACATAACGCTGTGATTGCTGAGAAAATGACGCAATTCTGTGTCTTACCAATTGGTGAGAACATGCCCTTGATATACCTTCAATCCCAAATGTGAAAGATATATGCTCAAGAACCGACTGGTGCCCGAGAGACATTATTTTTTCTAAAAATGAAGCTATGTCCTTCTCTGACAACCTGTTATTTAACTGGCCTATGGAAGTTGACGAGTAACAAAGTTTTGCTGCTAAGGCCACTGTTTTCTCAGGATTGGGCGTATGCTGTAAAAGTGTAACTGTAACGTTCATAAGTCCTCTCAAAATACGGCTTCCGCTTTTTGCATCTGACTGTGTTGGCTGCGTAGCGTATCCTTTGATCGTAGGGGTCGGCGTCCTCGACGCCCCCTACGCAGGACGCCTGTCCTATGGTTCAAAAGCCGAAGTCATATTACGTAGAATATACAAAGGGGATTTTGCCTGTATATCGACAAAATCCCCTTACATTGTATAAAAGCTGGAATGTAGCTAAATGCCGTAACGTTTTTTAAACCGCTCAACTCTCCCTGCGGTGTCAATAAGCTTCTGCTTTCCGGTAAAGAAAGGGTGACATGCAGAACATATTTCAGTATTTATTTCTGGTTTTGTTGAACGTGTCTGGAAAGTATTTCCACATAGGCACTTAACAGTAACATCAACATACTCAGGGTGAATTCCTTCTTTCATTTGTAGCTCCTCCTATATTTAATTCATTTCGAAAATTATCTGTAAATTGTTTTTAGCGGGGTAGAAAAATTAACACTATCTCTTAATTTTTTCAAGGAAATTATTTGTGCATTGAGTCAAGAAACTCCTGATTTGTTTTTGCTTCTGATAGTTTATCCAGTAAGAATTCCATACTATCCACCACATTCATTGGGTGCAGAATTTTTCTGAGAATCCAGATGCGGTTAAGGGCAGTTTTTTCCACCAATAATTCTTCTTTTCTGGTTCCTGATTTATTAATATCAATTGCCGGGAATGTCCGTTTTTCAACCAGTTTGCGGTCAAGATGAAGCTCCATGTTGCCTGTTCCTTTGAACTCTTCAAAAATAACCTCGTCCATTTTGCTGCCGGTATCAATAAGAGCTGTCGCGATTATTGTCAATGAGCCTCCCCCTTCGATATTACGGGCAGCTCCGAAAAACCGTTTTGGTTTATGAAGTGCATTTGAATCAACACCGCCTGAGAGGATTTTTCCTGATGGGGGGATTACTGTGTTATAAGCCCTTGCAAGGCGCGTAATGGAGTCCAAAAGAATAACAACGTCCCGCTTGTGTTCCACAAGTCGTTTTGCCTTTTCTATAACCATTTCGGCTACTTGTACGTGCCGGGTTGCTGGTTCATCAAATGTAGAAGATATAACTTCTCCGTCTACAGAGCGCTCCATGTCTGTAACTTCTTCAGGTCTTTCATCAATGAGAAGGACGATAAGGTAAACTTCAGGGTGATTTGCCGCTATGGAGTTAGCAATGTTTTGCAGCAGCATTGTCTTACCTGTACGTGGCGGCGCAACTATGAGCCCCCGCTGCCCCTTGCCGATAGGCGATGTAAGCTCCATAACCCGCATGGCCATATTATCAGGCTCTGTCTCCAGATTCAGTTTTTCATCAGGGTATAACGGGGTTAAGTTATCAAAGAAGATTTTATCCCTTGCAGTTTCAGGTGATTCGAAATTTACGGCTTCAACCTTAAGAAGGGCGAAATACCTCTCTCCCTCTTTGGGGGGGCGTATCTGACCGGAGACAGTGTCCCCTGTATGGAGATTGAATCTGCGAATCTGGCTGGGAGAAACATAAATATCATCAGGCCCCGGAAGGTAGTTATAATCTGTCGCACGGAGAAAACCGAATCCATCAGGAAGGGTTTCAAGTACCCCTTCGCCAAATATCATTCCATTTTGCTCAGTTTGCGCGTTCAGTATAGCAAATATAAGATCCTGCTTCCGCATACCTGATGCGCCTTCAAGCTTCAGCTCTTTCGCAATAGCATTAAGTTCGCTGATTTTTTTCCCTTTAAGTTCTTTTAAATTCATTTAAGCTCCATACAATTAATAGAATTACTAAATATAGAATTCAGTGGTTGGTAAAGTTTATGTGATTTGTATATCATAGAATTATTATTAGTTAATTTTAGAATCCCAGCTTATTATAAATGGTTGGTCGAATTGGATTGTTAATCAAATGAAAGGATAGCATATGTTTTTAGTTATACAGGGTTTTATTGTTTTCCCTTCAATTTCTCCTCTGTAACATTGATGTTTATCAAAAAGTTATAATTTTTTGTGGGGCCTTCTTGTAGTGGTGTTGCAGATGGCTTGATCCGATATATCTTTCCTGCCTCAAAATCTCGTGTAATACTAATATCAGACTTTTCAGCACTGACACATGAGTTTGAAACACCTCCATGTGATGTAATAATCATGATGCCACATGTTGGGCACTTAACTGCGCAATTATTTAAGTAATCCATTAAAAAAGTATGTTTTCCTGCCGGAATCTGAATTATGGAAGAAGAAGTGTCGTTCCCGTATTTGAAATAACCCGGATACCATTCCACCTTTCTATTGTCAAAACCGGTTACTTTTAACGTTCCGTCGATTATTAAAGTAGATTGTTGCTCTATCGGGACTGTGGCGTCATAAACGCCTAAGTCAACTTGTTTAGGCAAGACACAGCTTGTCAGAAAAATCATCATTGAAGTGGCAATAATCGCTTTTATATAACTATGCCTTAATACCATTGTCAAATCTTTTTTCAAATCTATTATCATTTTTTTGAATTGCCAAAAGAATACCATAATATATTTTACCTAATTAACACAGGACGTCATTGCGGGCTTGCCCCGCAATCTCCAAATAGCAGGGGATTGCGGATCGAGTCCGCAATGACAGCAGCCGAGGAGCGACTTGCGAGGCATAGAATGTAGGGGACACCGTCCTCGGTGTCCCGATAATACGGGCGACCGGGGACGGTCGCCCCTACAAAAGTCCGGTTATTCCATTCCCAGTCTCAAATTGCGGAGGCGCAGCGCGTTTGTGACAACGCTGACAGATGAAAGCGCCATTGCAAGAGAAGCAATCACCGGATTAAGTAACCAGCCTGTAAAAGGATACAGAATACCTGCCGCAATAGGTATTCCAAGTATGTTATAAAAAAACGCGAAAAAAAGGTTTTCTTTTATATTTTTGATAGTTGCCCTTGAGAGGTCTATGCTGGCTGCCACACCATCAAGGTTTCCTCTTACAAGTGTTATATCAGCGGCTTCCATAGCAATATCTGTTCCGTTTCCCATTGCTATTCCCACATTTGCCTGGGCGAGGGAAGGGGCATCATTTATTCCATCCCCAACCATCGCGACAATTTTTCCTTCTTTTTGAAGTCTCTTTATAACTTCATTTTTGTCTCCCGGCAAAAGCTCTGCCATTACATTCTTTATGCCGGCCTCTCTCGCTATTTCATTTGCGGTAAGCCTGTTGTCTCCTGTAAGCATTATGGTTTCAAGCCCGATATTCTCAAGCCTTTCCAGCGCTTTTTTAGTCCCTTTTTTTATAGTATCAGCAATGGCTATTGTCCCTGCAAATTCTCCGTCAACAGCTATAAAAACCAGGGTTTTCCCCTGTTTATGAAGGGCTTCTGTATCAATATCCTCAAAATTTACTCCCTCTCTTTGTAACATAAGAGCAGTTCCTGCTATCATGCTTTTGCCTGTTACAATTCCTTTAATCCCAAAACCTGGTGTAGCCTCAAAATTTTCTACGGGGAGTACTTCAATATTCAGCTCTTTGCCCTTGCTTAATATAGCAACAGCCAGAGGGTGCTCACTCTTGGACTCTAGTGATGCGACCAGCCGGAGAAGCTGTTTTTCGTCCATGTTATGAGGTAAAATATCTGTAACTGACGGTTTACCTGTTGTTATTGTGCCGGTCTTATCCATGACAACCGTAGTTACCTTATGGGCAATTTCAAGAGCTTCGCCGCTTTTTATCAGAATCCCATTTTCAGCTCCCTTTCCTGTACCGACCATAATAGCTGTGGGGGTTGCGAGCCCCAGAGCGCATGGGCATGCTACTATAAGAACAGAGATGAAAGTTGTCAGAGCCATACTGATACGGGTTTCATGGGAAGATATGGCAAACCATATCACAAAAGCAGCTATTGCTATGCAGATAACAACAGGTACGAAATAGCTGGCGATTATGTCTGCCCCTTTTTGTATAGGCGCTTTGCTTCCCTGCGCTTCCTTAACCATTTTTATGATCTGTTGGAGAAGGGTATCTTTCCCTACTTTTGTGGCTCTCATTTTTAAAGAGCCTGTTTGGTTTATGGTTGCTCCAATAACGGCGGCTCCTGTTGATTTTGACACAGGAACAGATTCACCTGTTATCATACTTTCATCAACTGATGAAGTTCCGCTTATAACCTCTCCGTCCACAGGTATCTTTTCTCCGGGTTTAACAATAATGATATCCCCAATACGGAGCTCCGTTATGGCAATATCCTGTTCTGTACCGTCCTTTTCAACATGGGCTGTTTTAGGCTGAAGCTCCATAAGGGAACGTATGGCGGTTGACGTTTTCTGCCTTGCCCTTGCCTCAAGAAAGCGCCCCATTAGAATAAGGGTTATTATCATTGCCGACGCTTCAAAGTAGAGCGCTGAAGAATGGCCGGTTGTTATGAAAAATTTCGGAAATATCATTGCAACCAGGCTGAAAATATAGGCTGAAAAAGTTCCGATAGCCACAAGAGTGTTCATATCGGCAGCTCTATGTTTAGCGGCAGTTATCGCTCCTGTGAAAAACTGGCTGCCGCACCAGAAAAGGACGACAGTTGTCAGTAAGAGCTCAATAACAGAGCGGCCCGGGAAATTCAGGATATCTTCAAGAGGCCTGTAAATATGCCCTGTCATAGAGAGAAAAGCTACAGGGAGAGTTAGTACAAGTGAAATCAAAAATCTTTTTTTGCTCTCTTTATACTCCTTTTCATGCAGAAGGGTTTCAGCTTCCTGCGTGGAATCAGCGCCGTCTTCTGTTTCTATATAATCATACCCGATAGAACGTATTAGGGCGCCCAGCTTCTTATAACTGGTCAAATCGGGATTAAAAATAACCGTTGCTCTTGAGGTAGCGAAATTCACATTTGCAGAACCCACCCCTTCAGCATTTGCCAACTCTTTTTCAATGCGGTTGGCGCAGGCCGCGCAATGCATACCTGTAATGGCAAATTCAGAGCGGTTTTCTTTGGGCATGTAAATGAACTCCATGTTAATTATTGGGTCATGATTTTCGTTTTGCGTCGATTAAACCGCTGTCAGCTTCTCTATAACCTCGACCGTCCAATAGCGGTTGGGGCGTATTTGTTGCCCTGCTTCATCTTTGATGAAAAGGATTTCTGGTTGGGCGGTATTATCAATAAGCAGGAATACATCACTCAACGTCAACAGCTTTGAAATATTAGCGAGAGATTTTGTATACCGGCTGCGGATTTTGTCGGGCGGGACACTGTGGCCGCCCGATAATTCACGGCTCTTTACACGAAACACATTCAACTCCGGGTTTGCCGTCAAAACAAATACGCTTTCAACGTAAAACCCGGCGGATTTGGCGCGGGAAATCAAGTCAAGATTTCGTTCTGTTGAGAGAACGGTCTCGAACGTGAAAGAGCGTCGTTCCGAAAAACATAACTCACGCAAACGCTCTGCTTCCTGCGCGGCTCCGAGGTCGGAACACTCGCGCATTGTCTTGATGTCATCGGCGTTGATGTACAATCCGACTTTTTCCCAAGCCTGTGTCACGGTACTTTTGCCGGAACCATTAGGCCCCGCAAAGACAATGATTTTCGGAACATCAATCAATGTCGTAAATTCTCCTGCCATCGGGATATTCAAGGAAAGGGCGATTTTGTAAGTCATCGTATAATGCGACGGGTAATCCGGATGATTTTATAGCGGAAATCTTCGCGTTTACCGCTTCTCTCATACGACGCTCAATCGGGTCGCCGTTTAATTCGAGTACGAATGGGATTGCTCTCGAACGCGCCACTTGCGCCAAGAAAATGTTTATTCCCGTACTCATATTCATTCCGAGTGCGGTAAATACTGCCTCAGCTTGTTTTTTTGTAGTATTATCTACACGGACATTGAGCCTTGCTTCGGTCATAACAAAACACCCCCAAATCTTTATATCCCATTATGCACCCAACGGGCATACAATGTAAAGTGCTTTTTAGGGTTTCAAGACTGTAATTATTGTTTTATGCCGAGGACACTATGATTAAGTGTAGATACAATCGACAGAAACAATAACTCCACTTACTACCCTATAGCTTTCGGGCGTGGGTGCAGGCTGCGCAGTGCATACCTGTTATGGCAAATTCGGAACGGTTTTCTTTGGGCATGTAAAAACTCCCTGTTAAATCTTCATTTGGAATTTTATCATAATATCGTGATTAGGTAAAATTTGGGGCTGGAAGAGAGTAAAATTATAAAGGGTCTTGATTAAGGGGAGATAGGGCGCTGCCCTGATTGCCTTAGTATATTTATTGCCTAATACTGTAAGTAACAAGAGAATTAGGCAAGTTTATTATTTACTGGGAGCTAGGAAAACAATGGGGATAAAAAGCAAATGACTTTATTTCGGTTTAATCAACTCTAACTCATCAATTATCATCTCTTTCTTTCCAAAATCATAATCAGCTTGATATATTTTAAAATCATCTCTTTTATGCTCTTGGCATTTCTTGTCTAAGATTGCCAAAATCTTTACTTTATCTTCAATAGGAGTTCTCATTCCGAAAATTATCCCATCTAAATCATTAAAGTTGTATTTAAGAACTCTATCTTCTTTATTTGAAAATTCATCAAGTAATGGAGTTAATATTAGACGATATTCATTTTCCTCTTTCCAATCAAGTGTTTTTGATGTTGAGATTCTTTTTTGATTATCCCAATATTTTCGTCGTTTTTCTTTGTCTTCTAAAACATCTGAACAAATACTTTTAAGCCCTGCATCATCTGTATACCATTCTTCGTGTAATACTGGTGTCGGGAGTGTAAGTATAGAACGAAAAAAATCTACTTGGATTCTATCATTCCCATATTCAACTTTATCAAAAAACATTTCACTTGGTTCTATCATCAATCCATTTGAACCAAATCCGACAGGCATCTCAATCGGTAAGTAGATTTTGTTGTCGTTGTTATATGTCTTAAACTTCAAACATACTCCTGTATGGTTTACACCGTAACTTCCCCATAGAGAGGCATTAGGGCATGAATTCATAAAACAGGCTAAATACCACTTTGAGTAAACAAGTTCATCTATTTGCATTGAGAAATCTTCAGGGAAATTGATCAACAGGTAAGCTAACTTTTTGTCGAATTTTTCGGTTCTAAAGTTGTAATATTGCAACAAAGCTGATTGCTTATACAGAAGATTAAAGTGCCTGAATAGCTCTTTGGTATTTTCTTCACTATTTGCTTCCTTCAAAGTTGTTATGTTTGCTACTAAACTGCTTTCTTCCTCTTGTAAGAGAGACAAAAAATTTGAACCTTGGCAAAGCTTATTTTCTCTATGCACAGAAATTATGCTATGTAAGGCGATTAAATTAATTGATTGTAAATAAAATAATAGTTCATTTCTCCGTGTCGGTATTTGTTTATTTGAAAGATAATCTAATAAAACAATAATCTCTTGTTTTGAAAGAAAATGTTTTTTTATTTGTTTAAAAACCTCTCCATACCGTTCGGGCAAATTGTTAACTGTCATTTGTACATGAATTTCTTTTTCTTTGAGAAAATCATTTGCATTATTAGAAAATGTTGCTCTCAAAAATTTATTACATAAACATAACAAATAATGGCATAAAAAATTCTCCCAAACGATTAAATCTCCTTGCCAAAACATATCAATAGTACCTTCGAGAGGGTCATTTAGTTCATCAAAAGGAGTAAAATAGATTTGTTGCTTTTCTAATTCTTGATATTCTTCTCCTAAAATATAATCTAAAGGTCGAATACGATACATGGATACTTTACTCCTTTGATGCATCATTTTTTTGTAACTTTTGATACTGCTCCATCAAAGCCGCAACAATAGCCGCTTCCGTCATATCTTTTTATTATTGCGCTTTTTTCTGTGATGTGTCTACTGGAGTGATTGGCAGCTTGCTTTTTAAAGATTCACTTATTTTTTTAAGATATTGGGTTTGCTCACTTGATACTTGGCGCATCTTCATAAACTGGTCTTTCGACGTTATAGCTGATAAAGAAAAAAAGAGCACATTAAGTACCATAGCCACTGCGGCAATGATTATAGCGCTCTCGCTGTGTTTTCCCGCAGTCTGCACATTTTGCATAGTTTGCATAGATGTTTTTGTCTGCCGATCTACCATTTCAACTAATTTATTAATTGGTTCTTTTAAGCTCCTAACTTCATTTAGCAGGTCTTCTTGGACTAAGACTGCCCGTATGATTTTATCACATAAACCTTGCTGTCTTTTACTTTTGTCTTCGAAATTTGTCATTTTATACCCCTCTCTTGTTTATGAATTACCTTTAACAATATAAGTACCTAATGTAAATTATCAATACCTCTACAAAAGTTTTTTATATCCATTTTAAGAATAATACAAACTTATAGAATTACCGATAATTCAGCATCATTGGTGGATATACAAAAAGTGAAGAAAAGGAATTAGAAAAAAGAATCCAAGAATTAAGGCTTAAAAATTGCCTAAGCCCCTACTACAAGAATCTTCACTCATTATTGAACAAAATAATATTGGGAAGGAATTAATTTAAAGATAACCGCTATTTTATTGGTGGATTTTTTTGAAGAAGTCCGTAAATGTATGCCATTACAGTTTTTTTCTGTGTTTTAGACAATAATGTCCAGTTATCAAGCAATTGTTTTTGCTCTTCAGTCAAGTCACCGCCTTCATCTGCCTGTGCAAAAAACTGCGACAGGGAAATCCCAAACGCACCGCATATTGCTTCAAGCGTAGGCACAGTAGGTGAATTACATCGTTTGGAGAGATTTAAGAGTGTCGATTGGGGAAGATTTGCCTCTTTCGCCAGCCTATATTCACTCCAGTTACGCTCCTCACGCAGCTTAGTAATCTGCTGTAAAATATCCATAGTCATATCGCCTTTTTGTAACTACTTTACTATACATTTGTGTAGTACATTAGTTGTAAAAAGAGTTGTATTTGCAGCTCATATGCGATATATTTTGCTCAAAAAAATAAGAAATAATGGAGTACAAGCTATGGGAAATTATTTGCAGGCGAATTTGGGACAAGATGAAAATGTTGTTTATTCTGCAAAAGTAAGTTGGAGCACAATGATTCCATATGCTGTTATAGTAGTCTTTATTTTATTTTTAGTGATAAATGCGCGTTTTGGTTCCGCTAATAAAATTTCAGATCGTGCTTTTTATTTCCTTCTCATAATGTCTCTTTTACTTTTATTGCCACAAATTATAAGAATACTAACTACGGAATTAGGCCTCACAAACAAAAGAGTTTTTGGTAAAGTCGGCTTTATCAGTACGGATATTATGGAATCACCGCTTGATAAAATTAATAACGTTTCGCTTAAAATTGGTCTTTTAGACAAAATGCTTAATTGCGGAACAGTTAAAGTTGATACTGCGTCTGGCACTTATTTATTTAGGACAATCTCATCTCCTAACAATTTTCGTGTGTTCATAATGAATAAGGTTAATCAAGTTAATGATGATAAAATGAAAAAGCAAGCTGAAGAAATAGCTCGCGCTATGAAGCAATAAAAATTTACGTCTCCTATTATCCCTCGTTTCCAAACTAGGAGCAGCAGAGTAATAATATAATTAGGCAAGTTTTTGAATGTTGCCATGTATACTACTAAAACCTATTAGCTCAGGTATTACCTGAGCTAATAGGTTTTAATTCGTTGAGAAATCAGTTAAAATGATATTGTATATTTGTATAATTATACAATAATGTCCTTTTGAGTTTGTAGTGTGAAGAGTAGGGGTTAATTGTATCACGGTTGATTTGTCGGTTGCCCTCGGTTTGAACTATTCGGAATTTCCGAATAGTTGCGGAAATGGACAGCATTGTCATTATTGACCTTGAAGCCCACCGAAATTATCATCTGTAGATTATAATGATTGGTACCGTAAGATTTGCCGTCTGGGGCAGTTATAAAGTATTTCTTTATAACTGAATCTGGCTGCAACTCATCGTCTTCGAAGATTTTTTTAATATATAATAAGCATATCGCTTGTTTTAATTGATTGCTTATCGCTTGCGGCAAGCGATTGAGAAGTATTTCTTATTGTCTTAATTTTAGTCTAACTTTTTGGCTGGAGCGCACAAACAGGACATTGTGGGTTTTTGCCAAAAGTAATTTCTCTAAATCGCATATCCATAAGGTCATATGTGAGCATCATTCCACTACCCATTGTCCTCTTTTTCTTGCACCTTTACGGCGAAGAAGTCCGGCGACTTGATATTCTTTTAGTTCCCTCGAGATGGTACTTTGGTTAGGTTCGGATAACTCTTATCTTATCGTTTATTTTGTCATTTATCTTGTCATTTGACAAGATAAACGCTTTCAAATACATCATCATAGTTTGATATTTTGATAATATTCTGATAGTATTCCGATAGTATTCTGATAAAGCATGAACGGAGGTAGTGATGATACAAATTAAACCGGTTTCTGAACTACGAAACAATTTTCCGGCCATTGAGAGCGTTGTGAACAGCGGAGTGCCTGTATATCTAACCAAAAACGGGTACGGCGCAATGGTTGTCCTCAGCCTCGCCCAGTATGCCGAACTCACTGGAAACATCGAATTCAAACTTGACGAAGCGGATCAAATGGCAGCGCTCACAGATGAGCGGCTCACTCATGAAGACGTGTTTGCAAAATACAGGAGATAGCTGTATGGCAAAGAAGTATAAGCTCTCCTATCTCCCCATGTTTGACTCGGATATTGCAGAGGTATGGCAATATATTGTCTTCAAACTGAAAAACCCCGATGCAGCATACCGTCTTATTGCGGACACAGAAGCGGCTATTCAGGAACGATTGCAAGCACCGGAATCATTTGAAAAATACAATTCGAATAGAGACCGCACCTATCCATATTACCGCATCTCAATCCGGAACTTCACTGTATGGTATGTTGTGATCGGCGGCATAATGGAGGTTCGTAGGTTCCTCTACAAAAAGCGTAATGCCGAAGAATTTTTATAAAACCTTAAAACAATACGAAAAAATATTGAACTCAACGGGTAAATTTTCTCCCGAATTTTTTAGCTAAATTTATTTATCACTATAATGCCCTCTGCACTGCGCAATTTCAACAGCATCATCACCAATAAGCCGATAGACCAATCGGTTCTTACCGTCAATATGACGGGACCACCACCCGGACAAATCGTTTCGTAACGGTTCGGATTTTCCGATACCGTCATGTCCATTGCGCTCAATATCCTCAATGAGATTATTTATACGCTTAATGGTCTTTTTATCTTGGCTTATCCAGTAAAGATAATCTTCCCAACCTGTTTCTGTAAAATTGATGTTCATTTTTCCATCGCCCGCAGTTCTTTGAGTGTTTTTGTAACGACTTTCCCTTTGTTTGCTTCTTTAATAGACTTGCGTAAAACTGCCATATTCGCATGGCTATAAAACGGGTCAGCCACAATGGATAATTCAAAAGGAATTTTCCCTTGCCTTAAAGATTGGCGCACGAAAATATTGAACGCTGATGACATATTCAATCCCAATTCGCTAAAAAAATTTTCGGCTTGTTCCTTCAACTCTTTATCAATCCGTATGTTTAAATTCGTTGTCTCTGACATAACAACACCTCTCCAAAAAAATATTGAACCAACAATGAAATAATTACATAATTTTATGCGCGATGTCAATACATTGCGCATAAAATATCATTTATATGTGTGATTAAAAAATCTGTGATAAATGGCGGATTTCCTGCGTTGCGTCCCCTCTTTGGAGGGGTGCCCGAAGGGCGGGGTGGTTCTCGACGTTTGTAGGGGCGCACATTATGCGCCAGTGTTATCGGGCAACCGGGGACTGTCGCCCCCATATGTTATGCCTAACTCTTTGGAGAGCGCGCACAAACAGGGCATTGTGGATTTTTGCCAAAAGTGATTTCTCTGAATCGCATATCCATAAGGTCATATGTAAGCAATCTCCCTGTAAGGAGTTTTCCTATGTTAAGGATAAATTTTATGGCTTCAGTAGCCTGGATAGTGCCTATTACACCTGGCAATACTCCCATAACGCCCCCGAAAGAACAAGCTTTAGCAATATTATCAGATGGAGGATGAGGAAAAATACACCGGTAGCATGGGGATTTATCCGGAATTACTGTCATGGTCTGACCCTTTGTTTCCAGAATCCCGCCATGCGAAAAGGGTATACCCAGTTCAATACAAACATCATTTATAAGGAATTTAGCTTTGAAATTATCTGTGGCGTCTATGACAAAGTCGTAGGTCGATATGATGTCTCTTATATTTGAGCTGTCCAGATATTCAGGATAGCATTTTACCACTGTGTTTGGGTTTAGCTGCCTGATTTTATCTTCTGCTGATAAGACTTTCTTTTTATTAACATCATCTGAGAAGTGAATTATCTGTCTCTGCAGATTGCTTATATTTACCACATCACCATCAGCGATACCTATAGTTCCTATACCTGCCGCTGCGAGATAGAGTAGGACAGGAGAACCAAGACCGCCGGCGCCTATAACAAGAACAGAGCTGTTCAGAAGCTTTTGCTGCCCTTCCTCTCCGACTTCCTTAAGCATAATCTGGCGGGAGTATCTTTCGAGTTCCTCTTTTGTAAGAGACCTGCCTGCCATTTATATCCCCTTAAACAGATCTGTTGACATATATCTTTCAGCGGAATCAGGGAGTATAGCCACAACAGTCTTACCTTTAAATTCGTCCAGACCGGCTATCCTTAACGCTGCTGCCACTGCCGCTCCTGAAGATATTCCTGCCAGTATCCCTTCTTCATTGGCAAGCCTTTTAGCATATTCTATTGCTTCATCTCCTGTAACCTGCTCTACCCGGTCAATAATTGAAAGGTCAAGAGTCTCAGGGATAAAACCGGCGCCGATTCCCTGTATTTTATGGGGACCGGGGGTAAGTGGAAGATTCGCCAGCTTTTGGCTTATAACAGGGCTTTCTTTAGGCTCTACAGCTATTGAGAGGATATTTTTCCCCATGGTTTTCTTAATATATCTGGAAACTCCGGTTATTGTTCCACCGCTTCCCACACCTGACACAAAAGCGTCAATATTCCCTTCAGTATCTTTCCATATTTCCGGGCCGGTTGTTTTCTCATGGATTGCCGGATTAGCGGGATTTTTAAACTGTTGAGGCAAAAACCATTTGCCGGGTTGGTTTGCCGCTATCTCTTCAGCCTTTTTTATGGCTCCTGACATACCTTCAGTTCCCGGCGTAAGGATAAGGTTCGCGCCAAGAAAAGCCAAAATCTTTCGTCGTTCAATACTCATGGTTTCAGGCATTGTCAGGGTAAGTTTATATCCTTTGGCTGCCGCAACATAAGCCAGAGCGATTCCTGTATTCCCGCTGGTAGATTCTATAATTTCCACGCCCGGCTTTAAAATGCCGCGAATTTCAGCGTCCCATACCATATTTGCGCCTATACGGCACTTTACCGAATAAGAGGGGTTCCTTCCTTCGGTTTTAACAAGTACGGTTCCTTTGAGCCCTTTGCTTAGCCTGTTAAGGCGTATAAGGGGAGTGTTACCTATTGATAGCGTGTTGTCGCTGTAGATTCCTTTTCCTGACATGATTTTTCCCTGCCTTTTTATTCTAAAATTTTTGTCAATACCAATAATAACACAGTATTAGTAGGTCATCAAATAGAGGCTCCCTGTCTTTACTAACTCATATCTCCGGTTAGTTCCTGAAGCTGGTATATACGGGGGTTTAGAGAAGATACGTCATTTATAATCTTTTCGAGTTGCTGATAATCTATATCCTCTTCCTGATCCCTTTCCTGAAAAAAGGTATACCCCTTTGGTAACGGTGAATATTCTCCGTTTCTCAGCAGCGATACATCTACAAAGTCATTTACACGGCCTTTAGCTTCCCATGGGTCTCGATATGTATATTGTCTTGCCTGTATATGGAGTCCCATACCGTTTGGGAATATACCACGCACTTCAAAAGAGAACTCCCTTGGTGCTCCGTAGCTATCACTTCTGCCGGCCCGGATCATTGCCTCTGCTCCAGCGACTTCAAGAAGCTCTTTGACGGATTCTGCTGTCATCGGGGTTAGTTCGTTTTCTTCCATACGTTTCCTTTCTTTCGTCTATGACTTCGACTTTTGGCGATATAATCGGGCGGCAGATTGCCGCCCCTACGCAAACACGATACGACGCAGACGATGATAAATTCCCCTCTATGGAGGGGTGCCCGAAGGGCGGGGTGGTTGCCGGTGCCTTAAAGTCCTGTGTCATTGATTAAAATAATTTATTGCCTGATAATGTTTATTTTATATAATTAGGCAATTATTTTTTATGCCATTATTCCTATTAGCTTAGGTAATACCTGAGCTAGTAGATAATGTAGTATATCGCTCATTCTTTATAAATCGTATAATTAGGCAATATTTAAAAACATACTGGCTTCAGACAATGTATCCTGGAGAGCAGGACATGAGGCAACCGTAGGGGCGGCAATCTGCAGCCCGTGTTGTCTGGCGCACACTGTGCGCCCCTACGAACCACCCCGCCGCGTTTCGCGGCACCCCTTAAACCACCCCGGCCTTCGGCCACCCCTCCACAGAGGGGAATTAAAGGCCAAACCCGTCAGACAAGCCGTAATTCTACCCCCCAGTTTACCGGTTTCTCTCCATCTTCCGTCAACACCCACAAAGTAGGAAACTCCATCTTTTCAGGCGCTGGGCCTATCCCGTCCGTTATGTATATAATCGCCGAAGGGGGCTTTTGCATGGTTTTAGCATATTCAAAAACAGGCCTCAAATCTGTAAAGCCGCCACCCTGGTATACTTCAGCAGTTACCATTTCTCCTTTGAGGTTTTCAATTTTCTTTATCCTGCTGTTTGCGTATAGAACCGTCAGCACGCTATCTCTGCTTTTGGCAATATGTAAAAGCTCTTTTGCGAAGGCCTCTCTAAGTTCGGGCTTATTGGTAGAATCGCTTATATCAATTCCTACCAGGAGATTAAGGCGATGGCGTTTTATGCTTCCGGGCATATTGTGGGAGAATCTTCTGTTTTCCCTCTGCCAACTGCTTTTTCGCCCGATTCTTCCCGCTGTCGCCACAAATTGTCTTAAAATAGTCTGCCAGGGTATTTCAGGTGTGGCAAGAAGTGAATCTATAAGAGGGACAAGTTCAGGGGGGGCTTTATTATCTGCTTTATCCATCGCGTCCTGCACAACATTTCTTACCATTTCTTCTGCCAACCTGACAGGAATGCTGTCCGCCTCGCCCCATATATCATGGTTGTCTATGGGGGAAACGTCCGCATGGCTTGTATCAAAGTCTGAAGATTTCTCCTGTTTTTGCCCGTCATCATCAGGATTATCTCCTGCTCCCGCCCCTTCAAGGTTTCCGATAGAAAAGGGGGGAACCAGCAGATTGTAATACTCTTCTGCCGAAAGCCCGACCGGAAGGCCGAAAAACTCCGGTTGTGGAGCGTGAGCAGGAATGGAATCAATTCCGGGATTTATGGCAAGGTCTGTAGCAATGTCCCAGTCATGCCTGTTTTTCTCCTTGCGTCTCGAAGGGTGAAGGTGCAGAAGGTGCTTTACGCAATGCTCAAGCAGGGCTTCCTGCTCTTTGGGAGGAAAAGAGGCAAATGTTTTTT